>WNEY01002382.1_pt1 | contig 13762 bp, 14 predicted proteins | sample 5400531 | NCBI WGS metagenome assembly WNEY01 (sample SAMN13153338, study PRJNA577476) | soil metagenome | isolation source: 200 cm saprolite under Douglas fir tree site 1 | place: USA:California | collected 2015-04-18
CGGCACATTGCTCACCGCCAGCATCTGGCCGCGCACGGGGCTGACGGGCAGGTTGAGGCCGAGCTGGGCCGCGAGCGCCCCGGACCAGGCGCCGGCGGCCAGAACGACCTGGTCTGCGTCTAAACGCTCGGTTCCCACCATTACGCCCGCCGCCCGGTTGCGTTCGATCACGACGCCGCTCGCCTCGACTCCGGAGCGAATCAGCACTCCGCGGCCGGCGGCCGCCGCGGCATAGGCGGCCACCAGGCGCTGGTTGTTCACCCAATGATCGCCCTGGACGAAGAGCGCGGCGGTGATGTCGCGCGACAGCGCCGGCTCCATCCGGTGCAGCTCCGCTCCTTCCAGGACCCGCACTCCGAACTCGCGCGCCAGCGGCCAGCCTGCCCGATCGAGCGCCTCACGGCGGTCTTCAGCGGCACCGATCGGATAGAGGGTGCCCGCGGTCATGTGCTCCACGTCCATGCCGGTCACGTAGCGCAGCTCGGCGACCACGCCGGGATACAGCCGCCAGCTCGCGATGGCCAGCTCGTGGAAGGGGTCGGGTTTCGAAGACTCTCCGAGCGGCGCCAGCAACCCGGCCGCGGCGCTCGACGCCTCGGCGCCGGGCGTGGCGCGCTCGAGCACGGTGACGCGGCAGCCGGCCTTCGCCAGCTCGTACGCAATCGAGCAGCCGATGATGCCGCCGCCGATCACGACGACGGAGAGAGCCATCATGCTCTCCCGAGGGCGTCGAGGAAGGACTTGACCGCGTCGGCCGGCCGCTCCGCCGCCACGATGGCCGAGATCACCGCGACGCCGCGGGCGCCCGTGTCGAGCACTTCGCTCACCCTCGCGGGAGTCACGCCGCCCACGGCGAGCACGGGCCGCTCCACCGCCGTCACGACTCTGCGGAGAGGCTCGAGCCCCTGGGGCGGGCCGTACTGGCGCTTCGAGGGGGTGTCATAGACGGGACCGAAGACGAGGAAATCGGCGCCCTCTGTGGCGGCTTCGCGCGCTTCGGCTTCGGAATGCACCGAAGCCCCGACGAGGAAACCGGGCGGGCCGATCCGGCGCAGCGCCGAGACGGGCAGCGAGGCATGGGTGCGCTGGACGCCGTCGGCGCCCACCGCGAGCGCCACATCGGCGCGATCATTGATCAGCAGTCGCGCCCCGTGACGGCGCGCGGCGGCCCGGACCGGCTGGGCCACGGCAAGCAGCACGCGGATGGCCAGGTCCTTCTCGCGAAGCTGAACGGCCCGGAGCCCTGCGTCCAGGCTCTCCTCCACCACGTCGAGGAGCGGGCGCGCGTTGAGCGAGCGGTCGGTGACGAGGTAGAGCGCGAAGCCTAGCTCGTCCACTCCGGCATGCCTTCGATCGGAGAGGACGCGGTGGCGTACAGTTTCTTCGTGATACGCCCGGCCTTGAAGGCGAGCCGCCCGGCCTCCACGGCAAGCTTCATGGCCGTGGCCATGGCCACCGGATCCTTGGCCCCCGCGATGGCGGTGTTCATCAGCACGCCGTCGCAGCCGAGCTCCATCGCGATCGCGGCGTCAGAGGCCGTGCCCACCCCGGCGTCCACGATCACCGGCACCGTCACCGTCTCGAGGAGCAGCTTGATATTGTACGGGTTGCGGATGCCGAGCCCCGAGCCGATGGGCGCCCCGAGCGGCATCACCGCCGCCGCGCCGGCATCCTGGAGCTTGCGCGCCGTCACCGGGTCGTCATTGGTGTAGGGCAGCACGCTGAAGCCCTCGCGCGAGAGCGTCCGCGTCGCCTCGAGCAGGCCTTCCACGTCCGGGAACAGGGTGCGCGCATCCCCGATCACCTCGAGCTTGACCAGGGTTCCCAACCCCGCTTCCCGCGCGAGATAGCAGGTACGGACCGCTTCATCGGCCGTGTAGCAGCCCGCCGTATTGGGCAGGAGCGTGTACTTCTTCGGATCGATGAAATCCAGCAGCGACTCGGTCTGCCCGGGCACGTGCACGCGGCGCACGGCGACGGTGACGATCTCCGCCCCCGAGGCCTCGATGGCCTCGCGCATGTTCTCGAACGACGCGTACTTGCCCGTCCCCACGATCAGGCGCGACTTGAACTCTTTCCCGCCCAGCCACAATGACGTGTCGTACATACCGACCTCCTAACCGCCTCCCATGGGGCGGACGATCTCGACCTTGTCCCCGTCCTTGAGCACGGTTTCCGCGTAGAGAGCCTTGGGCGCCACCTCGCGGTTCAGGGCGACCGCCGTGTACTCGCGCTGCACCTTGAGCCGGGCGAGCAGCGCGTCTATCGTCAGGCCCTCGGGCAGCTCCATCGGCTTGCCATTAACGGTCACGTTCATAAAAAAACCGCACCTCATCGGGTGCGGTCTTCGAACAGCCTGCTCTATCGCGCCGCGTTCCCTTCGCTGGGATTATCCAGAGCAGGTTCGAGGGGTCCCGGGCCGCACCCGGTTCTCAGGAAACCTCCCCCCACGACGCGACCGGATTATACCTCACCCCCCAACTGTCGCGCGAGCGCTTGGGGTTCGGTAACCGGCGTCTGGCAGACGAAGCGGCGGCAAACATAGGCCGTGGGCTTGCCGTCGACGGCGGGCCGGTCGGTCAGGAGCGGCATTCCCGCCGCTGCGGGGCTGCCCTGAGCGGCACCCACCACCACGCGATTGGGGAGATAACGGCCGAAGACTTCCCGCACGAGCGGCGCCGCATCGTCGGGCCCGCCCGGCCAGACGAGGGCGACCTCCGCCACGGGCCCCAGGTGAAAGTCGAGCGCGGTGAGATAGCGGCCAAAACCCGACGGGTGCCGCCCCATCAGATCCGCCACGGGGCGGAGGGCCTTGAGCGCGAGGGGCTCGTAGCGCTCCTCGCCGAAGAACACGGCCAGGCGGAGCAGCCAGTCGATGGCCACCGACGAGCCACTCGGCACGGCATTATCGAAGAGATTGCGCGGCCGGACCACCAGCGCTTCCTGATCCGCGCCGGTGTCGAAGAAGAGCTCCTTCTCCGCGTCCCAGAAGAGGCTCAGCGCCGCTTCCGCCAGTCGCCGGGACTCGTCGAGCCAGCGGCGGTCGAACGTGGCCTCGTAGAGCACGAGCAGCCCCGTGCCCACCATGGCGTAGTCCTCGAGGTAGCCTTTGATCCGAGCCTGCCCGTCCTTCCAGGAGCGGAGCAGCCGGCCGCCGTTCAGCATGGCCGAGGTGAGAAACTCGCCGCTCTTCACCGCCGCGGCGGTGTAATCGGGCCGGTCCAGCGCGCGGCCGGCCTCGGCGAAGGCCGCCAGCGCGAGCCCGTTCCAGGAGGCCAGGACCTTGTCGTCGAGGCCGGGGTGCACGCGCCTGTCTCGAATGGCGAACAGGATCTTCCGTGCGCCCGCGATCAGTCCGGCCAAGTGATCAGGCGAGAGCCCGCGCTCCTCGGCCACGGCGGTAGGCTCGCGCGGGACGCACAGGATATTCCGCCCCTCGAAGTTGGGCCCGCCGGCCACGCCCCAGTAGGCGAGGGCCGCGCGCGCCATCTCGGCGTCCGGCAGCGCCGCCCGAAGCTCATCGTCTGACCAGACGAAGAACTTCCCCTCCTCGCCTTCGGAGTCGGCGTCCTGGGCCGAGAAGAAGCCGCCGGCCGGATGGGCCATCTCGCGCAGGATGTAGTCGAGCGTCTCCTCCGTGATCCGCCGGTACTCGGCATCGCCCGTCGCGAGCCACGCGTGGAGATAGAGCGAGGCCAGCTGGGCATTGTCGTAGAGCATCTTCTCGAAGTGCGGCACGAGCCAGTGCGCGTCCACCGAGTAGCGGTGAAACCCCCCGCCGAGCTGATCGTACATCCCGCCGCGCGCCATCTTCGTGAGCGTCAGGCGCGCCATGTCGAGCGCCCGCGGGTTGCCGGTGCGCTTCCAGAAGCGCAGGACGAACTCCCAGTTCATCGGCTGGGGGAACTTGGGTGCCTGTCCGACGCCGCCCTCGCGCTCGTCGAACTCCTGGGCCAGCGCCTGGTAGGCCGTCATCAGAATGTCGTCGGTGAGCAGGCTCGCCGATTGCCGCAGCCGCTCGTGCTGTCTCATGGCCTCGATGAGCTGCCGGCCCGACTCGACCACTTCGCCGCGCCGCGACCGATAGGCCTCGGCCACGGCCTGGATCAGACGCGGGAACGCCGGCAGGCCGTGGCGATCCTCCGGCGGGAAGTAGGTGCCGCCGTAGAACGGCACGCCATCCGGGGTGAGGAAGACGGTCATCGGCCAGCCGCCGTGCCCGGTCATCGACTGCACGGCCTGCATGTAGATCTGGTCCACGTCGGGCCGCTCCTCGCGGTCCACCTTGATGTTGACGAAGAGCTCGTTCATGAGCGCGGCGATCTCTTCGCGCTCGAAGGACTCGCGCTCCATGACGTGGCACCAGTGGCAGGCCGAGTACCCGACGGAGAGCAGCACGGGCTTGTCCTCGCGGCGCGCCCGCTCGAAGGCCTCGGGGCTCCACGGGTACCAGTCGACGGGATTGTGGGCGTGCTGGAGGAGGTAGGGGCTCGTCTCGCGGGAAAGACGATTGGTGTGAGCGGCCTGCGCCACGGAAGCCCTCGCCTACTTCTCGGTCACGATGCTGGCCGAAGGCCGGGAGGCCTGGCGGCGCTCGGTGCGGCGGCGCTCGGTGGCCGGGCTGGCCGCCTTCTCCCGGCGCTCGCGGGTCCGCCGGTCGACGACCACCGACACGGTGGCGTCGTCAGCGAATTTTTCCTTGAGATAGGCGAAGAGCGCGGGCGCGGTGCGCGGCACGATGATCGTCACTCGGTCGGCCATTTGAGGCTCCTAGGCGGGCCGCACGAACGGCAGCTCGGCCACGCGGGCGGGGATCGGGGCGCCGCCATCCTGGACGCCGACGGCGCTGCCGGGGGCAAAGTGCTCGCGGCGGATATAGCCGAGCGCGATGGGCTGGCCCAGCGCGGGCGAGCGCACCGCCGAGGTGATCCGTCCGACCTCCTTGCCGTCGGCCAGCACCGCGGCGTTCGGGGCCGGGACGCGGTCGCCGTCCAGGATCAGGCCGCTCAGCGCGCGGTTGACGTGGCCGCGGTACTTGACGCGCGCCACGACCTCCTGGCCGATATAGCAGCCCTTGGTGTAGGAGACGAGCTGCTCGAGCCTTGTCTCGGGCAGGATGACCGTCTCGTCGACGTCGTGGCCGTACCAGGGCACGCCGGCTTCAACCCGCAAAACGTTCAGCGCCTCCATGCCCACGGGCCGGGCGCCATCGGCCACGAGTGCCCGCCACAGCGCCACGCCATGGGTGGCCGCGGTCCAGCAGTGGAAGCCCGGCACATGGCCCTCGGCGCGATTGACCACCCGGACAGGCGCGCCGGCGATGGGCGGCTCGACGTGATGATAGGGCGCCAAGTCCAGTGTCCGCCCAGCGAGCGTCTCCAGCAGCGCCCGAGCGCGCGGCCCCTGGACGGCCAGCACCGTGAAGGACTCGTCCGCCCCCTCGAAGGCGGCCTTCTCGGAGATCAGGAACTTGTCCAGGGCCTGCAGCGTCTTCTCGGTAAGGCTCGGCGGCAGCTCGAGCAGCAGCCGGTCCTCGAGCGCGTAGACGGCGAGCAGCGCCGTCACCTTGCCATGGGCGTCGAGGAAGGCCGCGGCGGTACCCTGCCCCGGCGTCAGGCTCTTGACGTCGTTCGACAGCATTCCCTGAAGGAATGCCTGCCGGTCGCGCCCCGTCACGATCACCTTGCCCAGCATCGATCGGTCGATGACGCCCACCGCATCTCTCAGCGACGCGTATTCGGCCGTCGGATCACCATAGCTCGCGGGAAGCAGCCACCCGTCGAGCTCTCGGATCGCGGCGCCCTGGGCGCGGTGCACCTCATCGAGAGCGAGCTGATTCGGCATGGCCTCATTGTTGACGCCGGCGCGGGCGCTGTCAACTTGCGCCGGAGGAGAGCGTCGGTGAGAATGGCCGCCTGATGCCCGCCTCCCTCCCCAAGGCCGACGCGCGGAAACGGTTCCAGCAGCGGCTGCTCGGCTGGTATGCGCGCCACCGTCGGGACCTGCCGTGGCGGCGCACCCGCGATCCCTACCGCGTGCTCGTCTCGGAGATCATGCTCCAGCAAACGCAAGTCGAGCGCGTCGTCCCCAAGTACCGCGAGTTCCTCCGGCGCTACCCGACCCTCGCCCGGCTGGCTCGCGCGAGGCCCGCGGAGGTGCGGCGCACCTGGTATCCGCTGGGCTATAACATCCGGCCCGTGCATCTTCAGGGCATCGCCCGCGAGACCATCGCCCGCTACGCCGGCCGCCTGCCCGACGATGCCGCCGCGCTCCGCCGAATGCGCGGCATCGGCCGCTATACGGCGGGCGCCATCCTGGCCTTCGCCTACGGGCGTGAGGCCGCGATCGTCGACACCAACGTGCGCCGTGTGCTGGGGCGCGTGTTCCTCGGAGCGAGGCGCGTGAAGCGGCTGCGCGGCCAGAAGGCCATGTGGGACCTCGCGGAATCGCTTCTTCCGCCGAAGCGTGTCTACGACTACAATCAGGCCCTCATGGACTTCGGCGCCATCTGGTGCACCGCGCGGGCGCCGCGCTGCCGGCCCTGTCCCATGAAGGGCCTCTGCGCGAGCTACCCGATTGATGCCGCCAACGGGAGACGCGATGGGCGCGCTTGACGGCAAAGTCACGGTGATCGCGGGCGGCGGCACCGGCATCGGCCGCGCGACGGCCGAGCTCTTCGGCTCGGAGGGCGCGCGCGTCATCGTGTTCGGCCGGCGCCCCGATCCGCTGTCCGCCACCGTGGAGGCCATCGAAGCGGCCGGGGGCGGGGCGCTGCCCGTGAGCGGCGACGTCGGCAGCGAGGAAGACGTCGCGCGGCTGCTCGACACCGCCCGCAGTGAGTACGGCGGCGTGGACGTCCTCGTCAACTGCGCCGCCGTCCGCCTGCGTTCGGCCCTCACCGAGATCAGCGCCGCGGACTTCGCCGAGGTGTTGAGGATCAACCTGGTCGGGGCCTTCATCCTCACCAAGGCCGTGGTCTCGAGCATGCGCGAGCGGGGCGGCGGCAGCATCATCCATATCGGGTCCGCCCTCGGGACGGTGGCGGCGCCCGACTTCTCGCCCTATGTCGCCTCCAAGGGCGGGCTCCATTCTCTGGCGCGCGCCGCGGCCGTCGAGCTGATCAGCGAAGAGATCCGCGTCAACGTGGTCGCGCCGGGCACCATCGACACGCCCATCGGCCACGGTGTCCCCGAGTTCCGCCGCCACCTGCTCAAGCACCGCGTGCCCATCGGCCGCGCCGGCCACGTCGACGACGTCGCCGCGGCCTGTCTCTACCTCGCTTCCGACGCCGCCCGCTACGTAACCGGCGCCATCCTCGCCGTCGACGGCGGCTGGACCGCGTCGTGATCCGTTCCCTCTTCCCCTTGGGGAGAGGGTGAGGGGGTGCGCTAGTGGAGGCCATCGAGGTCGTCGCCGCGGTGATCGAGCGCGATGGCCGGATCCTCATCGCCCGGCGGTCCCGGGCTTCGCACCTGGGCGGGCTGTGGGAGTTTCCGGGCGGCAAGCCTAAGCTCGGCGAGACGCCGGAAGCGGCGCTGAGGCGGGAGATCCAGGAAGAGCTGGGCGCTACCGTCACGGTGGGCGAGCCGATCGATACCGTCGAGTGGGCGTATCCTGACAAGCGCGTGCGGCTCTCGTTCTACCGCTGCGCCGTCGAGGGGGAGCCCCGGCCGCTGGAGGGCCAGGAGATTGCGTGGGTGGCGCCGGGCGAGCTCGGCCGCTACCAGTTCCCGGCCGCCGACGCAGCGCTGATCGAGCGGCTCAGCCGCGGCTGACGGCCAGGGCCTCGCGGCGCTGCCAGGCGCTCAAGAGCAGGATCATCGCGTAGAGCGCCACGCCCGCGAGCTGTAGCCCGAGCGTTCGTACCACCATCAGCGCCGCGGCCACCACGCAGAGCCAGCGCAGCCAACCCGCCATCGGCCCCCATCCCTGCCCCACGACGAAGGAGGCCAGCGCCACAGCGGATACCGCCGCGAAGGCCGACATCAGGATGATCTGCGGCCAGTCCCCCTTGAGCAGCAGCTCCTGGTGATAGACGAAGGCGAAGGGCACGAGAAAGCCCGCGATGCCGAGCCGGAAGGCCTCGATGCCCGTGGCGAACATGTCGGCGCCCGCGATATTGGCGGCGGCGAAGGCCGTGACGGCGTCGGGCGGAGTCAGGTCGGAGAGCACGGCATAGTAGAAGACGAAGAGGTGGGCCGCCAGCAGGCTCACCCCCAGATTGCCCATGGCCGCCGCGCCCACGGTAACCGAGATGACATAGGCCGCCGTGGTCGGGATGCCGGTGCCGAGGATGGACACCACCACGAAGATCAGGATCATGGCCACGATCAGGACGCCCTGGGCGGCCTGAACCACGACACCGCTGAACGCCAGCGCGGCGCCGGTGCGCGTGAGCACGCCCACGATCATCCCCGAGCCCGCCAGCGCCACCGCGATGGTCCCCGCGCTGCACGCCGCCTCGGTGAGCGCCTCCCAGCACTTCCGTGGCGTCATCCAGGTTTTCCTGTCCAGAAAGGAGAGCGCGAAAGTCACGACGATGGTCCAGAAGGCCGCGGCCGTCGGCGAGCGGCCATTCGCGAGGAGATAGACAATCTGCAGGAACGGGATCGCGAAGTAGGCATGGCGCAGGACCGGCTTCCATGAGGGCAGCTCGCTCTTGGGCACCGCGCGCATGCCATAGCGCAGCGCCAGGAAGTGCACCATGGCGAACAGGCCGATGTAATAGAGGATGGCCGGGATGGCCGCCGCTTTGATGATGTCGAAATAGGAGATGCCCGTCACCTCGGACATGATGAACACGCCCGCGCCCATGACCGGCGGCATGATCTGGCCGCCCGTGCCGGCGATGGCCTCGATGGCCGCGGCATTCTTGGCGGTGTAGCCGCCCTTCTTCATCAGCGGAATCGTGAACGAGCCCGTGGCGTAGACATTTGCCACGGTCGAGCCCGAGATCGTTCCGAACAGCGCCGAGCCGATCACGGCGATCTTGGCAGGTCCGCCGCGCGCCCAGCCCGCCAGCCGCACCGCCACGTCGATGACGAACTCGCCCACCCCCGCTTTCATCATCACGGCGGCGAAGAGCACGTAGATGAACAGGATATTGGCGGAGATGCCCGTGAGGAAGCCGTACATCCCCTCGTCGCCCGCCAGGTACATGAACTCGACGAGGCGCGGGAAGGTGTACCCCTTGAAATGGAAGACGCCCGGGAACCATTGGCTGGTTCCCAGATAGAGCAGCGACACCGAGATCGTCAGCGCCATCCACGGCGAGAGCGAACGCCGGCAGGCCTCGATCACGAGCAGGACCATGACGCAGCCGATCACGACTTCGATGGGCTGGACGGACGAGGCGCCTTCCCAGCGCATGTTGAGCCGGTCTTTGTCCCAAATCAGGTAGAGGCTGGCCACGGCTGAGAGCGCGGCCCAGACCCAGTCGAAGGCGCTCGGGCGATCCTTGGGCGAGCGCTGGTTGAACGGAAAGACGAGAAAGATCAGCGGAACGAGGAAGAGCAGATGGATCGAGCGCTGGATCCGCGGCTCAAACGTACCGTACCCGGCCGTCCACAGATGAAACAAGGAAGCCGAGGCGGCGTACGCCCCGGCCCCCCACCCGACGATGCCGCTGAGCTTGCGCACTCGTTCGTGCTACTTCAAGTAGCCCTTCTCTCTGTAATACTTCTCCGCGCCGGGATGGAGCGCGACGCCGAGGTAGAGGTAGCCCTTTGCGGGGTCGTAGTCCGACAGGCTGCCGTGGATCTTCCTTACGCGGTCGACGTTCTCGTTCAGCGTCTTGGTGATCGTATACGCGAGATCATTGGCCATCTTGGCATTGACCGTGATGGTCGTGCCCATGGTGGCCGAGACGACAGGCTCATTGCCGTTCACGGCCTTGGGATAGGTGCCGGCCGGGATCGTGCCCTCGCCCAAGCCGAACTTTCCCAGGTACTCCAGCAGCGGCTTGGGGAAAGCCAGGAGCTTGAGCTCGCGGCCCACCGAGGCCTCGGTGATCGAGGCGCCGGGAAGCGCCAGGAAGGTGAAGGTCCCGTCGACATTGCGGTCCTTGAAGGCGCCGGCCTGCTCCGAGTACGAGCCGCGGAAAAACTTGGTGCCCGCCGCCTCCCACGTCTTGTAGCAGTCGGCCGTCTTGCCCGCCTGGCAGTAGCCGTAGAACTCCATCACCTTCTCGAACACCCACACGTCGGAGGAGCCGGGCTTGGAGATGGCGAGGCGGATCGGCTTTTTGCCGCGGAAGATCTCGTCCATGGTCATCTTGGCGAAGGGCGAGTCGGCGGCGACGTAGAAGTGGAAGGTATTGAGGCTCATGTTGCCGGCGAGCGCGCGCAGGTGCTCCATCTTCTGCCCCGGATAGGGATCCTCACCGCGCTGCGCGGCGCCGAGGAGCGGCGGCAGTCCCATGCCGAGCTCGGCCTCGCCCTTCTCGACCAGCACGGGATTCTGCGTGCCCCCGCCCGGGACGACCTTGATATTGAGCCCGGCTTTCTCCCGCAGCAGCTCGGCCATGCCGCCCGAGATGGCGTACCAGCCGCCGCCCACCGCGCCGGCCGTCCAGGTCAGCGACTGCTGGGCCAGGGCTCCGCCCGCCAGCATTCCCACCAGGGTCAGAGCCACGAGGGCAACCCACGCGCGCTTCATAGCGTCCAGCCTCCTTTAGAACATATTGGCTTCGGCGCGCAGGCGTCCGGCGCCGAAGCGGTCGAGGGACAATGCGTCAATATCCATGCTGGCGGCGCGGCCGTCAAGCACGATCTCGCTCATCAGGATGCCGATGGCCGGGGCGTGCATGAAGCCGTGGCCCGAGAAGCCGCAAGCCACATATAAGCCCGGCCTCTCACGCACGGGGCCGAGAATGCCGTGGTAATCGGGCGTGAGATCGCGCACACCGGCATAGGCGCGCATGACCTTGGCGTCAGCCAGCGGCGGCACGCGCCTGGCCGCCGCCTTGAAGACCGCGTCGAAGGCCTCCCAGTCCACGGTCATGTCGAGGCCGGGCTTGATGTCCTTGTCCGTCCCGCCCATGAGCACGGCGCTCTTTCCCTGCCGGTGGACGTAGAAGCCGGTGTCCAGATCCACGATTAGCGGGAACACTTCGGGCAGGATGGGCAGCGGGTCGGTGACCATCACCTGGCGGCGATATGGCTTGGAGGGAATCTCGACGCCGGCGAGGGCGCCAACCTGATCGGCGTACGGCCCCGCGCAATTGATGACGACGGGCGCGGCGAAGGTCTCACCGGCTGTGCGGACGCCGGTGACGCGGTCGCCGTTCCTGACGAAGCCCACCACGGGCTGGTCGACCAGCACTTCGAGGCCGCGGGACCTCGCGATCGTAAGGAAGCCCTGGAGCATGCCATAGGGATCGGCCGAGCCATCGTCGGCGCAGAATGTGCCGCCGGCCAAGTCGCTCGTCACCAGCGGCTCGAGATGTTTCTGGATCTTGGCGGGCTCGAGCATTTCGCTCCTCACGCCCAGGGATTGCTGGAGCGCCACGCTTTTCTTCGCCTGCTCGAGGGTGGCCGCGTCGGTGGTGACGAAGAGATAGCCGTGGCGGATGAAATCCACCGGGCGGCCCAGGATCTCCTCCGCGTGGGTGAAGTATCGGTACGAGAGCTGCGTGAGCCGGACATTCGCCTCGGTGGAGAACTGAAAGCGCACCCCACCGGTGGCTTTGGAGGTCGAGCCCGTTCCGGTCTCGGCCTCCTTCTCGAGGATCGTCACGCGAAGGTTCGGGTCCTTCTCGAGCAGGTGAAAGGCGATGGAGCCGCCGATGATCCCGCCGCCGATGATGAGGATGTCCGAAGTCCTGCTCACGCCGGGGCTCTGCGGGTCAGGCGGGGCGCGGCGGCAGGCCCTGCTTGACCGCCTCGTGGACCATGCGAACGAGAGTCGTGATGTCGAAGACCGGCAGCCCCGTGAGTAGCTGGATGTCGGCGCGGTAGGGGGGCATATTGGTGCACTCGAGCACGAGGGCCCCAACCTCGGGATGGGCCGCCAGCATTTGCCGCACCACGGTGAGGTGCTCCTGGCGCGCGGCCTCGACGTCGAGCGTCAGTAAATCATCGAGCAGCACCCGCGTGAACTCCTTCTCGGTCTCGAGCCCGGCCACGACCACCGTCATCTCCGGCGTGATGCCCGCGCCGGCGAAGTGCTCCGCATTGAGCGAGGATGCGTCCACAGTGAGCACGCCCACGGCGCGACCCGCCGGCAGCATGCGGTGGACCAGGGGCACCAGCATGAGGCTCGAGGTGAAGACCGGCACCGAGACGGCCGAGGCCAGCTCCCGCTGGAACTTGGCGAGGAAGCCGCAGTTGGTGGTGATGGCCCGCACGCCTTCCCGCTCGAGATGGCGGGCGCCCTCGATGAAAACCGGCAGCAGCCCGGTGTGGCCCTGACGCACCACGCGGTCGGGCGAGGCGCCCTCGACCCGGTGGTAGCGCACCGGGAAGTCGAAGGTCCCGGCGTTGCCCATGTCCCCGGGGATGCGCGGGAACTGGGTGTCGAGCATTAGAATGCCCACCGAGAAGCCGTAGACATTGGGGCCGCCCTGAACCCTCATCGCGAGCGGCTAGTTGAGGCGGGCGAGCTTTTCGCGCACGCGGCGGAACTGCCCTTTGACCTTGTCGTGGTCGGCCGCGTGGGGAAAATCCGTGAGATAACGCTCCCAATCGGCCAGGCCGCGGTGGGGCAGCCCCATATTGCTCCAGGCGACGCCGCGGTCGCGCCACTCGCTGCCCGCCGCGGGATTGAGCACCAGGATCTGGTCGATCACGCGGATCACCCGGTCCCACTGCTCCTCGCGCCAGTAGCTGCCCTTCAGGTTGGCGAGCATCCGGGTGAGGAACTGCCCGTTCCCCACGGGCTGGAAGTGCTCCGGCTTGAGCGCCACGGTGCGACCGAGGGCGCGGCCGACCAGCTCGCCGCAGCTCTCGCCGGTGAGCACGCTGCCGCCATTGAACGGGTCGAGCAGGACATGCTCGCCCCCGAGCCGGGCGCCCGTGATGAAGTGGCCGGGCAACCCGATGCCCTCCATCTTGAGGCCGAGGCGACGGCCCACCTCGATCAGCACGAGGGATAGCGTGATCGGGATGCCGAGCCGGCGGTCGAGCACCTCGTTGAGGTAGCTGTTCCGCGGGTCGTAGTACTGCTGGCTATTGCCCGCGAAGCCCTCCTCTTCGAAGAGGTACTCGCGCAGCCGGTGCAGCCGCTGGAGGGAATCGGCGGCGCGACCGCCCGCGCCCACTCCCACGGCCAGCTCATCGAGCCGGCGCACGTAGCCGGCGACCTCCAGGTCGGGGTATTCGCTCCGCGCGATGACGAGAGCGGCGCGCGCCAGATTGATTTCGCAGTCGGGCCGGGAGACCTCGTCGGCGAACTCGCTCAGCGAAGGGTCGGCGTTCATCAGCAGCCGGGGGCGTGATGGATGCCCGCGGTCTTGAGCGCCGCGGCCTGCAGCTCTTCGGCCAGCGCGAGGGTCCTTGCCGCCGCCTGGCGCGCCAGCCCCTGGGCTTCCACCGTGGTGGCCGCGCGCAGCAGCAGAGTGCGGCCAAGCTCGTGATGGAAGCGCTCGTCGGGCTCGATGACGTCGCGGTAGAGCGTGGCCGTGACCTTGTCCCCCGCCCGCTCGCAGAACTCGATGAACTGCCGGTTCTTGACGACGGCGATAGCCTCGCGGGTGAACTGCCCCGCCGCCACGCGCTCCACTGTACTCTTCAAGGTGTCGAGGTAGTTGAAGAGCGGCCCATAC
>WNEY01002383.1_pt1 | contig 13761 bp, 14 predicted proteins | sample 5400531 | NCBI WGS metagenome assembly WNEY01 (sample SAMN13153338, study PRJNA577476) | soil metagenome | isolation source: 200 cm saprolite under Douglas fir tree site 1 | place: USA:California | collected 2015-04-18
CGCTGGTGTTCTTCGAGCGGCTGGACCGCATCATCGGCGGCGCGCGAGCGCTCAGTCTGTTCGTGTTCCGGCGGTGGGCCTTCCTGCGGCTGCTGGCCGAGCGCAAGGGAATTCGAGAAGAGATCCTCGCGCTCGGCCGTCAGATCGGGGCGGTGTAGACTACCGCCAGGTCTTGATCTGCTCCACGAAAGCCTCCGCGAGGCGGCTCCGGTCGGCCGTGCGCTCCAGCGCCCGCCCCAAATTGGTGTGGAACGCCGCGACCGTGGAATCGATCTCGATCGCGCGGGCGAGTGGCCCGAGCGCGTCCTCGTACCGACCCTGACCCATGTACGCCTTGGCCAGGTTGTTCATCGACCGGGCGTCCCGCTCGTCGAGTACGATCGCCTTCTTGAACGCTTCGATCGCGCCGGTGGAATCGCCCAGCTCGTGCTTCACCCGGCCGAGCAGGCGGTAAGCCTCGTTCGAGGTTGAATCGATCGTCACACCACGCCCTCGACGTATGGAAGTGCTTCCTGGGCCTTGCCTTGCTCGATCAGCACCCGGCTCAGGTTCAGGCGGCTCTTCACGTGGGTCGAATCCTTCTCGAGCGCCTGCGTGAACGCGCGCACCGCCGCGTCGCGGTCGCCGGTCTTCCAGGCGGATAGGCCGAGCATGTAAAAGCCCCAGACATTGTCCGGCTTGTCGGTCGTGTACGTCGTGAACAACCGCACCGCTTCGTCGTAGCGCTTTTCGCTATATGCCGCGTTGGCGCTTTCGAAGGACACGGGTTGGGTGGACGTGGCACCCGTCGCGGTTGCAACGCTCGAGCTTTCGGGCGTCACGGTCGTCACTTCGGCCGCGTTCGCGTCGCCCGACTGAGAGTGCCTGTCCCCGCACGCGCCGGCGACGAACGCGCCGATGACGCACGGGATGATGATGAGCTTCCGCATGAGATCCTCCTCCTGGTTGAGCGCTCGGGGAGCGCCGTTCGAACAGCGGTGGACGCCCGCTGTAAGGCAGGACGGAGGCCAGCGGTGACTCATCGGTCATCCATTGTGAGATCAAGGAGTTGCGCCGGCGGGAAACGCTCTTCGTGTCCAGGCGAACACGCCCAACTGAGGGACTAGGTGTCCGAGTCGACACGTCCCCGGCTGATGTTATGCCGCCGCATGATTTTGAGGAGGCTGGCATGATCGGCGAGGCCGAGCGCCTGCGCGGTCCGCGTGATCTGCCAATCGTTTCGCTCCAAGGCCGCGACGATGATCTGGCGCTCGGCCTCCGCCTTGAGGGCATGAAACGTGGTGGGGCCAGGGCCAGCGTGAGGACCCGGTGGACCGGCCCCTTCCCGGATGTCGGCGGGAATGTCGTCCACACCGATCGCCTCACTGTCCGTCGCGATGATCATCCGCTCGACAACATTCCGCAGCTCGCGGACGTTGTTGCGGGCCCAATCGTATCGCATCAGGCAGTCGAGCGCCGCCGGCGCGATGGTCTTGGGTCGCACGGCGAAGCGGGCGCAGGTCGCCGTCAGCAGATGTCCGACGAGTGCAGGGACGTCCGACAGCCGTTCGCGCAGTGCGGGCACGCGGATCACGTGGACGTTGAGCCGGAAGTAGACGTCCTCGCGAAAACGGCCGGCACGCACCTCGGCCTCGAGGTCACGATTGGTGGCGGCCACGACACGCGCCGCCACGACGATCGTGCGGTTACCGCCCAGCCGGCTGATCTGTCGCTGCTCGATGACGCGCAGCAGTTTCGCCTGTGCCGCCGAGGGCAGCTCCCCGATCTCGTCGAGAAACAGCGTGCCACCGGAGGCGGCCTCGAACGCGCCCTTGCGTAGTGCGCCGGCGCCTGTGAATGCGCCCCGTTCGTGGCCGAACAGCTCGTCCTCCACGAGGTTCTCCGGGATGGCCGCGGCATTGAGCGCGATGAACGGCCCGGCCGGATTCGCGCCCAGACGGTGCAGCTCCCGGGCGACGAGCTCCTTTCCCGAGCCGCTCTCGCCCACCACGAGCACCGGGCTCGGGATCTTCGCCACGCGCCCGATCGCGTCCTTGAGCTGCTGCATGGCGGGGCTCGCACCCACCAGGGGTGGCCCGGCATCGAGGCGATCCCGCAGGGCTGCAAGCTCGCCTGCGAGACGCTGCTGCTCGAGGGCGTGCTCGACCTCCTGCACCACGCGCTCCATCGGCTCGGCTTTGTCGATGAAGCTGCGGGCACCGAGCCGGATAGCCTCGGTGCAGCGTTCGTAGTTGCCCGTGCCCGTGTACACGAGCACAGGAATGCGGAAGCCGCGCCGCTGCATGGCCCGCAGCACCTCGAAGCCGTCCATCCCCGGCATTTCCAGGTCGAGAATGACGCAGTCCACCGCCTCGCGTTCCAGCAGGTCGAGCGCCTCCCGGCCGCCGTGCGCGACGAGCGCTTCATAGCCGCCCATGCGCTTCAGGTCGTACGCGTACTGCTGTGCCATGGCGGGTACGTCGTCTACGACCAGGATGGCGCTCACGCACCCTCACCCGGCAGGTCGACAATGAACCGGCTGCCCGCGCCGGGCTCGGTCTCCACCCGCAACGTGCCATTGGCATCGAGTACGAGGCGGCGCACGATCGACAGACCGAGGCCCGTACCGCCGGGCTTGGTCGTATAAAAGTCGTCGAAGGCGCGATTCAGCTCCGCTTGAGTCATGCCTTTGCCTGTGTCCGCGACGGTGATACGCACGCCGGCCGCTCCGTTTGCGCCGGTCGAGACGGTGACGTTGCCGGCGCGCGCCGCGAGGCTGTCGACCGCGTTCCCGATGAGGTTCTCGAGAATGCGCCGTAGGACGATGGGGTCGGTGCGGACCGGGCGCAGAGCCTCCCCGAGCTCCAGGCGCAGGTCCGCCTGGCCCGTCTCGCCGACCCGCCTGACCGTCTCGCGCACGACCGCGTTCACATCGCACGACTCACGGGCGGGCTGCGGGTAGAGCCGTGCGTAGTTGCTCGCGAGCGTCTCGAGGTAAGCGATGCTCGACTCCACCGTCGCCTGACGATCCTGGAACGCGGCGGCGAGCTGGTCCGCGCCTTCACCGGCGGCCTGAGCGAAATGCCGGAATACGTTGCGGATGGGGATCAGCCCGTTCTTGATGTCGTGATTCACCTGGCGGGCGAGGTCGCCCATCGCCAGCCGACGCTCAGCTTCGCGCAGGCGCGCCGCGCCGGCGCGCAGCCGCTCGGTCATGGCTCCGAGCAGGCGGCTGAGCGCACCGATCTCGTCCGGCCGGTCGCTGTCGAACGCGACGTCCAGGCGGTCCATGTCGACGTCGGCTGTTTTCGCCGCCAGCTCCGTGAGCGGGCGGCTGATGCGCGTCGACAGCCAGGAGGCGAGCAGCAATGCGATCAACCCCGTCACGAGAACTGCCACGAGGAACGACAGCGCGACCCCGCGGCGCAGCGCGGCGAGAGAGGCGAGCGAGTGCGAGACCACGATGCGCGCGGGCAGCAGCCGGGCCGAGTCGCCGGCGGTCACGAACGGCACGTCCAGGCTGCTCACGACTTGAGTGGCCGGATCGGCAACGGAGGCCGTGTCGGACGGAAGCGCGACCGCCACTGTCAACTCGGAGTCCGGCGTCAACCGCGCCAGGAGACTCGTGTCCACCGCCATACCGCCCACGAGGGTGAAGAGTCGGCCAGCGACCCGGACGGAATCGACCCGCGCCAGCGCGAGAAACGGCGCTTCCGCGGTGCGCGCCTCCACCAGCGCCGTACCCGCCGGCGCCGCCGCCAGGAGGCGCGGCAGCGCGGGGTCCGACCGATCGTATTCGTTGCGGAAGTGCCCGGAGCTCACGATGCGGCCCGTCTCGTCCTGGATCTGCAGCAGCGAGAGCCCGGCGAGCCGCATGGCGTCTCCGGCGTAGTCGAGCAAGTAGGAGCGCTCCCCGCCTTGTTGTACGACGGCGCTGCGGAACTTGTTGTCTTGGGCGATGGCTTCGCGCAGGGCGGCGAGGCGCTGCGCGATCCCCTCGCTCCGCTGATCCAGGTCCACGCGGATGACCGACGCGAGTGCGGCTACCCGCTGCTGGTATTCCGTGGTCAGGCGGTTCGTCATCACCACGCGAACCCGCAAGCCGAACACGGTCAGGGGGACGAGCACGACGGCGCCGAATCCGAGAAGGAGACGGGCGCGAAAACTCATGGTGGGGAGAGGCGGAGCGTGCCGTCCCAGTCGAGTGTCATTCGTGGGAGCCCACGCCGCACAACGGCATGGGAGCGGACGTCCAGCAGCGGCGCGACGGTGGCGGCCGAGATCCACGGCGGCAGCTCGCGTGCCGCGCGACACACGTCATAGACGCGCCGCCGCAGCTCGAGTACGTACGCGGCGTCGGCCCCCGTCCGGAGCGCGGATTCGAAGGCGGTCGCCGGCACGCCTGCCGCGACGGCGCCGCGGCCCAGGGCGCCCAGGCCAACCAGCCGGGCCGCGAGGTCGGCGGCGCTTCGATCGCTCTGCTTGTACACGATGCGCCGCCGCCGCCCGGCGGCGCCGAGCGTGTCGCGCCCCGCCGGGACGCCGCACGACTCGAGGTCGGTGAACCAAAAGCGTCCGGGGCCCGACCATTCGGCGGGCCGGGCATCGCCGCGCACCGCCTCGCGGAGGCTCTCCAGGCGGAGGTCACCCACCACCGGCTTGTCCCGCCCCGGGGCGAGCAGGACATAGGTCCGGTTCCATTCGAGCGGGATGTCGACGTACCCGGGCAACGTCCGCGCGTACTCGAGCGCCGCCGGGTCGTCCGTCATGAGCACTCCCGCCTCGCCATCGAGCGCGTCCCGGGCGGCGCTCGCCGGCACGGTGGCGACCTTCACCACCGGGTATCCGGCGCGCGCCATCGGCTGGGCCACGAGCACGTCCGGCGACGCGGGATCGCCGCTCGTCATCCAGTAGCGGCCGGTCCCGATCGGCCAGCTGCCCCCGGGGGCGGGCTTGGTGACCGCCAGGGCCTGGTCGGCCAGCCGCTGGAACGGGGCGGCGGATGCCGGCACGGTGAAGGTGCGGTCGCCCGTGACGGTGAAGTCCGCCGCGAGCGTCGCGTCGTGTGACCGCCAGGAGGCGAGGACGTCGCGCGCCGTCACCGGCGCCCCGTCCCAGAAGCGCGCGTTGTCGCGCAGCGTGAAGGCCCAGCGTTCTCCCGCGGCCTGCTCCCATGTGGCGGCGAGCCCCGGCAGCGCACGTCCCTGGCAGTCCACCCGGATCAACGATTCATAGAGCTGCCCGAAGACCAGCCGCTCCGCGTCGTTCCGGGGCAAGGGAGCGTGTCCCGGGTCCACCGGGTCGGTGACGGCGAACGTGATGGTGTCGCGCACCAGCGCCCGACCGGCCGCGATCGTGCAGGTGGTGTCACCGGGCGCCGGAGCGGGCGGGGGGAGCGGTAGCTCCGCGCGGGGCGCGCCGGCCCGGCAAGCGGCCGCGAGCAGAGCGGCGAAAATGACGCAGCGGTGTCGGGGAATCACTCGCCTGGAGCTCCCGGAAGGGCTTTCGAACGATACTCAGGGCCGGAAGCCCCGAGCCCCGATGCGGTCAGGCGCGCCGTTTTCGATCCATCAGCGCGAGCACGTTCCCCTCGGAGTCGCGGAACTCCGCCAGCCACAGCTCGTAGTCCGCCGCCCGGTGCACGAGGTGCGGCTCCGTCATGAACTCCACGGCGCGCTCGTGCAGGGTGGCGTGTGCTGACGCGATGTCCGGAACGAGGTAGTAAATGATCGACGCCGGGTGGTCCAGTTCGGGGGCCTCGGGAACACCGAGGAGAACGGTCGTTGCGCCGCACTGAAAAAACGCCATCTGTGGCGGCGCTTGGAAGAGAAACGACATGCCAAGGGTGTCGCGATAAAACCGGACGGCGCGGTCGAGATCCTTGGCCCGCACGAAGATCTGGCCGATGGCGGAGAGGCCGAATGGCTGGGTGGCGGCGGTCATGCTGCTGGCTCCTGTTGGGTGACACAATGCAGCGTTCCCAGCCCCCACACCAGATCCACCGCATGAATCCCCAATACCGGCCGGTCCTTGATCAGCTCGGCGAGCACGCCGAGTGCCACGCGGTCCTTCGGGTCGTTGAACGTCGGTACCAGCACGGCGCGGTTGGTGACGTAGAAGTTCGCATAGCTCGCGGGGAGGCGCCGGCCGTCGAAAGTGAGCGGCGCGGGCATCGGCAGATCCACCACCTCGATCTTAGACCCGTCCTCGAGTCGCATCCCCTGCAGCCGCTCGCGGTTTTCTTCGAGCGCGCGGTAGTTCGCGTCGTGCGGGTCAGTCTCCCGGCACAGCACGACCGTGCGCGGATTGACGAAGCGGCACAGGTCGTCGACATGGCCGTGGGTGTCGTCGCCCGCGATACCTCTCCCGAGCCACAGGACATTCGTGGCGCCGAGCTGGTCGCGCAGGACCGCCTCGATCTCGGAGCGCCCGAGCCCGGGGTTCCGGACCTGCACGGCGGGATCGAGTAGACACTCTTCGGTTGTGAGGAGCGTGCCCTTCCCGTTCACGTCGATGCTGCCGCCCTCGAGCACCACGTCGCGCGCGCCGACCCGCGCGCGGAACAGCCGCAGCTTGAGCCGCGCGGCGACGCGCTCTGGGACCTGATCATCTTTGTTCCAGTCGGGATACTTGGCCCAGGCGTTGAAGCGGAACCGCGCGATCGCCAGCTCCGGCTGCGGGTTGCTACGCCGCACGAATAGGGGGCCGAAATCGCGGGTCCAGCCTCGGTTGGTGGGGAAACGGAAAAACTCGACCCGAGTATGATCCACGCCGACGCGCTCGAGCACGCGCCGCGCCTGCCGCTCGTGGGCCGCGGAGTTCACGAGGATGCGGGCGATTTCACCCGGGACGAGCGCCCGCGCGATGTCCCCATACACCCACGGGATCGGCGCGAACTTGCCCTGCCAGTCGCTGGCGTTATGCGGCCAGCCGAGCCACGTGGCGTGGTGCGGCTCCCACTCGGCGGGCATTCGGAAGCCGAGGGCGGCCGGGGTGTCGGCGCGGGTGGAAAGGGAGGGCACTACGGGCGGTCGTCGAGGAAGCGGCTGCCGATCCCCGCGTAAGCGTCGATCCGGCGGTCACGCAGAAACGGCCAGCCGCGCCGCACTTCCTCGATGCGCCCGAGGTCGATCTCACCCACTACGATCACTTCGCGGTCCCGAGGCGCCTCGGCCACCACGGCGCCGAACGGATCGACGAGAAACGACGAGCCCCAGAACTCGATGCCGTCGCCGTCGACGCCGGCGGGTCGCTCGTGGCCGACCCGGTTCACGGCGGCGACGTAACAACCGTTCGCGATCGCGTGGCTGCGCTGGATGGTGCGCCAGGCGTCGAGCTGCTGGGCGCCGTGCGTGGCCTTCTCCTTCGGGTGCCAGCCGATCGCCGTCGGATAAAACAGCACGCTGGCGCCCTGCAGCGCCGTGAGGCGCGCGCCTTCGGGATACCACTGGTCCCAGCAGACTAGCGTCCCGATCCGTCCCACGCGCGTGTCGAACGCGCGGAAGCCCAGGTCGCCCGGCGTGAAGTAGAACTTCTCATAGTAAGCTGGATCGTCGGGGATGTGCATCTTGCGATAGATCCCGACCACGCGGCCGTCGGCGTCGATCACCGCAGCGCTGTTGTGGTACAAGCCCGCGGCGCGGCGCTCGAACACCGGCGCGATCACGACGACGCCCGCCTGCTTCGCTGCCTTACCCAGCGCCTCCGTGCTCGGCCCGGGGACCGGCTCGGCCAGATCGAACAGCTCGGGATCTTCGCGCTGCGCGAAGTATTGTGACCGGAACAGCTCGGGCAGACAGACCAGCTGAGCGCCGGCGGCGGCGGCCTCGGAGATCTTTGCAATCGCCTTCTTGAGGTTGGCGTCGGGATCCGCGGACATCGCCATCTGCACCAGGCCGACTTGGTACCGCGCCGGAGGCCGGAGATCGGTCATGGGGGAGAACTCTACTACGTTCCGGTCGTGACCGCACCCGTCAGGGAGTGCGGACTTCGAACTCCGCTTCCACGCCGTAGTCGGCGATTCCGCAAAGGGTCACGTGGGCGAGGTATCGGCCGGGGCGGGGTGCCGCCTCGGGGGGGATGGAGACGAACTGCCGGTACACGCCCCCCAGCCGGATCATGATCCGCTCCGGGTTGCGCGTCGGCCCGGGGAGGGACTTGCGCCACCAGGTTCTATCGGTGGTGTGCCGCACCCGCGCGCACAGGACCTCGTTGGTGGGGAGCATGAAGTCGATCTCGGTCAGTCCGTGATTCAAGATCGTGTACATCAGCAGCGGTTGGACGCCGCTCGCGCCGCCGTCGGACAGACGCCATGTGAAGTGGTTGGGGATGGCGGCCAGCGTCACGACCGCCATCTGATTGAACGACAGGTGCACCGTGGCCCGGCGGAGGCCCTCCGGCTCGACCTCCTCGAGGCGCTCGACCTGGATCACCGCGTCTGCGGGCCCGAGCGCCACCTGACCTATGGCTGTCACGAACTGGTGCTCCAGCCGCCGCCACCGGGCGTCGTCGCCGCGGGCCGTGAGCCAGTTGGCCCGACGCCCTTCCACCACCAGGGGATCCGGGAGCAGAAGCCCCCAGCCGCCCGAGTCGGCCGGCTCCAGGAAGCCACGGACGGTGACCGCCGTGTCCTGTCTCGCCTGGCCGACGGATCGGACGGGAAGGGACACGAGCAGGATGAGTGACAGGCGAGCGGCGCGCAGGACTATTTCTCGAGTCGGTAGCCGGCCTTGCGGACGGTGAGAATGTGCTGCGGCGCTGCGGGATCGGTTTCCAGCTTGCGGCGCAGCTCGGCCACGTGCGTGTCCACGGTGCGGCTCAGCACCGCGGCGCTGTAGCCCCACACCTCGGTGAGGAGCTCCATGCGGCTGACGACGGCCCCGCCGCGTCGCAGCAGCGCGAGCAACAGGTCGAACTCCTTGGGGGTGAGCGCCACCGGCTTGCCCTTACGCAATACGGTGCGGGAGGCAGGGATGACCGCGACGACGCCGAACTCCTCCGGCTCTCCGGCGCCGTCTCCCGGCAGAGCGGTGCGCCGCAACAGCGCCTCGACGCGCGCCAGCAGCTCGAGCACGCCGAACGGCTTCGTGACGTAGTCGTCCGCGCCGAGACGCAACCCACGAACCTTGTCGGCCTCTTCGCCGCGCGCGGTGAGGATGAGGATCGGCATGCGGCGCCCCTCGTCGCGCAACGCGCGGAGCACGCGGTAGCCATCCAGACCCGGCAGCATCAGATCGAGAATGATCAAGTCGGCCCCGGAGTCACGGGCGCGCGCCAGCCCTTTGGTCCCGTCCTCGACCACCAGAACGTCGTAGCCCTCGATCTCGAGGTTGTTGCGCAGGCCGAACGCGAGATCGGCGTTGTCCTCGACTACGAGGATCCGCGTCAAGCGCTCGCTCCAGCGTCGGCTCGAAGCGGGCTGGCGCCCGTCGCGGCGTGGGCCTGCAGCACGAGCGGCAGCTCGATCACGAACCGGCTGCCCGTACGACCCTCCGGCCCCGACACGGGGGCGTCCTCGGCCCAGGCGCGACCGCCGTGCAGCGCGACGAGCTCACGCACTACGGACAGGCCGATGCCCGTGCCCGCCACGGCCGAGCCGCGATCGCGCTCGAGCCGCCAGAACCGGTCCCAGATGCGCTCGCGCTCGGCCGCGGGAATGCCGGGGCCCTGGTCGTCCACGCTCACCAGTGCCCGCCCGTCGGCCAGGGTGAGGCCGAGCGTCACCGTCTGGCCAGCCGGCCCGTATTTCACGGCGTTGTCGAGCAGGTTGAGGAGCATCTGGCGCAGGGCGTCCGCGTCGACCGGCGCCACGACGCCGTCGGTGAGCTCGGTGCACAGCGTGACGCCGCGCGCGGCGGCGAGCGGCGTGAACGCTTCGGCCGCTTCAGTGAGGAGCGGTGCGAGCGGCGCGGGCGTCGGCGAGAGCCGGGTGAGCCGCCGCTCCGAACGCGAGAAGTGCAGCAGGTTCTCGACCAGGTGGGTGAGCCGGCGTGCCTCCTGGTCGATGATCTCGAGCGAGCGCTCGCGCTCCTCGTCGGAGCGAACGCGGCCCAGCAACAGCGTTTCCGAGAACATGCGGATTTGAGCGAGCGGAGTGCGCAGCTCGTGCGACACACCCGACACGAAGTCGGCACGCAGACGCGACAACTCGTACTCGCGTCGCAGCTGCAGCAGGGCCGCCGCAACCAGCCCAGCCGTGAGGGCCAAGAGGAAGAGTATGCGCGGCCGCTGGTCGCGCGGCATCCCGCCGATGATCAGCTTCGACGCCATATCGGGGCGCAGCGCCACCTGTACGCGCATCCCGCCCATCATCGCTTCGACGGTATCGTGTCCCGCGAACCTGGGCTGGTATTGCACCGGCGAGCGGTACATCTCGATCCCGTCCGCGTCGGTCACGATCGCCGATCCGAGCGAGTCGTCGGGCAGCCCGCCGGTGAGGGGCCGGGGCAAGAGCGGGATCTTCTCTTGACCCATGGTATAAACAGGCCCGAAGCCCTTGGGGTCTCCCTCGAATCCCACCACGGTGCGTGGCTCGCCCTTGTCTTTCACGACCGTGTAGACAATCGCGCGCGGCATCCCAGCCACGGTGCGCACGATGGCGGCGAGGTGCTCTTTGGGGTCATAGACGGTCCGGCTGTGGATCGGCAAGGTATCGAGCAGCCAGCGTCGGGCGGCGGCCGCGGGTGGGCGGCCCGCGGTTTCGAGCCTCTTGGTGCGGAGATCGTACCGGAACGTGTAGCGAACGAGTTTCATGAATTCGGCGGTTGGTGCCTCGAGGCCACGGCCGAGTTGCCCGGGCGAAGGGAGTGGGCCTCCCGGTGTTCCGGCTTTGGCGCGCCAGAGTGCGTCCAAGGGCGGCATGAATGCGACGTACCAGAGTTCTTGCGACAGACGCGAAGCGAACCGCGCGGCGGCCACGCGTGCATTGTCGCGCAGCACTCGCTCCGCGGTGGCCCGGTGATCGAGGAACGTCCAGTGTGCCTGCAGCGCCAGGACGCCCGCCAGCACGAGCGTAAGCAGCAGCAGGGCGGCGATAAACAGAGCGCGGGGGCGCGACGGACGGGAGGAATCGCTCATGGACGCTCGGGAGAGATGCACCGGATGTCGGACAGTTTCAAGGTAAGCCGGGGGAGCGCGGTCTGTCCGCCCCCCTGACGGTTCTCTGACAGGCTCCCCACCGCGCCTCCACCTGGGGCGCCGCACCGCGACCTACCTTGCACCTCGGCCATGGTCGCGGCCGAGGTGTAGACGGCCCACCTCGCCCGACCGGTCAACCCGGGGAGCGGTTCGTGCCCCGGGTTTGGCTTTTCCGGCGGGTGGCGACGTTATGTTCCATGACCGATGGCATTCATCCTCACCAGCGCGGCCTTCAAAGACGGCGCACCCATCCCGGGCAAGTACACGTGTGATGGGGGAGATGTGTCCCCGCCGCTCACCTGGAGCGGCGCGCCCGCGGGGACTCGCAGCGTCGCGCTCATCGCCGATGACCCCGACGCGCCGGGGGGGACGTGGGTCCACTGGGTGCTGTACAATCTGCCGGCGGAGGTCTCCGAGCTCCCGGAGAACATCGCCAAAGTCGAATCGCTCGACCTGGGCGGCGCGCGCCAGGGGCGGAACGACTTCCGCCGCCCGGGCTACGGCGGCCCCTGCCCGCCGCCGGGACCCGCCCACCGCTACTTCTTCAAGCTGTACGCGCTCGACACGCGGCTGGAGCTCAAGGCCGGAGCTCAGAAGAAGGATGTGGAGGCGGCATTGGAGGGACACGCGCTCGGCTCGGCACAGCTCATGGGGACGTACGCGAGGCAGAGGCGATGAGAGTACCGCTCCCCCTGGCGGCCATCTTGGCGGTGTCCCTCGGCGCGCCCCCCGCGCCGACGCTCTCGGTGGTCGTTCTCCCCGCCGACCTGCGCGGTCTCATGAGCGCGCTCTGGGTCGAAAACAACCGTCACTGGGACGAGCTGGCCGACCAGAATACGCTGACCCAACTGCTCGGCTCCGGCAAGCCGACGCAACGGGAGTACCTCGGCTGTCTCGTGGGGGACGTATCGGGCGACACGCTGTTCATTCGCCGCCTCGTGCCCGCGGATCATCTGAAGCAGCTGCAATTCGCGGTGGCGGGAGACTGTGACGGCGTGGAGCGGCTGGTGGGCACCTTCCACACGCATCCCTACCGCGCCGATCCGGCCGGCCGGGCAGTCAAGGAACGTGGCCTCTCCGCCATGGACTTGAAGACGTTCGCGGCCGCACCCGACATGGTCACCATGGTGATGTGGGATCTCGACTCGCTCGACCTGGCGACGAAAGCCGTGGACGGCAGCGTGCGCCACCCCGCCGCCGTCCAGATCCGCTGAGGGCTCAGCGATCGCCCGAGCCTCCGGCGACGAGGCCCTTGCCGCGCCACTTCTCAAAAATCTTTTTGGCCTGCTGGTGCGCTTCATCCAGGGCCTGCTTCGCGCTCATCCGTCCCGTCGCCGCGTTGGCGAACATGGTCGGCAGCACGAACGTGTCGAAAATCTCGCTCTCCGCCGGGTTGGCGGGTCCCGGGTGTCCGATGTTTGTCGCCCATTGCAGCGCGGTGCTGATCGGCTTGAGCTTGGAGGGTGGATTCGAGCCGAACGGGTCGTTCGCAGTGACCTGCTCGAGCCACTTGTTGCCCGACGCGACCTTCTGCGCGACTGAGACGCCCGGTTCAGCGACCGACCCGGTGTACGCGGGGAAGTTGTACAGCTTGCTTCCCAGGACCGCATCGCGGTAATGCCCGAGCAAGTCGAGGAGGAATTGCTTCGCCACGTCCGGGCTCTGCGCGAACTTCCAGATCACATAGATCCCCATCACGTGCTCGCTCGCCCACCCCGTGCCGCGCGGCCCCTTGAGTGCCGGCACGAAGAACGTATCGTCCGCCACCGGGAGCTTGTTGTCCTGCGCCGTGCGATAGGCTGAGATCGAGTTCAGGATGTATCCTGTCTGGCGAGCATTGAGGGCCTGGTTGTTTGACGCGGCGTTCCAGCTCAACACCGACGGGTTCATCCCTGCCGCGAAGAGGCGTACCCCAAACTCCAGTGCCTCGAGCGCATGGTCGGATTTCAAGACGACGTTCTCGTTGGCGTCCTGGATCGACCCGTCGAACGACCACAGCATGGCGCGGGCGGCCATGTTGGAGTCGAGCTCCTGCGACATCCCGATCCCGATCGGAATCTGGATCTCGGGATGCTTGCCCTTGATGAGGGGCGCGGCCTTGACCAGATCTTCCCATGTCGCCGGGCCGTTCGGCATCCCGATCTCGGTCCAAATGGGCTTCAGGTAGTCGCCAGGATCGGGGACGTAGTTGTCGCTGAAGCCGAACCACTTGCGCGTCACCGGGTTGTAGGTGCTGCGCTTGCAGAGGTCGAGGATCGGTCCGGTCTGCCTCTCGGCTTCCTTGACCACGTCGGCCATGTCGAGCACCTGCGGCTCGAACGCGCCCGGGGGCGAGAGGAACTGGAACAAGTCGTGCCCCTGCTGCGCGGCGACCTCGGCGTTGGCCCGCGTGCCGAGGTCGGCGAGCGCGATGTGGTCGACGGTCACCTCGACCCCCTTGGCGGTCCCCCAGTCTTTGGCGTACTTGTCGAACCAGACGTCGTAGGAGGGGACGAAATGGCTCCACTGGAGGATCTTCAGGGTCTTCTGGGGCCGCTTGATCCGAATCGTCGGCCCCAGAGCGGCGGCCACGGCAACTCCGGTCGTCGTGGTCACGAATTCACGCCGATTAATTTCCTTACGCTTGGTCATTGACTTGCCCTCCAA
>WNEY01002384.1_pt1 | contig 13757 bp, 10 predicted proteins | sample 5400531 | NCBI WGS metagenome assembly WNEY01 (sample SAMN13153338, study PRJNA577476) | soil metagenome | isolation source: 200 cm saprolite under Douglas fir tree site 1 | place: USA:California | collected 2015-04-18
CCCGCGCCGGGATGAACTCGTTCATCATCGGCGTCGACAAGGGCAAGCCGGTGGTGCTCGTGGAGGACGTCGATTCCATTCTCCTCGCCGTGGATGCGCAGGGCTCCGGCGTGAAGCGCACGTTGTGGGCGCAGAACTACAAGAAGGAGACGTTCTTCTCCAAGGGTCAGGCCGATGAGGTGGCGATCAAGGGCCGCTCGCTCGTCAAGGTGAAGACGGCGCCGGTGCCGGACACCTTCCGCGCCACCGGAGCCACCTTCACCAACGTCAACGGCAAGGGGAGCCGTACGCTGGCCTTCATCGACGAGCAGAACCGGCTCCGCATCGCGTCGGGCACCGAAGAGGTTTATCGCTCGGGATCCATCGTGGGCGGAGGCGGCGAGAGGATCGAGGTGATCCGCGACACCGAGCGTGGCGGGCGCAGCTACTTCTATCAGTTGGAGCCGACGCCGCTGGCGGTGGATCTCGACGGCGACGGGATCGATGAGATCATCGTGCCGCAGAACCAGATCGAGACCGGGGGACTTCTCGGCGTCATCTTCCGTGGCCCGGCCGGACTGCGCTTCCAGCAGGTCAACTCCGGCTTCGACGGCCTGATTCGCGCGCTCGGCGCGTTTCGCGGCGAGGAGGGCGGCCCCCCGACGCTGATCGCCGCAGTCGTTCGCTATCGGAGCTTCCTCAAAGTTTCGGGCGAGACGCAGCTGATCATGACGCTGCCGCAGGAGTAGTGCTCCACCCCTCCCGGGACCGTCGGCCCGTCATCCATCCGATGGCGCTCGGATCCGTCTCGCTCTGCGACCGGAGCGCCCGCGCGTGAGCGACCTCCGTTCGGCCAAGACGCGGGAGCCCAAGCTCGACACCGCGCCGCCGCGCGGCATGCGCGACGTGCTGCCGGAGGAGGTCGAGGTCCGTGACCGCGCCATTGCCGTCATCCTCGACGTCTACCGGCGTCACGGCTTCCAGCGCATCGAGACGCCGGCCGTCGAGAACATCAAGCTGCTGACGCGCAGCGAGGGCGGCGAGAACGAGAAGCTGATCTTCAAGATCCTCAAGCGCGGCGAGAAGCTGACGGCCGCCCAGGATCCCGAGGATCTGGCCGACCTCGGTCTGCGCTTCGACCTGACGGTCCCCCTGGCCCGCTACTACGCCAACAACCACGGCCGGCTCCCCCAGCCGCTGAAGGCGATCCAGATCGGGCCGGTGTGGCGCGCGGAGCGGCCGCAGCACGGCCGCTTCCGCCAGTTCACCCAGTGCGACATCGACATCCTCGGCGTCAGCTCGGAGATCGCGGAGATCGAGCTGATCCTGGCCACGGCTGATGCGCTGCTCTCCCTTGGCCTCGCCGATCTCACCGTTCGCATCAACGACCGGCGGATCCTGGCCACGATCGCGCGCCACTGCGGGTTCGCGGAGGGCCGGTTCGACTCCGTGTTCATCGCGCTGGACAAGCTCGACAAGATCGACCAGGCAGGCGTGATCCGGGAGCTGGAGGCGGAGGGACATCCGGTCAAGGCCATCGGCGAGCTGATGGGCCTGCTCGAAGACGCGCGCCGGCTTCCGCAATTCCTGGCCGGCGGCGCCGAGCCGGCGGCGTGGCAGGGGCTGCAGCGCATCATCGACACCGTGGCGGCGTCCGCTGCCGGCCGGTTCCGGATCGCGTTCGATCCCACGCTGGTGCGCGGCATGGCGTACTACACCGGCCCGATCTTCGAGATCCGCTACGCGGACAGCGCGTCGTCCATCGCCGGGGGCGGCCGCTACGACCGCATGATCGGCCGGCTGCTGGGCCGCGACGTTCCGGCGACGGGATTCTCGATCGGCTTCGAGCGGGTGATCGGTATTCTGACCGAGCGGCCGGCCGTCAGCGCCGACGCCGCGGATCGGCTGGCCATCGTGTTCGACGAGGACACGCCGCATCTCGCCGTCATCCTCGCGCGCGCACGTGAGGATCGCGGGAAGGGCCATGTGGTGCTCCTCGAGCTGAAGCGAAAGAACGTCGGGCGGCAGCTTCAAGATCTGGAGGCCCGGGGGTTCGTGCGGATCGGGATCGTCGGCCATGACGGAGCGTACGAATGGCGGGGGCCGAAGGCATGAGCGACAGTCTGGGCGGCTGGCGGCGCACCCACGCGTGTGGGATCCTGCGCGGCAGCGACGCCGGGCAGACGGTGACGCTCATGGGATGGGCGCATCGCCGCCGCGATCACGGTGGCCTCATCTTCGTCGACCTGCGCGACCGCACCGGGCTTACCCAGTGCGTCTTCAACCCCGCCGACAGCGCGGACGCCCACACGCGGGCCGAGACGATCCGGAGCGAGTTCGTGCTGGCGGTGCGCGGGGTCGTCGGCCGCCGGCCGGCGGGGACGGAGAACCCGAAGCTGCCGACGGGCGAGATCGAGGTCCAGGTGGGCGAGATCCGCATTCTGAACGAAGCGCGGCCGCTGCCGTTCCCGATCGAGGACGAGACCGAGGTCGACGAGCTGACACGTCTCACGTATCGGTATCTCGACCTGCGGCGGCCGTCGATGTACCGTAACTTCACCATCCGCGACGCCGTCTGCCGGGCGACGCGCGACTACCTGCATCGTCACGGCTTCGTGGAGGTCGAGACGCCGTTCCTGATTCGGACCACGCCCGAGGGCGCGCGCGACTTCCTCGTCCCGAGCCGACTCAACCACGGGAGCTTCTACGCGCTGGCCCAGTCGCCGCAGCTCTTCAAGCAGCTCCTGATGGTGGGCGGCTTCGAGCGGTACTTCCAGATCGTCCGGTGCTTCCGTGACGAAGACCTGCGAAAGGACCGGCAGCCGGAGTTCACGCAGGTCGACATCGAGACGTCCTTTCTCGATCGCGACGACTTCCTGCCCATGATGGAGGGCCTGGTCGCCGAGATACTGCGGCTGGTCCACGGCGTGACGCTGCCGTCCCCGTTCCCCCGGCTGACGTACACGGACGCCATGGACCGCTTCGGATCCGACAAGCCCGACCTTCGCTTCGGCCTCGAGCTCCGGGATGTGAGCGATCTGTTCCGCGCGGGCGAGTTTCAGGCGTTCGCCCAGGTGGTCGCCGGTGGCGGCGCGGTCAAGGCCCTGCGCATCCCCGGCGCCGGCGGGCTCAGCCGCAAGGAGGCCGACGACCTCGTCGTCCAGGCCAAGAACTGGGGAGCCAAGGGCCTCGTCTGGGTCAAGGTCACCGACGGCGGGGTGCAGTCTCCGGTCGCGAGATTTCTCGAGCCGATGAAAGCCACGCTCCTCGACACGCTCGAAGCATCGGCCGGTGATCTGCTCCTGCTCGTCGGCGACGAGCGCGCGACGGCGGCGACCATTCTGGGCCGCTTTCGCGTCGATCTGGCCGAGCGCTACGGGCACATCCCGAAAGACGGCTACGCGATTCTCTGGGTCGTCGACTTTCCGCTGGTCGAGTGGAACCCCGACGAGCGCCGCTGGCAGGCGATGCACCATCCGTTCACCGCCCCCCGCGACGAGGACCTGTCCCGGCTCGAGAGCGATCCGGCCGGCGCGCTGGCCAAGGCCTACGACCTCGTCCTCAACGGACAGGAGATCGGCGGCGGCTCGATCCGCATCCACCAGCAGGCCGTGCAGCAGCGCGTGTTCGACCTGCTCGGCATCGGCAAGGAGGAGGCGCGGTCGAAGTTCGGCTTCCTTCTCGACGCCCTCGAGTTCGGCGCGCCTCCGATGGGCGGCATCGCCTTCGGTCTCGATCGGCTCGTGGCCCTGCTGGCCGGCCACGACTCGATCCGTGAGGTCATCGCCTTCCCCAAGACCCAGAAGGGGAGCGATCCGATGACGGACGCGCCGGCGCCGGCGAGCCCGGCCCAGCTCCGGGAGCTCGGAATCCACGTGGTAGACTCGGACAGGACACCCTGACGAGGTGAGCGAAGCCACGGTCACCCGCCGCATTTCCCTCGCTCCCGATGTGGATCTGCTGCCGCTCCTCGGGCGCAACGACGATCACCTCCGGACGCTCGAGGGCGCCCTCGACGTCCAGATCGTCGCCCGCGGTCACGACATCATGCTGAAGGGCGACGAGCGCCAGGTGAAGAAGGCCGAGCGCGCCCTCACCCAGCTCGCCGACCTCGTCCGTTCGGGCGCGCCGCTCCGCTCCACGGAGGTGCGGGCGGCCGTCCGGATGCTCTCCGACGACGAGGAAGCGGACATCAAGTCCGTCTTCGCCGATGCCATCCCGGTGCCGGCCCGCAAGAAGTGGATCGCGCCCAAGACGCTCGGGCAGAAGCGCTACGTGGACGCGATCCGCACGAACGACATGGTGTTCGCGATCGGGCCGGCGGGTACCGGGAAGTCGTTTCTCGCGGTGGCGATGGCGGTCTCGGCGCTGATGAAGCGCGAGGTGGCCCGCATCGTCCTCACGCGCCCGGCCGTGGAGGCCGGGGAACGTCTCGGCTTCCTGCCCGGCGATCTCTACGAGAAGGTCCATCCCTACCTGCGGCCGCTCTACGACGCGCTCTACGACATGCTGGAGGCGGAGAAGGTGGCCGGCCTCATGGAGAAGGGCGCGATCGAGATCGCGCCGCTCGCCTACATGCGCGGACGCACCCTGAACGACTCGTTCATCATCCTCGACGAGGCGCAGAACAGCACCGTCGAGCAGATGAAGATGTTCCTGACTCGGCTCGGCTTCAACTCCAAGATGGTGATCACGGGCGACATCACGCAGGTCGATCTCCCGGCCTCCCGCGGCTCGGGGCTCATCGAGATCCAGGCCATTCTCAAGGGCATCCAGGGAATCAGCTTCGTGTACTTCGACGACCACGACGTCGTGCGCCACCACCTCGTCTCGGCCATCATCCGCGCCTACGACGCACATGAGGCGCGGGGCCGGGACGGCGGCTCGGGCCGCGCCTAGTGCCGTGCGTCGTCGTCAACCGCCAGCGCCGGCTTCCGCTTACCGCCTCCCGCGTCGCTCGCGCGGCTGATCGCGCGCTGGCCGCGCTGGGCCGTCCGGGGGGCGAGGTGGAGATTCTTTTCGTCGCCGACGTCGAGATCCGCCGCCTCAATGCGATGTGGCGCGGCGTTCAGCGCCGGACCGACGTCCTCGCCTTTCCCATGGAGACGCCGGGCGGGGAAGCCCTCGTGGGCCAGATTGTGATCTCGATGGACACGGCCGCCGGCCAGGCGCGCCGCATCGGTGTTCCCCTCGCCGTCGAGCTCGAGCTGCTCGTGACGCATGGCGTCCTGCACCTCGTCGGCTACGACGATCGCGATCCGGTGGAGGCGCGTCTCATGCACGAGCGTGAGCGCGACGTCCTCGGCTCCCGCGCGCCGACGCGACTCTGGACAGGCCTGCTCGCATGAGTGCGCAGGCGGGTTTCGTGGCGTTGATCGGAAGGCCGAACGCCGGCAAGTCGACCCTGCTGAACCAGCTCGTCGGCGAGAAGCTCGCCATCGTGTCGCCGCGGCCGCAGACGACGCGCAACCGGATCACGGGCATCCGCAATCTGCCGTCGGCCCAGATCGTGTTCGTGGACACGCCCGGGCTGGGTCCGGTCACCGGGAAGCTCGGCGAGTTCATGGCCAGGACGGCGGAGCGCGCGCTGGAGGACGTCGATCTCGTCTGCGCGGTGGTGGACGCCACCGAGCGCACGGCTCCGGAGCCCCGGGTCATCGAGACGCTGCGAATCGGGACCGCCCCCGCGTTCTGTCTGCTGAACAAGGTGGACGCCGTGAAGACCAAGGCGAGTCTCTTGCCCCTGATCGATCGCTGGCGCGCCGCCCATCCCTTCCGCGAGATCTTGCCGATCTCGGCGCGCGACGGCGTCAACTGCGACCGCCTCCTCGACCTGATCGTGGCCACGCTGCCCGAGCATCCGGCGTATTTCCCGCCCGACGCCACCAGCGATCAGCCGGAGACGTTCTACGTGGCCGAGGTCGTCCGCGAGAAGGTCTTCCTGCTGACGCACGAGGAGGTGCCCTACGCGGTCGCGGTGCGCGTCGAGGAGCTCATCGAGCGGACGCGGCCCGCACGCCTCGACATCCGGGCGACGATCTTCGTCGAACGGGAGTCGCAGAAAGGCATCCTGATCGGCCGCGGGGGCGCCATGCTCAAGCGGATCGGCACGAACGCCCGGCGGGAGCTGGAGGCGTTCTTCGGTATTCAGGTCTTCCTGGGACTCACCGTGCAGGTGCGGCGGGCGTGGCGCAAGGACGAGCGGGCCCTGCGTGAGTTCGGGTTCCGCTTGACGTCCTGAGATGGCGCTCGGCAAATCGGCCGCCGTCGTGATCGGCAGCTTCCCTCTGGGGGAGAGCGACCGGGTCGTGACGTTCTTCTCCCGGCAGCACGGCAAGGTCCGGGGGGTGGCGCGGGCGGCGCGGCGGATCAGATCGAAGTTCGGCGGCGCGCTCGAATTGCTCACGCTCGGCGAGTTGATCTTCTTCGACCCGGGGCGCAGCGACCTCGTCCGCGTGGACCACTTCGACGTGCTGCGCCCGTTCGATCGGGTACGTGAAGATCTCGAGCGCCTCGGGCAGGCGGCGTGGATGGCGGAATGCGTAGGGCGCCTGACGGCCGAGCGCGACCCCAACGTGGCCGTGTACGGGCTGCTGCTGCGCGGGCTCAAGAGCCTGGAGGGGGGCGCGCCGCCCCAGCGGGTCGCCGTCGTCTTCGGTGTGCGCCTGGTGGATGCGCTCGGTCACCGGTTACGCGTCGATGCGTGCGTCGGCTGTGGTCGCCGGGATGCCTTCGGGCACGGACCGCTGACCATGGACGTGGAGGGGGGAGGTCTGGTGTGCCCCGCCTGCGCGAGCGCCGCGCCGGGCCTCCTGCGTCTGGACAGCGGGAGCGTGGCTACCCTGCGGCGCCTGCGCGGTTTGGCCTGGGACGAGGCCGTGGGCACCCGGTTGGGCCGCGCCGAAGGCGAGCTGCGACAGCTGCTCGACCGTCAGGTCACCCTGCTCATCGGGCAGCCGACACGAACCTCGCGCTTCGTGCGCGAGATGGAGCGGTTTTCGGGAGAACGCGGATGAGCGTGGCCACGATGGATCTCCTCGTTTCGCTGTGCAAGCGGCGTGGCTTCATCTTCCAGTCGAGCGAGATCTACGGCGGCACCGGCTCGTGCTGGGACTACGGCCCGCTCGGCGTGGAGCTCAAGAACAACGTCAAGCGTGCGTGGTGGCGCGACAACGTCCACCTGCGTCCCGACATGGTCGGTCTCGACGCCTCCATTCTGATGCATGCGATGGTGTGGAAGGCGAGCGGACATCTGGACCACTTCACCGACCCGATGGTGGATTGCAAGGCGTGTCAGCATCGCTTCCGCGCCGACAAGCTCGACGAACAGACGTGGATCCACTACTGCCCGGCCACCAAGGGCAACAAGTTCGAGGTGCCGGCCGGCGAGCCGTGCCAGCACTGCGGCGCTCGGCGCAGCCTCTGTCCCGACTGCGGCAAGGGCGAGCTGACGACGCCCCGGCAGTTCAACCTGATGTTCAAGACGTTCATGGGCCCGGTCGAGGAGGACGCCGCCGTCACCTACCTGAGACCGGAGACGGCCCAGGGTATCTTCGTGAACTTCGACAACGTGCTGCAATCGATGCGGCTCAAGCTGCCGTTCGGGATCGCCCAGATCGGCAAGGCCTTTCGTAACGAGATCACGCCCGGCAACTTCATCTTCCGGACGCGTGAGTTCGAGCAGATGGAGATCGAGTTCTTCGTGAATCCCCTGGAGACGATCGACGGCCGGCCGGCCGACGAGGTCTGGCATGAGCGCTGGATGGAGTCGCGCTTCGCCTGGTACCAGCGGTACGGCATGCGGCGTGAGAATCTCCGCATCCGTGAGCACGAGAAGGGGGAGCTGGCCCACTACGCCAAGCGCACGGTCGACATCGAGTACCAGTTCCCCATCGGCTGGAGCGAGCTCGAGGGTATCGCCAACCGAACCGACTTCGACCTCAAACAGCACGCCCAGTTCAGCGGCAAGTCGCTGACCTACTTTGACGAGGAGCGCAAGCAGCACGTGGTGCCCTACGTGATCGAGCCGTCGGCGGGCGCCGACCGCAGCGTGCTGGCGTTCCTGGCCGATGCCTACCGCGAAGAGGAAGTGCGCGGAGAGCGGCGCGTGGTCCTGCGCTTCCATCCCGAACTGGCGCCGGTGAAGATCGCGGTACTGCCACTGCTGAAGAAGCGCCCGGAGATCGTGGCCACCGCCCACGAGCTGCGAGGCACGCTGGCCCGGCGCTGGGTCACCGTGTACGACGATACCGCCGCCATCGGCCGGCTCTATCGCCGTCAGGACGAGGTCGGCACGCCCTACTGCGTAACGGTGGACGTTCAGACCGTCGGAGACACGGCGAAGGGGGAGTCGGGCGATCGCTGCGTGACGATCCGCGAGCGCGACTCGATGGAACAGGCCCGCGTTCCGATCGCGGAGCTGCCCGGGGTGTTCGAGCGGCTGCTCGGTGAAGGCGCCTGGGCGGACCTCGCCCGGAGCTATCCGCCGGCCAAGGGCTGACGCGTCAGGGCGAAGGGGATCCCTGCGCGTCGACTCGGGGCAGGGTGGCCGGCCAGGAGCCGTTCGGCTGGACCAGGCTCTGTGACGGGTCGGGCTTGCCCGAAGGCGCCGGGGCCGGCAGCGTCGGGTCCGGCGGTGTCGCCTGGCGACGCGCTCCGCAGCCCACCGCAGGCTCCGTCCCTCGAATGAACGCCATCGTCACCACCCGCACGCACTCGTTGGACGGATCCATGTCGACGGGGACGAGGATCACTTTCTCGGGGACGGGAAAGTCCTCTTTCGGGCCGTCACCGAGGACCCTGGTCATGTACGTGGTCCAGATCGGGACGGCGACGCGTGAGCCCGTCTCGTCGCGCCCCAGACTCCGCGGACGGTCGTAACCGACCCACACTCCGGTGGCCAGCCGGGGCGTGTAGCCGATGAACCACGCGTTCGAATAGTCGTTGGTGGTCCCGGTCTTCGCGGCGACCGGGCGGCCAAGGCCCTTGGCGCCCTGGCCGGTGCCGCGCTCGACGACTCCGCGAAGCATGTGAGTGACGACGTAGGCCTCTTCCGGAGGGAGCGCCTCGTGGCCCTCGGGGATGTGCTCCTCGAGCAGCTTGCCGTTGGCGTCGGTCACGTACCGGATCGTCGTGGGCGGCATCCACGTACCCTGGTTGGCCAGTGCACTGTAGGCGGAGGTCAACTCGAGCAGCGTGAGATCGGAGCTGCCGAGGGCCAGCGTGAGGTCGGCAGTGAGCGGGCTCGTGATCCCGAGACGGCGGGCCACCTGGATCGTCCGGTTGACCCCGATCCGTTCTTGCACCTTGATGGTGACGACGTTGACCGACTCCTCCACGGCCTGTTGCAGCGTCGTCGATCCCCGGAACTTGCGATCGTAGTTCTCCGGCTTCCATGCGGCCCCGTTGCGTCCGACCGGATAGGTGACCGGCGCATCGTCGACGCGGGACGCCGGGGTGAAGCCGTTCTCGAGGGCGGCGATGTAGACGAAGGGCTTGAAGGCCGAACCTGGCTGCCGGCGCCCCAGCACCGCGCGGTTGAACTCGCTCCGGAAGAAGTCATAGCCGCCTACCAGTGCCTTGACGTGACCGGTCTGGGGATCGACGGTGACCAGGGCGCCTTCCGGATGCTCGCTGGGCTTGCCCTTCGCCGTGCGTTCCTCGAGCGCCTTGAGGCCATCGCGCAAGGCCTGTTCGGCCGTGAGCTGCATGTGCGGATTGAGCGTGGTGTAAATGTTGAGGCCGCCCTTGAAGATGATGTCGGCGCCGTACTTCGCCTCCAGCGTCTGCTGGACGTACTCGATGAAGTACTGGCCGGTCGTGCGCCGGCGCTCGGGGGGGATGAGGCCCAGATCGGTCCGGGCCAGGCGTTTGGCATCCGGCTCCTTGATCGTGCCGAACTCGACGAGCCGGCGGAGGACGATCTCGCGACGGAGCTTGGCGGCGCTGGCGTGATCGAACGGCGAGTAGCTCGTCGGCGCCCTGGGTAAGCCGGCGAGCAGCGCCGATTCTCGTACGCTCAGCTCCGACACGGCCTTTCCGAAATAGGTGCGGGCCGCCGCTTCCACGCCATAGGCGCCATGCCCGAAGTAGATCTGGTTCAGGTACATTTCCAGGATTCGGTCTTTGGAGTAGCGGCGCTCGAGTTCGATGGCGAGCACCGCCTCCTTCAGCTTGCGCTCGAGACTCTTGTCGGGCGTGAGAAAGAGCACTTTGGTGAGCTGCTGGGTGATGGTGCTGCCGCCCTCGACCACTCGCCCGCGCCGGTAGTTCTGTACGACCGCGCGCGCGATGCCGATGGGGTCGATGCCCCAGTGCGAGTAGAAGCGGCGGTCCTCGGTGGCGATGATAGCGTCCCGGAGCGACTGCGGGATCTGGGCCAAGGGCACGAAGATCCGGCGTTCGACGTGGAGCTCGGTGATCAGCTCGTCGTTGTCGTCGTAGATCTTGGAGCCCTGGACAGGCTGGAACGTTTCCAGCGCACTGACCGGGGGCAGCGAGCGCGGAAGGATGGCAAACGCCCAGAGTACGGTGACGCCGAGGGCGGTGGTCACGAGGAGCGTCAGGACCCCGACGGAAAGCAGGAGGGTGCGAAGCCAGCGAGGCTGGGAACGCAAGAAGCCGCCGAGCCATCGGCGCCGGGGCGCCGGCGGTTGCTGCCTCGGCCCGCCGCCACGCCGCGCCTTCGACCACCAGAGCGCCATGCCCTATCCATTATACTGACGCCGATGCTCTCGTCTCTGCTCGACGACTTCGAAGCCCGCGGCTTGATCGCTGACGTCACGCATCGCGACGAGCTCGCGCAGTATCTCGCCGAGGGTCCCCGGAGCGTCTATTGCGGCTTCGATCCCACGGCCGATAGCCTCCACATCGGCAGCCTTCTGCCGCTCCTCGCGCTCCGCCGCATTCAGAGGGCTGGTCACCGCCCGATCGTCCTCATCGGCGGCGGTACCGGGCTCATCGGCGATCCCAGCGGCAAGGCGGGCGAGCGCGCCCTGTCCGAAAAACTGCAGGTCGCGGCGTGGGCCGAGCGGCTGAAAACACAGGTCTCGCGGTTTCTGGACTTCGGCGCAGGGCCGACGGACGCGCAGCTCCTCGACAATTACGCCTGGCTGGGCGAGCTGAACGTCCTCGGCTTCCTGCGCGATATCGGCAAGGAGTTCTCGATTGGGACCATGATCGCCAGGGAATCGGTGCGCGCGCGGATGGGACGCGCAGACGCGGGCTTGTCGTACACCGAGTTCAGCTATCAGATCCTCCAGGCCTACGATTTCCTCAGACTGCTCCAGGATCATCGCTGCTCGATCCAGATCGGGGGCAGCGATCAGTGGGGAAACATCACCGCCGGCATCGACCTCATCCGCAGGAAAACCGGCGACGCCGCCTACGGGTTGACCCTGCCGCTGGTGACGAAGGCGGATGGCGCCAAGTTCGGCAAGACGGAGTCGGGCACGGTGTGGCTCGATCCAGCCAAGACGTCGCCCTATGAGATGTACCAGTTCTGGCTCAATACCGCCGACGACGACGTGATCACGTACCTCAAGTACTTCGCGTTCCTTCCCCTGGAACGGATCAGTGAGCTCGCCGCTGCCACCAAGCGGGCGCCCGAGAAGCGCGAGGCGCAGGTGGTGCTCGCGGAAGAAGTCACGAGGCTGGTGCACGACGAGGCCGCCGTACGAGAGGCGCGCGAGATCACCGACCGCCTTTTCAAGGGCGAGGTGAAGTCGCTGACGCCCACACAGGCCGCTCAGGCGTGCAGCGCGATGAAGGGCATGATCCTCACCCTCGACGATGAGCCGATCGCGGTCGTCGACCTCTTGACCAAAGCCGGCCTCGCCGAGTCGAAAAAGCGCGCGCGCGAGCTGATCGTGGCTGGGGCGGTGCAGGTCAACGGGGAGCCGGTGAAGGATCACGGTGCCACGGTCTCCCGCGAGACGGCGCTCTGCGGGAAGTACTTCATCCTGGGAAGAGGGAGGAAAACCTACGCGGCAGTGACGCTGAGGCGCAGCTGAGCCGATGCTCTTTCCCACCACGCTCGTCGGCAGCTACCCTCAGCCCGAATGGCTGATCGACCGCAAGAAGCTCGCCGGCAGCTTCCCGCCGCGGGTGCGTGTGCGCGAACTGTGGCGCGTCCGCGAGCCGTGGCTCCGCGAGGCGCAGGACGACGCCACCCGGCTGGCCATCCGAGCCCAGGAGGACGCGGGGCTCGACATCGTCACCGACGGCGAGATCCGGCGCGAGAGCTATTCGAACCGCTTCGCCACCGCGCTCGAGGGCGTCGACATCGACAACCCCGGCACGGCCCTGAGCCGCTCGGGTCGTCCCCAACCGGTCCCGCGTATCGTGGGGCCGATCCGTCGCAAGCATCCCGTCCAGGTCGAGGACGTGCGCTTCCTGCGTGCGCACACGAAGAAGCCCATCAAGATGACGGTGCCCGGGCCGTTCACGATGTCGCGGCAGGCCCAGAATGACGCTTATCCCAGTGAGGAGGCGGTGGCCATGGACTACGCAGCCGTGGTGAACGACGAGATCCGCGACCTCTTCGTCGCCGGCGCCGACGTCGTGCAGATCGACGAGCCGTACATGCAGGCGAGTCCCGAGCAGGCCCGCCAGTACGGGCTGAAGGCGCTGAACCGAGCGCTTGAGGGCATCACCGGCACGACGGCGGCGCACATCTGCTTCGGCTACGCGGCCCTCGTCCACCAGCGTCCATCCGGGTATTCGTTCCTTCCCGAGTTCGCCGCATGTTCCTGCCGTCAGGTCTCGATCGAGACGGCCCAGTCCAAGCTCGACTGTGCGGTGCTCGGCAAGCTCGAGGGCAAACAGATCATGGTCGGCTGCCTCGACCTCAATGAGATGGCGGTCGAGACGCCGGACACGATCGTCGCGCGCGTGAAGCGCGCGCTGGCCTACGTCAGACCGGAGAACGTCATCCTGGCGCCGGATTGTGGGATGAAGTACCTGCCCCGCGACGTCGCCTTCGCCAAGCTGCGGTCCATGGTAACGGCCGCGACCATGCTCCGGGAGGAGTTCGGCGCGCGGTAACGATCGCGGTCCTCGCGCTGCCGAATCCCTGACCTCGCGCGACCCTGAGGAACTTGACAGCGAAAGGCGTCCTGCGTATAGTCAGGCGTTGCCCACGGAAACGTCGGGCAAAGTTTTTTGAACGAGAAGTTCGTTCCGGTCACCTTCCAAGCTGACCGAAGCTCTTTGACAGTCGGATATGCTATCGGCTCACCGAAGTGGTGTGAGCACCATCCGTTCTATCGAGTACCTTGCGCTCGGCCGAGTGACTGCACGCAAATCGCAGTAACACGTTCGAGCTAGAGGACCAGGTTCATCGCTTTTTCTTGGCGAGTTTGATCCTGGCTCAGAGCGAACGCTGGCGGCGTACTTAACACATGCAAGTCGAACGGGGAGTGTCGGTGTAGCAATACATCGGCGCTTCGAGTGGCGCACGGGTGAGTAACACGTGGGTAACCTGCCCTTGAGTTCGGGATACCCTCTCGAAAGGGAGGCTAATACCGGATACGTTCCTTGGGTCGCAAGATCTGGGGAGGAAAGGTGGCGAAAGCTGCCGCTCTTGGAGGGGCTCGCGGCCTATCAGCTAGTTGGTGAGGTAACGGCTCACCAAGGCTACGACGGGTAGCTGGTCTGAGAGGACGACCAGCCACACGGGAACTGAGACACGGTCCCGACTCCTACGGGAGGCAGCAGTGGGGAATTTTCCGCAATGGGCGAAAGCCTGACGGAGTGACGCCGCGTGGGGGACGAAGGCC
>WNEY01011104.1_pt1 | contig 13757 bp, 11 predicted proteins | sample 5400531 | NCBI WGS metagenome assembly WNEY01 (sample SAMN13153338, study PRJNA577476) | soil metagenome | isolation source: 200 cm saprolite under Douglas fir tree site 1 | place: USA:California | collected 2015-04-18
ATTGGGAGGCAGTTGATAAGGAGGGCATCGACACCCATCGACTGCAGACGCCGCGCGGCACGTCCGAACAGGTCGCCTTCAGGCGGCCCCCAGTGCTGGCCGTACACCCCGCACACCCCGTGCCGGCATCGCCTGAACGAAAGCCAGACCGGAATGTCCGTTTCGAGCAGGAGCTCAACCGCCTTGAAGGTGGCTGGGTCACGAATCAGTGTGAGGGTTTCGAGCAGGATCAGGTCAGGCGGTTCCTCCTCGATGACCCGCGACAGCAGCTGGACGGACTCGTGGTGCATCGGGGAGTTGATCTCGCCAGAGATGGCAAACGCGACCGCGCAGCTCCCCTGCTTTCCCGCTTCAGCGATCGCCTGCCGGGGAAGGCGGATACCGAGGCGGGCGATGTCCATCCAGTGGGCGCGCTCGGGGCTCGGCCCGCTCAAATGCTGTTCCGCCTCGGGCGCAGAGAGGATGGACCACGTATCGGTGGAGATGACGTCGCAACCGCTTTCGACGTAGCTCTTGTGGACGTCGAGCACCTCGTGCGGCGCCCGGTACAACGCCCAGGTGCCCCACAGCTCGCGGTCCAGGCCGGCTGAGTCGGGTGATGTGCGACGCCGCTGAAGCTCCGTGGCGATGCCGCCATCCAGGATCACGCATCGCTCCGCGGCCAGCTGTTCCTGCAGCCGCTGGTATGCCGCCGACCGAGCCGACGACGAGGTCGGACCCACGCAAGCTCCTCGGTTCTAGAAGCGGCTAGAGCCGCTCAGCGTAGTCGCGGTTGTCCTTCTTGAGCGTCGGGTCCGTGCCCAAGAAAGCGTGCTTCGACATGTCCGGGGAGTACCGGCTCGCGGGCGGCTTGCGCCCGAGCGCTTCCGCGACGGCCCGAATATGGTGAGGGCCGGCACCGCAGCAAACGCCCAGATAATTGACGCCAATCGCATGCGCCTCGCGGGTGAAGTCGCCGATCTCGTAGCGGGTGCAGACGAATGGATCCAGAGCCGTCGGAAACGGACGGATGTCGGTGCCGGGGTCCCGCAGCGACTGCATCGTCGGCTGATCCGGCGTGGTGCGGTAGGGCACCGGGAGTGCCGCGATTTCGCATTTCACAGCTGATCGCAGCTCTTTGAGGAGGGGCAGCATCGTGCGGGGGCCGCGACCGCAGTTGATGCCTACCACGTTTGCGCCGGCGTCCTCCAGGTGCTTGGCGGCCTCGCCCGTTGTGAAACCGTCGCGTGTGGTGTCCTCCTGGTGGATGACGAAGGTGACCACGGTCGGCAGCCCGGTGGCGCGCATCGCTTCGACCGCGATCAGCGCCTCCCCGAGGTAGCTGAACGTCTCTCCGATCAGCAGGTCTGCGCCTGATTCGACCGCCCAGCCGAGCTGCTCATCGAACATGGACCGCACGGTCTTGCGGGAGCTGTCGTCGTCTGCATACAGGTTGGTGTTAGATAGGTCCCCGGCGACTAATGTGCCGGTCTCCTTTGCAACCTGGTGTGCGATCTCCAGCGCGTTGCGGTTGAGTGGCTCGAGGAGGTGTTCCTTGCCTATGATGCGGAGCTTCTCGCGGTGGCCATAGTAGGTGAAGGCCTCGACGATGTCAGACCCCGCATGCACGAACTCGCGATGCAGCTCGATGATCACTTCGGGATTTTCGAGGACGACCTCGGGCACAAAGGCACCGGCTTGAAGGTAGCCTCGCCGCTCGCATTCGAAGAGGTATCCCTCAGCACAGATGACAGAGTCCTCCCGGACCCGGTCCATGAATCCCTTTTTCGCCTTGGTGTCCGTTTTGGTCATGCTCCCTTGCCCTCCGATTGAATACTAATTCCGCGGCTGTGACGAGCGCGCCTCAGGGTTCAGCAGCGCCCGCAACGGCTCTCCGCGCAAGTATCGCAAGGCTTCCTGTGCCGCAAGAGCTCCAAGGTCATGAACCGACTCCCGCGAGTACCAGGCTACATGCGGCGTGATGGTGACATGAGGGTGGCTAAGCAACGGCATCGTCAGGTCCGGAGAGGGTTCGCGGTCCAGTACATCGAGCGCCACCGCAGCGACGATCTCGTAATCGATTGCTTCCTGCAAAGCTGCCAGGTCGATGAGACCCCCGCGCGCTGTGTTGACGATTACTACGCCTCGCTTCATCTTTTCGAACGCACGCCGGTTGAGCAGGTGTCGCGTCTCACGCGTCAGCGGCGTGTGGAGGCTGATCAGATCGCTGCTGCCAAGCAGCTCGTCCAGTGGCACGCCTTTGACGCCGAGCTCGGTCAACCGTGCCTCGGTCATATGCGGGCTGTTGGCAACGACCTCCATCCCAAACGCCCGCGCCCTCAGCGCCACCTGCGACCCGATCCTCCCGAGGCCGATGATCCCCAACCTGCGGCCGTTGAGTCGCCTGACCTCCGGGTACTCGGTATTTGCCCAACCTTTTTCCGGCCAACTTCGCTGAAAGTGGTTCAGGTGGCGGGCGGCCGCCAGCAGAAGGAGCATCGCGTGATCGGCGACATCCTGGACGGCATAGTCAGGGACGTTGGCGACCCAAATACCACGCTCGGTTGCGGACTCGACGTCGATCAGATCGACTCCGACGCCACAGCGGACGATGAGGCCGACCCTCCTCAGGGCTTGGATCGCCGCTCTTCGAAATGGAACGAGCGTGACGATGAGGACGTCCGCATCAGCCGACCTGGCAGCGACTTCTTCAGGCGCGAGCTCATCCGGAAGGATTTCGTAAGTCACACGTTCGGCCTGCAGCGTAGCCACAGCCGCCCCTAGCATCGCCTGGGAGTCGGTGATCATCACCTTCCCCTTCGCGACCCCAGGTTCATGGCGTGGCACGACCTAGATAATATGGGTGCCGATGGCGGCATCCGGCGGCGTGCGTTTCGTGATCATCGGGGCCGGCGTCCACGGCCTCTCGACCGGATGGCACCTGGCCAAGGAGCTGAAAGCCCGCGGCCTCGGCTCGGGCGACGATGTTTTGATCTCGGTTTCATGCAGATCAGCCCGGAGGTCATGCACGCCGACGTCGTCCAGGTCTTCGGCGAGCAGCAGGCGATCGGGTACGACTCCGTCCTGGTGGAAGGCGAGGACAAGTGCCGCGCCTACATGCGCGATATGTTCCCGGACTGGCAGGCGAAAGGAATCACCTCCGTGCTCCACGAGAAGAAGGGCGGCTACGCCGAGAACATGCACTCGATGCGTGCGCTCGCCGGCAAGGCGCAGGCAGAAGGTGTCGAGATCCGAGCCGGAGTGCGCGTGACAGGGATTCGACGCGAAGGCGGCGCCGTGGTTGGTGTGGAAACCGATCAGGGCTCTCTCGCCTGCGAGCACCTTATCGTGGCCGCCGGACCGTGGGTCCGCGACATGTGGAACATGCTGGAGCTGCCCAAAACGGTCAACGTTCTGGGCCACGATGGCAAGAAGTACGAGCGGCCGATGTGGACGTACTGGTGCCTTCAGGAGGGAACGCTCGGCGTCGATCCTAACTACCTGATGGACAGCCAGGGCAAGATGCCACCTGTGATCCATGTCGACACGGACGCGCCCCTGCTGGACGACGAGGACGGGTCGGTCATCGACGACAAGCTCTGGGGCATTTACTACAAGCCAGACTTCAACTTCGGCGGCGTTCAGGGCGGCGCGATGCCCTGGAAGGTCGAGCAGCCGGCGGACGAGGTGGCCGTCGACCCGTACGGGCCGAAGAGCAAGGAGTTCATTGTGACCCCCGAGTTCGAGCGCATGTGGACCTCCGGGCTCGCTCACTGCCACCAGCGCTTCGAGGGCAAGCGAGGCTTGTACCACAAGGCGCCGACGGGCGGGATCGGGGCCTTCACTCCTGACAGCTTTCCCGTCTTCGACGTTTTCCAGCAGAACGCCTACGTCATCGCCGACTCCAACCACGGCTACAAGATGATCGGAGTCGGGGCCCTGGTCGCCAAGGAGCTCCTTGGGGAAAAGCAGGGATTGCTAGAGCCCTTCAGGTACTGCCGCTACGAAGAGGGCAAGCTTCACCCGGTGAGCCACTCGCCTTTTCCCTGGAGCTGAGGCCCGCCGAATACGAGCGGCGACATCCAAACCGGTGACGTGGATAATGGGCCCGCAACTCACCAGCGTATTGCCAGGAGGGATGGGCCGGGATGATGGATGAAGTCGCACACCGCCTTCTAGGCGACGTGCTTGCCGGGCGGATGACGCGCCGGGAGCTGATCGTCAGGGCCACGGTTCTTGGTCTATCGATGTCCTCAATCGGAGCTTTGCTGGCCGCCTGCGCACCCGCCAGCAGCACGGGGCCAACCACGGCATCACCCAAGCCGGGAGGCGTGCTCCGGGTTGGGCTCTCAGGAGGCTCGTCCTCGGACACTCTCGACCCACACATGGGGCTCACCTACCTCGACACAGCCCGGGCCAACCAGATATACCAGCCACTGCTCCAGCTAAACGCCGGCGCACAGACGGAGATGGTGCTGGCCGAGGACATCAGCCCGCATGGCTCGACCTCGGAGTGGACCATCAAGCTGCGAAAAGGCATCACATTCCACGATGGCAAACCCCTCACGGCCGACGATGTCATCTTCACCTTTCAGCGAATTCTCAACCCGAAAGCACCCCTCACGGGGGCCACGCCACTCGGGCCTATCGATGTCCAAAACCTGAAGAAGATGGACGACCTTACGGTGCTGGTGCCGATGACCAGCGCATTTGGAAGCTTCATCGACCAGCTGTCCTACTGGTATTACCTATACATCGTGCCCGTCGGCTTCGATCCGAAGAAGCCAAACGGAACGGGACCGTTCAAGTATCAGAGCTTCACGGCCGGCCAGCAAAGCATTTTCGTCAAGAACACCAGCTACTGGAAGACTGGCCTCCCCTATGTGGACAGTGTCCAGATCACTGACTTCGCGGACAACGCCTCCCTGCAGAACGCTCTGGTGGCGAACCAGGTCGACGCCGCGGGAGCGCTCGAAGGAGCGCAGCTCAAAGTGCTCGCAACCAATGCCAATGTGAAGACCGTGGCTTCGCACACGGGGTCGATTACGCCGTTTACGATGCGCGTCGACCAGGCGCCCTTCAACGACGTTCGCGTTCGCCAAGCGTTTCGGTTCCTCGTCAACCGCGCGCAGCTCATCACCGCAGCGTTGGACGGCTACGGTTCGGTGGGGGCTGACGTCTCGTCACCCTACGATCCGGCATACGACACCTCCCTTGTTCGCGAGCAGGACATCGCCCAGGCGAAGAGCCTCCTCCAGGCCGCGGGCAAGTCGGACCTCACTGTAGAGCTGGTCACCTCTCCAGCTTCTACGGGTATGGTTCAGATGTCGACTGTGTTGGCTCAGCAGGCCAAGCAAGCCGGTGTGACGGTCAACTTGAAAACGGTCGACCCCTCGACCTTTTTTGGCCCGAACTACCTGCACTGGCCTTTCTCGCAGGACTTCTACAACTACTCGCCGTATCTTGCCCAGGTGGCTCAGTCGTTCCTGCCTACCTCACCTTTCAATGAGACCCACTGGAGCGATTCCAACTACGCGTCCCTGTACAAGCAGGCAAACGCAACCCTCGACGCGGCCACTCGCAAGGACATCGAGCACCAGATGCAGCAGATCGATTTCACGCAGGGCGGTTACATTATCCCGGCCTTCCTGGACGCGCTCGACGCCTACAGCTCCAAGCTGACCGGGTACCAGGCCGCCAAAGTAGGCCAGCCGTTGTCGCTGTTCGATTTCGAGCACTTCGGCTTCATCTAGTCGCTAAACCGCGCCACTTGATAAGGCTGTGAGGGGATGAAGGCGGCTCTTCTTGCCTCGACTCTTGGGTTTCCGGAAGGTCCGGTCGTCATGCCGGACGGACGCATCGTGTTCTGCGACGGAAACATCGGCGAGCTGCTGGTTTACGACAAGGGCAAAGTCGGCACGTTCGCGCGTACCGGCGGATCGCCATGGGGCGCGATCCTTGGAACGGATGGCGCCGTCTACCTCACCCAGGGGGGAAATGTGCCGGGCAGCGGCGACACGAGCGCGGTATCCGGAATCCAGCGCGTCAAGAAGGACGGGAAGGTCGAGCTCATATGCTCTGAAGTCGCCGGCCACAAACTGTACGGGCCCAACGACCTCGCATTCGGGCCCGATGGCCGGCTCTACTTCACAGACTCGGGCTCGGAGGAGGACTACCGGTTCGACGTCCGCTCTCCCGGCAGGTTGTTCGCAATCGATGGCCGTGGTGGCGGCGAGATGTTGCTCGAGCTCCCGACCGTGTATCCGAACGGCATCGCCTTTGACGCGCAAGCACGGCTCTACTGGACGGAGTCGATGGCCCATCGCGTCTGCCGGCTCGAGGATGGCAAGCGCGTCACCTTCAGCCAGCTGTCCGACCATCACGTCCCCGACGGCATGGCCTTTGCCACGGACGGACGCCTGTTCGTCAGCACGACGATCTCGGACGGAGTGACAGTTCTCTCGCCCGACGGCAAGGTGCTGGAAGAGATCCACCTTGGCGAGCACGCGACCAACTGCACCTTCGACGGATCAGCGTTGTACGTGACAGCGACGAAAACGGGAGACATCGAGGCGTCTCAACGAACTGGAACTTTCTGGCGGGTTGATACCGACGCCACGATCGCGAGCCTCGTCATCAGTCGTGTCGCCGGCGGGCTCATCACCCTCGCCATCGTTTCGATAGTGGTCTTTGCCGCTACCCAGGTGCTGCCTGGGAACGCGGCCTTCGCAATACTCGGGCACAACGCCACACCGCTGAGATTGCACGCGCTCGAGCTGCAGCTCCACCTCGACCGAAGCGCACCTGAACAGTACTTTGCGTGGATCGGCAGCCTGCTGACTGGAAGCGCCGGCAACTCGCTCGCCAACGGCGAACCGGTATGGCAGCTGGTGGCTCCGCGTCTGGTCAACTCTGCGGTGCTCGTCGGCCTCGCGGGGCTGATTGGCGCGCTCGTCGGCGTGTTGCTTGGAGTAATCGCCGCCGTACGCAAGGACCGCATGTTCGATCACGCAATATCGGTTGTCTCGCTGGTAGTCACCGCGCTGCCTGAGTTCGTGGTCGCGATCGCACTGGTGATCCTGTTCGCCACAGTGGTCTCTCAGATACTGCCGGCGGTGTCCATGCTCCCGCCTGGAACGTGGGCGTGGCAGCAACCCGAGCTCCTCGTGCTGCCCGTTGCCACCCTCGTGATCGTGATCTTTCCGTACATCTTTCGCATGATGAGGGGGGCGATGATCGAGGCTCTCGAAAGCGACTATGTCGAGATGGCCAGGCTCAAGGGCTTGCCTCTATGGCGTGTGTTGCTCGTGCACGCGTTGCCAAACGCGGTCCCTCCAACAGTGCAGGTGATCGGCCTGAATCTGCTGTACCTGGCCGGCGGCATTGTCGTGGTCGAGTACGTCTTCAATTTCCCGGGCATCGGTCAGGGTCTCGTCAGCGCCGTATCCAATCGCGACATCCCTGTTATCCAGCTAATCGTCGTGATCCTGGCCGCGTTCTACGTCTTCATGAACATCGTCACTGACGTCGCCGCGCTGCTGGCCACACCCAGGCGCCGCATCGCGCGGTAGGTGCTGTTATGGCGGGTTCCGCCGCGATGGTCCATGATCCGGGTCCCAAATCGCGCGCTCGTATTCGCCGTCGGGAATGGCTGTGGGTGCTTTCTCGGGCGGTGCGGACGCGGCGCGGGACGGTCGGCGTCGCGCTCGTCGCGCTCGTTGTCGCGGTCGCTGTCGCCGGTCCATTTGTCCGGATCGCTTCGCCGACCGAATTTGTAACGGCACCCTTTTCACCACCTTCGTCGGGCGTGCTTCTTGGGAGCGATGCGCTCGGCCGGGACGTGCTGTCAAGGGTGCTTGCCGGCGGGTGGCTGCTCCTATTGATGACCGCTGCGGCGACCCTGTTCGGCATTGTGTTTGGTGCGGGAGCCGGAATCAGCGCCGCCTACCTGCGCGGCCGGGCCGACATGCTCATCATGCGCTCGGTCGATGTGCTGCTTGCATTCCCGTCGCTCGTGTTCGCTTTGATGCTCGTAAGCATCATGGGTCCGCATCTGTGGCTGATCGTGCTGGCTGTCGGCTTGAGCCATGCACCCCAGGTGGCACGAGTCCTGCGTGCTTCCACTCTCGACATCTCTGAGCGAGATTTCGTGAAGGCCGTCGAGCTACAGGGTGTCAAGCCGCGTCTGATCATGGCTCGAGAGATCCTGCCCAACCTGATCACTCCATTGACGGTTGAGACCGGCCTCCGCCTGACCTACTCCATCATCATCATCGCCGGGCTGGCCTTTCTCGGCTTCGGCCAGGCGCCGCCCGCACCCAACTGGGGCCTCATGATCAACGAGAACCGCATCGGGCTTCAACTGAACCCATGGGCCGTGGTCGTGCCGGCAGCGCTGATTGCAATCCTTACCGTCGGCACGAACACCTTCAGCGACGCCGTCGCCAGGGTGGCGCTCGGAGTGGAGCGGCGTGCGGAGGACGTCAGCTCGGTGGAGGTCATCCTGCTCGAGGCGCAGCGATGATGGATTTGGAGACACGCTCGCCACGGCTCGCGGTCGAGAACCTGAAGATCGTTCTCGCCGGGAGCTCTGCCGATGTGGTGGACGAGGTGTCCTTCACAGTTCGGGCCGGCGAGGTGCTCGGACTCGTCGGAGAATCTGGATCGGGTAAGACGACGGTCGCCCTGGCCCTCCTCGGGTACCACCGCAGGGGGCTCCAGGTGGCGAGTGGAAGGGTCATCCTGGAGGGCCACGACCTGCTGGCCATGTCGGACGACGAACTCCGTACCTTGCGAGGCGCGAAGGTCTCGTACGTACCCCAGGATCCGGCGTCGGCCCTGAACCCGGCCCTGACCGTGGGCCTTCAGCTCAAAGAAACGTTGGGCGCTCACAGGGACACAGCCTCGACCGGAGCCTCAGACCGGGTGACCGAGGTGCTGGCCGAGGCCCACCTGGACGCTTCGCCGGAGTTTCTGCGCCGGTACCCGCACCAGCTGTCAGGCGGCCAGCAACAGCGCGTCGCCATTGCCATGGCCTTCGCTTGCCGGCCGAGCCTGATCGTGCTGGACGAGCCGACCACAGGGCTGGATGTCAGCACCCAGCGTCACGTGCTGGATACGATCCGGAGTCTCTGCCGCTCGTACGGCGTGGCTGCCGTGTACGTCAGCCACGATCTCGCCGTGGTGGGACAGATCGCACAACAGGTGGCCGTGATGTACGCGGGCCGGGTGGTCGAGCTCGGACCCATGGAGCGGATATTTGGAGCGCCGACCCACCCGTACACTCGCGCGCTGCTGAGGTGCGTCCCGTCCCAGGAACGTTCTGAGGTGCTGGAGGGCATCGAAGGCCAGGCGCCACGGCCCGGGCGCCGGCCGCGGGGCTGCTTCTTCGCCCCTCGCTGCCCGGACGTCCTGCCGGCCTGCCGGGAATCGCCGCCTCCGGTTATCGCGCTCGAGGCGGCCTTGCACCTGGTTCGCTGCATACGGGCCAACGAGCCGTCCGAGATCGGCGATAGCGCTCGAATCGTCCAGGCCGGTCGCGAGGTCGCGACGTCCACGGGAACGCTCGAGGTTCGTGAGCTGAGCGCCCAGTACGGTACCCGACAGGTTCTTTTCGGGGTCGACGTGCATGTGGGCCCGGAGCAGTGCGTGGCAATTGTTGGGGAGTCGGGCTCGGGCAAGACGACCCTTGCCCGGTGCGTGGTTGGATTGCACGACAACTGGACCGGCAATGTTGACTTTTGTGGCCAGCCCTTGACGCACGGCGTGAGGCTCCGCACCAGGGGGAATCTGCAGCGGATTCAATACGTGTTCCAGAATCCACACACGTCGCTGAATCCGCGCAAGACGGTCGGGCAGATCGTTGAGCAGCCGCTGGAGCACTTCCTCGATCTGACGCCCAAGGAGCGCGAGCGCACTGTGGTCGCGGTGCTCGAGGACGTCTCGCTGAGCCGGGACTTTCTGAACCGGTATCCCGACCAGCTGTCGGGTGGAGAGCGTCAGCGTGTCGCGCTGGCCCGAGCGCTGGTCGTCGAGCCGGAGCTACTTGTGTGCGACGAGGTGACCTCCGCCCTGGACGTTTCGGTCCAGGCCATCATCATCGAGCTGTTGCGGCGCCTGCAGCGCGAGCGGAACCTCGCCATGCTCTTTATCACGCACAACCTGGCGCTCGTGCGCAGCATTGCGCAGACTGTGGTCGTTCTTTCGGAGGGATGCGTCGTGGAACAGGGACCGGTCGATGAAGTGCTCGAGCGACCGCGCGCCGAGTACACGATCAGGCTGCTGCAGGACATCCCGAAGCTCTCCGAAACCGGGATAAGCGGCCGCTAGAAGAGCGCAGCCGCCTTCAGCGCTTGTTCGCCACCGTGCGCTTGCGAGAAGATCTCGCGGTGGGCATCGGGCGCCGGCTCAGGAAAGATCGAAGGGCGCGAGCGGTGGCCGGCTCGATGCGGTCGAGGGGCGGCACACCGACCGCCGCGAGCGCCTCGTCTAGACCATCGCGACGCCCGATGACTACCGTGTCGTACCCGCGCCGGTGGAATTCTTCGACCTGCTCGGCGACCTGCTCGAGCAACGGTGTCGAGACAGCGAGAGGATAGTCGTCAGCCGGAAGCTGGATGGCCCCCCACTCCGCCTCGAGCAAAATCGGGACCGCGTCAAGCTTTCCTTTAGGCGGGTTCAGGTAGCGGTCGGCGACTATAGCGACGCGGTACGACCGCCGATCGCGCAGGGTCATACGCTGAAGAACGCCTGCAGTCGACGGTTCTCTACGCGCTTGTCATGGCCTGGCAGCTGGTGCTCGATCCCAATGACGCGCGGCTCGGGGATGCCCCGGGCATTCATCTCGCTGCGCAGCTCTTCGAAGAAGATGCCCTCTCCCGGGACCAGCTCTTCGCTGCCTTCGGGCCACTCGGGCAGTCCGGCCCGCTTCGGGTCCGAGCTGGTGATGCAAACGCCCATCGTCGGGCTGCCTTCGATGCCGACGAGGACCACATCGCGACCCTCTTTGACGTGATGCTCGATCGTCCCGACGACTGCCGACGCCAGACGCTGGCAGTGGCGTCGAAACGCGGATGTGTCGTACTGCTCTTTCACTGCCCAGAAGCGATTCAGTCCCGTAAAAGCGAGCTCCGGACAAGGCATCTGCTCGATCCGCCAGCCGCTATCGCGGAGCACGTCGACCAGCGGCGAGTAGATCCCGGGGCACCGCGCGCCGCCGATCGTCTTCGAATTCTGATTCAGCATGCAGTGAGCAACGAACGCGACGCCGGGCATGGATCGAGTGTAGACCGTGTTTGCCATACTTACGTACGATGCCGCTCTGTGCGCTCGTCACCGGCTCCTCTTCGGGCATCGGGCGGGCGGTGGCGCAGCGACTGGCAGCCGACGGATTTTCCCTGCTGTTGGCCGACATTCAGCGTGGTCCATTGACCGGCGGTGAGCCTACCGACGAGCTCATCACAAAGGCCGGTGGCGGCGGTGAGTTCGTGAGGGCAGATGTCTCGAAGCGTGCGGACTGCGAACGGCTTGTCGCCCTCGCGGTTGAGCGAAACGGCGGTCTACATGTGCTCGTGAACAATGCGGCCATCGCCGGCGCGAATTCCAAACCCTTTTTGAAGACCACCGACCAGGATTGGGACAGGATCATGTCGGTGAACCTGCGCGGGGCCTACATGCTGTCTCAGGCGGCCGTCCGGCAGATGCTTGCGCAACCGCTTCGGGGCGACGTCCGGGGTCGGATCATCAACATCACATCCCAGCACGGCATGGTCGCATCGCCTGGGCACTTCGCATACGCGGTCAGCAAGGGCGGCCTCGTGCAGATGACGCGGCAGATCGCCGTTGAGCATGGTCGCGACGGCATTGTCTGCAACGCGGTGGCGCCGGGCAAGATCGTCACCGGGACACCGGGGGACTTGAGCCAGGACGAGACTTCCCTCTCGTATGTGAAGTCGAGGACACCGTTCTCAAGGCTGGGGGACCCCACCGACGTCGCCTCCGCGGTCTCGTTTCTAGCGTCAGACGCAGCGACCTACATCAGCGGCATCAACCTGCTGGTTGACGGAGGTTGGATGGCGTATTGAGCTCAGGACCCACGCGCGACTTCGTCGGCTATGCCGGTAATCCACCATCCATCCAGTGGCGGGACGGCGCGCTGCTAGCCGTCAACCTGGTCATCAACTACGAGGAAGGTGCCGAGTACTCGATTCCCGACGACGGGGTCAACGACAGCTGGGGCGAGTACACCTTCCAGTACGGGCCGGAGACCCGCGACCTGGGGACTGAGATGCACTACGAGTTCGGGAGCCGGGTCGGGATCTGGCGACTATGCCGGCTCTTCGACGAGCACAAGTTGGACGTGACGTTCAACGCTTGCGCGCTCGCGCTCGAGCGCAATCCGCCGCTTTGCGAGTGGCTCCGATCCGGAAGTCACGATATTCTCGGCCACGGTTATCGCTGGTACGGCCCGGACAACGTCATCGGCGCCAAAATGACCCGAGAGGATGAGAGGGTCGAGATCCGCCGAGCCCTCGATTCATTTCAGAAAACGGTTGGACAGCGGACTCGCGGCTGGATGGTGCGCTCATTTCCGACGCTGAATACGCGTGAGCTCCTGGTGGAGGAGGGCGGATTCATCTACGACTCCGACTCGACCAACGACGAGCTGCCCTACTTTGTGATGGCGCTCGGCAAACCCTTCCTCGTGGTGCCGTACACGAAGGTTTACAACGACACGCGGTACCTGATCGCACCCACGTACTCGACGCCGAGGCACTTTTTCGAGACGCTGAAGGCCGGGCTCGACTACATGCTGGGTGAAGCTCGGAAGGCCGGCGCGGGCAGGATGATGTCGGTCGGACTGCATCCGCGGTGGAGCGGCCAGGCAGCCCGCGCAGCGGCGGTGCGTGACTTCATCGAGTACGCACTGTCGCAGGAAGGCGTGCGGTTTGTGCGCCGGATCGATATCGCAGAGCAATGGATAGCAGCGTTTGCCAATCGCTGACCAATCGCACGTCTGCTGCCGCGCGAAGCGGCCGAAGCGCCCGCTTCGTGCAGGCATTCATGTGGAGGGACTGTGGCTCAGCTCCACAATTTGGCCGTGGCTCACAGCGCGTTCGCAGGCAAGCGTCGCCTCAAGCGTCGCTATACCCTCAGATAAGGGGCAGCAGACCAATCGGCTATCGCCGTTGCGTACGGCCTCGAGAAATCGCTGAAGGGACGTCCGGATCGGCGGCGGGTCTGGATCGAGGTCGATTTCAACCGTCTGGTCGTCGCAGACGATTTCCAGCGACCAGCCGGGACCGGCAGGGACGCGACCGACGACGACGGTTCCCAGCGCCCCTGAGTCGAACTCGAGCGAGAGGGACGCGATGCCGCTTCGTTCGAGCCCGCTGACCCGCTCGACCTCGCCTGCCAGGGCTCTTTCCAAGTCGATCAAGTGGCTCGCACGCTCCAGGATCTGGGTGCCGCCCTGCGCCGGGTCGTCGAACCATGGCCGGTCGACCGTGTCGGACAACCCGCGGCCGAGCAACGCTCGCGGTCGCATCCCAGCGGGCAACTCCAGCGCACGATACTGGTACCCGACCGCGCAGACGACGCCGCTTGCGTCGACAGCACTCGAGATTGCGCGCGCGTCCTCGAGCGTGGCCGCCACGGGCTTCTCCAGATAGATTGCGAGCCCGGCCATCGCAGCGGCAATCGCCGGCTCGCGATGGTACATCGGAGGTGTGCAGATGATGACGGCGTGGAGATCCTCCTTCGCAAGCATCAGCCGCCAA
>WNEY01002385.1_pt1 | contig 13756 bp, 15 predicted proteins | sample 5400531 | NCBI WGS metagenome assembly WNEY01 (sample SAMN13153338, study PRJNA577476) | soil metagenome | isolation source: 200 cm saprolite under Douglas fir tree site 1 | place: USA:California | collected 2015-04-18
CGCCCTCGTCGTCGTGGCCCTGTCTAGTGCGTGTGGCACTAGCCCCCCAGCTGCGTCAAGTTCCTCCGCGCTGAACGGCACCATTACGGTGTTTGCAGCTTCCTCGCTGACCTCGGCCTACACGGCGATCGCCAGGGATTTCCAACAGGCCTACCCCGGGAGCATGGTCAAGTTCAGTTTTGGGGGCTCGTCAACGCTGGTCGCGCAGATCCAGCAAGGCGCCATCGGCGACGTCTTCGCGTCGGCGGATCAGCCCAACATCCAGAAGGCGGTTGACTCCGGGCTGGTAGCTGGTTCGCCGTCGATCTTTGCCCACAATCGTCTGGAGATCGTCGTCGGGGCCGGGAACCCGAAACACATCGCGAGGCTCACCGACCTCGCCCGTTCGGGCCTCGTCGTTCTCCTCTGCGCCCCGGTTGTTCCATGCGGGCGTTACGCCATCGAGGCTCTGCTGAAGGCTGGCGTGACCGTGCACGCCTCTAGCCAGGAGACCGACGTCAAGGCGGTCGTCAGCAAGGTGGCGCTTGGCGAGGCGGATGCCGGCATCGTCTACGTCACCGACGTCAAGGCGGCCGGCGCGTCGGTCCAGGGGGTGGAAATCCCCCCAGGGGTAAATGTAGTCGCCGACTATCCCGTCGCTGTCCTGAAGGATTCCCAGAACGTGCCCCTGGCCAAGGCATTTATCTCCTATCTCCTTGGCGCCGGCCAGCCAACCCTGAATCGCTATGGCTTTGCCGGCCCATAAGGCGGCGGGAGTTCGGCCCGCGGCGCCAGTCGCGTTGCTGGTGCTCGCCGGGATTGGGGCCGCATTCTTTCTTATCCCGCTGATCGGCCTGGTGCTGCGCACGCCATGGAGCGCGATCTGGGATCAGCTGCGATCACCCGAGGTCCTGACGGCGCTACGCCTATCGCTGCTCGCCTCGTTGTCGGCGACGGCGATCGCCCTCGTCTTCGGCGTGCCGCTGGCCTGGACCCTTGCGCGGCTCACCTTTCCGGGTCGCGCGGTGCTGCGTGCCGTGACCGTGCTACCGATGGTCCTGCCGCCGGTGGTCGGGGGCGTCACCCTGCTGCTGGCCTTCGGCCGGCGCGGTCTGCTGGGCGGCTGGCTCGCGACCACCTTCGGGATTCATCTGCCCTTCACGACGGCCGGCGCGATCCTCGCCGAGACCTTCGTCGCGATGCCCTTTCTCGTCATCACGGTCGAAGCGGGCCTCCGCTCCATGGATTCACGTTTCGAGGACGCGGCGCGAACCCTGGGGGCCAGCCGCTGGACCGTGCTCTGGCGGGTCACGCTACCGCTCGTGCGTCCCTCTCTCGTGGCGGGCGCCGTCCTCTGTTGGGCCCGAGCGCTGGGCGAATTTGGCGCAACGATCACGTTTGCGGGCAACTTTCCGGGGCGCACCCAGACCATGCCGCTGGCGGTCTACCTTGCGCTCGAAACCAACCCGGATGCCGCGACCGTGCTGAGCTTGGTGCTGCTGGCAGTCTCGCTTGCGGTGCTCATCGGGCTGCGGGACCGCTGGCTGGGATCGTCGTGAGCCTCGAGGCGCGCATGCGGCTGGGCATCGGCAACTTCGAGCTGGATGTCGACCTGAAGGTCGAACCAGGCGAAGTGGTCGCCGTACTGGGCCCCAACGGGGCAGGCAAGACGTCGATACTCCGTGGGTTGGCGGGGCTTCTGCCACTCGACGTTGGGCGAGTTGCCCTCGATGGGGTCGTGCTCGAGGAACCGGCGGCCAGTGTCTACGTTCCGTCCGAGCGACGACCTATCGGAATGGTCTTCCAGGATTACCTGCTGTTTCCGCACCTCACCGTGGTCGACAATATCGCCTTCGGCCTGCGCTCGAGAGGCACGCCGCGCCCAGCCGCCACGGCAACCGCCCGCCAATGGCTCGAACGGGTCGGGTTGGCGGCCGAAGCGGAGCGAAAGCCCGGGTCGCTGTCGGGTGGGCAAGCCCAGCGGGTCGCCCTGGCACGCGCGCTCGCGAGCAACCCTGCGCTGCTCTTGCTCGACGAGCCGATGGCCGCGCTGGACGCGAGCACCCGCGTCGAGCTCCGCCGCGACCTACGTCGGCACCTCGAATCATTTCGAGGCGTGCGCTTGCTCGTGACCCACGACCCGGTGGAGGCGATGGCGATGGCGGATCGGCTCGTAATCCTCGAGGACGGGCGCGTCCTGCAATCAGGCACGCCGGCCGAAGTGACGCAAAGACCGCGCTCGCGCTACGTGGCCGACCTCGTCGGCGTCAACCTCTTCCGTGGGCGGGCCAGCAACAACGTCATCACGATCGCTGGCGGGGGCTCGCTGATGGCGACGGGCGCTACCGATGGGGAGGTTTTTGCGGTCGTGCATCCGCGCACCGTGGCCCTCTACCGAACTCGGCCCGATGGCACGCCACGAAACGTATGGGAGGGCCGGGCCGTCGACCTGGATTTCGAGGGCGATCGGGTGCGCGTGCGTCTCGAGGGCACACCGGCGATCGTCGCCGAGGTGACGCCTGCGGCGGTCCGCGAGCTGAGTCTCGACCGTGGTGATCCGGTATGGGTCGCGGTCAAAGCGACGGAAATCAACGTCTATCCCGCATAGGCCGCCGTTGCCTTCGGCGACGGGGACATGCTCTAATACACGGGTGACCCGCGCCGTGGTCCATGCTTACGTCACTGATGGGCGCGATTGCTCAGCCATGTTTTTAAGTTTCTAGCCCGTGCATTTGAAGTCACTGCGGCTGCAAGGGTTCAAGACCTTTGCCCGCCGCACGGAGTTGCCTTTCAGCCGGGGCATCACCGCCATCGTCGGCCCCAACGGCAGCGGCAAATCCAACCTGGTCGATGCGATCCGCTGGGCTCTTGGCGAGCGCAATGCGCGTGGGTTGCGCGGCCAGAAGATGGAGGATGTCATCTACTCGGGCGGTCCAGGCAAGTCGGCGGTCGGGATGGCGGAGTGCACGCTCACGATCGACAATGCCGACCAGCGACTCAACGTCGAGTTCAATGAGATCGAAGTCGCGCGCCGCCTCTTCCGCTCAGGTGAGAGTGAATACCTGATCAACGGGTCGCGCGCGCGATTGAAAGACATCGATGCGCTGCTGGCCAGCACCGGCTTGCGTCAGGACGGCTACGCCGTGACGGCGCAGAACGATATCGACTTCGTCATCCAGGCCGCACCGGCGTTGCGCCGCGAGCTGATCGAAGAAGCCGCCGGGGTGCGCCGCCTTCGCGACCAGCGCCAGGAGGCGATCAACCGCCTGGGGGAGGCGGATCGCGACATGCGTCGCGCGCGCGACATTCTCAATGAACTCAGTCCCCGCGCCGAGGAGTTGCGCATGCAGGCCGTCTCCGCCGAGGAGTACAGGAAAGTCGCCGACGCGCTCAAGGTGTTGCAGGGCAGCCTCGCGCGCGATGCCTGGCGCAAGGCGATGGTTCAGCTTCGGAAAGCCCTGGCTCGCCAGCAAACGGCGGATCACAAGCGTGCGGCGGCCAACGCGGGCGTCGCCGAGTTCGAACCGCTCTACGCCGAGCATCGCTCGGCATTGCTCGCGGCCCGCGAAGCCCGCTGGCGTCACCAGGAGGCCGTGGCCGAGGTGCGGCTCCGCCTGGCCGAGACGGAACATCAGGCGCGGATCGCCCAGGAACGCAACCTGGCCGCGGTTCAAGCCCTCGAAGCGCTGCAGCGCGAGCTCGAACGGTTGGACGCCTCTGAACAAGCCGGGACCCGTGTGGTGGATGAGCTCGCTCGCGCGGTCGAGGGGGCCGGCGTCGAGCTCGAGGCGGCAACCAGCGCCCTCCAGGCAGCGGTGCAAGGTGAGCAAACCGCGCGCGAGATGCAGGCGGGGCTTGACGCTGAGCGGATCGCCCGCCACAAGCGGCGCCACGATGCCCAGCGAGAGACCGCGTCGATCGACGCCGAACTTCGCCAGCTGGAAGGCCGGCGGCAATTCTTGAGTGAACAGCAGCAGCAGGCCCGGGCGCAACTCGAGGCCTGGTCGGTTCGCCGCGCGACCCTGGCCGAGGAGTTCGACCGGCGGAGCCGCACCGCCGAAGCCGCGGGCGGCGAACTCCAGTCTGTCAGCGAAGCGGCGGACGTGCTTGAGCAACGTCTTGCCGAGGCCGATGGTTCGCTCGAACTGGCGCGCAAGGGAATCGTCGAGCACGAGGCGGCGCTTCGTGCACTCGAGGCAGAACTGGGCGCGCTGAGGACGCTGCTGGACGGGGCCCAGCGTCGCGGGCCCCTACGGATTGACCGCAATTGGGAACGCCTGCTCGAACTGATCGAGGTCGAGCCGATCCATCGGGCCGCCGTCGAGGCCGCGCTCGAGGGGTGGCTGCATGGCTGGGTCGCGCCGAGTCGGGATGGCGTGGCCAGTGCCGCTGAGGCAGTGGCCGCCGCCGAGGATGCGCGCGAAACCTTGCTTTATGCGCCAGGAGACACGTCGCCGTCGCCAGCGCCCGAGGGACTGCTTCCCGTAATTGAGCTGGTCCAGGCCCCCGATCAGGTCCGTGGACTCGTGGCCCATCTGCTTCGCGGCGTCGTCCTGGTGGCGGATCGGTTGGAAGGGGCGCGCATCGTGGAGCAACATCGGGATTTCCGAGCGGTTACCCCGGCCGGTGAGATCATCACCGCCGTTTCCTACCGAGGTGGAAAGGCCGCAGATCCAGTGCTCGAAGTGCAGGCGAGAATCCGGGACGCCGAACAAGCCCTGGGCCGCGAGCGTCAAGCTGCGCTTACGGCTGCCGAGGAGGTGGAGCGCATCTCCATCGCTCGCGCAGATCTCACCGCCGAACGCCAGGCCATTCTCACCCGGTTTGACCAGGCGCGGACAGCCGCGGCCCAGGCCGCGGGGGCGTTGGCAGCGGCGACCGAGGCGCTTCACCGGGAGGGCCAGCAGGAAGGGCAACTGCGGCAGCAGCTGATACGGATGGGCGGACTTCTGCAGCAAGCCGAGCAGACCGAGGTCGAGACGCTGGGCCGCCAGCGTGCCCTGGACGAGACGGAGACCATGGCGGATCAGGAGCTCGCCGCGCTCGAGCAACGGATCCTCGAGGTCGCGGCCGGCCTGCGTGACCTAACAGACCGGCGCCAGGAAACGGACCTCCGGGCGGCGCTCGCCCGACAGCGCTCCGATGACCTCGTCCGTCAGCTCGAGCGGGCACAGCAAACGCTTCGATCACATGGTGATGAGCTCGCCCAGCGCCGCGCCGCGGAGGGAGAGCTCGCCGTCCAGCCGGCCCTGATCAATGAGGAACGCCTTCGGTGGCTCGAGACCTCGCAGGCATTACGCGTCGAGCTCGAGACCCTCGAGTCGGCCCAGCTCCCCGATGCCGACACGCTCACCGCCCTGGAGGCACAGCTCCGAGAAGACGAACAACGCAACGTCACGCTGCAAGTCGAGCTCGCCCATGCCGACGATGCCTGGACGGCGTCGGTCGCCGACCGCGAAACCGCGCAGGTCGAGGTTGACCGTTGCGCGCTCGCGCTCCGCGAGGGCGGCCAGGAAATCGAGGACGACAGCGAGGCGATCGAGGACGTCGACTGGCAGAAGACGGAGCGTGAGGTCTCGCGCCTGCAGCGACGCCTCGATGCGATGGGCGCGGTCAACCTCCTCGCGCCCGAGGAGTATGCGCAGGTGCGTGACCGCTGCGACAGCCTGACCGCGCAACTGGGCGACCTCGAAGCCGCGACGGCGCAGCTCAACGAGCTGCGGCAGCGTCTCGAGGACGAGATCGACAGCCGTTTCCGCACCGTCTTCCAATCCGTCGCGGTGAACTTCCAGGAGTTCTTTGCCGAGCTCTTCGAGGGCGGGCGCGCGACGCTGCGCCTCGAAGGGGAGCGGGAGGGTAACCCGCTGGACGAGGGCGTCGAGATTCTGGCCCAGACACCTGGCAAGCGGTTGCAGCCGCTCACCCTGCTCTCCGGTGGCGAGCGAGCGCTGACGGCGTTGGCCTTCCTGTTCGCGTTGCAGGCTGTCAACCCGAGCCCCTTCTATGTGCTGGATGAGGTCGATGCGGCGCTCGACGACGCCAATGTGATCCGATTCAATCGGGTGTTGAAACGGCTCGCCAGCGACCAGCAGTTCCTGATCGTGACCCACAACCACTCGACGATGGCGCAGGCGGAGGTGCTGTACGGCGTCACCCTGGGCGAGCATGGGATCTCGCGCATCGTGTCCGTCCGCTTGCATCAGGACGCCCTGACCCCGGTAGGTGAACGCTCCGCCTGATCCAGAGGACAGGGCGCCGGCCGAGCGCCAGGGATTCTGGAAGCGCTTCTCGAAGAGCCTCGATGCGGGTCGCCAGGCCTACGTTGCCGACCTCAAAGAGGTCTTTGGCCGGCCGGCCCTCGACGCCGCATTCTGGGACGACCTCGAAGCGACCCTGATCGCGGCCGACGTTGGTGTGCCCACCACCGATCGGGTGGTCGCGGACTTGCGCCGGCAGGCGGCTGGCGCCCACCTACGCACGCCCGCCGATGCGCTCGGCTACCTGAAATCGGACCTGGCTGCGCAGATGGATGCGCGATCGCGCGACCTCGACCTCGAGGGCGCGCCGGCGGTCGTGCTGGTGGTCGGCGTCAATGGATCGGGCAAGACGACGACGATTGGAAAGCTGGCCCACCTGCTGCGCCGGGAAGATCGCCGGCCGCTGCTGGCCGCCGCCGACACCTATCGAGCCGCGGCGATCGAGCAGTTGCGGCTCTGGGGACAGCGGGCGCAGGTCGATGTCATCGCGCATCAACCGGGGTCCGACCCCGGAGCTGTCGCCTTTGATGCCGTGCAAGCCGCGCGTGCGCGCGGCGCGAATCCCGTCATCATCGACACGGCCGGCCGGCTGCATACGCGCACCGACTTGATGGAGGAACTGCGGAAGGTCCGCCGGGTGCTGCAGCGGCTCGATCCACAGTCGCCGCAAGAGGTCCTCGCCGTGCTCGACGCCCACGTCGGCCAGAATTCAGCGCAGCAAGTGAAGGTGTTCCAGGAGGCGATCGGCTTGACCGGCCTCGCGGTGACGAAAATGGACGGCAGCGCGCGGGCAGGCGTTGTGCTTAGTATCGAAGCTGAGCTTTCGGTACCGGTCAAGCTCGTCGGCATTGGTGAGGGCCTCGATGACCTCAATCGATTCGATCCCGCCGCTTACCTGGATGCGCTGTTGCGGATGGAGGAGACTGGATGACCCCGGAAGACAACTCGAAGGCGTTCGTCAAACTGGTGACGGCCAACGGGCTGCCGGAGGCCGACGTCTGGAAGGCGGTCCTGGAGGCGTCCGGCATCCAGGTCTATCTGCGACATGAGGCGATGGCCGCCGTGATCCCAGAGACGGCGGGAGAGATCGCCGCCGTCGACCTCTGGGTGCCGCGCGAGCAAGCAGCTGAGGCGCTCCAGATCCTGCAGGACGAACGGGTCGAACCTGCCGACGAGGACGAACCGGTCTGACGCTACTGATTCTCGCCGTGGTCGTCGGCGCGATCGGGCTGCTGGCCCTCGGCGCCGCCGTGGTCGGGATTCTCTGGTTGCTGCAGTTCGTGCTGCGCAACGAGGAGAGGCGGAGCTAGCCGTATACTGTCAAGGCTAAATGCTTGACAGTGCCCGACGCCGCCACCGCCAGCTGCGCCTGCTCGACCTCTATGGCGCGCTGCTGACCGAGCACCAACGGCGCATCCTCCACCTCGCCTGGGAGCTCGATTGGTCCTACGGCGAGATCGCCAAACGCGAAGGCGTGTCGCGGACGGCCGTCTACGACGTCGTCCGGCGGACCACGGTCAACCTCGACGACTACGAACGCAAGCTCGGACTGGAGCGGACCCAGCGTGTTTGAGTCCTTGACCGAGCGTCTCGACCAGGCGCTCAAGAAGCTGACAGGGCGGGGCAAGCTGAGCGAAGCCGACGTCGATGCCGGGCTGCGGGAAGTCCGACTCGCGCTGCTCGAGGCCGACGTCAACTACAAGGTGGTCAAGGACTTCGTCGCGAGCATTCGGACGCGGGCGGTGGGCGCCGAGGTGATGGATAGCCTCAACCCGGGCCAACAGATCGTGAAGATCGTCGACGAGGAGATGGTCCGCTTGCTCGGCGACCGGGCACCGATGACGTATGCGCCCTCGCCGCCGACGGTCATTGTGCTCGCCGGTCTGCAGGGATCGGGCAAGACGACCACCGCGGGCAAACTCGCCCTGTTCGTCCGTCGCGAAGGCCACCGTCCATTACTGGTCTCGACCGACGTGCGCCGACCGGCGGCGATGGAGCAGCTCGAGGTGCTGGCCAAGAGCATCAACGCGCCGGCCTACGCCCCACGCGGCACCGATCCGGTGAAGATCGCCCGCGATTCGATCGCGGAAGCGCGCCGGGTGAATGCTGATGTCGTCATCGTCGATACCGCCGGCCGGCTGCAGGTCGATGAGGACCTGCTCATCGAGTTGAAGGCGATTGCCGACGCCGTTCCATCGCAGCACCGGCTCCTGGTGCTCGATGCGATGACCGGCCAGCAGGCGGTCAATGTCACCAGCGCCTTCCAGCAAACGATCTCTCTGAGCGGCGCCATCCTGACCAAGATGGATGGCGACGCGCGCGGCGGCGCGGCCCTCTCGCTGCGGGCCGTGACCCAATGCCCAATCCAATTTGTTGGCGTCGGCGAAAAACTGACCGATCTCGAGATCTTCTATCCGGACCGGATGGCATCGCGCATCCTCGGCATGGGCGACGTGCTGACGCTGATCGAGAAGGCGCAGGATCAGGTCGATGCGTCGCAGGCGCAGGCGATGGAAAAGAAGCTCCGCGCCGGCCGGCTCACGCTCACCGACTTCATGGAACAGCTGAAGCAAGTGAAAAAGATGGGTCCGCTGGAAGGGATCATCGGCATGCTGCCGGGTGCGGGAAAGATCAAAAACCTCGCCGGCGCTCTGCCCGATGACGACCAACTGAAGCAGATGGAGGCGATCATCCTGTCGATGACGCCGACGGAGCGCGAGCGTCCCGAGACGATCGACGGGAGCCGCCGTCGCCGCATCGCGCGCGGCGCCGGCACCGATATCGCCGCCGTGAACAGGCTAATCAAGGGCTTTCAGCAGATGCAGCAGATGATGAAACAGATGGGGAAGGGAAGAGGCATCAGGGGATTACCCTTCGATCCCGCTCAACTTTTGAAAGGTTAGGAGGTCAAGTTGTCGGTAAAGATTCGACTGCGGCGCATTGGCGCAAAGAAGCACCCGTTCTATCGCCTGGTGGTGGCGGACAGCCGCTCGCCACGAGACGGCAAGTTCATCGAGATTCTCGGCACCTACGATCCGATGACCGAGCCGGTGAAGCTCAACCTGGACCTCGACAAGATCAAGGTCTGGCTGCAGAAGGGAGCGCGGCCCTCGGATACCGCCCGCGCGTTCCTGATCGACCAGGGACTCCTGCCCAAGGAGTCGGCCAGGAAGCGGCCCACCAAGCCGCCGAAGCCCGCCGCCGCGCCCGTTGCTGCTGCAGCACCGGCCGAAGCGAGCGCACCCGAGAAGGCCGTGGCTGCGGCCACCGAGGAGGCCTGAGGATGCACGACTACACCGACCTGGTCGGCTACATCATCAAGGCGATGGTGTCCAAGCCCGATGACGTGAAGGTTGCGATGGTCGAAGGGGAGCGCACCAACAGGGTCGAAGTCACGCTGGCCAACGAGGATGTCGGTAAAGTCATCGGCCGGGGTGGACGAAACATCGACGCCATTCGTGCCGTGGTGCGTGCCGCAGCACTTAAGAACCACGATCGGGTGATGGTCGAGATCGTTTGACGACGCAACCAGAAACCGATCTTCGGATTGGTCTGGTCCGGAGCGCTCACGGCGTCAAGGGCGCGCTGCGGGTAGAGCTCCTGACCGATTTTCCCGACCGGTTCGCGCCGGGGCGCGAGGTTAACCTCGCCGGTCGGCGGCTGCGGGTTGCTCGATCCACGCACCAGCCCGATGGTCTGCTCGTCACGTTCGACGGCATCGACGATCGCAACGCCGCTGAGCCACTCGTCGGCGCCTACGTCACGGTGCCGCTCGAGGACGCGCGGGCGCTCCCGGCGGATCGCTACTACCACTTCCAGCTGGTTGGCTTGCGGGTGTTTGACGTCCATGGCGATCGCGCCCTGGGCGAGGTGGCCGAGGTGCTCACCTACCCGGCGAACGATGTGTTACGCGTCACCGATGGAAGCCATGAAGTCTTGATCCCGATGATCCGCAGTGTTGTGCGGGCGATCACGCCGTCGGAGGGCCGGATCACCGTCGACTTACCCGAAGAGACGCAGGCATGAACATCGAGGTCCTGACCCTTTTTCCCGAATTGTTCCCTGGTCCGCTGGGCTCGGGCGTGACGGGCCGTGGGCTGGCCGCCGCGCTGGTCACCTTGCAGATTCACAACTTGCGGGATTACACGCACGACCGGCACCGACAGGTCGACGACATCCCTTACGGTGGCGGCGCCGGGATGGTGCTCAAACCGGAGCCGATCTTCGAAGCGGTGCGCGCGCGCGCCGGGACCGGGCCGGTGATCCTGCTGAGCCCGCAGGGGGAGCGTCTTACCCAGGGACTGGTGCGCGAGCTAGCCGGCCATCGCGACTTCTACCTCATCTGTGGCCGCTATGAGGGCGTCGACGAGCGGGTCGGTGCCCACCTCGTCGACCGCGAGGTCTCGATCGGTGACTACATCCTCACCGGCGGCGAGCTCCCGGCGATGGTGCTGATCGACGCGGTGAGCCGACTCGTCGCCGGAGTCCTGGGTTCGGAGGAGTCGCCGAAAGACGAGTCGTTTGCCGTGGAGCTGCTGGAGTACCCGCATTACACGCGGCCTGCAGTCTTCGAGGGTCACCAGGTTCCGGAGGTGCTGCTGTCCGGCCATCATGCGGAGATCGAGCGCTGGCGCCGCGCGCAGGCCGCTGAGCGGACGCGCCGTCGCCGTCCCGATTTGCTCGACCATCAGCCCAAGTCATAGCTGAGTGTTATCCTTGTACGCCGTGTCTAACGTCATCACCCTCCTCGACGCTGAGGCCCAGCGCAAGAACGTTCCCACTTTGATCCCCGGCGATACGGTCAAGGTGCACGCCAAGGTCGTCGAGGGCACGCGCGAGCGGATTCAGATCTTCGAGGGCATCGTGATCGGCTGCCGAGGCAGCGGCACCAAGGAGATCTTCACGGTCCGCCGAATCGCTCATGGCGTCGGGGTGGAGCGGAGTTTCCTGCTGCACTCACCGCGGATCGAGAAGATCGACGTGGTCCGGCATGGCAAGGTGCGCCGGGCCAAGCTGTATTACCTGCGCGGAAGAGTCGGGAAGAGCGCCCGCATTCGGGAGAAGCGTCAAGCCGTTGCCACTACAGCCGTTCCCGCCGACATCGAAGCCGAAGCCGGCACAGAAACGCCCGAAACGGCCGAAAGCTGACCGAGACCTTTGGGTCTTTGAGCGCCAGGCCTTCGGGCTCGGTTACGCGACGGTCGCGGGTGTCGATGAGGCAGGCCGCGGACCCTGGGCCGGTCCGGTGGTCGCTGGAGCGGCGATCATGCGGCCCTACTTCCACTGCGAAGGGATCAACGACTCCAAGCTCCTGACCGCGCAGGAACGCGACCACTACTACGACTGCATCCTCGACGGGGCCGAGGCCTGGGGCGTCGGCATCGTTGAGGTCGACGAGATCGACCGCGTCGGCGTGTCGCGCGCCAACCGTTGGGCGATGGGCATCGCGCTCCAACAGCTCGGCCGACCAATCGACTACCTGCTCGTCGATGGGTTCTTGCTCCCTGAGGCGCTGACCCCGCAGCTCCCCATCGTCAAGGGCGACCGCCGCTCGATCTCGATCATGTGCGGCGGCATTCTCGCCAAGGTGACCCGCGACCGCCTGATGATGCGGATGGCGGAGAAGTTTCCCGGGTACGGCTTCGAGGCCCACAAGGGCTATCCGACGCCGGACCATCTGGCTGCCATGGACCGGCATGGCCTGAGCCCCTTGCACCGGCGCTCGTTCATCTCCATCCGGACGCGCGCCGAGCTGGAAGCGGCCGCCTTTGCCAGTCAATCCGCTCGGAGTTAGCGGTGAGGGGCTGGCCGAGGACCACCTCCGTGGCCTCGGCTACCAGATCGTTGGGCGGGATGTGCGGACGCCGCTCGGTCAGTTGGACCTGGTGGCGATGGATGGAAAGACGCTGGTGTTCGTCGAGGTAAAGACCCGGGCCGGCCACGGCTACGGCCTGCCGCAAGAGTCGGTCGACGCCAAGAAGATCCGGAAGCTGCGGCAGCTGGGCCTGTACTACTTAAAGATACGGCCACATCGCGGATCCGTCCGCTTCGACGTGGTCGGTCTGACCGTGGCCGACGGCCGGCTGGTGCGGGTCGACCACATCAAGAACGCCATCGACTAAGGACTTGCCAAGATTGAGGCCCGCGGGCGTGACACCAGGGCGGATCCTGATGGCGATGGCAGCGGCGTCCCTCGCGGTGTTGGCAGTCCTGCAGACAGTGCCCCCTATCCTGTCTCAGCTGGGCCAAGGGTCCAATTGGCGATGGCTGTTGTATGCGATCGTCCTGCTTGTCATCCCATTTGCACTGATGATCCCGGCCGTGATCCGGCCGCGATCCATCACCGCTGCGGTGGTAGCCGCGCTAACCGTTGGCGTCCTCCTCATCTGGGGAATGAGCGCCCAGCCGATCTCGTGGCCTCGCCTCGTCATCCACATCGCCGCGATTCTGTGCCTGGCCGCGCTGGCGTTGCGGGTGATTCCCGGCATCGTCGATCGTGACTTCCGCGTGTTCTGGATCGTCCCGGCCTTGCTGCTGGGCTTCCCCATCGGTTACCTTGCGGCGGGAATGATGGGGCTCCACGTCGTGACTCAGCTGTGTCACTGGCCGCCGCTCGGAGCGGAAATCTCGTCGATTCTGTGCAGCGGTTAGGCATGCCCTGGTCGAACGGCTCGATCGTCGGTATATGGTCACAAGCTGAACTTCGTTTGCGCGGCCGCGTATCGCCCTTCCTTTCGGAAACTGTCCGCGTCGACGCCTAGCTGGCGAGACACCTCCAACGCCAGGCACTGGAGTGGGACGACGTTGACGATCGGAGCCAAGAGTTCGTCGATCGCCAGCGTTCCCACGCGAGCCGTGGCGGCGATCAAGTGGGGGGCGGAGGGACCGACCGCCAGCGTGGGAGTGCCGATCTCGTGGAGCGCCGCCGAGAGCTCTGCCGTCCGTCCCAGGGTCGCGCCGGGTTCCGCTATCACCACCACCGAGTCCTCGGCGCTGATGCTGATCAGCGGCCCATGCAGGATGCTTTCCAGCTCGTGACCCTCGGTGCTCACGTAGGCTGCCTCCCGCAGCTTCAGTGCCCCCTCGACCGCAGTGGCGTAGGCGGGGCCGCCACCGACGAAGTGGACGACGTGGCCGAAGCGGAGCCCGTCCATCGCGTGGATGACCTGCGGGCGAAGGGCGAGCGCGGCCCGGATGGCGTCGGGCAACGGGGCAAGCTCATCCTTCCAGCGGGGCGACCCGAGGGCAACCGCCAACTGAGCCAGCCGGACCAGCGCGCCAGTGTGGCTGGCCGTGTGCACCGGCGACTGCTCCTGCGCCACCGTCGTGATGACGCCCGGGCCGTGCAGCGGCGAACCCTCGCCCGTAATCGCCAACCAATGGTCCTGGTTGTCGAAGGCCCCAAGCGCCGCCTGGCTGAAGCGTTTGGTTCCTCGATGGCTCAGCAGGACCAGGCCGTCGTCGCCCTTGAAACGCGGGGGATAGTTGGCGAACTCGAAGGCAGGGATCGCCCAGGCTTC
>WNEY01002788.1_pt1 | contig 13755 bp, 8 predicted proteins | sample 5400531 | NCBI WGS metagenome assembly WNEY01 (sample SAMN13153338, study PRJNA577476) | soil metagenome | isolation source: 200 cm saprolite under Douglas fir tree site 1 | place: USA:California | collected 2015-04-18
CTGCGCGACAAGACCGAGGGCGCCATCCGCCAGATCGTGGGCAAGATGGATGCGGCAGGCGAGCTGGACGCGCACCTCGACCGCGACGAGCTGGTCTCGGACGTGCTCAACGAGGCCCTCGGCCTCGGGCCGCTGGAGATCTACCTGGCCGACGACTCGGTCAGCGAGATCATGGTGAACGCGCCGTCCGAGATCTACGTCGAGCGCTCCGGACGCCTGGAGCGGGCGCACAAGGGCTTCAGCTCGCCGCGCGCGGTGCTGGGCGCGATCGAGCGGATCGTCGCGCCGCTCGGGCGCCACGTGGACGAGAGCTCCCCGCTGGTCGACGCGCGGCTGCCCGACGGGTCGCGCGTGAACGCCATCATCCCGCCGCTCGCGCTCAAGGGACCGGCGCTGACCATCCGCAAGTTCAAGCGCGACCTGCTCACCGCGCTGGACCTGGTGGAGCTGGGCTCGATGACCCCGGCGATGGCCGAGTTCCTCGACGCCTGCGTGAAGGCGCGGCGCAACCTGGTCGTCTCCGGCGGGACCGGCAGCGGCAAGACGACTCTACTCAATGTACTCTCCGGCTACATCCCCTCCGGGGAGCGCATCGTCACCATCGAGGACGCCGCGGAGCTGCAGCTCTGCCAGGAGCATTGGGTCCAGCTCGAATCGCGGCCGCCGAACATCGAGGGCAAGGGGGCGGTGACCATCCGCGACCTGGTGCGCAACTCGCTCCGCATGCGCCCCGACCGCATCGTGGTGGGCGAGTGCCGCGGCGGCGAGGCGCTCGACATGCTGCAGGCCATGAACACCGGCCACGACGGATCGCTCACCACCCTGCACGCCAACTCGCCTCGCGACGCGCTCGCCCGCCTGGAGACCATGGTCCTGATGAGCGGCATGGAGCTGCCGGTGCGCGCCATCCGCGAGCAGGTCGCCAGCGCGGTGAACCTGATCGTCCAGCAGCAGCGCTACGCGGACGGGACGCGCCGCGTCTCGGCCATCAGCGAGGTCCGCGGCCTCGAGACGCCGAGGGGCGGGTGGTCGGGCGCTTCCTCGCGACGGGCCTGGTCCCGGCCTTCTACGAGGAGCTGCAAGAGCGCGGCGTCGCCGTGAACATGGACGTGTTCCAGCCGGCCTGAGCGCATCCCATGACGTCCGCGCTGTGAAAAGCGTAGCGCCGCCCTATCGGCGGCGACTAACCGGGGCGGCGGCGGAAGCAGGTGACGAGATGATCGTCCACCATGCCCACCGCCTGCATGAACGCTCCGGGAACCCCCATTCCTCGTCGTGGTAGCGGACGTACAGGGGATCGCTCGTCGACCAGGGGCAGCGAGTCACGCGCGCATGGTCGCACACCGGGAAGCCTGTTAGAAATCACAGGTGCCCTCGCTCTGGCTCGTCGACGGCTCGCACGCCATCTTCCGCGCCTACCACGCGCTGCCGCACCTCTCCACGCGCCAGGGCGTTCCCACCAACGCCGTCTACGGCTTCACCACCATGCTGCTGCGGGCCATCCGCGAGGGCAGCCCCACCCACCTGGCGGTCGCCTTCGACGAGGAGGGCAAGCAGGCGCGCAGCGAGATCTACGCCGACTACAAGGCGACGCGCGGCGCGGCGCCCGAGGACTTGGGCCCCCAGTTCCCGCTCGTGCGCCGCGTGCTCGAGGCGCTCAACGTGCCGGCCGTGGGACTGTCAGGGTGGGAGGCGGACGACGTGATCGCCACCCTCGCCCGCCGCGCCCGCTCCCTGGGGTGGGAAGTGGTGATCGTCACCGGCGACAAGGACCTGCTGCAGCTCGTGGACGGCGCCGTCCGCTGCTACGACAGCATGTACGAGAAGTGGTACGGCCCCGCCGAGGTGGAGGAGAAATGGGGAGTCCCTCCGCACCTCGTCGCCGACCTGCTCGCGCTGACCGGGGACAAGATCGACAACGTGCCCGGCATCCCCGGAGTCGGCGAGAAGACGGCCGCGGCCCTGCTCAAGGAGTTCGGCACCCTGGACGGCGTGCTCTCGCGCGCCGGCGAGATCAAGAAGCCCAAGCTGCGCGAGAACGCGCTCGCGAACCTCGAGACGGTGCGCCGCGCGCGCAAGCTCATCCAGCTCCACGAGGAGCTCCCCCTGCCCGTGCAGCTGGAAGACCTCGTGCGCAAGCCGCTCAACGAGGAGAAGGCCCGCGCGCTGTTCACCGAGCTGGAGTTCGTGCGGCTGATCAAGGACCTGCCCCGCCCCGCGCCGACGCCGCCCTCCGGCGCGAGGTCCATCGCGACCGACCTGGCCGCGGTGGAGAAGCTGGTCGCCCGCGCCCGGCAGGCCGGCCGCGTCGGGCTCCTCACCCTGACCAGCGCCGACGAGCCGCTGCACGACGAGCTGCTGGGCGTGGCGATCTCGCTGCCCGACGAGTCCGTGTACGTTCCGCTCGGCCACCGGCCGCGCGGCGGGCCGTCCGGGGCGCTCTTCGCTCCGGCCGAGCTGGACGCGCGCAAGGCGATCGCGCTGCTCCGGCCGCTCTTGGAGGATCCGCAGGTCCGCAAGGACGGCCACGATCTGAAGCGCGACCTGGTCGCCTGGAAGCGCGCGGGTATCGACCTGCGCGGGCTTTCCGTGGACGCGCGGCTGGCCTCGTACCTGCTCGACCCGACCGGACGGGACCACTCGCTGGCGCAGACCGCGCGGGAGCGCATCTCCTGCGAGCTGCCCCTGCTCAAGGAGCTGTGCGAGAAGACCGGCAAGGGAAAGAAGGCGACGCCGCTGCCGGAGGTCCCCGTCGACGAGGTGGGGGCGGCGGCGTGCGCGCTCGTCGAGGGCGCTCGCCGGCTCGCCGCCGCGCTGGAAGAGGACCTGCGCGGCGACCCCGAGCTGTGGCAGCTCTACTCGGAGCTGGAGCTGCCCCTCGAGGAGGTGCTCGCGCGCGTCGAGCTGACCGGCATCTCGCTCGACGTGCCCCGACTCGAGGCGCTGGGCCGCGAGCTGGGCACGCAGATCGAGCAGCTCCTGCGCGAGATCACCGACCTCGCGGGAGAGGAGTTCCTGCCCACCTCCAACCAGCAGCTGGCGGAGATCCTCTACAAGAAGCTGCAGCTGCCGGTGCTCAAGCGCGGCAAGACGGGGCCCTCCACCGACCAGGAGGTGCTCGAGGAGCTGGCGCAGCAGCACCCGATGCCCGCCAAGGTGCTGGAGCACCGGCAGCTGACCAAGCTCAAGTCGACCTACCTCGACGCGCTCCCCGCGGCGCTCGGCAAGGACGGCCGGCTGCACACGACCTTCGATCAGGCCGTAGCCGCGACCGGGCGCCTTTCGTCGATCAATCCGAACCTGCAGAACATCCCCATCCGGACGCCGCTCGGCGCGCGCATCCGCGAGGCGTTCATCCCCCGCACCGGGTGGAAGCTGCTCAGCGCCGACTACAGCCAGATCGAGCTGCGGGTGCTCGCCCACATCTCGGGAGATCCCGTGCTGCGCGACAGCTTCCTCTCCGGGGAGGACCTGCACGCGCGCACGGCCGGCGAGACCTTCGGCGTGCCCGCGGCGGAGGTGACCCGGCAGCAGCGCGACATCGCCAAGATGATCAACTACGGGATCGCCTACGGGCTCTCCTCCTTCGGGCTCGCGCACCGCCTGGGGCTCGAGCAGTCCGAGGCGCACGCGATCATCGAGCGTTACTTCGCCCGCTACCGCCGCGTGAAGGAGTGGCTGGACGCCACCATCGAGGAGGCGCGCCGCAGCGGGCGGGTGAAGACGCTCTTCGGGCGGCGCCGCTACCTGCCGGACATCAACTCGAAGAACCCGGCGGCGCGCAACGCGGCGGAGCGGACCGCGGTGAACACGCCCATCCAGGGCACCGCCGCCGATCTGGTGAAGCGCGCCATGCTCCGCGTCGACCGCGCCCTGACGGCGCGCGCGCTGCAGGCGAAGATGCTCCTCCAGGTCCACGACGAGCTGGTGCTGGAAGCGCCCCCCGCCGAGTTGGACTCGGTGGGCCCCCTGCTGGTCGAGGAAATGAAAGGCGCGGCCGACCTCGCCGTCCCCCTCGAAGTCGACCTGGGCCACGGCGACACCTGGGCCTCCGCCCACTGAGTGGAAAAACAATCGCACCACGGAGAGCACGGAGGCCACGGAGAATGCTTTTGAAAAACGAATCTCCGTGAGCTCCGTGCACTCCGTGGTGTGATCGCTTTGCGACTCGCGTCCGGACTATTGGGTGGCGAGGGAGGCGGTGCCGCGGGAGGCGGCAGGATCGGCGCCGGAGATGGTGGCGCCGGAGAGGGCTTGGGACACGCAGCGGGCGGTGTCCTCGTCGCGCGCCGCGTCCATGATGACCTGGGGATTGCGGACGTGGCCGTCCTGCACGCCGAAGCTGACGACCAGCGAGCCGCGGCGGCGGGCGGCCTGGGCGCAGCGGTCCAGCGCACCCTGGACCGCCGCCAGGCGATCCTTCCCCGCGTCCGGGCGCGGCATCTCGGTGTCCAGCAGGACCTTGTCGACGCGGAAGGCGCGGGCCGTGCCCGGCTTGTCGACCGGGAGCCCCTCCTCGTCGGCGGCGGCCACGGAGGCCGCGTCGACCTCGAGCTGCCACCAGAGCGGATACCCCTCCATGCGGAAGATGCGCGCCGCCGCGTTCCCGGCGCAGCGCTCGCCCGAGGGGCGGAAGTACACCGTCAAGGTGAGCTTCCCTGCCTTCTTGGCCGCGGTCCATTGCTTGAGCTCGGCCGCCGAGGCGCGGAAGGCGACGTCGTCGACGCCGGCGAGATCGAGCGTGAGCGCGCCGTCGAGCGCCCGCAGCGCCCGGTCGCCGTCGAGCTCCAGCTCCTGCTCGGCCTCGCGGTACCGCCCCAGCCCGAACCCGTTCGCCGGCACCAGCACCTGCCGGGTCTGCGACAGCGCCTGCGCGCGCGAGCGCGGTTGCGAGACGCCCGGCGCGGGCTCGCCGCCCTGTTCCTTCAGGGCCGCGCAGATGTCGCGCACCTGGTCCTCGGCGGTCAGCGCGGCGGCGTCCCGCGGCGGGACCTGCGCGGCGGCGACGAGCGCGATCAGGGGAAGCAGCATCCGGCCAGCATAAGGCGGGCGCGCCGCGAGGCCAACGGTCAGGAGACCAGCCGCACCGCTCCGGGGACGACGGTGAATGTGGCAGGAAGTCGCCCGATCAGCTCCCCGTCCGCCTCGACGTGGATCGGCCCTCTCGCGTCCCGCGCCGGCTCCAGCCGCACCGAACGCGCCGTGGCGGTGCGCGTACCTTTGAGCTTCACGTGCGATCCGTCGTACATCGCCCCACTGCGCAGCACGAAGTCGGAGAGCGAAAAGCCGCTCCAGATCGTCACGTGGAAGAGCCCGTCGTCGAGCCGGGCCCCGGGGGCGACCACCATGCCGCCGCCGAAGCAGCGGCCGTTCGCGACGGCGAAGGTGGTCACTCCGCCCTCCTCGAAGGGTCCGCCGTCGAGCGACCAGCGCACGGCGACGTCCTTCCAGCTCGCCAGGGCCCGCAGCGAGGCGAGCGCGAAGGTGAGCTTCCCCCCGAGCAGCTTGCTGCTCGAGTTCGCGATGCGGACCACGTCCGACCCCACGCCGGCCTCTGCGACGTTGATGAAGTAGCGCGCGGCGGGCTGGCCCTTCGGGTCGGCGAAGTCGATGCGTCCGACGTCGACCGGCCGGCCGTCGCCCTTGAGACGGGGCGCGCAGGAGCGCAGGTCGCTGTCGAGGCCCACGGTGCGGCGCAGATCGCCGCCGGTGCCGCGCGGCAGGATGCCGAGCGCCGCCCCGGGGCGGACCGGGCGCGGCGGCTCGCCGTGGCTCGGCTCCTCGAAGAAGCCGTTCACGACCTCGTTGATGGTGCCGTCTCCGCCCACCGCGATCACGAGGTCCGCACCCTCGCGAAGCGCCCGGCGGGCCAGGTCGGAGGCGTGCATCGGCCGTTCGGTGAAGGCGTGCCCGTGCTCGCCGACCGCCGCGCGGACCGCGGCGGAGATGTCGTCGAAGTGGCGCCCCGTCGCGCCGTTCGCCGCGCGCGGGTTGACGATCAGGAACGCCTTCACGGCGCCTGTTCTACCGCGACGCCCAGCCACCGGGCGAGCACGCTGACCACGTCCTCCGCCCCCAGGGCGGCCGCGCAGCCGGGGCTGGCGGTGACCGCGGGCGCGCCGCACCTCTCCAGCTCCTCCCGGCGGTCCTCCGCGATCGCGGCTGCGACGGCGGGCAGCGTGCGCGGCAGCAGGCCGTTCGCGCCGCAGCAGGCGGCGTCGCCGCCGCAGCGGAGCGGCTCGCGCACCTCCTCGACGGCGGCGGCCAGGAGCGCCCGCGGCGCGGTCAGCTCGGAGAGGCCCCGGGCCAGCTCGCAAGGGTCGTGGTACGCGGCCGACTCCGGCAGCGGCGGACGCTCGCGGACGTCGGGCCGCGCGGCCAGGGCCCGGGACAGGTAGGTGGTGACGTGCTCGACCCGGCTGCCGTCGGGCAACGCCGGCCAGCGCTCGCGGATCGCGCGCGCGCAGCCCGGCGAGAGCGACACAAGATGTACGGGGGCCGGGCTGCGCGAGCCGCCCAACAGAGCGATGCGCACGCCCGCCGCATGCGCCGCGAACATCTCCGGATGTCCCGCCTCCACCAGCTTGAGCCCGCAGCACAGCGCCCCTTCCGGCGCCAGCCCGAGCGGCGCCCCGGCCACCCGCGCCACCGCGATCGCCTCCCTCACCACCTTCCCTCCCGCCGCCAGCGCATCGCACCCGGCGAACAACATCGGCCTCCCCATCCCCGGCTGCACCGCAGGTCGCAGCAACGCCGTGACCGCCCCTGCCACCGCCCGGAGGCGTGTCGCAGTCCCCGTCCGTGAGGGAGTCGGAGTCGGTGTCGCTGTCGCACTCGTTGTCGGAGTCGCCGTCGCCTCCTCCTCCGTAATCCTCCGGAGCACCTCCCTCACATCCACGTCTTCCGCATGCCCCGCGCTGCTCATCCTCCTCGCCACCTCCGCCCACGCTCGCGGCGCGGATCCCGCCCTGACCGCCCCCGCCCGCGCCGCGTAGAGCAGCGCCGGCACATCGTTCGCGTGCGCGCAGTACGTCTGGCAGCGCAGGCAGCCGGTGCACGCGCCGAAGGCGATCGCGGCCGACTCGTCCGGAGCGCGCCCCGCCAGCGCCGCCAGCGAGACCTTCCCCCACGGCGTGAACGCCTCGCGCGAGGTGACCTCCGAAGCCGGACACGCGAAGCGGCACATCTTGGGGCAGAACACGCACAGCTCGAGCGCGCGCGTCAGGTCCGTCACCGCCGCTCCTCCGCGCCGAGCGCCGCGACCAGCCGGCCCCACGCCGCTCCCGCTCCCATCTCATCCCAGGAGGGCCCCGCCTCGCGCAGCCGCCTCGGCGCGATCAGGCGCGCCCCCGGCGCGCGCGCGGCGCCGGCGCACTGCTCGACGTCCTCGCCGCCGAGCGAAAGCACCGCGAACGCGCCGCCCGCATGCATCCCGTAGAGCGCGATCTCCGCCGCGCCCGAGTGGCCGGCGAACGCGGCGAGCGCGCCCCAGCGCGCATCCACCTCGACGCCGCGCGACGAGGGCGGCGCGCGCACCTCCGGTCCCGCGTCGACGGCGAGCGGCCCGCCGAGCGCGCGCACCGCGCGCTCGCGCAAGAGGCGGGACGCTTCGGGTCCTTCCCACGACAGCGCGACCAGGGCGGTCCCTTCGTGGATCCGGAGCACCCCGCGGGCCGGCGCCAGGCGGTCGCCGCACAGCCGCTCCACCATCCTCACCGCGGCCGGCAGGTCCGGCGCGCGCCAGGCGGCATATGCCGGGGGGGCCGCCGGAAAGAGCCGGACCCAAGCACCCGCGATCACGCACAGTCGGCCGGCCCCCCCGAGCGCCAGGTGATCCAGGTCCGGTCCGGTCGCCGAGCGCGGCGCGGCGCGGCTCTCGGCAAGTCGCCCGTCCGCCAGCACCGCGGACACGGACAGGGCGGCGGTCTCGCGCCGGGCGCCGGGGACGGCGCGCTCGCCGCGGGTCGGCCCCGCGAGCCAGGCGCCCACCGACCCTGCGCGCACCGAAGGCAGCAGGGGCCCGAGGGTGGCTCCGGCGCGGCGCGCCGCCGTCTCCAGCGCGGCAACGCCGCAGCCGGCCTCCACCCGCGCGATGCCTGTCACTCCGTCCACCGAGGCGATGCGGTCGAGCGCGGTCAGCTCCAGGAGCGCCCCACCCGGGGGAGCCTCCACCGGAGCGTCGCCGTTCCCGCGCACGCGCACCGGCAGGAGGTGCCCGCGCAGCACCGCGACCGCCCTGCCCAGCGCGGCGACGCTGGGCGGGGTGACGCGCAGCCCTTCTCCCTCGGCCACCACCGCCGATCCAGTGGCCGACAGGTCGTCTCGGAGCCCGTTCACAGCAGGAGCTTTCCCGGGTTGAGGATCCCGTGCGGATCGAAGGCCTGCTTGAGCGCGCGCAGCTGGCGCATCCCTTCGCCGTGCTCGCGGGGGAGGAAGACCTGCTTGTGCAGGCCGATGCCGTGGTGGTGGCTCAGCGTCGCGCCCGCGTCGCAGGCGGCCGAGAGCGCTGCGTTCCAGCACGCGTCGTAGCGCGCCTCGGCCTGCTCGAGGTCGTCCGCGTCGCTCGCCCCCGCCGGGGCGCCGGCCAGCCCGACGAAGGTGAAGTAGATCGAGCACCCTTCCAGGTACGCGTGGGAGAAGTGCGCCATGACGAAGGCGTGCGGACTGACCGCGTGGCGGACGGCGGCGTAGAGCGGGTCGAGCCGGTCCCAGGTGGTGGCCACCTCCATGGTGTCCACGAACGCGCCGGCCGAGAAGAGCGGCGACTGCCGGTAGCTGATCTTGTACCGGTTGGCCAGCCACTTCTCCCCCGGCGTGGGGCCCAGGTCCTCCGCGCTTTCCGCCACGAGCAGCCGCAGGGCCAGCTCGCCTTCCTCGCGGGCGTCGGAGGAGGCGAACGGGCCGTCTCCCTCGAATCCGAGGAGCAGGAGCGAGGACCCCGGCAGCGCGTCCACCAGGCGGTTGAGCAGGACCGGCGCGCGCAAGGCGAGCCTCAGCGCCTCGGCCTGGGCGCCCTCCACCACCCAGCGCAGCGGCTCGGGGACCTGGACGTGCGCGTCGCCGCCTCCGCGGCCGGCCAGCAAGGTGTCGAGCGGATCGTAGAGACGCGCGACGGCGGGCCGCAGCCCCGATCGCATCAGCGCGCGCAGGCCCGCCATGCCCGCCTGGACGGAGCCGAAGCGGAGGCCACGCATCCACCGCGCGGTCGGCGAAGGCCAGCAGCGCAGCCGGGCCTTGGTGACGACCGCCAGCGTGCCCTCGCTGCCGACCAGGAGCTGCACGAGGTCCGGCCCGGCGCACGGGACGTCCTGCGTGCGCAGGACTTCGCCCGTGCCGTCCACCGCCTCGAGCGCCAGCACCATGTCCTCGATCTTGCCGTAGCGCGACGAGAGCTGGCCCGCGCTGCGCGCCGCCAGCCATCCCCCGACGGTCGAGCAGTAGATGCTGGAGGGAAAGTGGCCCAGCGTGGCGCCCGCCCCGCCGAGCAGCTCCTCGAGGCGCTGTCCGTTCATCCCGGCCTCGACGTCCACGGCGCGCGCGGGCAGGTCGATGCAAGGTGGACCGGACAGCCGCTTCAGGTCGAGCGCGATCCCGCCTTTCACCGGCACCGCGCCGCCGCACACGCCGCTGCCCGCGCCGAACGGCACCACGGCGACCCGCCGCTCGGCGGCGAACCGCACCACCCGCGCGACCTCCGCCGCCGAGGCCGGCCAGACGACGACGTCGGGTGGGTGCGGAGCCACGCCGGCCTTGGTCCACAGGAGCGCGCGCGGCCAGCAGTCCCGGGACATGGCCCACAGGTCGGCCGGCTCGCAGGAAACCGCTCCCGCGCCGAGCAGCGCGGTCAGATCGCGCTCGAGCGCCCTGCCCCGCAGTCCCGCTCCACGCAGGGGGCCGGTCACGTACCGGGCCCGGGCTGCGCGGCCGCGACCCGCTCCCCGGCGGGAGCCAACCGGGCGGCCGGCGCGCGCGCCGCGTCCACCTCCACCAGCTTGCGCCGGGTGAACGCGAAGATGTCGAGCAGCGGCACGGCGCGCGGGCACACGTCCTGGCAGGCGTGGCAGACCCCGCAGGCGTCGAGGGTGGCGATCACCGCGCGCAGGTGCGGCAGCTCGGGCGTCGCGCGGGAGTAGGCGATGGCGAAAAGGCTCGGGCCGCGCCAGTCCGAAAGCTCCGCGCGGCCGACCAGCGGGCAGACCGCGTCGCACAGCCCGCAGTTCACGCACCCGGAGAAGCGCGGCAGCTCGGCGCGGTCCGCGGCGCTCATCGGCACCAGCGCCTCGGGGGCGTAGTTCGCGAGGAAGCGCCGCTTCCCTTTCCGCTCCGGCGGCGTGAAGAGCTGCGCGAGGGGGTGCAGCACCACCGCGCGGAGTCCGAGGAGCAGCAGCGCGAGCACGCGCCTCACGGGCCCACCGCCCCCGCCGGAGCGCTGGCCCCCGCCTTGCCCGCGGCGCGGGCCGCGCGGCGGCCGGCGACCAGGCCGGTGACGGCGCAGACTCCCAGACCGCCTTCGTCGCGGGCCGGATCGAAGCCGCCCAGCACCGCGCCGCAAACGAACACGGCCCCGGCGCGCAACTCGGAATCCGCCTCCACTCCCGCCGCCAGACCGGGGTGCGGCCCGGCGGCACGCTCGGCGAAGAGGCGCTCGTTGGGGAGCGCGGCCAGCGCATCGCGGCCGGCGGCGCGCGCCGGCAGGTCGAACACGGTCTCGCGCAGCCGGCCGTCGGTCTCGCAGCGGATCCCGCCGCCCAGGAACCGGCCGCTGGCCAGCACCACCGACCCGGCGCGCACAGGCTCGCATTCCACCCCTCGCACGATCTGCACCTGGCCGTCCGAGCTGCGCTCCGCGATCGCGGCCACCGATCGCACGCCCGACTTCTCCAGGGCGGCCTGCAGCGCGCGCTGCAGCCGCAGGCCAGGGACGCTGGGCGGCGCGCCGAGCAGCTCCAGGACGGGGACGCCCGTGGCGCGCTGCAGCTCGGCCCGGGCGGCCACCGGGTCTTGGAGCCCGAGGGTGGGGAGCAATAGATAGGTCGCGTGCGCCTGCGCCGCGGCGCGGCCCAGCGACGCTCCCAGCGCGGCGCGGCGGCCGGGGCGATCGAGGTCCTGCGCGATCTCCGGCAGCGTCCGCAGCGCGTCGCCGCGCTGCCGGTAGAAGTCGGGCGCGACCACCACCGCCTCGCAGAGCGGCGCGAGCAGCGGAGTGAGCCCGTGCGCGAGGAGGCGCGCCTCGATGGCCTGCGCGCCGGCCAGCGCGACCACCCCCAGCCGCGCTTCCCGCGCAGCCAGGTTGCGCAGATCGCCCGCGGCGATGCCGCCCTGCGCGAGCGCGGCCGGCTTCGCGCGGCCCAGCGGCGTGGCGAGCCACAGGTTGCGGTCCGCCGCGGTCCGCGCGCCGGAAAGGCCCAGCGCGGAGAGGTGGCGCTGCAAGAACGCCAGCGCATCGTCGATGGCGGGGACGAGACCGTCGCCGAAGAGAGCGTAGGGATGGCCCGGCGCGGTGCGCGAGAGCCTGCGCGCCGCCTCGCCGATGGGCGCGTCGTCGTCCGCGCCGGCGAAGTCGATCGCTCCGCTGGACATGGCCGTCGCGCCCGGCGCGCGCGCCACCAGGAGCACCTCGGCCCCCGCCTCGCGGGCCGAAAGGGCGGCGCAGGCGCCCGCCAGGCCGCCTCCGACCACCACCACGTCGGTGGTCAGCGCCACGGGATGCCTCCGCCGCGGCGCAGGCCGCCGGTCGTGTAGTAGGTCCCTTGCACCAGCTCGGCTTGCGCCAGGCCTTCTCCGGCGAGCACGGCCCGGTTCCCCTTCCAGCGCTCGTCGAGCAGCGCGGTGAGGTCGGCGAGCGCGGCCTCCGAGGAGAGCTGCCGCTCGTCGGCGACCAGGGCGGCGGCGGGACCGGCGCAGCGGGTCCCCTGGCACACGCCCATCGCCAGCCGGCAGCGGCGCCGCAGGTCGGCGAGCGACTCGGCGAACTCCTCGCGCAGCGAGAAGGCCAGCTCCGCGAAGGTGACTCCCTCGCACGAGCAGGCCACGGCACGCAGCTCCGGCTCGTCGTCCGCCGTCCGCAGCACCCGCTCCGCCTCCGCCCCGTGGCGGTACGAGATGCGCGCCGCGGCGAACGCCGGGACGCCGTGCTTGCGGGAGAGCTCTTGGGCCTCCGGCGCCGGCGCCTCGCCGCCGGGCAACGCGACCTGGTGCGTGGTGCACGCCGCCGAGTTCCCCAGCTTGCGCGCCACCGCGTCCACCGCCTCCTGGGCCATGGCGCGGAAGCTGGCCAGCTTGCCCCCGACGATGGTGAAGAAGCCGGGCGCGCCGTCCTCCTCGTGATCGTGGATCCTGTGGTCCCGCGAGAGCTTATCCTCGAGCGGCCCGTACGCGTAGAGAGTCGGCCGGATGCCGGCCCAGGCGCGCAGCACGCGCGCCTGCCGCACCGCGGGGAAGGTGTGCGTAACCGCCTCCATTAGATATTCCACCTCGTCGCGCGTGACGGAGAGGTCGTCCGGGTCGCCGTAGAAATCGTCGTCGGTGGTCCCGACGATCGACGAGTCCTCGTGCGGCATGACGAACACGTCGCGGTTGTCGACCGCCTTGCAGATGATCCCGTAGTTCGAGAGGCGGCGGTCGAGGGTGACGTGCACGCCCTTGCCCGGCCGGATCTTCACCGTAACGCCCGCCAGGGCGGCGATCTTCGGCGCCCACGGCCCGCCCGCGTTGAAGACGCAGCGCGCGCGCACCTCCTCGGCGCGGCCGGTGCGCACGTCCTTCAGCTCCGCGCCGACCACGGCGGCGCCGTCGCGCAGCAGCCGCGTCACCTGGGTGTGGTTGCGCACCGCTGCGCCGTAGGCGGCGGCGCTGCGCGCGTTCAGGGTGCAGAGCCTGAACGGGTCGATCCCGTACTCGTCCATGGTGACCGCGCCCAGCGTCCCCGGGACGATCCCGGGCTCCAGCTCGTGCAGCTCGCCGTCGGTCAGGCGCGTGTGCGCCTTGCCGTTCTTGAGCGGCTGGTACCGGTCGTAGGCCTCGAAGTAGCACTCCGCCCCGTACAGGAACGCGCTTTCTTTGAGGCTCGGCTCGCCCGGGCGCTCCAGCAGCACCGGGTAGAGGAAGGGGATGCGGAACAAGAGATGCGGCGCGATGCGCTGGATGTATCCGCTGTCGAGGCAGGCGAGACGCGTCACCTGCGGGTCGTCCAGCAGGTAGCGGATGCCGCCGTGGATCATGCCGCTGTTCGCGCCCGAGGACCCCGCGGCGAAGTCCTTCTTCTCCACCAGCATGGTGCGCAGCCCGCGCATGGCGGCGTCGCGGGCGATGCCGGTGCCGTTCACCCCGCCGCCGATGACGAGCAGGTCGTAGCTCCGCACGGCCGGATCCTCGCAGGCACCCGGGGTGGGCGCAAGGAGTTCTTGTCGCGCTGCGGCATTCCAGAAAACACGCTAGAACGCCCCGTTCGCCGACTACCTGGCCGAAGGCGGCCTCGCCGTGCTGCCTCCCAAGCCGCCGCCTGAGCGGGCTCAAAGCGTTTCAGGGGAGGGCGGGAGGAACGGGAGCGCGGGAGGATTTTTTTTAAAAAACAAGCTCCCGCTCTCCCGAATCTTCCGTCCTCCCATGAAACGTTCTTAGTCCGGTTTCTTGGCGGTGGAGGCGATGTGGAGGTCGTGGAGTTGCTTCGGGTCGGCGTCGCCGGGGGCGTCGGTCATGAGATCGGTGCCCTTCTGGGTCTTGGGGAAGGGGATCACGTCCCGGAGACTCTCCGAC
>WNEY01002748.1_pt1 | contig 13752 bp, 15 predicted proteins | sample 5400531 | NCBI WGS metagenome assembly WNEY01 (sample SAMN13153338, study PRJNA577476) | soil metagenome | isolation source: 200 cm saprolite under Douglas fir tree site 1 | place: USA:California | collected 2015-04-18
GCGAACCCCGCCGACCGCCCCTGCCGCACCACGAGCTCCGGCGTGTGCCAGAGGACGACGCCGTCGCGACGGAGCACCGGGTGCAGTACCGGCTCCCAGTAGCCGGTTTTGAGGTGCTCGCGATGGCGTTCCAGGAGGTCGCGCTTGAACGCGACGTTGTCGCCCGCGAGCTCTTCGTCGTCAGAAGCCGAGAATGGCCGCATGTCGCGGGAGTACCGGCAGAAGTACTCGGCCCAGTCGACGAGGCGGAGACCCTCGCCGGGATCGATCGCGCCGCCGACCGCGTCGTGCTCCTGCTGCGTCCGGGCGACGTTCTCGAGCCAGTCCTCCGCAGGGACCATCTGCGCGATCGTCAGCGCGACGATCCGGCCTTTGCTTCGCTCGATCCCGTCGCGCCACAACTCGGGCACCAGCGCACCAGGCGAGGCGACGAACGTCGCCCAGGGGAACCGTGAGCGAAGTCCGTCGTCGCTCGGCTCACCCTCGCAGACGAGCACCTCGGCCCCATCGCGTTGCGGTTCGAGCGCAGCGAGGCAGACGTCCAGCGCCCGTGGCGCGTTGCTCCCGATGACGACGGAGACCGCCGGCTCAGCCGACGAGCTCGACGTCGAGGAGGGAATCGACGAGCTCACCTTCCTCGTGGTACTCCGCCTCGGTGTTGACCGACCAAACGTCGTGCGACTCATCGTCTATCACATTGATCGTCGCGAGAATGGCTGTCCACATCGAGTGATCCTGATTGTTGTAGCGGTGGAGGCCGTTGCGGCCACATGTTTGCAGGTTCTCGAAGCGTTCAAGGTAGGCGCGGACGACCTCGACTGCGCCCTCGTAGTTCGAGTCATACATGGGGTACGCCTTCGGGACGCGAACCTTCACCCCATCGAGCACCTTGGCAGGATCGAGCAGGCCGATCCGCGCCAGCTCGTTCTTGGCCAGCTCCACGGCTTCCCAGTCGGGCATCGACCAGATGTCGTCGTCCTCGAAGCAGAAGTACTCGACACCCAGGCACGTCGTTCCCGGGCGGACCATCCCGTCGCTCCAGGCGCCGAAGTTCTGCACGCGGCCGGCACGTGTGCCCGGATCGTGGATGTAGATCCAGTTGTCGGGGAAAGGCTCCTCCTCCGACGTCATCAGCGCGACGAGGCAGAAGTCGCGGTATCGGAGCTTCCTCGCGGCCTCGAGCACCTCGGGTGGCGCAGGCGGCTCGAGATTGAAGATCAACTCGCTCAAAGGGATGCTCGAGACGACGCCGTTGACGGGGTGTTCGGTCACGTGCGCGTTCGTCCGAACGACGATGGTCTCGACGCGGTCATCCCGATGCTTGAGCGCGACGCAGCGATGGTTGAGCTGGACTCTGATGTCCCGCTCCTGGACGCTTGCCGCAAAGGCCTCCCACATCTGGCCTGGTCCGAGGCGCGGGTACTTGAATTCTTCGATCAACGTTGTGACGTTGTCGCGGGTGAGGCGAAGAATCGAAAGCACGGCTTTCACGAGCGAGAAGTCCTTGATCCTCTGCGCGGCCCACTGCGAGCGGATTTCAGACCCCGGGATCCCCCAGACTTTCTCCGTGTACGAACGGAAGAACGCGTCGTACAGGCGGCGGCCGAACCGAACGGTCACCCAGTCCTCGAACGTTTCCGCGACCTTTCGGCGCTTCCTCATGCTCCAGATGTAGGACAGCGCACAGAGCATCGACTCGAAGATGCCCAGTCGGCCGAGGACGTCCTTGGCCGTCAGCGGATACGAGAAGAACTTGCCGTCGTAGTAGATCCGCGACAGCCGCGGACGCACGAGCATCTCCTCACCGAGCATCTTGTCCCACAGGCGCTCGATCGGCTTCAGCTTCGTGAAGAATCGGTGGCCTCCGAGGTCGAATCGGTAGCCGTGGAACTCGATCGTCTTTGCGATTCCACCGACCGTCCCGTCCGCCTCGAAGACCCTCCCGGTGCGGCCGCGAAGAGCGAGCACATGAGCCGCCGTCAGTCCGGCCGGTCCGGCGCCGAGGATGGCCGTCTCGATTGCTTCGCCCTCTTCGTAGCGCAGACCCTCATACGCCTCGGCCCCGAGGGCGGAGTCGAGGCCACGCTTTGTTGTGCCGCCAAGAGCCGACAGAGTTTTTCCTCCCCCTTTTCCCAGATCCCGCATCAAGTCTCATCGGATTTCGAGCGTTTTCATACGCCCCGTCTGGGCGGGAAATTGCCTGCACTTCCGCCTAGTCCTCGCCCTCGCCTTCGCGCCTAGGATGGACGTCGAGGAGTCGCTCTCGGTGCAAGACGATCCCCGTTGATCAACGAACCGAAGGCGCGCGATGTTGGCGCCTACGGCCTTCGCGTCAGAGGCGTCTCAGAGAGCGCGCGCGGGCTGCTGGGCCCTGCGGATCCAACATGGCCGGTGGTGCAGGTCCGCGGGGGTATCGGTCACAGCCGGGACGAGCAGGCATTTGTGAGCTCGTCGCGCGCCCGCGTCGGGCTACCGGGCGGGGGCGAGGTCGTCGTCGAGCGGGAGCCGATGCTCGCGGAGGTGAGGCTTCCGACGCGGCCGCGCGAGGAGGAGCTGCTTCATCCGTATCTAGGCTACGTGGCCGCGATCGTCGCCCGCTGGCTCGGACGCGATTGTGTCCACGCCGGCGCCTTCGTTGTCGACGGCGGGGCGTGGGCCCTCGTGGGTGCACGCAGCGCGGGAAAGAGCTCGATGCTCGGGTGGTTCGCCGCTCACGGCTACGACATCGTCTGCGACGACGTCCTCGTCATGGAAGAGCAGTCGGTCTTCGCCGGGCCACGCTTTGTCGACCTACGGCCCGAGGCGGCCAAGGTGCTCGGCACGGGCGTTCCGATCGGCCGGGTCGGGACGAGAGAGCGCTGGCGGCTGGAGGTCGGCCCGATCAGCACGCAGCTGCCCCTACGGGGCTGGATCTTTCTGGATTGGTCCTCGCAGATCGAAGTCCGTCGCGCAGCAGCGGCACGACGTCTCTTGACGATCAAAGACCAGCTGTCCCTCTTCACGACTCCCCGCGATCCGGCGAGCCTCCTCGACCTGGCATCTCTGCCGGCGCTGGAGTTGCGCCGGCCGCACGGCTGGGGCTCAATGGCCGAGGCGGCTGACCGGCTGCTCGGCGCGATCTCCGGCTGACCCCGCCGACTCGACCTGCCGCGCGAGCCAAGCGGCCTGAAGCTGCGTGCATGAGCGGAAGTGCTCCCGCGCCCCCGCGGACCGCCAGAGTGCGCGGAGGACGTCTACCTTGACGAGCTCGGGATCGGCTCCCTCGCCGTGCCATTCCTCGGCAAACGCGGCGCTGTGGCGATTCCAGAAGACGTCCCTGAATCCCGCCTTGGTCGACCGGGCCGAGATCTCGTCCGGCAAGAGGTCGGAGAAAAGCCACCGCATCGCGCGCGTTCGGTCGGCGAACCGGAACGCCCTGGCCGCCTGTGACATCGATGCAAGGAATCGTGGCGTATTGAAGGGGTGAACGAGCTGCACATCGGCGTCGGCCGCGAGCAGGTGGAATGTCTCAAGCGCCATCTGGACCGGCCGCAGGCGCCAGCCCCAGTCGACCTTCGCGTCTAGGCGGAGTGGCTCGTGCGCGACGTCGGAGCGCCACGCCTCGTCGATCGCCCGTAGCGCGTCCGGCTGCAGCCAGGGGCAAGGGACCGGCTGCCGTTCGCGGCGGCGCAGAGCTGCAAGGCGCACGAGTGGAGGGCTCAGCGCAAACCCCAGTCGAAGGACGTCCCGCGGCGTCGGACGAACCTGCCGTCCGAGTACGGCCAAGGGCCGAACGGCCCAGCTCGCAGGCTCAAACGCGAGGTCTCCGCCGTCCCCCGTGAGCAGCGACCCGTGGGGCACGACGTCGAGGAGCGGGATGAGCAGGTGCGCGTTCGCCGGCCAGAACAGGCCGTGGCGGCGTAGCGCGGCGGTGGCGAAGGGACCGACGCAGTCCAGCTCGTCGGTGATCTCGAGCCGAACCCAGTCCTCGAGCTGGAGGTGGCCCAGGACCCGCTCCTGCCATGTCGACTCCTCGCTCTCCGCAGACTCCGGGAATCGAAGCGTGACCGGAATAGGTAACGCGAGATTCTCGCGTCGCGCCGCGGCGACCGCCACCGCTAGCACAGCCGACGAATCGCGTCCGCCCGAGAACGCTACGGCGCAGGGAGGTCGTCGCAGCGCCTCGAGGACTGCTGCCTCGAACGCGGCGATCGGCGTCGCGGTCGACCTGTGTGGAAGCGGCGCCGTCTCTGAGTCGCTGCCAAAGACGTAGCCAGACGCGATCTCGAGAGCTTTGAGCGGATAGCGCCTAACGTCGTTCGGCACTGGGGAGTCGCAAAAGCTCGTGGAAAGGCTCGTCGGCACCTTCCAGCTCCCCGTCCAGCCATGCATGTGCCCGAAAGGAGGAAGCTGGCCCCGTTATACCGACGACCACGTCGGGCGCATTCCCGAACCTCGCCGCCCAACGCTGAAGAACCAACGAGCGCTCGAGGCACGTGTTCGGGCGCCGTCGAAGCACCGCTCTCACTCCGCGTATGGCCGTTTCGGGAAGCTTCGGTGGAGAGGGGACACGCACTCCCTCGATCACCCCACGGCGTAGCTGCAGGCGTGTCACCCAGAGAGCTCGCAGTGTCCAGAGTGCGGCTCGTAGCGTCGGATAGTCGATTCGGCGAGCCATCTAACCGCTCAATAGATTCCGAGACCGGAGTGCTTGTAGGAACTCGTCGACATCGGCGGCCGCACGCTCGTCGTCGATGTCGAACTTCTCGGTCAACACGGCGATCAACTTGGCGCGAGTCGTCCCGTCAGAAAGGGCGCGCCAGAGCAACGTCGCAGTTGCGTTGCCGGCAAGATACGTGGCGGCGTCCTGGTCGAGAGCAATCACCTCGCCCTCGATCTCCCGCCACTGGAGAGCGCCGGGTCGTAGCCGAAGGACCGCGTCCTGTGCTGCCGTCCGCTCAGTCATTGCTTCCATCGTAGACACCTCCGACGCGAATGCGCCAGGCCCGCGCGGGCCTGGCGCATTGAAGCTGCTGCTCGCCGACCCTGTCGGTCGGGCGGATGTCTATGTCTAACGCGAGATCGTGTTGTGATTCGGATTCAGAGCGTCCGGAATCGGGCCGCCCGGGAACCCCTCCGTCAGATCATGAACTGCGCCGAGCACCGTGAGCACGGGCGGCTCATAGGTGCTCTTGTCTTCGGTGCTCCTCATTACGGAACCTCCAGTCCCGCGAGTGTTCGCTGAAGTAAGGGACTGTTGCTCGGGGAGGCTCGAATGTCAACGGCTCCAGCCGTATTCTGTCCCCCCCAAAAGGGCTAGCTACCGACCGGCAGGGGGGTTTCGCCGTTCTGGCCTGGAGGCCCCGTGGGATCGCCCGTAGGCTGGCTGCAAGGGCCTCCAGCCCGCATCTGACCGTGAGCAACAGCCTCCTACAGCCGACGGCAAAAGCGCCGCACGACACCGTGCCGGCTACGGATGGCTCCGGCGACGCCAACGTGCCCTCCGCGCCTTTGGCGTCTTTCCGCCGGCGCGGGTGGCTGGTGCGCCGGGCGCTTGTGGCCGCCGACCTCGCTGGGTTGACACTGTCGTTCCTGCTCACGGAGGAGATCGCGGGCCAGAGAGGCCTGCCTGTGCGGCTGTCCTTCGAAACAGTGCTCTTCGTCATCACGATCCCGGTCTGGGTCTTGATGGCCAAGATCTACGGGCTGTACGACCGCGACGAGGAGCGGACCGAGCATACGACGGTCGACGACTTCGTCGGCGTGTTCCACCTGGTGACGGTTGCCGTCTGGGTGCTGTTCGTCGGCGCGTGGTTCCTCAAGGTCGGCGTCAAGGCCGCCTACCCGCCGCTCGACAAGATGACGACGTTCTGGATCCTGGCGATCGTGCTCATTCCGATCACCCGGTCGGCCGCCAGGGCCTTCTGCCACCGGCGAGAGGCCTACCTCCAGAACACCGTCATCGTCGGCGCGGGTGACATCGGTCAGCTGGTCGCGCGAAAGTTCTTGCAGCACCCGGAATACGGCATTCGCCTCATCGGCTTCGTCGACTCCGATCCGAAGGAACGACGCGAGGACGTGCAGCACGTGCCAGTTCTGGGGTCGCTGGACAAGCTGCCCGAGATCATCCGGCGTAACGGCGTCGAGCGGATCGTCGTTGCGTTCTCACGCGAGCCGAATATCGAGACGCTCGAGTCGGTTCGTGGCTTGCGCGATTTCGACGTGCAAATCGACATCGTGCCTCGTCTGTTCGAGGTGATCGCGCCGAGCGTGGGCATTCACACAGTCGAAGGCTTGCCGCTCGTCGGCCTGCCCCCAGTGAAGCTCTCGCCCTCGTCGCGTCTGCTCAAGCGCGGCCTCGACGTCATCGGCGCGCTGGTCGGGCTCTTCTTGACAGCGCCGTTGTTTGCGTTCATTGCCTTCCGGATCAAGCGCGACTCGCCTGGTCCCGTCTTCTTCCGACAGGAGCGGCTCGGCCTCAATACAAAGCCCTTCACCGTTCTCAAGTTCCGCACAATGCGCTGCGACATCGACGACCAGGAGCATCGGGATTACATCCGGGCGACGATGACGGCAGACGCGGTACCGCTGGCTAACGGGGTGTACAAGCTCAACCGCGACAACGTCGTCACGCCTTTCGGGCAGTGGCTGCGGAAGACGAGCCTGGACGAGCTTCCTCAGCTGCTCAACGTCCTGCGCGGTGAGATGTCGCTGGTCGGCCCGCGCCCCTGTATCGAATACGAGACGGAGTATTTCGCTCCGCATCACTTTGAACGCTTCCTCGTGCGGCCGGGCTTGACGGGGCTCTGGCAGGTCGTCGCGCGGGCGCATTCGACATTCGGCGAGGCGCTCGACATGGACGTTGCGTACGTGCGCGGCTGGTCGCTCTGGCTCGATGTCACGCTCTTGTGTCGGACGCCGTTACAGCTGTTGCGCGGAGGCTCGACCGCATGACGGACACGAACGGCCGCGAGCCTGACGCCGTCGCCGCCGCGCCTTGGCAGGTGCCGGTCCGTGTTGCGGTGGTGGGTGTCGGGTATTGGGGCCCGAATCTCGTTCGGAACCTCTTCGAGTCGCCGAGCGCGGAAGTCGTTCGGATCTGTGACATGCGTTCGCAAGCGCTCAACGCACTGCAGGCGCGGTACCCAGGCATTCAGCGCACGACGCGTTTCGAGGACCTGCTAGATGACCGAAGCGTCGAGGCGATCGCGATTGCGACGCCCGTCTCGACGCATTACGACCTCGCGTCGCGCGCCCTCACGGCTGGCAAGCACGTGTTCGTCGAGAAGCCGATCGCCGACTCGTCTGTTCAGGCCCAAGAGTTGGTCGACCTCGCCGAGCAGCAGGACCTCGTGCTCATGCCGGGCCACACGTTCCTCTATAGCCCGCCGGTGAACATGATCCGCTCGCTCCTCGAGTCGGGCGACCTCGGTGAGATCTACTTCATCTCGACCAGCCGCGTCAACCTCGGCGTTCACCAGTCCGATGTGAGCGTCGCCTGGGACCTCGGCCCGCACGATTTCTCGATCCTTCGCTACTGGCTCGACGAGACACCGACGCACGTCACTGCTCTCAGCCGCGCATGCGTGGTGCCGGGCACACCAGACGTCGCTTTCATCAACCTCGAATTTTCGTCCGGCACGATCGCTCACGTCGAGCTGTCGTGGCTCGCCCCGAGCAAGCTGCGGCGGACGACGATTGTCGGCTCGAAGAAGATGATCGTCTACGACGACACGAGCAACGAGCCGGTGCGGGTCTTCGATTCCGGCGCAGCGGTGCCGAATCCCGAGACCTTCGGGGAGTACAAGATGACGTACCGCACGGGCGACATCCTGTCGCCCCGCGTTGAGGCGGTCGAGCCGCTCTACCTCGAGCTCTCGGATTTCTGCGCCTCGGTGCGGTCGAAGCTCCGGCCGCGGTCTTCCGCAGAACTGGGGGTCGAGGTCGTCCGCATCGTCGAGGCGGTCGACGCCTCACTCGCTCAGCACGGCGCGCGTGTCGAGGTCGGGTCGCCCATGGTCACGCTGGCGTGACGATGATCGAGGAGCTGGAGGGCATACAGGCTTCGAACGGCTTCGACGGCGGCTGGAGCCATCCGAAGGAGAGGTCACGAGAGGCGCCGTACGCAATGCTCATGGGCGCGTTCGCGGCATTGCTCCTTCTCGCCGGCCGTTCCAGCCGAGGCGAACCGGAAGGACCAGGCGGATTCTTCGATCTCGCGTGTCTAGGCCTTGCCAGTCACGATCTCGCGAGGATCGTCGCGCACGACCGAATCGCTGTCTTCCTGCGAGCGCCGTTTGCCTCCGGCGAGGCAGCGCAATACCCCCGCGGCCGCGGGATGCAGCGCGCTGTCGGAGAGCTCCTCACCTGTCCCCACTGCCTCAGCCTCTGGATCGCCGCTGCGCTCTCTACCGGGTTCGTCCACCTTCCGCGCCGCGCACGCTTCGTCGTTGCGGTGTTCGCAGGGCACGGCGTCGCGCGTGCCTACGAGTCGGCGCTGGAGCGACTCTTCGCTCGATGAAACTCGTGCTCGCCATGGGCGCAATGTCGAAAAACGCCGGATTTCCAGCAGAACCTACCCCTCCAGCCAGTGGCGTCCCATCCGTCCGCGCACGCAAAATAGATGCACCTCTGCGGCCCTCGATGGGGGGAGGAGAAAACCTTGCATTACGAGCCTCCGATCGTGAAGGACTTCGGCTCCATCACCCAGCACACCTTTGCGCGCTCCGGGATCACCGGGATCAACCCGCAGACCGGAGTGCCTTGCAGCACGTTCTCGAACAAGCAGGGCGACTTCCGCGTCTGCGAGCTCGACAAGTTCTGCGAATACACCTGCCCGGGAGCCTTCGGGTCTTAAATCTTGATCCGCCGTGCCGGTGACGACCTCTCACCGGCCGGCGACAAGCGCCGCACTGAACGCCGAGCGCGTGATCGAAGCGCTCGACGTCTCTCGCCGCTTCGGCGCGAAACGCGCCCTTGACGGCGTCTCGCTGAGCGTCGCTCGTGGGGAAATCGGCGCCCTGCTCGGCCCGAACGGTGCAGGCAAGACGACGCTCCTACGAATCCTCTGTGGCCTCCTCGATCCGCACGCTGGATCCGTACGGGTGATGGGATTTGACGCGAGGCACAGCCCGAGGGAGCTGCGTCAACGGATCGGCCTGATCCCGTCCGGCGATCGGTCCTTCTATCTTCGTATTTCGGGGCTCGAGAACCTCGTCTTCTTTGCGCGCTTGCACGGGCTCTCGCGGCGAGCGGCTGTGAGTCGCTCGCTGGAGGTGCTCGAAGTGGTCGGCCTTCGCGGCGCAGAGCGCCAACGCGCCGGGACCTACTCACACGGCATGCAAAAGCGGCTCTCCGTCGCCCGGGCGCTGCTGCTGGAACCGGCCGTCATGCTGATCGACGAAGCGACACACGACCTCGATCCGGAAGGCGGCCGGCAAGTGCGCGAACTCGTGAGCGACCTCGCCCGGCGTGGCGCCGCGGTTCTCTGGGCGACACAGCGACTGGACGAGATTCGCGGATTCGCCGACTCCGTGACGTTGATCAGCGAGGGCGAAATGCGTTTCGCCGGCTCGGTTCCGGAGCTCATGTCCCATGCGTTGCCACAGCGCTATCTCCTCCGTGTCCAGAATGGTTCCGAGTCAGGTAAGGCGCTCGAGCCACTGCTGCAAGCTGCGCTCGCCGACATCGGGACGATCTCCATCGCCGCAGACGGCGGCGCGGACGACTTCGTGCTGTCACTCCGCGAGCACACCGCACTCGGCGACGCGCTCCGCTCGCTCCTCGACGCCGACGTTCAGATCTATGCCTGCCGCGAGGAGCAATCTCAGATCGAGGATGCCTTCATCCGGCTGACCGCCTCGAGCGGACCTCCGTCATGAGCAGCGTACAGACCACCGCGCCCCACTCCTCACTGTTCTTCGGAGAGTTGCGCAAGCTGCCTGCGTTCGCGCGCCGCGACCTACTCGTTGCCTGGAGCTATCGCGGCGCGTTTTTCGGCGAATGGATCGGGCTCCTGACGGGCGCGTTCACGTTCTACTTCGTGGGTCTGATGGTCGATCCAAAGACGCTTCCTTCATTCGGCGGAAACCACGCTTCCTACATGGAGTTCGTGGCCGCTGGGATCGCGCTCGGAGCTTTCGTTCAGCTGGGCCTTGGCCGAGTCGGCGCAGCGCTCCGCGGTGAGCAGCTCATGGGCACGCTCGAGTCGCTCCTCATGACACCCACGTCCATCTCGACGATCCAGGTCGGATCGGCCGCGTACGACCTCATCTACGTCCCGATCCGAACGGCCTTGTTCTTCGTCATTCTCGCGCTCACGTTTGGTCTCACCTTCGAACCGAGCGGCATCGGGCCGGCCGTCCTGTCGCTCCTCCTCTTCATCCCCTTCGTTTGGGGCCTCGGCGTGATGAGCGCCGCGATCACGCTGACGTTCCGCCAAGGCTCGGGCGCTTTCGCGCTAGGCGTCAGTGGACTGATCATCGGTTCCGGGGCATTCTTTCCGCTGCAGCTCCTGCCGCACTGGATCAGCTCGATCGCACGGTTCAACCCGGTGACACTGGCGGTCAACGGTGTCCGGGCGCCGCTGCTCGGCGGAGGGTGGGGTGGCATCTGGCCGGATGCGCTCCTGTTAGCACCGGTATCGGCGGCGACGCTCGCACTCGGTTTGTACGCGTTCCGGCTGGCGCTTCGCCGTGAACAGCGACGCGGAACCCTTGGGCTCTACTAATGAGTGGCGTAAACGGATCCGGAGCAAAGATCCTGCCCAACCCGCGGGTTGTGTACAGAGACCTCGCGGAGGAGGAAGGCGGAGTGCTGCTCCATCTTGACACGGGTGAGTATCACGGCCTCAACCCGGTTGGCTCGATGATCTGGCATCTCCTCGAAGGCGGGAGAACATTGTCCGCGATCATCGGAGAGCTGCGTGACCGTCTTGAAGGGCCCCCACCGGCAATCGAGCAAGACGTCGCGCGGTTCCTCGCAGATCTGCGAGAACGCGACCTCGTCGTCGAATGAGGCTCGAGAGCCGTGGGATCGCTTGCTGTCGCCGTTTCGCGTTCGGCTCGCCCGGCTGACACTGTAGGCAGCATGCTTCGGGCAGCGCCCCACCGCGGCGCCGCCTTCGAGATGCATGAGACAGGAAGGTGCGCCGTCGGCGTCAGTCGCGACCCTGCATTCTCTGACGCCTGGCTCGTCTCGGAGAACGGCTCGGCCGCGGCCTTGGTCGGGAGCCTCGACAACGCCGGTGAGCTCGTACGTGAGTTAGTGCGCGAGGGGGTCGCGCTGAAGGGGGACACCGATCCCGCTCACCTCCTCCTGCTCGCGTTCCGGCAATGGGGAGATCACGCATTCGGGCGGCTCCGAGGAGCGTTCACGGCTGCTGTTCTGACCGATTCCACGATTCGGTGCGTACGGGATCAGCTCGGCCTGCGCCCGCTTTTCTATCGCGCGGATGGGGGCACGTTCCTTGCGGCCACGGAGGCGAAGCAGGTCGTCGCAGGTGCCGGCATCGCGCGGGAACCGGACATCGAGGCCGTCGAAGAACTCTTCTACGGCCAGCTCTCGCCTGAGACCGCGGCTCTTCGGGGCGTTTCTCGTTTCCCGCGGGCCTCCGTGGCAGCAGTAGCCCGCGACGGACGCGCAACGTTCAGACGCTATTGGGATCCCCGGCCGTTGCTCGAGAGCGCACGCCTGTCTCCGGAGGAGACGCGTGAGCGACTCGCCGAGCTTCTGGACACCGTGATCACGCGAAGCGTCACCGGCGCGGACATCATCTCCCTGAGCGGCGGCATCGACTCACCGACGATCGCAGCCGTCGCAGCGCAGCGCCATCGGGAGCTTACGGGCCGTCCGTTACCGGCACTTTCGTCGGTGTACCCGGATCATCCGACGGTTGACGAGCGGCACTACATCGAGTTGGTCGCTTCGTATCTCGGTCTTCCGCTCGAGACCTACGTCCCCTCTGCGCAACCGCTCGACGACGTTCAAACCTGGGCCGATCTCGTCGACGGACCCGTGGAGACGCTCTCTCTGCCTGAACTGGCCGAGAACTACGAACGCGCTCGCGCGCTCGGCGCGCGGACCGTTCTCACGGGCGAGATGGCGGAATGGGTCTTCACTTTCGAGAGCCACTTGATCGGACATCTCATCCTGCACGGACGCATTCGAGCCGCAGCAGGCTGGCTGCGCGAACAGCGGAGCTACGGAGGGTCATGGCGGCAGATCGCCCGATCCGTCGCGCCCTCACTGGCGCCACCGTCGGCGGCGCGGTGGTACCTGCGTCTCCGGCATCGAGGTCTGGCGCAGGCACCGGCGTGGATCGAAGGTTCCCAAACCGGAAACGGCTTTCGTGCCGATCTGGCCCGGCCTGCCCGTAAGCGCTGGCTGGAGCATCAGCTCGATCCGATTGTGACTCCACCGGCGACCTCACTCGACGCCGACGAGATCTGCGCAACGTCTTGCGGCGTGCAGGTGAAACGGCCGCTTGCCGACCTCGATCTTTGGGAATTCCTTCTCTCGCTCCCTGCCGAGCGAAAGTTCCCGAACTCGGTCCCGAAGGCCCTTGTCCGCGATGTGATGCGGGGCCGTCTTCCGGACGAGATCCTCGACCGGAAGGACAAGACCGGTTTCTCGGCCTGGGTTCTGGGCACCGCGGATTGGTCCGGTCTGCGCCGATGGCTCTCTGATCCCGATCCGCCAATCAGGGGCGTGAACTACAAGCTCCTGATGGAGTCGATCGACCGCCGGCAGATGGGTGTGCTCGAGCTGATGTGGGCCTACGACCTCGCGCGCGTGCACGCGTTCCTCGATCTCTGGCGATGAGCGTCGCGCCCCCAGGCACCTGTTTCGGTTTCGAGATCCACTCGACGCTGTCGTTCGAGTTTTTGCGCGAAGGCAGCGGGGAGGCGCTCGAAGTCGAACCGGGACGCATGGAGGGCCCAGGCGGCGGGAACTTGATCTTCGACTGGCCGGCGGCAGGCGATCAGCCGCACACGCGTCTCTTTCAGGACGACGGCACCTTGGGCGACGATGCGCTGCGCCGCGAAGAGCGGCTGTGGAGTCTTCCGCTCCTGCTCTGCTTTGCCGCGCGCGGCGACGTTCCGCTGCATGCGGCGGCCGTCGACGTCGGTGGGTCGGCGGTTCTCATCGCCGCTCCACGGACGTTCGGTAAAACGACGCTCGCGGCCGGCTTCCTGGCCGCCGGCCATCGGGTGCTCAGCGAGGACATCGCCTGCATCCGACTGGATCCCGAGCCGCACGTCGTTCCAGGTCCAGCGATGCTGAGGGTAAGACCCGACGTCGCCGACGATCTCGAGCTTCGCGACACGCTCCTCGTCGGCCGCGATGAAACGCGCGTTCATCTCGCGCTCGCGCCTCACGGCCGCGGCACGTGCGATCCGGTTCCGCTGCGCGCAATCATTTTCCTTCGCGAGTCGGACCAAAGCCCCACGCTCGTGCGCGTGAGCGCAGCCGAAGCGCTGCCTGATCTGTGGGAGCTCAACTTCCGCTTGCTGGGGGCTCCGGCGTTCGCCTCATCGTTCGAAGCGCTGGCCGATCTCGTTCGCTCGATCTCGATCTGGAACCTGTTTCGCCAGTTAGGACTCGATAGGCTGGACGAAACGGTGGAGGCGGTGCTTGCCTGTGTCTGAGAGAAACGGAGCATCGAGTTCGTGGCGCGGAGCGGGCCTTGCGGTCGAGATCTGGTCGACGTACGCACGCATCCGACGGGCCGTGCATCGGCTGCCGCTGCCGGAGCTGGTCGACGAGCTCAGC
>WNEY01002386.1_pt1 | contig 13751 bp, 15 predicted proteins | sample 5400531 | NCBI WGS metagenome assembly WNEY01 (sample SAMN13153338, study PRJNA577476) | soil metagenome | isolation source: 200 cm saprolite under Douglas fir tree site 1 | place: USA:California | collected 2015-04-18
AGCGGAGGCAACGGCGGCAGAGGAAGAATAAGGGCGGCACAGTGAAATAACATAAGACTCCGTGCATCAGGATCGCAGCTCTGAGGGCGCAGTTCTGGGAAGGCGCAGAATCGTACAGCTGGCCTGTGAGGGGGTAAAGGCAAACGTGCCATATAGCAGAGACGCCAGAACCTGTGTGACCCTGTCTGGCGGGAGGTTATCGAGTGTCAAAGGCCCCGGGGGCTCTGGCCAGAGTGCACAGGCTCGACGGCTGCGGGGTCCCCATACCAGGGGATCGGTCGGGCCAAAGAGGGCCAGGGTGGTTGTGCCAACGGCGGCAGCAAGATGGGTAATACCCGAATCGTGTCCTACCACGACTTGACAGCGTGCCAGCAGGGCTGCCAGATGGGGTAGGGGAAGATTCTGCGCCCGCGGCCAAGGGGGGAAGTGGGCAGGGCGTACGAGAGGGGAATTGTACGCCTGTTCGGCTGGTCCGCTAATAATCACCCCCTGTAGCCCCTGCTGGGCTGCCCAGGTCATAATCTGCTCCCAGCCGGCCACAGGCCAGAGCTTATAGGTGCCGCCACTGCCGGGATGAAAGGCGATCACCCCCTGATCTGGCAGACTGGCAGTCTGCCAAAAGCGCACCGCGAACTCTTGCGCTTCTGGGGCCAGATAGACCTGGGGGCAGGCATCGCATGGCTGGCGGTCAAAGCGCGTGACGGGCTGCAAGAGATGGTCAGTAATATGCACGCCTGGCGGCGGATGTGGCTGCCATGTGAGGACTTCTCCTTGACTGTAGCGCCGTAGGTTGGTAGGAAAAATCACGTCAGGCACCGGGAGGTAAGAGAGAATTAGCTCAAAGCTGCTCAAGAATGTCGCCAGGCCCTGCGATAGGGTTGGCTGCTGGCTGAAAAGGCGATACAGGTCCCAGTGTTCCAGGTCAATAACGCGATTGACATAGCGGGGATGCTGGGCCAGAATAGCCCGACTCGGGTCGCCCAGAAGCTCGATAGTAGCGTGCGGAAAGGCCCGACGTAAGGCCCCCAAGGCCGGTAGAGTCACAATGAGATCACCGACCGCGCCACCACGTATAACGAGTATACGCTGCATAGCTGGCTCCAAATTCACTCTGGTAATGTGTGCTCCCTGAGGGTACACTAACAAGGATGCTCTGCAAAGGGCCAGGATACGCACTGAGGAATAGAGTATGCCGATTTTTGAATATGCCTGTGAAGAATGTGGGACGACGTTCGAGCGTCTGACCTTGCGACCGCAATTGGTCGTGCCAACCCCCTGTCCACAATGCGAGAGTACGCAGACGATCAAAGTGTTCTCGACCTTCAGCACACAGGGCAGTGCGGGAGGAGGGGCTCCTGGGAATGCGGGGAATTTCGCCTTTCGTTGAGCAACATAGGGACGGTGATCGGTGGTCACCTCTGTGTATTCCTGTCTCGTGGAGCTTCTGCTCAGGCACGTATCTCACGAGGTATAGCGTGTGTTTCTGTTGCAGACCTTGGGAGGACTGTAGACGGTGCATGCCTGGATCAAGGATCGTCAAAAATTCCGGATTACGTTAAGCACGATTGGGCTCTATATTGTGACCATAACACTGGCCCTGGTATGGCGGAATGCGAGCTTTGCTGCCTGGTTTCTTGTGCCCTTGAGCATTCTGCATCTCTATTTTTATGGCATCATTCATGAACTTACCCATAATAATATCTTTGCTCGGGTCAAGCCCAACATCTGGATGGGGCATGCGCTCTGTCCGCTCAATCTGGTCTACTTCCATACCTTCAAGACGATTCATTTGCAGCATCATCGCTTTGCGCAAATTCCCGAGGTAGATCCCGTGTGTACGCGGAAGAAAGACGGTACCTTTTTCAACCCCCTGTGGTATCTGATCATCTGGCCCTATCCCGCGGTGCGCTGGTATGTGCGGCACATTGCCCAGCACCGCAACCGCCGTCGTTTACTGACCAACTACCTGGTCTTCACGGCTGGTATCTACAGTCTCTTTGCCCTTGGTCTGGTGTGCGAAGTGCTATGGACAATGCTGTTCTTCTGGGCCCTCCCGGTCTATATTGGGACAGTATTTCTGATTGGTATTCGGAACCTGATTGAGCATTATGGCTGCGAACCGACACGCTATCGCACCTCTCGTACGTTGACGAATCGTTTGCTCAACAAGTTGACGTTCAATAGTTTCTTGCATCTTGAACATCATTTGATGCCGACTGCCTCCATAGCTCAAGTGCGTGAGCTGCATGAACGCAATCGTGACATCTACCGTGAAAAGAGGGCGTTCATTGTCTGAGCCAGTTGGAAAATCCTTGTCTTCCTCAGCGGCAATGAGTATAGTCTTGCCTCCGTAATCCACGTTCATGCCTCGAGAGTGTCTCGCCAGGGCTTTGCCAGTCGACTGGTAGTTCACGATGCCTCCTTTGAGGATGGTGAGCGAAGTGCCTTCGCTAGGGGATAGTTCTGTTGCCTGGTGGAGGCTTGTTAGGTGTCCATCATACATAGAAGGGTAATGCGAAGCGATGGAATGTATTACGATCAAACCGGGTACGAACTGTCTCTTTATGAAAAAGACGGGCTGCAGCTTCAACGGAGGAGCCTGTCATTCCATTGTCGAGGGCTGCGAAGGGTGTGGGTATGTCATGGAGAACGCGCAGGGCAAATATTGCCAGCTCTACGCTGATCCAGCAGCCAAATGGGTCTTTGGACGATGCAATTTCGCCACCCATGTGAAGAGTGATATACAACCCTCTGCCCAGCGCCTCAATCCTCTGAAAGCCTCGAAGCGTTCGCAGCGACAAGGTGTCTAAGAGACCCGGTATCTTCTCTCTTTCCTGGTCGCTCTATGGGCATACCGTGGGGCGGCCATCCAATTCCCCACCTGCAAGAAACGCTGTTCTTGCCTGACTCTCCATGGTATGATCTCTGGTGGAGTAGCCGTGGTCCGTTTCTCATAAAGATTCTGTAGACATAGCACACAGCCATTATGACACACCCCATTACATTACATTCTGTGATCCCACAAGCTGGTGTAAGCGGCGGACATGTTGCCTTGTCCTGTGCTGGTCTGGATCCACAAGCACTGGTGACCTGCCGTATCGTGTTTGGCACCAGCCCGGCTCGTCCTGTGCTCACGACGCCGGCCCTGCTGCTCGGCATGGTCGCCGAGGGTGCTGACCTCAACAGTGTCCATATTGTCCAGGGTGAGCGGCAGAGTAATACAGTGCCTTTTACGGTGGCGACGCGGCTCGCAGACAATCTGCATCCGGTGGCGAGTCCAGCGATAGATGCACAGGGGAACATCTATACGACCATCAGCGGGACGAAAGGCCAGCACGTGCCGGTCGCGCTCTACAGAATTTCTCCAGAAGGCGAAGTCGTACCGTTGCCCGCGAGTATTGCGAATCCGACGAGCCTGGCCTTTGGACCAGATGGCTTTTTGTACATTAGTAGTCGCCACGAAGGCATAGTTTACCGCGTGAACAGGCAAGGGACGGCGTCCTCCTTTGCCACCCAACTGGGGATTGCCACGGGCCTGGCGTTTGATGCCCAGGGCCGGCTCTATGTTGGTGATCGACGCGGGGCGATCTTGCAGGTCGCAGAGAATGGCACGTTCCGGGTCTTCGCGCGACTCGAGCCCACGGTGACAGGGTATCACCTGGCGTTTGGGGACGACGGATGGTTATACGTCGGTTATCCAACCCTGTCAGGGTCTGATCAGATTTATCGCATTACGCCTGATGGCGAGGTCCACCCCTTTGTGCGTGGTCTCGGACGCGCCCAAGGCATTGCCTTTGATGCGGCGCAGAATCTCTATGTTGTGGCGCATTATGAGGGGGAAGGCGGTGTCATACGCATTACCCCGACAGGCACCATGACCCGGGTCATTGCCGGCGTCAATCTGGTTGGACTCGCTTTCGCCAGGCATGGAGACCTTATCCTTACTGACAACAGCACCGTGTATAAGCTCGCTTTCGGTGTGCAGGGACGGCTTTGACCTGCATGAGAGCCGGCGCATACACCGGCGCGGCATGAGAAGGAGTGCACGTTGCAGAAGATGAACATTGGCACGGTGCTCTTTGATCAGTCGAAAGGGGCAGCAGTTATCACGCTTGTGGAAGAGCAGGGTGAACGTGTCCTGCCCATTTTTATTGGGATGTGGGAAGGGATGGCCATCTTGCGTGAGCTCAATCGGACCCCTGCGCCGCGCCCTGTGCTCCACGACATCCTGTACAATCTACTTCAAGGTTTTCAGGCACGCCTTGAGAAGGTCGTAGTCGATGCGGTGCGCGAGAACACCTACTACGCTCAGGTCTACGTTATCCAGCACGATAGCACGATGATCGCTGATGCGCGCCCTAGTGATGCGCTGGCGCTAGCGTTGAAGTTTCAGGCGCCCATCTATGTGGCTGATGCTGTGCTCGAGACGGCTGGCAAACGCGCGGACTTTGCGGTAGGGGATGAGCGGCGCGAAGAGGTCGAGAGAGAACTCGAAAAGACAGAGGACGTGCGCGCCTGGCTTGAAAACCTGCGCCCTGAAGATTTCGCAGACCCACAATGAGCGCTGTAACTCAGAGGGCATAACTATGGCTGACGAGTCGGAAGAATTTACCTATGAGGACCATTCGCAACTCCCCAACATCGTGCCGATTTTTCCACTGCCAAATGTGGTGCTGACCCCCAACGCGAGCTTACCGCTGTTTATTTTTGAGGATCGCTATAAGCAGATGGTCCAAGACTGCATTGCGGGTGATCGTTATCTCTCGGTCGCACTCCTGCGGCAAGGGTGGGAGCAGGAGTCAGGTGCTCCACGGCCCTACCCGGTTGCCGGCTTTGGGCGTATTGTCCATGCCTCTCGGTTACCCAACGATTGCATGGATATTGTCATCCAGGGCACGGGACGGATTCGCATGCTTGACTTTCATGATGATCGAGCCTACCTGCGCGCCACGGTTGAACTCCTCCGACCAACCTATCCCCCTGGTCAGAACCTCGCCGCGCCGGCCGAAACGATGAAGCAGCGTTTCCTCGATCTGCTCGATCTCAAGCGCGTCAACGCTCCTGAAGTGCGGACGAGCCTGCGACTGCTCGCCAGCCCGATTGATCTGGTCTTTTTCATCCTGGCGCGCTTGCCCCTCGATCCCTATACCAAGCAAGAGATTCTGCAGACGCCAGCGGTGGCCGAGCAGATCGCACAGATTATCAACATCCTTGATATGTCGCGGGGCGCGCAATTGAATTGAGGGAGAAGGATGAGGGGGAGAGCGGGAGAGGAAAAAAACAGCTTAGTTTTTTCTCCTCCTCTGCCCCTCTCTTTAGCTGTGCTCAGGATGATAAGCTACCAGTTCATAGGGTACCAGTACCGGAAGAAGTGCTCTGATGCGTGTCCAGACCATGCGCAAGATCGATTATTTTGTCGGCATCCCACTCTGTTTTTTGGTATCAATCGTCCAGAGAGTTCTGAACCTCTTCCAGGGGGTGCAGCACAGATACCCAAAAAAAGTGTTGTTCATTGAGCTTTCTGAAATGGGTAGCACCATTTTGGCAGATCCTGCTATGCAAAAGCTCAAACAAGCCACAGGAGCTGAGCTCTATTTTTTGATTTTTGAGCGGTGTAAAGAAAGTCTCTGGCTCTTACCTACTGTACCTTCTCACCATGTGTGCACTATCCGAGAGACCAATGTGTTTGCCCTGACTGTCGATGTTGTACGCTATACGGTGTGGGCTCGACGGCAAGGGATTGATACGGTCATTGACCTCGAGCTTTTTTCTCGTTTCACGGCGTTATTGACGTTTCTCTCGGGTGCCCGCACTAGGGTGGGGTTCTACGCCTATCACCACGAAGGCCTGTATCGGGGGGAACTGCTCACGCACAAAGTCAGCTATAATCCCCACATACACATAGCAAAAAATTTTCTTGCGCTTGTGGCGGCGCTCCTCTCGCCAAACAAGGAAATTCCCTACGCCAAAGTCATGATTCGCGACGAAGAAGTCCGTCTACAAAGAGTCCATTATCCTGTCTCTGAACAACACCGCATGCAGGCGCTGGTGCGGCAACATTACCCACTCTATCATCCGAGCCAACATGCCCTTGTGCTGATCAACCCAAACGCGAGTGAACTGCTCCCACAGCGGCGCTGGATGCCGGAAAAATACGTCGCTCTCATCCAGAAGATTCTGCAACAGCATCCCCACGTGCTTATCTTGATCACCGGAGCCCCGCGTGAGTGGGAGGAAGCGGAAGTCCTCACAAAGCACGTCGCCCATGATCGTTGTGTCAATTTTGCAGGAGCCTTGAGACTTCTGGAGCTGCCATTGCTGTATAGCATCTCTACGTGCATGATCACCAATGATTCTGGTCCCGCGCACTTTGCCAGCATCACCGAGATGCCGACATTCGTCTTATTCGGCCCAGAGACACCCAGACTCTATGGCCCGCTTGGACAAACGACCCCCATCTACGCTGGCCTCGCCTGCTCCCCGTGTGTCGCCGCCACAAACCATCGCCAGACACCCTGTACTGACAATATCTGCCTCAAGGTCATTGATCCTGAGTGGGTATACGACCTGGTGAAACCTCTACTGCAAAGCATATGCATGCATTCAGGCTGAATTTTTGCAGGTCCGTGGCCTCGGTCTTGACACCTTTGTGAGGATTACCCATAACAGCCCAGGGCCAGATTCTGGAAGGCATCACACCAGGGGACGATGTATGAATGGCCTGGCCCGTGGTCCCACATAGTCCACCACCACATGGCCTTGTCCCACCAGGCGATATTTGTAGATCACCAGCCCATCCAGCCCTACTGGACCACGGGCATGTGTTTTATTCGTACTAATGCCAACCTCCGCTCCTTTGCCAAAGCGAAAGCCATCCGCAAAACGCGTCGAGGCATTCTGCATGACGGTCGCAGAGTCCACTTGCTCCAGGAACTGGGTGGCCGCCTCCGGGGCTTCCGTGACAATGGTGTCGGTATGACCGGAGCCGTGCTGATTGATGTGGGCAATGGCTTCCTCAAGGCTGTCAACGACGCGGAGGGAAACGATGAGATCGAGATATTCGGTATCCCAATCTTCTGCAGTCGCCTCCAGGACATCGGGGAGAATCGTCCGCGTTGCAGCACATCCGCGCATCTCGACACCCACTTTGCGATACACTGATGCCAGCATGGGTAAAAACGTCTGGGCGATCTGGCGATGCACCAGGATCGTCTCGATCGCATTGCACACTGCAGGATACTGCACCTTTGCGTCATAACACACAGCCACAGCCCGCGCGAGATCGGCGTGCTGGTCAACATAGGCATGGCACAGACCTTCAGAGTGCCCTAGCACGGGCACGCGCGTGTGTTCCTGAATGTAGCGCACAAACGCATTGCTGCCACGTGGAATAAACAGGTCGATGTACTCATCAAGTGCCAACAAGGCGTAGACATCCTCGCGAGTCTCGATCATCTGTATGGCCTCGACACAGGAAGCGTCAACGCTGGCGACAGCATCACGGATGAGCTGCCCGAGCACACGGTTCGATGCCTGCGCTTCCGAGCCGCCTTTCATGATCACTGCATTGCCGGACTTCCAGCACAGGGAGGCAATCTGCGGGACAGCATCCGGACGCGATTCAAAAATCGCTCCAATGACGCCAATTGGGCAGGTCACCTGGGTGAGCACCAAACCCGTATCGAGCTCGATAGTGGACAACGTCTGGCCCACTGGATCAGGCAAGCCGGCGACGCTGCGCACTCCAGTGGCCATATCCAACACCTTGTGTTCAGTCAGTTTCAGTCGGTCCAGTAGTGGCTTGGCCAGGGCGCCACGCTCCACCAGACGCGTGGCCTGCGTCACATCGTGGCGATTCGCCTCCAGAATATGCTCCCGGTGCTCGATCAAGGCATCGGCGATAGCCTCCAGAGCGCGGTTCTTCGTTGCTGTTGACAAGGTTGCCAGCCGCAAGGCGGCATCCTTAGCGCGTTTCGCACTCTCTTGCACGTGCATGGCAGTCAATGTCCCTCTCTAGCGATAGCGATTGGTGGTAGGGTCCGGTTTCTGAGGGGTAGTTTCCTTACTCTTGCGGATGATATCCAGGGTCTCTTGGAGGGCTTTGAGCCGCTCCTCCTGCGTTGGTCCCTGTCCCGCGACCAACCGGACAGCGAGTGGAAAGCCCACAAAGCCCTGGGAAGTGGACTGGCCGCGCTCGTCGGTGGCGGTAATGTAATACTCAAGGCCTGGACCTGCAGTCATCCAATCAGGTACCACCGCCCGATAGCGATGCTCCTCCACGGCTTCCATCGGTAGCGCCGCAAAATCACCCCCGCCCATGGTACGGCAGAAGACTTCGGCTTTACGGATACCAGCCGGGGACGTAATGCGTGCTTCAATCGCCAAAGGGGCACCGCGTCTCTGCGCCGTGGTAAAGGGGGCATGGTCAATCGCAAGACGCGCCTCTTGGGGTTGTTGTGCCACCGCCAGCGGGCACAACAGACCGAGCATCAGCAGACAGCCGGTGACACTGCCGGTGACACTATAGAACGCGTGCCATAACTTTGTCATGCGAGGTCTCCCTTGTCCAACGCTCTGCTGCACCGCAGGAGCGACGAGCTGTCCCTGGCTCACACGTTAAGGCCGTCCCGGTCCTCTGTAATATTGCAGCGCTTCAGGTAGCCATTGCTGGATCTGTTTGATGCGTGTCGCTCCCGAGGGGTGCGTTGAAAGAAACTCCGGTGGCCCAGCGCCGTGCTGGCCAGCCTCCATACGCTCCCAGAGCCCAATGGCTTCACGCGGATCATACCCCGCCTTGGCCATCAGGATAAGACCAATATGATCGGCTTCCGATTCCTGACTGCGGTTAAAAGGTAACTCCCCCAGTACACCATAGGCCAAGGCGACGCCTTGCAGCATCCCAGGATCGCCGTCGCTCAGCCCAATTTGTAAAGCACTTAAGCCAATCTGCGCCAGCAGATTCTGGCTCACGCGCTCAGCCCCATGACGTGCCAGAGCATGCGCGACCTCATGGCCGAGCACCGTGGCCAGCCCGGCCTCTGTCTGCGTGTATGGGAATAACCCTGTATAGACAGCCACTTTGCCTCCGGGCAAGGCAAAGGCATTGGCGACATTCTTGTCGATGACCCGAAATTCCCAGGCATAATCCGGGCGGTTTGCCACCACGGCAATGCGCCGTCCGACCTGCGTCACGAGATCATTATAATGCGGGTCTCTGGAGACCCGCTCCTCTTTGAGGACCTGTTGATAGGCTGCCAGGCCTGTCTGGTTTTCCTCGGCTTCAGAAAGCAATATAAGCTGTTGGCGACCCGTGATGGGGGCTGTCTGGCAAGCAGAGCACAGCATCATATAACCAACCACGGTGCTCCAGCATAGCATGGGCCAGCCATGCGACCACCATTTGCGGGGAGTCGATATGCCCGCTTCAGGCCCTCCTGGCAGGGAAAGCTCTCTGCTTAGAGAGCCCTCAGTATAACCTATGTGTATGGTAATTGTCATGACAGGTCTCATGGTTGCCTCTCCTTGTGTCCCACCACGCTTTTTGCGACAATGCCGCATGGAAGTTATGCGAGGTCAGGGTAAGGAGATAGTGGGGTGATGAGGTGCGCGAGATGAACGATGAGCAGGAGATGGTAACCGCCTTCCATCGGGCCTTTGATATTGCCATTGGCGCATTGCCTGCGGTGCCAGACGCAGCAACGTGTGCTCTTCGTGTGAGCTTGATCCAGGAGGAATTTGCCGAGTTGCGTGAGGCGCTTAGCCAGCGGGATATCGAAGCTGTTACGAAGGAGCTGGCTGATCTCTTGTACGTTGCCTATGGTACGGCGGTGTCATGTGGGATTGATATGGCTCCTGTCTTCCGGGAGGTGCATCGCTCGAACATGAGTAAGGTGGGCGGGCACAAGCGCGCAGACGGCAAATGGATCAAGCCACCCGACTATTCCCCGGCTCGTCTCCAGCCTATCCTCGCGGCCCAGGGCAGTCTCGAGTACCATGACAGGGCTGTCGTATCTCTGCCTGCACCGGCTCACGACAGCCCACCGCAGGTTGTACGGGGAGAAACACTCCCTCTTGCTGCTAACAGTCGGAAAGTGGGTCGCCCCCACAACGGTACCCCGAGAATGCGTGAGAGCCTCACGATGCGCTGCCCACGGTGTGGCAAAAGCTTCGTACGACGCTCACAGCGGCAAGGGCTCAAGGAACGGCTACTGAGTTTGGTGTATCTCTACCCCTTTCGCTGCCAGGTCTGTGCCAATCGCTTTCGAGCCTTCCAGTTTCGTTCCTGGTACGTGAAGCGCACAGTTGACCGACGTCAGTATGTACGGCTGTCAACCCGGATTCCGACGACGTTTGCTGAGGACATTAAACCTGGTGAGCAAAGGGTCGGGGAGGGCGTGATGACTGATATTTCTCTCGGCGGCTGTTATATGCAAACGGTCGTGCAGTTATCCCAAGGTACCTTGGTGTCTCTCGAGTTGCAGACTGAGCAACATACCCCGGCCATTGCTGTGGAAGCGGCGATTGTGCGGATCGTACGTCCGACTGGCGTAGGCTTGGAATTCTTGCGGCTGAGTGAGCCCGAGCACGAGCGCTTCAGCCAGTTCATACGCCAGTTGCTTGTCGAACAGTTTCCTGCGGAGGCGGAGGACAGCTAGCGCCGGCTGATGGCAGTGCCGAGGTATTTGGGTATACTGTTTAGTTACGGAGCTGATAGTAGATGGGAGTTAGAGGGCCAGGTGGAATCGCACGCGGCAGGCGGTGTAGGGGGAGTGATGCGTATTGACGATGTGGTTGGAAGCGTACGACGCGGTATCCGGGCTATGGAGGGGTATGTCCCTGGGAAACAATTGAGTGGCGGGACTTATATAAAGCTCAATACGAATGAGAACCCCTACCCTCCCTCACCACGGGTGCTCGAGGCACTGCGGCAAGCTGTCGGAGCAGAACTGCGGCTGTACTCCGACCCGATGGCGCTGCGCTTGCGGGAGACGGCTGCAGAGCTGTACGGCTGCGAGGTGGATGAGGTCATTGCGGGGAATGGTTCCGATGATATTCTGACGATTATTTTTCGCACCTTCCTCGGCGCTGGCGATGTGCTTGTGACGCCGGCGCCCAGCTATACACTGTATAAGCCGCTCAGTGCTCTCCAGGACGCGACTTTTAAAGAGATCCCCATGGGGCCAGGCTACACCCTTCCGGAGGATCTCGATGCCCATGGAGCAAAGGTTGTGATCATCGTCAACCCCAATGCCCCCACAGGTGTGTTGCATCCCCGTGCGACCCTGCGGGCGTTTTTGGAACGTACGCAGAGTGTTGTCGTGATCGATGAGGCCTATGCTGATTTTGCCGGTGAGCATGTCATTGACATGCTCAAAGAGTTTCCCAACCTGATCGTGGTGCGGACCTTCTCCAAGGCATACGCTCTGGCGGGGATGCGTCTGGGGCTGGGATTTGCGCGGTGTGAGGTTATGGCAGAGATGATGAAGGTCAAGGATTCATACAATCTTGACTCTCTGGCGATCGTCGCCGGCTGTGCGGCGCTGCAAGACCAGGAATGGCTCCAGGAAATCGTCGGCATGATCGTCCGTACGCGGACCTGGGTACAACAGGAGCTTGAGGGGATGGGGCTGTATGTACCTCCCTCATGCGGCAATTTTGTCTTTCCGACCATTCCCGATGGTCGGGCTGCGGAAGTGTTTGAAGCACTGGAAAAACGCCGAATCCTGGCGCGGTATTTCCGTGGACCACTCGTGAAGGACTCGCTCCGTATCAGCATCGGTACTGATGCTGAAATGGAGACTTGTTTACAGGCGCTGCGCGAATCGCTCACCCAGGGGTAGGTCCGGCCGCTCCCAGGAGGGCGAGCACCGCGTCGTGCACGCGTCCGTTCGAGATAATGGCATTACCGCTATAGATCGTTGGTGCACCAGTGAAATCACTCAAACGCCCGCCCGCTTCCTCGACCAGGATCTTGAGGGGCGCCACGTCCCAAGGTTTTATACCCGTCTCGAGCATGACCTCGGCCTGGCCACGACACACAAACGTATAGGCGAAATAGTCACCGAACCCACGCTGTCGTCGCGTCGCCTGCACCAGACGGGTCAGACCTTCCCAGTAGCCATCCCGCATCATGAGATCGAGACTCCCGTGCAGCAGGGTCGCCTGGGCCAGATCGGTGATGGTCGACACCGTCAGACGCTCACCATTCGCAAAAGCCCCCAGCCCCTTAGCGGCATAGAGGAGGTCGCCCTGGGCTGGCGCATGCACCACCCCGACGGTGATCTCCCCAGCTTGTTCCAGGGCGATCAGCGTGCCAAAAAATGGGATGCCACGAATAAAGTTCTGTGTCCCGTCGATAGGATCGATAATCCACCTGGCGTCCTCGCGCCCTGGCTGGGCGCCAAACTCTTCTCCCAGCACGCCATAATCGGGGAAGTGCTGCCGCAGCGTGTCAATGATGACCTGCTCGCCAGCTCGATCCGCCGCCGTCACCGGACTCTGATCGGCTTTCGTTTCAATCTGGAGGGCCGTGCGAAAATAGGGGAGAATGACCTCCCCAGCCGCTTTGGCAGCCGCAATAGCGCTATCGAGATGCTCTTGTGACATAATGGGCTCTATGTGCTCAAAATGAGAATCTGGCCACCGAGATGCGGCGGATGCATCTGGCAGATATAGCTGTATGCCCCGGCCTCGGAAGCGGTGAACTTGACGGTCATCTGGGATTTTAGCTGGACAACCTGTTCCATTCTAATGCTGCTGCATGCGTTGCACTGTGTCGTGTCTCTGCTGCTGCATGCATGATACGTCAGAAGCGACTTGGCCATGCGCTCTCCCTTACACCAGATGGCGCTGCAGCGTTTTGGATTTCTGCAGCATCTCAGCGAGGTACGCTGGCCCCAGCGCTGTAGCGCTCGCTGTCATACTTTCCTTAAACGCTTCAACATGACCCGTCATGAGGGCCTGTCCAAGTGCTTGGGCGGCTTCGCAATAGGCCTGGATCAGTGCTGGCCCTTGCAGGTTGTACATCTGGATTTCGCTGTACAGGTCGGGCTCCGCATTGAGGATACGCCCCATAGTGATCAGCGAGGCGCGGGAGTTGGGAGAGCTATAAGAATCCAGCTCTGTCGGGTCACCAAAGTGCGTCCGTAATATATGCGCCAGAACAATCTTGGTAAAATGTTCCAGATTCTGATGCAAGGCCATCTGCTTGTCGTGATACTCCGGCGTCGCATAGGTAATTTTCGCACCATACTTGTAAAAGATGTCTTCAAATTCGCGTGCCAGTTCTCCAGAGGCTGGGGTCCGGGTGAAGATGACGTTCTGCTGGCGCAGGTTTTCCACCGCCGGGCCAAAAACCGTGTGCATCCCCAAGACCTCGACGCCCGGTGGTACGGCCTCAAGCATGGCGGCTACGGGTTGCGTCTTGATGGAAGTATTGTCGGTAATGAGTTGTCCGGCCCGGAAGCAATCCCCTACGGCCCGGATCACATCCACCGTGTATCTGATAGGCACATTGATGATCACGACATCTGACTGCGCAATACACTGCTCATAGGTGAGAGGTGTGCGCCGACCGCTAAGCAGCACTGTGTAGCCGGCGGCGCTGAAAAATCTATGAAACCATCCACCCATCTGCCCCGTACCGCCAATGATGCCAATTGTACGGAGGCGCGGCTCGTTAAAGGCACAGCGTGGATAGGTCCCAAAAATCTTGACCTCGACTTCCTCATCACCCAACTGTTTGGTCAGGG
>WNEY01002390.1_pt1 | contig 13748 bp, 10 predicted proteins | sample 5400531 | NCBI WGS metagenome assembly WNEY01 (sample SAMN13153338, study PRJNA577476) | soil metagenome | isolation source: 200 cm saprolite under Douglas fir tree site 1 | place: USA:California | collected 2015-04-18
GCTCGGAGAGGAAGCCGTAGCCGGGATGGATGGCCTGCGCGCCGGCGCTTTTCGCGGCCGCGAGGACTTTCTCCGCATCGAGATAGCTCTCGCGCGCCGGCGCAGGGCCGAGCCGCACCGCCTCGTCGCACGCCTCGACGTGGAGCGCTTTGGCGTCGGCGTCCGAGTAGACCGCCACGGTTGGCACCCCGAGCGCCCGCGCCGCGCGCGCCACCCGGCAGGCGATCTCGCCGCGGTTGGCGATGAGAATCTTCCCGAACACGAGGGCGCGCAGTCTACTCCAACCAAAATGTCGGGGACACGTTTGGATCGTGTCCCGCGAACGAATCATCGCGTCCATGCGTTGACCGGGCGCGGAGGGCGGATCTAGTCTCCGGCTCGAATTTTCGGGGAGGGGCCGGTGAAGGCGAAAGCGCGCGCGAGAAGGATGCGATCGTCGGCCACGGTGGTCGACCTGTCGTCGGTGCGCGCGCAGAAGCGGCGCGAGCTGGCCGAGCGCCGGGTGCGCGCCGCAGTCGACGAGAACCGCGCCGCCCTGGCGCGCCTCTTCAGCTCCGGGCTCATCTTCACGCAGAAGGGCGCGCGCGCCGGCCGGGACCTCCTCCTCGCGCACCAGGCGCTGCTCAAGGTGGTAGACCTCTTCGCGCGGCTGGTGGAGCCGTCCGCCCGCGACGACGCCGCCTTGAAGCACCGGGCGGAGGAAGCCTTCGCCCAGCTCGACGCGCAACTGGCCCGCGCCGCGCAGCTCACCGCGCGCACCGGCGAGTTCCTCTCCGGCCGCGGCCGCGACTAGCGGCTCCCCGCCGGAGGCGGGGTATGCCGCTACGCTTTTGCTGGACATCGGTCGAATGACCGACTCGACCCCCGTCATGTAGGTGTGACGCGCATCGTCAAGGCTGCCGATGCCGCTCGCGTTCGCCGCGTTGGATCTTGCACCGCCTTCAACGGGAGGCTGCATGCGCCGAACGTTCCTGCTGCCGACGCTCCTTTTCTGTGCCGCAGCCATCGCATGCAAGAACCAGCTGCCCGCATTCGAGAACGACGACGACGAAGACCTGGTCGTCAATGTCCACGCCTCCACCGGCCGCTGCGGCGTGGAGCGCTGGTCGGTGAAGACGGGCACCGACGCCGACGCCTCCAGGGTGAACTTCACGCCGCAGGCAAGCACCGTCGCGGCGCTGGGGGCAATCCCTGCGCCGGCCAACCCGCCCGCAAATTCGCGCGTCGCGCCCACCGAGCTGCAAGTGGTGCGTCTCACCAACGTGACGCTCACCATGTACAAGCTGGAGAACGACAGCGACTACCACGTCGACATCAGCGACGGCAGAAGCCACATGATCACCGAGATCCCCGACCCGGCCTGCGTGGGCGCGGGCAGCATTTTCGCGGCGGCGATCCAGAGGACGCGCGCGGCCTTCGACCAGCATTACACCGTGACTCCCACGTTCCAGCAGGCGAACGACACCGTCACCATCACCGGCGCGCCCTTCTTCGACGTGCCCCACGGCCAGTCCGGCGCGGCGCCCAACTTCATCGAGATCCACGCCATCACCGACATCTGCTGGGGCAGGGATTGCGCCGGCTCGACGGGCAATCCTCCCGACTTCACGCTGACCGCCGCCAACACGCAGGTGACCGGCGCGGGAGCCACCACGCTGCAGGCGCAGCCGGTGAACGGCTTCAGCGGCAACATCGCGCTCTCGGTCTCCGGCGCTCCCTCGGGCGCGACGGCCAGCCTCAGCGCGGCGAGCATTCCGGCCGGTGGATCTTCCACGCTGACGCTGAATCCGGGCACCGCGGCAGCGGGCTCGTACACAATGACGGTGACCGGCACGAGCGGCGCGCTGAGCCATGCGGCCACCGTGGCCTGGACCATTCCGGCCGCGCAGTCGTTCCGGCTCTTCGCCTCGCCTTCGTCTGTGACGTCGAGCAACGGTGCGGAGGCGGACAGCGTCATCAGCTCCGCGCCGCTGACGGACGCGGTGTCGCGCGCCGTCTCGGGAGTACCTTCCGGCGCGACGGCGAGCTGGCGTCCCGTCGGCAATGGATCCAACGTCCTCATGCTCCAGCCCGGCACCGCCGCGGCAGGCAGCTACACGGTGGTGGTCACGGGCACCAACCAGGCCGGGGCGACGGCCAGCGTCTCCATCGGCTGGACCATCTCGACGGTCGCGGGCGGATTCGCGCTCTCGATCAGCCCGGCGAGCGGGGCCGTCTCGGCCGGAGCGAGCGCGAGCTACACCATCTCCACCTCGGGGAGCGGGCAGATCGCGCTGGCTGTCTCCGGCCTGCCCTCGGGCGTGAGCGGCGCCCCGGCGCCCTCGAGCGTGGCGGCGGGAGCCTCGAGCACACTGACGCTCACGGCTTCGAGCAGCGCAGCCGCCGGCACGACCACCTTCACCGTCACCGGCACGAGCGGCGGCGTGTCGCACAGCGCCACCGCCTCGGTCACCGTGACCAGCACGACGCCCGACACCACCCCGCCCACCGCGCAGATCACCGCGCCTGCGCAGGGCGCGACCGTGAGCGGGACGGTGGCGGTGACCGCCACCGCCACCGACGACGTGGGCGTGACGCACATGGAGATCGACGCCGATGGAACCGCCATCGGGAGCGGCACCTCCTCTTCGCTGACCGCGAGCTGGAACACGAGCGCGGTCGCGGCCGGCGCGCACACCCTCACCGCCAAGGCCTGGGACGCGGCGGGCAACCTCGGCACGTCCGCCGCGGTCCAGGTCACCGTGGCGCCGCCCGCCGGCATCCGCACCGTGTTCGTGATCATCTTCGAGAACCACAACTGGTCGCAGATCAAAGGCAGCAGCTCGGCGCCGTATATCAACAACACCGTGCTGCCGATGGCCTCGCACGCCGAGCAGTACTTCAATCCGCCCGGCATGCATCCCAGCGAGCCGAACTATCTCTGGCTGGAGGCGGGCACGAACTTCGGCATCCTCAACGACAACGCGCCGAGCACCAACCACCAGAGCACGACCCAGCACCTGGTGACGCTGCTGGAGAGCGCCGGCCTCACCTGGAAGAGCTACCAGGAGGGAATCTCCGGCACCATCTGCCCGCTCACCACCTCGGGGCTGTATGCCCCGAAGCACAACCCGATGGTCTTCTTCGACGACGTCACCAGCACCAACAGCGCCTCGAGCGCGCGCTGCATCCAGCACGTGCGGCCCTATTCGGAGCTGGCGGGGAATCTGAGCGCCAACAGCGTCGCCAACTACAACTTCATCACGCCCGATCTCTGCGACGACATGCACAACTCGACCGGCTGCGCGACCACCGACTCGGTGGCCAACGGCGACACCTGGCTCTCGCAAGCGCTCCCGCCCATCCTCGCCTCGCAGGCGTACCAGCATGGCGGCGCGGTGTTCATCACCTTCGACGAGAGCGAGGGCGGCGATCTTCCCATCGCCATGATCGTGCTCTCGCCGCAGGGCAAGGGCGGCGGATACTCGAACAGCATCCACTACACGCACAGCTCGATGCTGCGCACGGCGCAGGAGATCTTCCACCTCACGCCGCTCCTCGGCGACGCCGCCAACGCGACGGACCTGAGCGACCTGTTCCAGACATTTCCCTGAGTGACCGGCGTCGCGTGACACCGGTCACGGTGTCATGCTCTCAGCGGTCGCCGCAGCCGCCCTGCTCGCCTCGCCGGCTCTCGCGCAAGAACCTGCGAGGCCGGAAGTGCACCTCGGCCTCGGCCCGGAAGCCGGCACCGCGTACAACGGCATCGGCCTCCAGCTTCACCTGCGCGTATCCCATTTCGCCGGATACATCGGCGCCGGCGTGCTGGGCTTCTGGGAGCAGGGCATCTTCCAGAGAGCGGAGCAGAATTACCTGAGAGTCAGCGGCGGGGTTCGCTGGTTCCCGGGCGAGACTTTCTTTCTCTCCCTCAACGCGACAAAGGCGGGCTTCGATTACCACTACGACCCCGGCTTGAGGACTTCGAGGCCCATGCACGTGGACTACTTCGCGCTGACCACGACGCTCGGCGGGCGCTGGCGGATGGGCCCGATGTTCTTCGAAGCGGGCATCGGCGGAGGGATCTCGTGGACGGTCGATCCGGGCGGCACCGGCAGCACGGGCGCGCCTCCACCAGGAACGGTTTCCACTACGTCGATCGCGCCCGTTCCCGACTTCTCCCTCGGGCTGGGCTGCGAAATCTGATCAGCGGCGGCGCAGTAGCGCCAGTTTGCGCCGTCGCCTCTGGTTTCTCATTCGTTGTTCCGCAGGAAGGTGGGGATGTCCAGCTCGTCCTCGCTGGCGCCGGTCATCTGGCGCAGCTCGTCCCAGGAGATGTGACGCACCGGCCGCTCCGGCTGCGTGCGCGCCGGCGGAGGCGGCGGGCCGGCCTTGGGTTGCGCCGGCGCCGGCGTGGCCTTGGGCACTTCGGGAGTGCGCTGCGAAGCGCGCGGCCCGCCCGGCTCGGTGACCGCGGGCAGCGTCAGCGAGCCCTGCTTCTCGCCGCGCACCGCGCGGGTCGCGTCGATGCGCTCGATGCGCCGCGCGTCGCGGGTGGCGAAGCCGGTGGCGATGACGGTGATCTTCATCTCGTCGCCCATCTCGTCGTCGATGACGCTGCCGAAGATGATGTTGGCGTCTTCGTGCGCCGCTTCCTGGATGAGGGAGCAGGCCTGGTTCACCTCGACCAGCGTCATGTTCGGCCCGCCGGTGATGTTGATGAGGATGCCGGTGGCGCCGTCGATCTGGACGTCCTCGAGCAGCGGGCTCTCCACCGCCTGCTTCGCGGCCGAGAGCGCGCGCAGCTCGCCGCTGGCGCGGCCGGTGCCCATCAGCGCCACGCCCATGTTGCTCATGATGGTGCGCACGTCGGCGAAGTCGACGTTGATCAATCCCGGGATGGTGATCAGATCGGAGATGCCTTGAACCGCATTGAGCAATACCTCGTCGGCCTTTTTGAAAGTATCGAGCAGCGTGGTCCGCTCGTCGGAGAGGGCCAGGAGGCGCTGATTGGGGATAGTGATCAAGGTATCGACCGCGTTCTTCAATTCGGAGATGCCGTGCTCGGCCTGCTTGAGGCGCCGCTTTCCCTCGAAGACGAAGGGCTTGGTGACCACCCCCACCGTCAAGGCGCCGAGGCTGCGGGCCAGGTCGGCGATCACCGGTGCGCCGCCGGTGCCGGTGCCGCCGCCCATTCCGGCGGTGACAAAGACCATGTCCGCGCCTTCGAGCACGGCGAGGATCTTGTCGCGATCCTCGAGGGCGGCCTGGCGGCCGATCTCCGGGTTGGCGCCCGCGCCCAGGCCCTTGGTGACCTGCGCCCCGATCTGCACCTTGGTGCCGGCGCGGTTGTGCTGCAGCGCCTGGCAGTCGGTGTTGGCGGCGATGAAATCCACGCCGGTGAGGCCGGCGAGGATCATGGTGTTCAGCGCGTTGCCGCCGCCGCCGCCCACTCCCACCACCTTGATCTTCGCGCCCAGGTCGCCTGGCTCGGGAATCTCGTTTTCCATCCTGCAACCTCCGTTGCGGAAATCGTTTGACCTCAAAAGAGCTCGCGGACCCAGCCGAGGAAGCGTTCCTTGATGGAGGCGTCGTCGCCGTTGAGAACGCGGCGGCCGCTCTCCTTGCCCAGCCGCGCGCCGTAGAGCAGAAGGCCCACCGCGGTCGCGTGCTGCGGGCTCTTGACCACGTCGATGAGGCCGCCGATGCCGCGGGGCAGGCCGCGCCGGACCGGCAGGCCAGTGACCTCCTCGGCGAGCTCGGGCATGCCGTGCAGGAGCGTCGAGCCGCCGGTGAGCACCACCCCGGAAGCGAGCAGATCTTCCTGGCCCGCTTTCTGGATCTCGCGGTGCACGAGCTGGAACAGCTCCTCCACCCGCGGCTCGATGATCTCGCAGAGGATGCGGCGGGAGAGGATGCGCGGCGCGCGCCCGCCGACGCTGGGCACCTCGATGGTGTCGTCCTTGTCGAGCATCGAGCCCTGCGCGCTGCCGAACTTGACCTTGATCTTCTCCGCTTCCTGCATTGGAGTGCGCAGGCCCACGGCGATGTCGTTGGTCAGGTGATTGCCGCCGAGCGGAATCACGCTGGTGTGCTGGATGGCCCCGGCGGAGAAGATGGCCACGTCGGTGGTGCCGCCGCCGATGTCCACCAGCGCCACGCCCAGCTCCTTCTCTTCGTCGGCGAGCACCGCCTCGGCGCTGGCGAGCGGCTCGAGCACGATGTCGCTGACGTGCAATCCGGTCTTGGCGCAGCACTTGACGATGTTCTGCGCGCTGGAGACGGCGGCGCTGACGATGTGCACCTTCGCCTCCAGGCGCACGCCGCTCATTCCCAGCGGCTCGCGGATGCCGTCCTGCTCGTCGATGATGTATTCCTGCGGGAGCACGTGGAGGATCTCGCGGTCCTGGGGAATGTTGATGGCCCGCGCCGCGTCGAGCACGCGGTCGATGTCGCCCTGCCGCACTTCCTTGTCCTTCACCGCGACCACGCCCTGGGAGTTGAAGCCGCGGATGTGCCCGCCGGCGATGCCGGCGAAGACGTGGCTGATCTCCGCCCCCGCCATCAGCTCCGCTTCCTCGACGGCGCGGCGGATGGAGGCGACGGTGGCCTCGATGTTGATCACCACCCCCTTGCGCAGGCCGCGCGAGGGATGGGTGCCGATGCCGATCACGTCGATGCCGTCGGGAGTGACCTCGCCCACGATGCAGCAGATCTTGGTGGTGCCGATGTCCAGTCCGACGATGATCTCCGTCTTTTTCTGCGCCATCTCGGCTACCTCTTCTCTGCCAGCGTGGCGGCGGCCAGATCGGGGCGCGCCGGGTTGTCGAGATCGATGCGGGCGGCGCGCTCCCCGCGGAGCGCGAGAGCGGTCCGGACCCGAGCCAGTCGCCGCAGCTTCAAGGGGACGTCGCCGGCGCCGAGGCGGATCTCCTGCACCAGATCGCCGTCGTGCGCGAAGAGCGTGACGCCCCCGTCGTCGAGGCGCAGCTCGGAGAGCGTGCCGACCGAGAAGCCGGCGGCGCGCCAGGCATCGAGGAAGTGCAGCGCGGCGAGGCGCCGCAGCGGATCGCCCACCTGGCCGGTGACGATGGGGAGATCGAGATGGTCGGCGCGCTCGGCGCGCTTGAAGAGCTTGCCCTCGTCGTCGAGGACGTAGAGCACGGCGCCGAGCTGGACCAGCGCGGCGGGATGGTGCTCGTCGACGTTCGCCAGCACCGCGTCGGGCAGGCGCCGCTGGAGCTGCGCCGCCACCACCCAGGGATGCGACTCGATCCCGTGCGCTGCCTGCGCCAGGTCGGCGCGGAAGATGTTCTGGCCAGGCGAAAGGCCGCTGCGCTGGAGCAGGTCGGCCTCGCTGGCGTGCGAGAGGCCGGTGAAGTGGATCTCACGGAGCGCGAAGACCGGCGAGCCCGAGGCCCAGCGCCACGCTTGCCAGGCGCCGAAGCTGAGCGCGGCGCTGGCGGCGGCGGCGGCCAGCGTGCGCAGCGCGGCATCGAGCAGGGAACGGCGTTCCTGGCGCGCCGCCCTGCGCGCGGCGGCGCCCGCTTCCGGCCGGAAGCCGACGAGAACGGGTTCGCTCTGCCCCAGCATCGCCGGTCGTCCCGCCACCTGTAGCGCCTTCAGATCGTTGGGCCTCATGGCTGCACCCGGAGCAGGGATTTTTTTCCATCGCCCAGATCGAGGACGGGCTGTTGCGCGCCGATGCAGACTGGCACCAGGTGGTGCGGCTCCAGCTCCGCAGGCAGCGGCGGATCGAAGCTCCCCACCAGCTTCACCTCGGGCTTCAGCTCGATGCCCGTCGCGGAAAGCACGGTCTTGCGCGCCAGCGCGATCAGGTCGACCACGTCGGCCGCGCGCGCGTTGCCGAGGTTGACGATGAAGTTCGCATGGCGGTCGCTGATCTGCGCCTTACCCTGGGTCCGCCCCTTGAGCCCGGCGCTCTCGATCAGCCGGCCCGCGAAATCGCCCGGCGGATTGACGAACACCGAGCCGGAGTTGGGCTGCGACAATGGCTGCGTCTGGCGCCGGCGATCGACGTCGGCCTTCGCCGCGCGCTGCTGCTCGACCACCTCCGCGTCCGAGCCGCGCCGGATGCGGCAGCGGGTGCGGGTGAGCACCGCGCCGCGGGGCAGCTCGCAGTGGCGGTAGGAGAGATGGAGATCTTTGGCGTCGATCCAGCGCAGCCCGGCGGGAGTGGCCACTTCCGCCGCCAGCAGGTGGTCGGCCATGCAGCCGGCGGGTGTGCCGGCGTTCATGGCCACGAGGCCCCCGACGGTCCCGGGAATTCCCGCCGCCCAGGCGACGCCGATTCCGCGCTGCTCCTTCGCCAGCGAGAGAAAGCGCGCGATGGGCGCGCCCGCTCCCAGCGTGACGATGACGTGATCTCCGCCCTCTTCCACTTCTTCAGCCGCGAAATCCTGGGCGAGCCGGAGGACCGCGCCGTCGACGCCGCGATCGCCCACGATGGTGTTGGCGCCGCCGCCCAGCGAGAACCAGCCCATGCCGGCCGCGGAGAGCGCGGCGAGCACCTCGACCAGCGCCGCGGGATCGCGCGGCCGCACCCACAGCTTGGCCGCGCCGCCCACGCGCACGCTGGTGCGCGGCGCGAGCGGCGCCTGCTCGAGCACCTCGCCCCGGGCTGCCTGGCGCAGCTCTTTGATCAAAGCGCTCACGCGAGCAGCTCCAGCAACTCTCCGGCAGCGTGGGTGATGTCGCCGGCGCCGAGGGTGATGACCAGGTCTCCCTCGCGCACGCGCTCGCTCAGGCGGGCCGGGAGATCGGCGCGCTCGAAGAAAGCCACGTCGCGGTGGCCGCAGGCCTTGACCGCCTCGAAGAGCCGCGCGCCGCTCACGCCCGCGATGGGATCCTCGCCGGCGGCATAGATCTCGGTCAGCACCAGCGAGTCCGCATCGTTGAAGGCGGTGGCGAAGTCGCCCAGCAGATCGCGGGTTCGGGTGTAGCGGTGCGGCTGGAAGGCGCAGACGATGCGGCGATGCGGAAACGAAGCGCGCGCTCCCGCCAGGGTGGCGCGGATCTCCGCCGGATGGTGGCCGTAGTCGTCCACCACGGTGATGCCGCGAACCTCTCCGCGCACGGTGAAGCGGCGCTGCACGCCCTGGAATTCGCCCAGCGCCTCCGCCGTTACCGCGAAGGGAATTCCCAGCTCGTGCGCCACCGCGCAGCAGGCGAGCGCGTTCAGGACGTTGTGGGCCCCAACCATCTTCAGCGCCACTTCGCCCTGGCGCTGCCCGCGGTGCGAGACGGTAAAGCGCGCCTGGAACGCGGAGAGGTTGACGCCGTCGGCGCGCCAGTCGGCCTGCGGCGACACCCCGTAAGTGACGAGCCGCTTGGAAACCCGCGGGATGAGGTGCTGCACCACGGGGTGATCGATGCACATCACCGCCAGGCCGTAGAAAGGCACGCGGTCGGCGAAATCGACGAAGGCCTGCTGCAGCGACTCCAGCGTGCCGTAGTGGTCGAGGTGCTCGGCGTCGACGTTGGTGATCACCGCGATGGTGGGCGAGAGGCGCAGGAACGATCCGTCCGACTCGTCCGCCTCCACCACCATCAGCTGCCCCTTGCCCAGCTTGGCGTTGGAGCCCAGGGCGTTGAGCTTGCCGCCGACCACCGCGGTCGGATCGAGCCCGGCGTGCGCGACGACGGTGGCGATGAGCGACGTCGTCGTCGTCTTGCCGTGGCTGCCGGCGATGGCCACGCCGTCTTTGAGGCGCATCAGCTCGGCGAGCATCTCGGCGCGGGGAATGACGGGGATGCCGCGGTCGCGCGCCGCGACGGCCTCGGGGTTGCTCTTCTTCACCGCGCTGGAGGTGACCACCACGTCCACGTCGGCGGCGACGTTTTCGGCGCGGTGGCCGATGGCGACCGAGCCGCCCAGCGAGGCGAGCCGGCTGGTGATGTCGCTCTCCTTCAGGTCGGAGCCGCTGACGCGGTAGCCGAGGTTGAGGAGCAGCTCGGCGATCCCGCTCATCCCGATTCCTCCGATCCCGACGAAGTGGACTTTGACCTTCTTGTTGCGAAACACGACCCGCCTCCCCTTCGTCGGGATCGAATGTACTCGATTCGATCTCCGATAATCAATACCGTCTACTTGCGCGCTTCGGGCAAGTGTCTTCCTTCGCGCACCAGGCGCTTCGAGCAGAGCGAGACGCAGACGTCGGCGATCTCCCGCGCGGCCTCGGGCCGGCCCAGGAGCCCGCTGGCGCGCGACATCTTCCGCAGGCGCTCGCGGTCGGCCTCCAGCGCGCGAATCCCGGCCGCGAGGCTCTCTCCGGTCAGGTCCTTCTCGGCCATGAGCAGGGCCGCGCCGGCCTGGACCAGCGCCCGCGCGTTGACGGTCTGGTGATCGTCGGTGGCGAAGGGATAGGGAACGAGGATGGCGGGCTTTTTGCAAACCGTCAGCTCGGCGATGGTAGTCGCGCCGGCGCGGCAGACGAGCAGGTCCGCGCCGGCATAGGCGACCGCCATGTCGTCGATGAAGGCGACCGCCTCCGCCTGCAGCCCACTCGCGCGGAGCTTTTCGTAGCGCGCGGTGATCTCGTCGCGATCCTTCACACCGGTCTGGTGCACGAGCTTGATGCGCTCGCCGATCTGCGGGGCGAGGATCTCCATCGCCTCGGCGACGCGCAGGTTGAGCACGTGCGCGCCCTGTGACCCGCCGGTGACGAGGATGGAGAGCTGCGCGCCGGGCGCCTTGGTGTGCAGGTAGTTGTCGAGAAACGCGCGGCGGATGGGATTGCCGAGCAGGTGCGTGCGTCCGGGAGGAAATCCGGCCCGCGCCTCGTCGAAAGCGATGAAGACCGCGTCCGCGATCCGGCCCAGCGCCCGGTTGGTGAAGCCCGGCAAGGCGTTCTGTTCCTGCACCGCGGTGGGAATGCGCATCATCCACGCCGCCAGCACCACCGGGCCGCTGGAGAATCCGCCCACGCCGACCACCACGTCGGGATCGAACTTGCGGAGGATCTTCATGCTCTGCAGCAGAGCGCGGGGCAGCCGGAACATTCCTTTGAAGAAGCCGAAGACGCCGACGCGCTTGAGCGGCCCCACGTCGATGAGCTGGAGCGGATATCCCGCCTTGGGGACCTCGCGCGCCTCGATGCCTTTGGCCGAGCCGACGAAGAGCACGTCGTTGCGCGGGTGGCGGGTCTTCACTTCCTCGCCCAGCGCCAGGCCGGGGAAGAGGTGGCCGCCGGTGCCGCCTCCTGCCACGAGGAGCCTCATCGCTGCGCTCCCTGGCCGCGCTTGAGGAAGCCGCCCGGGCCGCCGCTTACGGAGAGCACGAGACCCGCGGCCAGCGAGGAGGTGACCACGCTGGTCATTCCGTAGGAGAGGAACGGCAGAGCCATGCCCTTGGTGGGCAAAAGCGCGAGTGCCATTCCGGCGTTGACCAGCGCCTCCAGCGAGAGGAGCAGCGTCAGGCCCAGCGCCAGCCAGCAGCCGAACGCATCGGGCGCGGCGTGCGCGGCTTTCACTCCCCGCCAGACGACCACGCCGAAGAGCAGGAGCACCGCCGCGACGCCGGCGAAGCCCAGCTCCTCGCCGACGATGCTGAGGATGAAATCGGTGTGCGCCGCGGGAAGGAAGAAGAGCTTCTGGTGGCTGCCGCCGAGGCCCACGCCGAACGAGCCGCCCGCGCCGAAGCCGAGCAGCGACTCGACGGTCTGGTAGCCGTGGCCCTGCGGATCCTTCCAGGGATCGAGGAAAGTCAGGATCCGTTGAAACCTGTACGGCGAGTGCCAGACGAGAAAGGCGGCGATCGGCGCGGCGCCGGCCGCCAACGCCAGGAGCCAACTGACGCGCGCTCCGGCGACGAAGAGCAGCGCGAAGGTGAGCAGGCCGAGGACCACCATGGTGCCGAAGTCCGGCTCGAGCAGCAGGAGGATCCCGAAGAGCGCGAGCATGAAGAGGTGCGGCAGGAAGCCCACCGAGAAGGCGCGGATGCGCTCCTGCTTGCGCGCCAGCGAGCGCGCCAGCCAGAGCACCAGCGCGATCTTGCCGATCTCGCTCGGCTGGAAGATCAGCGACCCGAGCTTCATCCAGCGGCGCGCGCCGCCGGCGGCGTGGCCGAGCGAGGGAATGTGCAGGAGCGCGAGAAGCGCGAGCGAGACGAAGACCAGCGGCACCGCCAGCGGCTCCAGCCTCCGGTAGCCGATGCGCATCACCACCAGCACCACCGCGACGCCCGCAGCGGCGGCGATCGCCTGCCGCTTGAAGAACCAGAGCCCGTCGCCCAGCCGCGCGCCGGCGTACACCGCTGAGGCGCTGTAGACCATCACCACGCCGGACATGAGGAGCAGCAGCACGGCGCCGAGCAGCACCGGGTCGTAGCGCATCAGCGGCCGCTCGCGCTGGCGCTGCACGCGCATTCCCGCGGCGGCGGAAGCGTTCATAGCTCGCCCACCATTCGCTTGAACTGCTCGCCGCGGTCCTCGAAGTTCTTGAACTGGTCGTAGGAGGCGCAGGCGGGAGAGAGGAGCACCACGTCGCCGGCGCGGGCCAGGGAACGCGCCTTGGCCACGGCGCGGGAGAGATCTCCGCAGGCGGTCACCGGCGCGGCGTCGCCCAGCTCGGCGGCGATCCTCTTCGCATCCTCGCCGACGGTGAGCAGCGCCTTGACCCGCCCGAAGAGTTTCTGCAGCGGCGCATAGGGCGCGCCTTTGCCGCGGCCGCCCATGATGAGGATGACGTTGGCGTCGAAGGCGCCGAGCGACTTCTCCACGCTGTCCACGTTGGTGGCCTTGGAGTCGTTGATCCACTCCACGCCGTCGAGCACGCGCACCGGCTCGAGGCGGTGCGGGAGGCCCGGATAGGTGTCGAGACCGCGCTGCATCTCCAGCGGCGTGAGGCCGAGGCGAAACGCGAGCAGGCAGGCGGCGAAGGCGTTCTCGGCGTTGTGCGCGCCGCGCAGGGTGGGCACGCGCAGCTGCAGGTCGTGAGCGACGACGTGGAGCGTGCGCGGCGCCTTGAGAAAACCGGCGAGGAGCGTGTGCGGCGGGAGCGGCGTTTCCGGCCGGGGAAAGCGCGGATCGAATCCCATCCGCGCGACGTGCTCCTCGGTGCGCATGGCGGCGACGCGGGCATCGGCGAGATTGAGCACCGCCATGTCGCCCGATTGCTGGCGCTCGAAGATGCGCGCCTTCGCCGCCGCGTACGCTTCCAGCGAGGGATAGCGATCGAGATGATCGGGCGTGACGTTGAGCACCACGGCCGCCGCGCAGCGCAGGTGCTCGACCGTCTCCAGCTGGTAGCTGGACAGCTCGCAGACGGTGGCGTCGAGCTCGTCTCCCTCGAGCACGCGGTTGCTGAGCGCGTTGCCGAGGTTGCCGCCCACGAAGACGCGCAGGCCCGCGCTCTTGAGGAGATGGCCGCAGAGCGCCGTGGTGGTGCTCTTTCCGTTGGTGCCGGTGACGCCGAGGATCGGCTCGTCGATGAAGCGCGCGGCCAGCTCCACCTCGCCGATGATCTGAAGTCCTCGCGTCCGCGCCTCGGCGAAGATGCGCAGCGTGGGCGGCACGCCCGGGCTCACCACCACCAGATCCGCGTCGCGCAGCGACTCCGGCGCGACCGGGCGGACGTCGCTGAGGCCGAGCAACTGCAGCGGCTGCGCCAGCTCGGAGGCGGGCTTGTCGTCGGCCGCGAACACGCGCGCGCCGCGGGCGATGAGCAGGCGCGCCGCCGCCACCCCGCTCTTGCCGAGGCCGACGACCAGCGCGCTGCGCCCCTCCAGCTTCATCGGACCTTCAAGGAAGCGA
>WNEY01002393.1_pt1 | contig 13744 bp, 13 predicted proteins | sample 5400531 | NCBI WGS metagenome assembly WNEY01 (sample SAMN13153338, study PRJNA577476) | soil metagenome | isolation source: 200 cm saprolite under Douglas fir tree site 1 | place: USA:California | collected 2015-04-18
CCTCGAGCTGCTTCATGTCCATTGCCATGGGTAACCCTCAGCGAAGGTAAGGGAGCTCACATCACCATCCCGCCGTCGACGACCAGAACCTGACCCGTAATGTAGCTGGCTAAGTCGGAGGCGAGAAAGAGGACGGCGGATGCGATATCGGTGCCCCGCCCCAGCCGTCCCAGCGGAATGTTGTCCAGGAAGTACTGCTTGGCTTCGGCGGAGATGCCCTGCGTCAGCTCCGTCTCGACATATCCCGGCGCGACGGCGTTCACCAGCACGTTGCGCGAGGCCAACTCCTTAGCCACCGATTTGGTGAAGCCGATAATTCCGGCTTTGGACGCGGAGTAGTTCGATTGCCCTTTGTTGCCGTTCAGCCCCACCACGCTCGTAATGTTGATGACCCGACCCCAGCGCCGCTTGATCATCCCGCGCGCCGCGTACTTGGTCATCAGGAACGTGCCCTTCAGATTCGTATCCACGACCGAGTCCCAGTCCGCTTCCGTCATCAGGAACAGCAGGGTGTCCTTGGTGAAGCCGGCATTGTTGACCAGGACGTCGATTTGCCCGAAGTCCTTTTCGACCGCCTTGGCGAACGCTTCCACCTGGTTGCTCACGCCGACGTCGCAGGCGTAGCCGCGCGTCCCCTCGCCGAACGCGCTCGCGGTTTGCTCCGCCACCGCGCCGTCGCGGGAGCAGAGCGCCACTTTCGCGCCCGCGTCGAGGAAGGCGCGGCAGATGTCGTGTCCAATCCCGCGCGTCCCACCGGTGACGAGTGCCACCTTTCCCGTCAGATCGAGCTGCATCCGATTCTCGCTTTGCTCCGCTGGGTCTATTACCGCCCGTCGAGCGGTGGTCATATGGTCACGCTGCTTCCATGAACTTGGTCACCTCATGCGCAGTTCCAAGGCTGACCACGTTCGCCTCAGGGACGATCCGCTTCAAGAGGCCCGCGAGCACGGAGCCGGGGCCGATTTCCACGAAGCGCGCGCCTTCGCCGCCGAGCCGCGCCGCGTGCTGCATGCATTCTACCCAACGGACCGCCGCTGTGAGTTGGTCCGACAGCAGGCGGCGGGCGCGGACGGCGTCCTTGACGGCCTCTGCGGTCGCGTTGGCGACCACGGGAAATGCCGGATCGTGGAACTCGGCGCGTTCCAGGGCCAGCTGGAGATGATTCTTCGCGGGAGCCATCAACGGGGAGTGAAACGCGCCGCTCACCTTGAGGGGGATGACGCGCTTGGCGCCCCGTTTCTTGCAAGCCTCAGCGGCACGCTTGACCGCTTCTGGATCGCCCGAGATCACGGTCTGATCCGGTGCGTTGATGTTCGCGGCGACGGCGAGGCTCGCCTGTTGCGAGGCCTCTTCGCATGCGGCTTCCACTTCCTTCGTGGCCAGACCAAGCACCGCTGCCATCATGCCGGGCCGCTCCTCGCCCGCCTTCTGCATCAGCTCGCCGCGCCGCCGGACGAGCTTCGCCGCTTGCGGCGATCCGAGCGCGGACGCGGTGACGTACGCGGAATACTCACCCAGCGAGTGACCCGCAGCGGCAACGACATCGTCCACTCTGTCGCGCACGATGGCAAAGACGGCGGCGCTATGCGCGAGAATCGCAGGCTGGGCGTTTTGCGTCGCCGTCAGCTCCTCCGCCGGTCCCTCGAACATGATGCGGGACAACGGAACGCCCCCCCCCCCCGCGAGCGCTTCGTCGATCGCGTCGAATACCGCGCGCGCCGCCGGAAACCGCTCCGCGAGATCTTTTCCCATGCCGACTTTTTGCGCGCCTTGTCCCGGGCAGAGCCAGATCGTGCTTACCACCGCACGACCATGCTGCCCCAGGTGAAGCCCGCGCCGAACGCGCACAACATCACGACCATGCCCGGCTTCAGCCGGCCGGTTTTGACGGCCTCGTCGAGCGCGATGGCGATGGACGCCGCCGACGTGTTTCCAAATCGGTCCACGTTGACGTAGACCTTGTCCATCGGGACGCCGGCGTGCTTTGCGGTGGCTTCGATGATGCGGATGTTGGCCTGATGGGGGATCAGCAGGTCGATGTCGCCGGCGGCCATCCCCGCGCGTTCGAGCGCGTGGTCGCAGGCGTCGGCCATCGACAGCACCGCGGCCTTGAAGACTTCGCGGCCGGCCATCTTGATGTAGTAGCTGTGATCTTTGAGCAGCTCCTCACTGGGCGGATGCGTTGCGCCGCCGCCCGGCCGGTACAGCAGCTCGGCGAGGGTGCCGTCCGTTTTCAGATAGACCGACAGGATGCCGCGGCCGTTTGTACTTCTGCGTACGATCGTCGCGCCTGCGCCGTCGCCGAACAACACCGCCGTCGTGCGGTCACTCCAATCCATGATACTGGTGAGCTTCTCCGCGGCGATCACCAACACGTGCTCTGCCTGCTCGGCCGCGATGATTCCTTCCGCCGTGCTGAGGGCGAAGACGAACCCGGAGCAGGCCGCGCCGACGTCGAATGCCGCAGCATTCTGGGCGCCGAGGATTGCCTGGAGGTCACAGGCCTGCGAGGGAAGGAGCCGGTCGGGTGACGCCGTCGCATAGACGATCGCGTCAATGTCGAGCGGCGTGAGTCCGGTCTCCTGAAGAACCTGCAGCGCGGCGGCCTTTCCCATACAGGCGTTCGTCTCGTCCTTGGTCGACACGCGCCGCTCGCGAATGCCCGTGCGCTCCTGAATCCACTGATCCGATGTGTCGAGGATTTTCGAGAACTCGTCGTTCGTCATGACGCGCGGCGGCGCGTAGCTGCCGGTGCCCCACAGCTCGGCGAAGGGCCGCTTCACGCGGGGACCTTGCCTTCGGAGAACTCCGCGGCGATGTCGTCCGAGAGATGACTGCGCACCGCCTGGGCCGCGACCCGGATCGCGTTCTTGATGGCCTGTGCGGGCGACGCACCGTGGCAGATGATCACGACGCCCTGGACGCCCAGCAGAGGCGCGCCACCGTACGTCGCGTAATCGAGCACGCTGAGCACTTTGCCCATCTCAGGCCGTTGCAGCACGTCCGGTGCCTCGCGCTTGATGAGCGACACGAAGACACGACCGGCGGATTCGTAGAACTTGAGCACGACGTTGCCAACGAAGCCATCGCATACCACGACATCGAGGCGCTGCCCGCGGGCCTCGCCGACGGGGATTTCACGCCCTTCGATGTTGCCGATGTAATGCATACCGGGGGTCTGCTTCAGGAGCTGGTGCGCTTCCTTGACGACCGCGTTTCCCTTCTCGTCTTCCTCCCCGATGTTCAGCAAGCCGACAGTCGGATTATTGCGGCCCAGCACGTCGCGCGCGTACACGGAGCCCAGGTGCGCGAAGCCCACCAGCTCGCGGGCATCGCAGTCCACGTTCGCGCCGCCATCGACCACGAGGACCGGCTGACCTGCGCTCGGAAACAGCGCCCCGATGGCGGCGCGCTGGACGCCGGGGTGCAGGCGCAGCAGCAGGGTGGCGGCGGCCAACACGGCGCCGGTGTTGCCGGCGGAAATGAACGCGTCCGACTTGCCCTTTTTCTGTAATCCGAGCCCGACAGCAATGGATGAGCGCGGCTTGCCGCGGATGGCCGCCAGCGGCTTGTCGCCCATGCCCACGACTTCGGGCGCGTCGACGATCTCGATGCGCGTGCGATCTGCCCCACCGGGTAGGCGGGCGAGCGCGGCCTCGATGTCCGCTTTGCGTCCGACGAGCTGGATCTGGAACTCGGCCGGCAGCTCTTTGAGCGCCTGCGCCGCGCCCTCCACTTCCACGTGAGGGGCCTTGTCACTTCCCATCGCGTCCAACGCGATGCGGATCATCAGTCCTCGACGGTCACTCGCTGTTCGCCGTTGTAATACCCGCACGTCGGGCAAACGCGATGGGGCTGTTTCATGTCACCGCAGCGCGGGCAGGCCTGCAGCGTAGGACGCACCGCCTTGTAGTGTGTGCGGCGCGCGCGCTTCTTGCGCTTTGAGGTCCTGCGCTTGGGTACGGCCATTCGATCGTCCTCGGGTTATGAGCTGAGCTTGTCCTTCAGGGCCTTGAGCGGTTGCCAGCGGGCTTCGGTAGCGGGCGCACACCCACACGAGCCGGCGTTCAGATCCTTTCCGCACTGCGGGCAGAGGCCTTTGCAATCGTCACGGCATAGGACGTACCGCGGCGCGGCGAGCATCAGCTCCTCACGCACGGCTGGCGTCACGTCGATTTCCGTCGCCTCGGGCACCACCGGGTAGGAATCAGGATCATCGAGCGCGTCCGGGTCCTGGGTAAACAACGCCCCAATTTCCAACTGCAACGGCGTGGCCACGGCCGTCAGGCACCGCCGGCACTCGCCTTGGGCCACAGTGCGTGCGGTTCCCTGCCAGTAGAAGCGCCCCTCGCCGATGGACTGCAAACGCCCCGTCACCGTCACCGGGTCCCGCAGGGTGATATCCATGCCCTCCAGCGCCGGATCGTCCTGCTTGAGCTCGCCCTGGGTCGGTACGGCCCTGCCCTGGGCCAACTCCCGCAGATCTACTCGCAACATGGTGAGCGAAGCTAAACCCTTGTGGTACTTGCGTCAACGGCGTCAGCGCTTGCCACGCGCCGGGAAGAAAAACGCCACTTCTCGTGCCGCATTTTCCGGCGAATCGGACGCATGAATCGCGTTGCGTTCCTTCGATTGGGCGTACAGTCGCCGGATCGTTCCCGCCTCCGCCTGAGCCGGATCGGTAGCTCCGATGACTTTTCGCAGGTGGGTGACCGCGTCGTCACGCTCGAGCGACAGGGCCAACGCCGGCCCGGACGTCATGAACGTGACCAGTGGGCGGAAGAAGGGGCGCTCGCGATGTACCTCGTAAAACGCCTCCGCCCGTGATTGCGTCAGGACGACCATTTGGGCATCGCGGATCTGGAAGCCCTCGGCCTCCAGATGGGCGATGATCTTGCCTGTGTGTCTGGCTGCCACCGCGTCGGGTTTGATGATTGCTAGGGTCAGCATGCTGCTAGATCCGCTCCTTGAGCAGTGGGACAACATCGGCGGGGCGCTTCATGACGCTGATGCCCGCCTTCGCCAGCGCGGCCATCTTATCGGCGGCCGTTCCCGATGAGCCCGAGATGATCGCCCCGGCGTGGCCCATGCGGCGGCCCGGGGGCGCGGTCTGGCCCGCGATGAATCCGATGACTGGCTTCTTCACATTGTCGCGCACGAATTCCGCGGCCTGTTGCTCGTCCGTGCCGCCGATCTCGCCGATCATGACGATCGCGGCGGTCTCGGCGTCGGTCTCGAAGGCCGCGAGACAGTGGATGAAGTTCGTGCCGATCAGCGGATCCCCGCCGATGCCCACGCAGGTGGACTGGCCGAGCCCGTGGGTCGACAGTTGATGGATGATCTCGTACGTCAGCGTGCCGCTGCGGGACACAACTCCGATTGTCCCGGGCTTGCAGATGTTGCCGGGAATAATTCCCACCTTGCTCTTGCCCGGTGAGATGAGCCCCGGACAATTCGGTCCGATCAGGCGCGCACCGCGGTCGTGAACGAACGGCAAGACGCGAGTCATGTCCAACACCGGAATCCCTTCGGTAATGCAGATGATCAGGCCGATGCCGGAATCGGCGGCCTCGAAAATCGCGGAGGCGGCGACCGCAGCCGGAACATAGATGACCGACGTATTGGCCTGCGTTTCGCGCACGGCCTCGGCTACTGTGTTGAACACCGGGACGGTGCCTTCGAACTGCTGGCCGCCTTTGCCCGGCGTCACGCCGGCCACGACTGTGGTGCCGTATTCGATCATCTGCTTCGCATGGAACGATCCGTCGCGTCCTGTGATGCCCTGCACCACCAGGCGAGTCGCCTTATCGATAAAGACGCTCACGCGGCCTTCCCCTTGGCCTTGGCCACCGCTTGTTTCACCGCCTCGTCCATGTCCGCCAGCGCCGCAAACCCCGCGCGCTCGAGAATCGCGATGCCTTCCCGCTCGTTCGTACCAGTCAGTCGGATCACGATCGGGACCTTGAGCGGGAACTCCTTCGTGGCTTGAACGATTCCGTTCGCGACATCGTCGCCCCGCGTAATGCCGCCGAAGATGTTAAAAAGGATGGCTTTGACGTTGGGATCGCCGGTGATGATGCGCAGTGCCGCAACAACTTTCTGTGGATTGGAGCTTCCGCCGATGTCGAGGAAGTTCGCGGGCTGGCCGCCGTAGTACTTCACGAGATCCATCGTCGCCATCGCCAGCCCCGCGCCGTTCACGCAGCAGCCGACGTCGCCATCGAGCTTGATGAACGTGAGCCCGGCCTCCCGCGCGGCGACCTCTTCCGGGGCTTCCGACGATGGATCGCGTAATGCGGCAATCTCGGGCCGGCGCTCGAGCTCGTTGTCGTCGATCACGATCTTGGCATCGAGCGCCTGCACGCTTCCCTCAGGAGTGGTGACGAGCGGGTTGACCTCCGCGAGTGACGCTCCGACCGCGTAGACGGCACCGTACAGCCTCTGCATGATGTCGGCCGCGGCGCGCGCCTGTTTCACGTCGTCGTAGAGCGCAAAGCCGAGCGTCAGCGCCTGATGCGGCAGCAGTCCGTAGCGTGGGTCGATCGCGAGCCGATGAATCTTTTCGGGCGTCTTCGTGGCCACTTCCTCGATGTCTATGCCCCCGGCGGGACTGACCATCAGGACGGGCCGCTGCGAGGAGCGATCCACGATGATCCCGACATAGCTCTCAGATGCGATCTCTGCCGCCGGCGCGACGAGGACCTTCTGCACGGTGAGACCCTTGATCGTCATCCCGAGGATGGCGGTCGCCGCCGCCTTGGCGGCGTCGGCGCCGTCCGCCAGCTTCACGCCGCCCGCCTTTCCGCGACCACCCGCGTGGACCTGCGCTTTGACGACGACCTTACCACCGAAGCGCTCCGCGATCGCCCGCGCCTCCACCGGTGTGCTCGCGACTTCGCCAGGCGGCACAGGGATGCCGGTCCGCCGCAGAATGTCCCGGGCCTGGTACTCGTGCAGATTCACGCGTGCTCCTTCGCGATCGTCGTTCCCGCTTCGCCGCGGAGCGCGGCAAGGCCGTCGGCCAGCTCCGCGATAATGGCGCGCTCTCCGCCGGTGCGCACAAACTCGGCGGCCGCCTCGACCTTGGGGCGCATGCTGCCCGTGCCGAGCTCTTTGCCCGCGAGCAGGTGGTCCGCCTGCGCCAGTGTCAGCCGCCGGATCGCTTCCTGGTGCGGCGTGCCGAAGCCGCGGTAGACGGCCTTCACATTGGTCAGGATCAAGAGAACTTGCGCCCCGATTTCTCGCCCGAGGATCGCGGCGACGCGATCCTTGTCGGCGACTGCGTCGATGCCCTCGAGGCCCAGCTTGGGATCCAGATAGACCGGCGGGCCCCCGCCGCCACCCGCGATCACGATGTGTCCCGCGGCTGTCAAGTCGCGCACCATTTGCTGCTCGACAATTCCGGCCGGCTTTGGGCTTGGCGCGAGCCGCCGGCCGTCCCGGACCGGAATGCCGCGGGCAATGAGCCGCGCTTGCCGCACCGGATCGAGCACGTGGCCCACCGGTTTCGAGGGCGTGCGCAGATCGGGATCGTCGGCGCGACATAGCGTCTGCGTGATCAGCGTGACGACCGAACGCTGCACACCGGCGCGCGCGAGCGCGTTCTGCAGCGACTGCTGGATCATGTAACCCATCCAGCCGGCCGTTCCCGCGACCAGCACCCCGAGCGGCAATGGCTCGACCTGATCGGCGGCGATCTCGTTGCGCGCCAGCTCGTCACCGACCTGCGGCCCGTTGCCATGGACCAGGACGATGTGCCACCCCGCGGTCGCGAGGTCGACGATTGGGACGAGACTCGCCCGCGTATGCCGGAATTGATTGCTGATCGTCGGCCGCTCACCGGGCGGGGCGACGGCGTTTCCTCCGAGGGCAACAACGATCGTTCCAGGGGCCGTCACGGCGGCGCAACCTAGCGAGGCCGCCGGGCTGGAGCAAGCTCGCTCATCAGCTGCCGCCACAGGGCGGCGAACCTCTCCAAATCTCCCGCGCCGAGCGCGGAATCGGCCTGGATGGCAAGCCGGCGCGACCGTTCCCACCGTGCCGCAAGCGTCGTATCGGTAATGATCTGTTCGCCGCCCAGCAGCGCGGCGCGAGCGGTCAGGCCGTGTCCGGCGCGGCCGTCCAGCGTCACGTAAACATCCGTGACGCGCGGAGGCGGTCGCGTCCGCGCGTCGACCGGGTCGAGGAACTGTGCCTGCACGGTGATAATGGAATTCCCCACCGGCCAGACGCGCAGCTGCCCGGGCCGCAGCAACGACGAGCCGAGCAGTTCGCCCGGGAGGCGCTCGGTGGACGGATCGACGGGCGCCGGCCGCCAGAGACGGAGCTCGGGACCACGTGGCGTGATCGCGGCCGCGCACAAACCCACGAACCGCTTCGGCGTGGGCAGCCCCGACTCGAGGGCGACGGCGGTCCAGACGGCACCGTCCGGCGCGCCCAGCTGATACGGTTCCCGCGGGCGCATGCTCCATCCGGCTTGCACGTCCGAGTCGGCGCTGCCGCGCAGTAAGGCGGCAACAGCAGCCCTGAACGCCTCGTCCGGATAGGCGAGTTGCGCCCGGAGATCGGCGGGGAGCCGGTCCGCGGGCTCGATCAGCGGCTCGAAGCGACGCGCCCAGGCGGCAGTCAGCGAGTCGTACCCCGGCGCAAGCCAGAGATGGGTCTCGCCGGTTGCGCCCCGTACCGCGCCGACAAGGCCGGCGTGGAGAAAGCGCACATCGTCGTCGCGCCAGGGGAGCGACCGCACCAGCGGAAACGCGTCGTGCGATACGTAACCCCAGCTCAGCCACCACAACGCGCCGTCGCGCAGCGCCGGCGCCGGAGCGCCGAAGCGCGCGAACGGAGCGAGACGCTGCAATCGCTCCGTGACGTCGCGCCGCCATAGCAGCACTCTGCCGTTCGATTCGCTGCGGGCCAATCCCCACGATTGAATCGTCCACGCGATCGCGAAGCGACGCCATGCGCCCGTGAGCCGAACAGCACCGGATCCGGGAGGAGCGGGCGGCGCGCTGTCGGCGGACGTAACCACCGGTCCTGGAAATCCGGGACCAAACAGTATCGCGGCGTTTCCGGACGGTAGCGACCTCACCGCGAGGCCGGTGTCCGTTTCCAGCGCGAGGCGGACCGGACCTGGGGCATTCGTCGGAGCGATCATCCAAACCGCGCCGCGATCCTCTTTGCGCTGCGGGGGGGGGGAGGGCCGCAGCGCGACGGCGGTTGCTGGAACGCCGCCGAGCGCCGCGCCGACATAGGCGGGATCCCACAGCGGCATCGCGCGCACGGCCGCCTCCCCCGACGAGAACGCCGGCGGCGTATTGGGATCTACGTCCACAAGTCCGAACGCCAGGCGCTCGAACGCCGCGCGACGGTGCATCAGCTCGGCGCTTTCAGGCCCGGCCGACGCGCGCACGACACCGGGAATCACGAAATAGCCGGCGCTGAGCGACACGAGCAGGGCCGCCCAGCCGGCGACAATCACCGTGGGCCGGTCTCGCCAGGCCCAGACGAGCGAGATCACTGCCGTCACGATCGCCACGGCCGCGACAACATCCGACCCCGGTATGCGCACGGTGAGGGCTGCTTGATCCACCTTGCCGTGCAATCCGCCCACGATTTCCGCCGGATCGAGCGCTGCGCCCCAGGCAATGACCAGGGCGAGACACGCGCCCAGCACCCCCAGGTGGGTGCGGGCGTAGTCGCTGGCGCGGATGCGGCCCCGGCGAATGCGCAGGGATCCGATCACGCCGTAGAGCAGCGCCACAATGCCGAGGGCGGCGACGACGAGAATCAGTGCGCGGTTCTGGATCGCTGCCAGCCAGGGAAGCACGCTGACGTAGTAGCCGGCGTCGTAGCCCAGTCGTGTCGAATCGAGGATGCCGAAGCGCGGTGGCGAGGCCGCCAGGACGGCGTGGCGCCACCAGTCGCCCGTGCCCAGGGACAGCAAGGTGCCGAGGATGATGCCGAGGAGGGCGGTGGCGGCGAGGAGCGTGCGGCGCGGCACTGCTTCGACGATCTCGAGATCGCCGAGCCGGCGCGGCATCTGCACGGAGCCGATCGCCCGATAGACGAACAGCAGATTACCCGCCATCCACGCAATCGCCACGATGAGGACAAATGCCTGCAGCAGCCGGGCGAGATCGCGGGCGGCAATCAATGCCTCGCCCCCCGCGAATGTGCGGTCCCATGCCCGTTCCGCCGTCTCCACCGCCAGCCAGCGGCCGCCCACCAACGCAGCCACCAGCAGACCGGCGCCGATCAGGTACAGCCTGCGCCGGTTCGACCGTGTCACGCAGTCACGCCGTGCGCCGTCAACCAGCCCTCGACCTCGGCGCGATACGCGTCGAGCGCCTTCGGGCTTGTCGCTTCGAACCGCATCACCAGGACGGGCTGCGTATTCGAGGCGCGCAGCAATCCCCACCCTTCCGGGAAAGTGATGCGCACGCCGTCGAGCGTCGAGACGGGGTACTTCGCGGCAAACTCCTCCGCCGCCTGCTGGACGACGTCGAACTTCTGTTCGTCGGGACAATCGACACGCATTTCGGGCGTGGCGTACGTCTTGGGGAGATCGGCGAGCAGGCGCGAGAGCGGGCCGCCTTCGCGGGCGACGTACGCCAGCAGCCGGGCCGCGGCGAACAGCGCGTCATCGAATCCATACCAGTCGCCGCCGAAAAACATGTGACCGCTCATTTCCCCCGCGAGCGGCGCGCCGATCTCTTTCATCTTCTGCTTGATGAACGAATGCCCCGTCTTCCACATGACTGGCTGGAGACCGGCGCGCTTGAGCATCTGCGGCAGGACCTCCGAGCACTTCACGTCGAAGATCACCGGCTTGCCTTTGCCCATGCGGTGCACCAGGTCGCGCCCGAACAACACCAGCAGCTGGTCCCCCAGCACCGGCTCGCCCTTCTCATCGACCGCGCCGATGCGGTCGCCGTCGCCGTCGAATGCGATCCCCAGCTCGGCCTTCTCTTTTTTGACGGCAACCTGGAGGTCGTGGAGGTTCTCGAGGACAGTGGGGTCGGGATGGTGATGGGGGAATGTTCCGTCGGACTCGGCGAACAAGGCGACGACATCCGCGCCCAACTGCTTCAGCGTCTCGACGGCCACGAGACTCGTGACGCCGTTGCCGCAGTCCACTACGACCTTGAGCCGCCGCGCGAGGGGCGCGTTGCGCTTGACGATCGCGTCGGTGTACCCGGTGAGCAGTCCCCGGTGCGCGGAGCTCGTGCCTCCGGCCTTCGTCACGAGTTTGCCGTCGTTGATGAGTCTGTACAGGACCTGGATGTCCTCGCCGAAAACGGCATCGTGCGCGAGCACCATCTTGAAACCGTTGAACTCAGGCGGATTATGCGAGCCGGTGACTTGAATGCCGCCATCCACCGGCAGCGTCTTGGTCGCGAAATACAGGGCGGGGGTCGGCAGCTCGCCGACGTCGACGGCGGCCCCCCCTGCCGCGGCGATTCCTTCGCGCACGCCCTGAGCGAGCGCGGCGCCCGACGGCCGGTTGTCGCGACCAACGGCGACCCGCGGCGGATTGCCGGTGCCGAGACGCTCCCAGGCGAACGTGGTGTACGCGTGTCCGACGGCGCGTGCGGCGGCGGGCGTAAGCTGTTCGTCCACGAGGCCGCGGATGTCGTACTGGCGGAAAATTGTGGCGGGAAGCTTCACGGATATATCCGGCGTGTGTGACCGTTCACACCCTGAAGGGCCCTTTAGGGTGGGGTTGCGGCCGTTGTGGCCGCTGGGTACACGCTGTCTCCGGCGGCTCTGGCGAGATCGAACAGGCGGTTGGGCCAGACACCGAAGAGCAGCAGGCCCACGACGACCGCTGCGACGGCGGCCTGTCCCCACCAGTCGAGGCGGACATCTACGTGCGCGGCCTCGATCGGCTCCGGTTTCATGTACATCGCCATGATGACGGGAAGATAGTACCCTGCCGAGACGACGCTGGTGAGCACGAGAATAGCGGCCAGCGTGTTCTGGCCGGCGCTGGTGGCGGCGATAAGGATGTACCACTTGCCGATGAATCCGGCGGTGCCGGGAAAACCCAGTAACGAGAGCATGCACACCGCGAGTGCAAAGGCGAGCCAGGGACGCTTGCCGGCGAGTCCGGCCAGGTCGTCGATCAGGACGTCGCTCTCGCCCGCCCTGCCCTTGGCCGTCAGTACGGCGAATGCGCCGAGCGACATCAGCGTGTACGCGATGACATAAACGAGGAATGCACTCGTGCCGGCCGCGCCGCCGGCGGTCACCGCGACGAGCAGATAGCCCGCGTGCGCAACCGACGAATATGCCAGCATCCGTTTGAGCGAACGCTGGCTGAGGGCGAAGAGGTTGCCCCCGATCATCGTGACGACCGCGAGCCACCACAGGATGTCATGCCAGGCGGGGACTGCTCCGAACGCCTGGTTCATGACGCGGAACAGCGCCGCAAACGCCGCCGCTTTCACGCCGGTCGCCATGAAGGCGGTCACGGGTGTCGGGGACCCGTCATAGACGTCGGGCGCCCACATGTGGAACGGGACCGCCGCGATCTTGAATGCGAATCCCACGATCAGCAGTGCCAGTCCGGCGAGCAGCATGACGCTCGGCCTGCCCATGATGCTGACCTGGCCGCCAATCAGGCCAAGATTCGTTGTGCCGGTGGCGCCATACGCCAGTGCGATGCCGTAGAGCAGGAATCCCGACGCAAACGCCCCCAGCAAGAAATACTTGAGAGCGGCTTCGGCGGAGCGGGCGCGCCGCCGATCGAAGCCGGCGAGCGCGTACACCGCGACCGACATCAGCTCGAGTCCGAGAAAGATCACCATCAAATCGGCGCCGGCGGCCATCACCATCATGCCGAGGGTGCCGAAGATCAGCAGCACGTAGTACTCAGGCGCGAGCAGCTGCTCCCGCTCCAGATAGGCGAACGAGATCAGCACGGTGAGCGCGGCGGCCCCGAGGAATATCCAGTCGGCGACCCAGCGGAAGTCGTCGGCCGCGATCATGGTGACGAGCCCCTGCACGCCCGCCCGATTCCACCACAACCACCAGGTGGCGATTGCAGTGGACGCCAGCGCAAGCAGCGTGAGCCATCCGGCAACCCGCAGGTCGCTCACGGTCTTATGGCGCCACGCGACGAACAGCAACAGCACGAGGGCCCAGCCCGTCAGCACCAGCTCAGGCAGGAGCGACAGCAGCAGATCATGATAGACCGAAGGGTCGAGTCTCATGGACGCATCTGCTCTATCAGCGCGCGCGCCGCCGGCTCCATGCGCTGCAGGAACGGCTTCGGATAGATGCCGACCCACAGAATGCAGGCGAGCAGCGGCACCAGCACCGCGATTTCCCGCGCCGTCAGATCAGTCAGTTTCTCGTTCTCGGGATTCGTCAGCGGGTTGTAGATCACCCGCTGCAGGGCAGTCAGCAGGTAGGCGGCCGCGACGATGACGCCGGTCGTCGCCAGTGCCGTCGCGATCGGATAGGTGCGGAACGATCCCAGCAACACCAGGAATTCACCCACGAACCCATTGGTGCCTGGAAGCGCGATGGACGACAGCGACACGATCGTGAGGATCGCGGCGAACAAGGGCACCACGCGCGCGATGCCACCGTACGCCTCGATCAACCGGCTATGCCGCCGCTCGTACATCATCCCGACCAGGAAGAACAGCGCGCCCGTCGAAATCCCGTGATTGATCATGATCAGCAGCGCGCCCTGCACGCTCTGCAGCGTCAGGGCCCAGATGCCGAGCATCACGAA
>WNEY01002459.1_pt1 | contig 13742 bp, 13 predicted proteins | sample 5400531 | NCBI WGS metagenome assembly WNEY01 (sample SAMN13153338, study PRJNA577476) | soil metagenome | isolation source: 200 cm saprolite under Douglas fir tree site 1 | place: USA:California | collected 2015-04-18
TCTGGTCACTGAGGCGCCGCCCAACGCCGATCTTGCCGGGGCGCAGCGCTGGGAAGAATTCCGAGGCACCGGCGAGCCTGTTTTTGTCCCGCGCCAGCGTAAGGATACAGCCAGCATCGTGTACTCCTCTGGAACCGGCGGTCGCCCCAAAGGCTGCATGATGACGCAAGAAAACTATCTGGAACAGTGCGTCGCGCTTACGTCGATTTATCCCTTTTGGCCGGGCGTGCGCTATCTCAGTATCCTGCCGACGAACCACGCCCTTGATTTCATGGTCGGATTTTTCGGGCCGTTCACGTGCGGCGCTACAGTCGTTCATCTGCGGACGTTGCGGCCGGAATAAAATTTGCAGAAAGGGCTTCAGGCTCGCTTCGATTCGTTACCACCCGGCAAACGAAAGATTTTCGATGCCCTTGTTGCGATCAACAGAGTACTTACAAAGAGCCGGCCGCGCCTCGCCATCAGCCGCCGCCTCCTCAAACAAGTTCACGAGGCGTTCGGTGGCGAACTCCGGGCCATTATTGTCGGCGGAGCTTTTGCCGAGCCGGAGACGCTCCAATTTTTCTACGATCTCGGGATTCCTGTTGCCAATGGGTACGGCCTCACCGAAGCCGGCACAGCCATCACAGTCAACGACTTGAGACCATTTCGGGCGGATACGGTCGGGAAGCCGCTCCCCGGAATGGAAGTGCGCATCGTGAATCCTGCCGCGGATGGCGTTGGCGAAGTTTCCGTTCGCAGCAAGACCGTCATGGCGGGGTACCTGAATGACCCTGACTTGACGGCGGAAGCCATCGTCGATGGGTGGCTGATGACGGGCGACCTTGGCCGTTTCGACCCTGCAGGCCACTTGCAACTTTTTGGCCGGAAGAAAAACATGATCGTGACCGAGGAAGGGAAAAATATTTATCCCGAGGATATCGAGGCGGTTTTCGAGAGTCTTCCCGTGAAGGAATTTTGTGTCTTTGCCGCCAACTACATCTGGCCCAAGCGTTCGCTGGTCGGCGAAAAGCTGGTGCTTGCGCTTCATCTCGACCCGGGACAGCAGTACGGCGAAGAACTCCAGAACGACATCAGCGCGCGTAACAATCGCCTGTTAAACTATAAGCGCATCCACGGGGTCGTCCTCCTCGGGGAGGATTTTCCTCGGACGGCTTCTCTCAAGATCAAAAGAAATGCGTTGGCAGAGCGTCTCGCGAAACTCGATAGCGCCGCGATGTTGCCTTTGTGAAGCCGGAGTGAGGATTCTTCCATCGCCGTGGGGTGAGCGTTTCGATTTCGATCGCGCCTGAAATGAATCGGTTCTTCGCCATCGTCAACCCCGCCGCCGGTGGCGGCCGCTCGGCGAAACTCGCCGGGCCCGCAATCGCACGACTGCGCGAACAGCGGCTGCATGTGGACGTGATCGCTTCCACCGGTCCGGGCCACGCTATCCAGCTTGCCTCAGAGGCTTACGATCAAGGTTACCGGCGCTTTCTTGCAGTCGGCGGCGATGGCACAGCGCACGAGATTATCAACGGTGTTTTTGGTGGGCGAACCCCCGTACAGCGTATCGCACTCGGCTTTCTGCCCCTTGGCACGGGCAATTCGTTCTTACGCGACTTTTCGCAGAACGGCGCCGAAGTTTCGATGCAGGCTCTTCTCGATGGCCGCACTCGTCCCGTTGATCTCATTCGTTTGACCCACCGGGGAGGCGAAGTCTACTCCTTCAATCTCTTGAGCGTTGGTTTCACGGCCGACGTCGGCGCCATCACCAATCGCCTGTTCAAGCCGTTTGGACAGTTGGGATACCTGCTGGGCGTGTTCGTCCGCGTCTTGCAATTGCACCGGCGCTCGTTCGCTCTGCGCTGCGACGACGACCGGGAATGGGACGAACGCCGCTCTCTCTTTTTGACATTCAATAACAGCAAATACACGGGCGGCACGATGCTCATCGCGCCGCAGGCGGATCCCAGCGATGGCCTCATTGAATTTGTCCGCTGGGGTCCTATCGGACGCCTCGCTTTATTGCGCATGCTCCCGCGGCTCTATGATGGGTCGCATATCAAACATCCACTTGCTTCCCGCCGCGCCGTGCGCCGAGTCGAATTCAACTTGCCCATGCCGGTGGACATCCTGATCGACGGAGAAGTAGCCTCGCTAGCGTGCCAGTCGCTCGATATTCTTCCTGCTGCGGTGGATATCTACATATGAAGCAAGCCTGGTCCGTGCTCCGCAGCGCGATTCTTTGGATCATCAGCGGCCTGCACTTCTTCATCGTTGCGCCGCTGCTCGTCTTTCTTGGTATCTTCCTGGACCCCCGGAAGCACGACTGGCTACAGCGCGGTTTCTGCCGTCGCATTGCTTTTCTCTCGGGAGCGCGGATTGAAGTTTGTCGCTCGCCCGGCTTCGATCCCAGCCGGACGTCCTTTTTCGTGACGAATCACGTCAATCTCTTCGATCCCTTCATGCTGTACTGTGCCATTCCACAGTTCGTCCGGGGCTGGGAGCTGGAATCCCACTTCAAGATTCCCGCGTATGGCTGGCTGATGAAACGCTTTGGGAATGTGCCGGTCCCGGATGTGCGGCGCCCGTCGGACCTGAAGCGAATGTGGCGTCTCACGCAGGATGCCATCGATGGCGGCACCAGCCTCATTATTTTTCCAGAGGCCAAGCGGACCCGCGACGGGCACCTCGATCAATTCCAGGACGGCGGATTTCGCGTCGCGCAGCAGCTTGGTATTCCCGTCGTGCCCGTCAGCCTGGTCGGGTCCTTCCGGCATCACTCCACGGGTCACTGGATGCTCTGGCCGGCAAAGATCACGGTGTACTTGCACGAAACCATTGAGACCAAAGGTCTTGCGAAAGAGGATGTGCCGGCTTTGCGCGAGCGCGTTCGCGAAATCATAGCCGCACCGCTAGAAGACGCGCTACAGCGCGAGCAGGGGATGCGTCATTCCCGGGAAGATGCCGCCCACCAAACAGCTCCCTGAGGCAGATGTGCTTCCCGCCTTTTCATCAGATTCGTTCAGTGGTTTTCGCCTCACCTTTAAGAATGAAATCAAAAAATCGTGCGCCAGGGAATGCGCGGATTATAGCGAGAGTTTGATGCCCGGCAACACGCGGCCGGCCTTGGTTTCCTGCCATGTGAAAGTAATGCGATGAATGACGGTAATCGTCGAAATCACCGCGATTACCCAGAGCACCGGCCCCATGCGATTGAATAGCCCGCCGATGATCAGCAGCACCAACCGCTCGGGCCGTTCCATGAATCCGACCTTGCACAAGGGAATGAGGGACTCGGCGCGGGCGCGCGCATAGCTGACCATGACCGAACCCGCCGTTGCAACCGCCGCCAGCCCCACGTAAGGAGTGCGCCCACTCACCGAATAATAGACCAGCAGACCCATGTACAGCGCCATGTCCGCGTAGCGGTCCAGCGTCGAATCGTAGAATGCTCCGAATGCCGTGACCCGGTTCTGCCGCCGCGCCACTTGTCCATCGAGCATGTCCAGGAAGCCGGCAAAGAAGATAATCAGGGCGCCGGTGCGGAATCCACCGACGGCGAAAAAAGCTGCCGCGCCAAAATTCACGACCAGCCCGAGAAACGTCAATACATTGGGATTAATCCCCGTGGCAGCAATGCCGTTGACTATCTTGTCGAGCAGCCATTTGCTGCCGGTTCCGATCGCGCCCGTAAACGTGGCCATATTTCCCTAGTAGTGTCTCAAAACACAGCTATATTCGCGTAATCAAGAGATGTTCCCTAATTCTGCGGCATCCTACACTAGGCCCGCCGTCTGTCGCAAACGGTTGCCGACATTCCGTCGGCTGCGAGGAAAGACTTGAATCACTCTCAGTCGTCGATTCTCCTTGACGGCAAGGCAGCGTCGGCCTAAATTCTGTGAGTTTAAGGCTTCTTCACCGGCGATGAACCGCGAGCTTACCCGTCGTAACTTTCTCTTGAGCGCAGGTGCGGGCCTGAGCGCCGCCGGGGTATCAGCGCTTTGGCCTGATTTAGTTTCCGCCGCGATATACGCCCATCGCGCCGCGCAGTCGCCCACGCCTCCAAAATTCGAATTTTTCAGTCCCGAGCAGGCTGCGGAGATTGATGCGATCGCAGCCCGCATCATTCCGACTGACGACACGCCCGGAGCACGCGAAGCCGGAGTGGTTTATTTCATCGATCGTGGCTTGGCTACATTTGCCGTTGATGATCAGAAGACGTATCGCGAGGGCTTACCGGAATTGCAAGCGCGAGTGAGCGAGATGTTCCCGGGCGTTGGCAGGTTTTCTGCCTTGACGCCCGAACAGCAAGATGAGGTTTTGCATTCTTTCGATGAGCAGCCCGAAACATCCCAGAAGAGCTCCCGGCCGGGCCGGCAGCCTTTTCGGCCCCGCCCTGGCGCACAAACTTTTTTCGAGACGCTTCGCCAGCATACCATTGCTGGGTTTCTGATTGATCCCGAGTCCGGAGGCAATCGAGGAGGCGTGGGCTGGAAAGTTATTGGCCGCGAGCCGGAGCATATGTTCCAGCCCCCGTTCGGATATTACGACAAAGATTATCCGGGTTGGCAGCCGGTCGCGAAGGAAACGGACAAGAAATGAAGCTCGACCGGCCCAACTACAAAACTTCCGACGAAGTCGATTTTGTCATCATCGGCTCCGGCGCCGCCGGCGGAATCCTGGCCAAAGAACTCTCCGCCGGTGGTTTCCGCGTGGTCGTTCTGGAACAGGGTCCGTACCTAACGGAGTCCGACTTTACTCACGACGAGGTGAAGGTCTTCGCGCAGGACCTGCTCACGAATCATCCCAAGCTTCAGCCCAACACATTTCGCAAGACGCCGGACGAAAAAGCCAAGCCGCAGCGCGCGCTGATGTACGGGCGCTGCGTCGGCGGCACCACTGTGCACTTCACGGCAAATTTCTGGCGCTTCCATGAAATCGATTTCATCGAGCGCAGCAAGGTCGGCTTGATCCCGGGTACCGGCTTTACGGACTGGCCGATCACCTATGCCGACCTCGAACCGTACTATTCGAAAGTCGAATGGGAGATCGGCGTTTCCGGTCTGGCCGGCGCCAGCCCTTTTGATCCGCCGCGCTCCAAGCCTTACCCGATGCCGCCGCTGCCCGTGAAATCTTCCGGCGTAATTTTTGAACGTGCCGCGCGGAAGCTTGGCTGGCACCCGTTTCCCGCGCCGATGGCGATTCTTTCGCAGCCGCGCGCTGGACGCAGCGCTTGCATCAATTGCGGCTTCTGCCTCGGGTTCGGCTGCGAAGTAGGCGCGAAATCGAGTTCTCTTGCCACCGCCATTCGAATGGCGGAGCGCACGGGCCGCTGCGACATTCGTCCGAATTCCTACGTTCACCGCATTGAGACGGACGCCAACGGCCGCGCCGTGGGTGCCGTCTATTTCGATGAACAGCGCGCTACGCACTTGCAGAAAGCCAAGGCAGTAATCGTCTGCGCCAACGGCGCGGAGACTCCCCGGCTGCTTTTGCTTTCCGCCAACAAACAATTTCCGGATGGCCTGGCGAACTCCAGCGGCCTTGTAGGCAAATATCTGATGCTGAATTCCAATACTGTCGCCGTTGGCGTCTTCGAGCAGCCTCTGAACGATTACAAAGGCTACTGCGTGAGTCGTGTCCTTCATGATTTCTACGAACTCGATCCCCAGAAGGTAGGTTTCTACGGCGGCGGTGGCCTCGATGCTCGCTTCGATTTCACTCCCATCAGTTTTGCCTTCGCGGGTGTCCCGCCCGAAACGCCTCGGTGGGGCAAGGACTTCAAAGCAAAGCTGGCTCACAACTTCACCCGCACCATGGAAATCTTCTGCCATGGCACCTCGCTGCCTCTCGAGAACAACAGCTTTTCCTTGGATTCCGAGTTGAAGGATGCCTGGGGCCTGCCCGCTCTCCGCATGACCTACAAAGATCATCCGGACGATTTGAAGCTCGTGAACTGGCTCTCGGCCCGCGCCGGCGAGCTGCTCGAAGCTGCCGGTGCGCAAAAAAAGTGGGGCTTTCCCATCACCGAGCAGCAGATGGCATTCCATCTTCTTGGCACCTGCCGGATGGGGAACGATCCGAAAACTTCTGTGATCAACACGGACCATCGCACGCACGACGTGAAAAATCTCTTTTTGTGTGATGGCAGTAGCCTGGTCACCTCGGGGAGGGGCCAACCGACCATGACCATCGAGGCGCTTGCCTTCCGTGCTGCCGATCGCATCACGGCCCTCGCGAAGCGCGGCGAGATCCGCAGTTGAAGTCCCTTCCAGTGTGCGCCGTTTCAGCGGATCGTTTGTAACCCCCTTGCGCGTACTTTCGTCCCATTTTCTGCACGAGGAGAATCCGTGAGCACAAAACGTCCGAAAATTTGGTTTATTAGCGGTGGAATTTCTTTGGGTCTCACTCTAGGCCTTGCAGGGACGCGAGCGCAATCCGCTCCGGCGCAGGCGCCCGCGGCCGGAGCAGCATTTCCCAAGCTCGCCGAAGAACAATTCAAGAATATTCAGGCTCTTAAAGGTATTCCCGCGGACGCGCTAGTTCCCTCCATGCAGTTTATTGCCGCTTCCCTCGGGGTCGAGTGTGAGTTCTGCCACGTGCGCAACGAATTCGAAAAGGATGACAAGAAACCTAAGGTCACCGCCCGCAAGATGATCAACATGATGATGGCCATCAATAAGGAGAATTTCGAAGGTCATCGCGAGGTCACCTGTTACTCTTGCCATCGCGGCTCGACCGATCCTGTGGGGACGCCCATCATCACCGCCGAGGAGCCCAAGGTGGGAACCGGCGGCGGGAAAAAGCCCGGCGAAGAAAAACTCGCATTACCTCCCGGAGACCAACTCCTCGACAAATACCTCGCGGCCGTCGGGGGCGCCGATGCGCTCCAGAAAATCACGAGCCGCGTGCAGAAGGGAACTCTCACTGCGTTCGGCGGCCAGCATTTTTCCGTGGAGGTCTATTCGAAAGCTCCCGATAAGCGAGTCTCGATCATGCACCTGCGGGGTGGTGACAGCCTGACCGCCTTCGACGGAAAGCGGGGGTGGCTCAGCGTTCCCGGGCGCGTACACATGGTGACGGCGGCGGAGAACGATGCTGCGCGCATGGATGCCGATCTCTACTTCGCCCTACATTTGAAAACGCTCTACCAGAAATTCCGCGTCGACGCTGGCGAACAGATGGATGGTCGCGACACGTACCTGGTCACTGGTCACAGCGAAGGCCGGCCGCCGCTCCGGCTCTACTTCGATCAGCAATCCGGCCTGCTGCTGCGCCTCGTGCGCTATGCCGAAACTCCGCTCGGGCGGAACCCTACGCAAATCGACTATGCGGATTACCGCGACGCCGACGGCGTAAAGCTCCCATTCCGTTGGACCCTCGCGCGGCCCGGCAATCGTTTCACCATCCAAGTCGAACAACTCCAGCAAAACCTTCCCGTGGACGACGCCAAATTCGCGCCTCCGCCTCCTCCTCCGGCAGCCGAACCGGAGCCTCCTGCTCCCTAACTTGGATTTCGATTCTGGAGCGCATCCGATCAGCTCTTAGTTCAGCCGTGGAATTGTCTTGTGATGACTCGAGAGCCCAAACTCCCGCTTTGCGGCATTAGAAACGGAAAACCAGTCCGCCCACGAAATTTCCACGGTTCAGATAGTGCGGCACTCGGGCGGGAAAGCAGAAACCGAACGAGTCGCAGAACAGCGCTGTTGAAGAATTCTCGTAAGTCGCCAGCCAGCGTGCGTCTCCACGCAGGCCAAAGTGGCGGTCCACCATGTACTTCACGCCGCCGCCGAATCCAAACGAAAACTGCGTGCGGTCCGGCGTAGCACCAGTATTCCAATCGTGCGTGAACCCGACTCCGCCAGCGATATATGGACGCAGCCTCTGGTCCCTGCCCCGCAACATGTGCAGCAATCCGAACTGAAACTGATCGATGTCTGAATGAAACGCCTTCCTGAAGAGGCCGTCTGCAACTTGTCGTTCGCTATATGTGGTCTGGTTGCGGTTCCACATGAATTCGAACTGCGCACTTTCCGCTAGCGAATAGTCGAGGAAAGTGCCATAACTCGCGTTGCCATTCGCGCGCAGGCGGTCTATGGCCAGTGAGTTGTTGATCGGAAAGGATCCACTCGTTTCATAGCCTGCAAATGGGGTGAACTCCCACTTTTCCCGCCGCCATTGGGCGTTTGCCGGTGCGCTGGCAGCGAGGAAAACGATTCCTGTCAGGATCCACGCAGAGCGGTTTCGCATGCTTCCTCCAATCTTTAACGCTGGTGGGGACCTCAGCCTGATTACCTTCCAGGCCCTCCGTTGAATGAGATGCACAAAATCAAGGACGGAGCCATACGGCGACTTGCCGCAATTTGAACGTCGCGACGGCCCAGGCACCTTTCCCCTGCGCTCGACACTTCCGGCGGGGAACGCGCGTCCTATGCGGACAAAACACGGCGAAAGGAAAAATTACTCGCCGCCAGACGTCGGCAGCGTGTGTCCCGGGAGCGCCCTCCACGCGAATTCTACTGTGGCTGTCGAAGGCTCGCGTTCCGGCGAGTCCACGCTCATGCCAAGAAACGCGATTTTCTTCGGGGGGATTCGATAATAACCGGGAATGGTGGGCCTGGGTGGACTTGAACCACCGACCTCGCCCTTATCAGGGGCGCGCTCTAGCCACCTGAGCTACAGGCCCAAACGAAGCGCAACTTGAAAATTCTAGCACGGCCCCCGGCATCTTGCACAATTACGCAAGAACTGGATTCGTTCTGCCGTCAACCTGTGGCACCGCCTCTGTCCGGGGCCGGAGGATTTCATCTCATGTACAGCCGCCCAATCGTCACGTCGCTGAAAGTCTTGGTTCCGCCGTTCATTGCACAAATCCCACGTTGGGCGTGGGCCCGCTTCCTTCCGGCGACTCCTTGATCGGGCCGAACTGCGCCTCATATCGCGCCAGATTTTCTCCCAGCGCCCGCCAGATGCGCTTCGCGTGTCCCGGGCTGACAATCATGCTGTTCAGCAGTTTTCCTTGTGCGCCGTTCGGAAAAATATAAATAAAATTCAGCGTGAACTCTTCGAGATTGTGGTGAATCATTACCAGGTTGCTGTACTGCCCCTGCAATTCCTTCTCATCCGCTTTGATCTGCACCTGGCCCTGCGCTGGCTGCTGTTGGTCCATTGCGTTTCTCTCCCGGAATGCCGCTTCGAACTTACCACAAGGCCCCACGCTTCGCTTGCACTGCCCGGTTGCCTCCGGGGCGCGCCGCCATTGTTCACAAAAAGGAACCGGAGGACTATTGACACGAGCCCATATTAAATGTAGTTTAGGAATGTTATTTAGCATAGTTAACCTCCGACATGGCAGACAGGATTCCTCACCAACTCGAGACGGCTCCGTCGCTCACCGGCGGGTCTTCCGCCGGCTTCCTTTCCTCGACGGCGGCACCCGGCCGTGACAATCTGCCCTCTTTGCCTGAGGCTCATCGCACCATCCCTTTTTCTTCCGGGGCTTCCTGGCTCCGCAAGGTCTTGGCGTTCGCCGGCCCGGGCTATCTGGTCGCCGTCGGCTACATGGACCCCGGCAACTGGGCTACGGACATCGGCGGCGGCTCGAAATTCGGCTACACGCTTCTTTCCGTTGTCCTCATCAGCAGTCTTTTAGCGATGTTCCTGCAAGCGCTTTCCGCAAAGCTCGGTATTGCCACGGGACGGGACCTCGCCCAGGCTTGCCGCGAGCACTATTCCCGACGCACCTCTCTGTTTCTGTGGGTCGTTTGTGAATCGGCTATCGCCGCCTGCGATCTTGCAGAAGTCCTGGGCTCGGCGGTCGCTCTCAAGCTTCTTTTTGGATTGCCACTCCTGGCCGGTGTTCTCATTACCGCCTGCGACGTTCTCCTGGTTCTCGCGCTGCAGGGCCGCGGCTTTCGCCTGGTGGAAGCCTTCGTCGTCACGCTTATCGCCTCGATTGCCGCCTGCTTCGCCTACGAAATCTTTTTTGCCCATCCGCTCTGGCGCGCGGCCGCCGTCGGCTTCATCCCTCGTGCCGAAATCTTGCACAACCGCGAGATGCTCTACATCGCTATCGGCATTCTTGGCGCCACCGTGATGCCGCATAACCTCTACCTCCATTCCAGCATCGTCCAGACGCGGGCCTTCGGCGTCTCCACATCAGATCGGCGCGAAGCCATGCGTTACGCCATTTTCGATTCCACACTCGCCCTTTGCTTCGCGCTTTTCATCAACGCCGCCATTCTGGTGCTCGGCGCCGCAGCCTTCCACACCCGCGGCCTTAACAACGTCGCCGAACTCGCCGACGCCTTCAAACTTCTCAGCCCCGTCCTGGGGGTCAGCCTCGCGAGCACGCTATTTGCCTGCGCCCTGCTCGCCTCCGGGCAAAACTCCACGCTTACCGGCACTCTTGCCGGCCAGATCGTCATGGAAGGTTTCCTCGACATTCGCCTCCGACCTTGGCTGCGCCGCCTCATCACCCGCGGCATGGCCATTCTCCCTGCCACGCTGGTCATTGGGATCGCCGGCGAAAGCAAAGTCACTTCTCTGCTCATTCTCAGCCAGGTCATTCTCAGCTTTCAGTTGCCGTTTGCCGTCATTCCTCTCGTTCAATTCACCAGCAGCCGCTCCAAGATGGGCGAATTCGTCAATTCGCGCCTCACCATCGCTGTCGCCTGGATCGTTGCCGCCGCCATCCTCTTCTTGAACGCCGAGCTGCTCTGGCTGATCTTCCGTTCTGCCTGATCGCTCTTCCCCACCTTTCTCCGCGCAGTTGGTTTGTTCTTCTCCGTGCACTCTGTATTCTTCGTGCTCCGGTGTTGAATCTTGTTTCCTATCCCAATTCACATCTAGCCTTTCGTTGCCCCGGCGGTTATGCGAAAATTTTCTTTGGCTCCATGGATGCCCACACCAAACGCAACCTTTGGATGCGCAAAATTCTTTTCTTTTTACTCCTCGCGCTGATTTGCATCTTGCTCGCTTACACCGCGTACCAGCAGAACAAAGCGTGGGTCGTCCCTGAGGAGGCCAAGAGCCGCACAAATCCTGTTCCGCGCTCCGAAACCGCCCTACAGGCTGCCGGAGTGCTTTATAGGAACGACTGCGCCCAGTGTCACGGCGAACACGGTAAAGGCGACGGCCCGGAGGCCAGGACGCATTCTCCTCTTCCCGCTGATCTCACCGACGCCAGGCGCATGAGCACGGTGACCGACGGCGAAATCTTCTACCAGATCAGCGAGGGCAAAAGACCCATGCCCGCTTTTAAGAATCGCATGACCGAAGACCAGCGCTGGCAGCTCGTTCTCCTCGTCCGCTCCTTTGCCCGATCGCCCGCCCCTGAGAGGGAACCCGTGAAAACGCTGCCCTTACAGCCCGATGCGGTCAAGAACCCCGCTCATTCCTCGAGTAACTAGACGCCATCTCAGAAAAGGTTTGGGGTCCGCTAATCTCTCACCCATCTCCTTGACTTGCCCTCATCTCTGCCATCTCTCTGGTTCGCAATCTTGAGAAGCTTCGTCATTTGTCCGGCGACTCGATGGTCTGACGGTTCTCTTTCCAAACCCGGTGCTCCAGATATATCCTCGTTTGGTTCCATTCCTCATCCTAAGGAGACTCATGCGTCATTCTCTCGTGGCATTTGTATGCGTTCTTGCCTTGTCGCCTATCACGCACGCAGCGCCGGGCGCCGTTCGCTGCGGCAAAGTACTCGATGTTCGTTCCGGTCAAACGCTCACTGACCAGGTCGTTCTTTTCGATGTTGGCGGCACCATCACTTCGATTGGTTCTTCGTCCTCCATAAAACTCCCGGGCGGAATCATCCCGGTCGATCTTTCCCATGCCACCTGTCTCCCCGGCCTCATCGATGTTCACACGCATCTCACGGGTGATCCCACCGGCAACGGTTATGCGGGCCTCGGTATTTCGATTCCACGGGAGGCCGTCACCGGCGTAAAGAACGCACGGCTCACCCTCCTCGCTGGTTTCACCACCGTCCGCAATGTCGGCGCGGACGGCTTCGCCGACATCGCCCTCCGCGACGGCATCGATGCCGGCGAGATTGAAGGCCCGCGCATGCGCGTTTCCGGTCCTCCACTCGGCATTACCGGCGGCCACTGCGATAACAATCTTCTCCCCTCCGAATATCATTACAAAGCCGACGGCGTTGCCGACGGCCCCTGGGCTGTGCGTGCAAAAGTTCGCGAAGTCGTCAAATACGGTGCCGACGTCATCAAAGTCTGCGCTTCCGGCGGAGTCCTCAGCAAAGGTGACGCGCCGGGCACCCCTCAGTACACCCTCGAAGAGCTGCAAGCCATCGCCGAGGAGGCCCACAAGCTCGGCCGCAAAGTCGCCGCGCATGCTCATGGCACGCAATCCATCAAAGATGCCATCCGCGCGGGCATTGACTCGATCGAGCATTCCAGTCTCATTGACGACGAAGGCATCGCCCTCGCCAGGCAACACGGCACCTATCTCGTCTTCGACATTTACAATGACGACTTTATTCTTCAGGAGGGCCTGAAAGCCGGAATGCTTCCGGAGTCCATTGAAAAGGAAAGGAAACTTGGCAAGCTGCAGCGTGAGAATTTCCGCCACGCGTTTCAGTCCGGGGCGAAGATGGCCTTTGGCACCGACTCCGGCGTTTATCCCCACGGCGATAATGCAAAACAATTTGCAAAAATGGTCGAGTGGGGCATGAAGCCTCTCGACGCCATTCAATCCGCCACCATCAACGCCGCGGATCTTCTCGGCTGGGGTGACAAAATTGGCGCTCTTGAAATCGGCCATTACGCCGACCTGATCGCCGTCAGCGGCGATCCCACCTCCGACGTGCGGGCCCTCGAATCCGTCAAGTTCGTCATGAAGGGCGGCACCGTCGTCCGGAACGATTTAGCCGCAAAATAAGAGGGAAGGGGAGCAGCGGGCACCCGTTCCGCCGCTTCCCGGCCGAATCCTTACTTCTATTAAAATGTTCGCCGCACTCCTTCTCGGTCACCGTCTCGCGTTCGTATTACTTTGCGCTCTTCTGCTTGGTGCCGCGGTCCCACTCGCCTTTGCATGGACACGCATTTTTCCTGAAGAGCAGCCTCCTTTCCGGCTTGACCGTCCTTCCAGGAGCAGGTTCCCGAAGGTTGTTCCCGTGCGAACGATGCAACATCCCCGCACCGATCCCGTCGCATTGGCGCTCCTCATGGGCGTCAGCCTCAGTTATCTTTTGCAACTTCCCGGCTTGCCGCGAGAGGCCGTTTTCGCCCGCCTTGCGGCCTATGTTCCCGAAATCTGGTTGCATTGGATCGTGCGAATCGGTTGGGGACTTCTCCTTACCGTCCCGGCTGTGGCCGCTTTCTATTCCGTCCTCCAGCCTAATCGAATTCGCGTGCCTCTCCTTGCCGCCGGAATCCTGGTTCCACTCCTCTGGCTATTGATTCCCTTGCTGCTGGCCGCGTTCATCGCCTCCTGAAAGCAGAAAGGGCCGGCAACCGCCGGCCCCTTCTCCTTTTCCTGAGCGCTTTTGGTTTCTGCGTTCTGTTCCCTGTGTCCTTGCTCCGTTGGCCCTCTTATGCGCTCGCCGCCTTTACTTGGGATAACGCTGCCGCTACCTCTTTGAGATCCGGCACCACGGGAATGTCATAGTTCTTGATCCACGCCACCTTTCCCGCCTTGTTCACAATCGCAATCGCGCGTCCTGTAATTCCCTTGTCCGCAAGGTACACGCCGTACTTTTCGCTCATCGCCCCTCGCGGATGAAAATCCGCCAGCAG
>WNEY01002396.1_pt1 | contig 13739 bp, 11 predicted proteins | sample 5400531 | NCBI WGS metagenome assembly WNEY01 (sample SAMN13153338, study PRJNA577476) | soil metagenome | isolation source: 200 cm saprolite under Douglas fir tree site 1 | place: USA:California | collected 2015-04-18
TGCCCCCCGACCCCTCGAGGACGACCGATCTGGCTCATGAGCGCAGCTTCTCTCGTAGCAGTCTATTCGCCATCTCGGGGTTCGCCCGCCCCCGGGTCTTTTTCATCACCTGGCCGACCAGAAAGGTCAGCGCCTGAGTCTTTCCCGCCCGGTACTCGGACACCGGACCGGTGTGCTCGGCCAGCACCTCGTCCACGATGCGCGCCAGCGCCTCTTCGTCGCTGATCTGCGCCAGCCCGCGCTCGCCCACAATGACCTCGGGCCGCCGGCCCTGGGCGAGCATGTCAGCGACGATCTCTTTCGCGGTGCGACCACTGATCGCCCCGCGCTCGACGAGCTGCAGGAGTTCTGCCAGATGGGCAGGCGTCACCGGCAGTTCGTCGATCTCCTTGCCCGCGGCGTTGAGATAGGCGGTGATGTCCCCAACCAGCCAGTTACACGCGGCCTTCGGGTGCGGGAAGAGCCGGACTGTCTCCTCGAAGAACCTGGCCATCGCCGCCGATGACGTCAACAGTTCAGCATCGTACTCCGGCAGCCCGTAGGTGTCCACGTAACGCCGGCGCTTCGCCTCCGGCAGTTCGGGCAGTGAGGCGCGGACCTGCGCCACCCACTGCGGGGCCACGGCGATCGGGACCAGGTCAGGCTCCGGGAAGTAGCGATAATCCTGCGCCTCCTCTTTGGTGCGCGACGAGAACGTGATGCCGCGGCGCTCGTCCCAGTGCCGGGTTTCCTGCTCAACGGGCTGCCCCCGGTCCAGCACCGCGCGCTGGCGCTCGACCTCGTAGGCCAGCGCCCGCTCGACGGAACGCAGCGAGTTCATGTTCTTGACCTCGGTGCGGATGCCAAGGTCCGCGCCGGGCCGGCGCAAGGAGACGTTGGCGTCGCAGCGCAGACTGCCCTCTTCCATCTTGCCGGTGCTGACCTCGATCGCCTGCAGGACGGCGCGCAGCCGCGCCAGGAACGTCCGCGCTTCCTGCGGCGAACGCAGTTCGGGCTCGGTGACAATCTCCATCAGCGGCACGCCGCTGCGGTTGAAATCGATCAGGCTGTAGCGGATCCGTCCCTGCTGCTCGGCGTGCACGAGCCGGCCGGTGTCCTCCTCCAAATGCACCCGGCGAACGCCGATGCGCCGCCGCCCTGGATCGGATGGTGCAGGGCGACCGCCGGTCGCGTCGGGTACGAGATTGCCCTCCCTCGGGATCTCCAGGCTGCCGTCGGTGGCCAGCGGCGGGTGGACCTTGTACCGGTACTGGGTGATCTGGTAGTTCTTGGGAAGGTCCGGGTAGTAGTAGTTCTTCCGGTGAAATTGGCTCATTGGCTGAACCGTGCAGCCCAGGGCGACCGCCGTGCGCAGTCCCAGGTCGACCGCCTTCCGATTGAGCACCGGGAGCGACCCCGGCAATCCCAGACAGACTGGACAGACGAGCGTATTGGGCGGCGCCCCAAACGTCACCGGACACGCGCAGAACATCTTGGACGCGGTCAATAGCTGCACGTGGATCTCTAATCCGATGACGATTTCGTATTCCATGCTGGTTAGCGTTTCCATGGGTGCAGCCCGTCTGCTCTGTCTTCCAGGTCTCCCAGGTCCACGGCGCTATGACCGCTTCTTCCGTCGTGATCGTTGAGACCTGGAAGACTTGGTAGACTTTGAAGACCTCGAAGACGCAGTTGTCTTGGTCGTAGCCCGGCGACGGCCATCGCGGGCCACGACAGGCTGCGCGATGAGGGGGGGCCGTCGCGTGTGCCACTCCGTGCCCTGCTCGTACGCGTACGCGGCGCGAAGGACCGTTGCCTCGTCGAACGGTTTGCCGATCAACTGCAGGCCGATGGGCAATCCACTCGAGAACCCGCACGGCACCGAGATGCCCGGCAGGCCGGCCAGATTCACGGGGATGGTGTAGATGTCCGCCAGATACATCTGCAGCGGGTCATCCACTTTCTCGCCCAGCCGGAACGGGACCGTGGGCGACACCGGCATCAGGACCAGGTCCACCGCCTCAAGCGCCCGGAGGAATTCCTGCCGGATCAGCGTGCGCACCCGCTGGGCCTTCAGGAAGAATCCCTCGTAGTAGCCGGCGGACAGCGCATAGGTCCCAAGCATGATCCGCCGCTTCACTTCGCTGCCGAATCCCTGGCGCCGCGTGCGCGTGTACATGGTGAAGAGATCGTCTGTCGGGACGCGCAACCCATACTGCACACCGTCGTAGCGGGCCAGATTCGCGCTGGCCTCCGACGTCGCCAACAGATAGTACGTGGGCAGCGCGTACGGGAGGGACGGGAGCGACACGTCCGTCAGCGCCGCGCCCAGGCCCTCCAGGTGGGCGGCCGCCGCCTGCACGGCCTCCCTCACGTCGCCCTGCAGCCCCTGGCCGAATGCCTCCCGCGCCACGCCAATCCGCAGGCCCCGCACGCCGCGCGGCAGCGCCGCAGGGTAATCCTCGACCGGGACATCGACCGACGTCGAGTCCTTTGGATCGCGGCCGGCGATGACGTGCAAGAGCAACGCGGCATCGGCGACTGTGCGCGCCATGGGGCCGACCTGATCCAGCGAAGAGGCGAAGGCGACCAACCCATACCGGGAGACGCGGCCGTATGTGGGCTTCATCCCCACGATGCTGGTGAATCCGGCTGGCTGACGGATGGAGCCGCCGGTATCGGTCCCCAGGGCCAGCGGGATCATGCCGGCTGCCACCGCCGCCGCCGAGCCGCCGCTGCTGCCCCCCGGAACGCGATCCGGATCCCACGGATTGCGTGTCGGCCCGAACCCGGAGTTCTCGGTGGACGATCCCATCGCAAACTCGTCCAAATTTGTCTTCCCTACGATGACCGCACCGGCGTCCTTCAGCCGAGACACGACGGTCGCATCGTAGGGCGGCACCCAACCCGCCAGGATGCGCGATCCGCAGGTGGTCGGCATGCCGGCGGTGCAGATGATGTCCTTCACGGCCACGGGCAGCCCAGCCAGCGGCGGCAGCGCCTCGCCGCGGGCATAGCGCGCATCCCACTCCCGCCCCGCTCGGAGCGCGCCCTCGCGGTCGACATGCAAGAACGCATGAACGGTCGGGTTCAGCGCCTCGATGCGGTCGAGGCAGGCGCGGACGAGGTCGCTGGACGCGACTTCCCGGCGGCGCAGACGGGTGAGCAGTTCGGTGGCCGGGGCGTCAACCAGGGTGGCTACTCCGTCTCGATAATCGGCGGTACTTTGAAGAACCCGTCCTCGTGATCCGGCGCGGCGGCCAGGACCGCGTCACGCGGAAGGGGTGTGCCGGCGACGTCGTCCCGGAAGACGTTGGTGAGCGTCAGGACATGCGAGGTGGGCTCGACGTGCTCGGTATCCAGTTCATTGAGCGTCGCACAGTACTCCAGGATGCTGCCCAGTTGGCGGGCAAATCGCTGCCGTTCCTCGTCAGAGAGTTCGAGGCGGGCTAGCCGGGCCACATGCTCCACAACGGACGGGTCGATTGGCATCGTCACATCACCTGCTTCATCCTAACAAATCGTCGTCCAGTGCGTCCATGGCGTCAGGATTCGACGACGATCATCAGCGTGATTCCCTGGTCGGGGGCAAACGGCAACAGGATGCGGATGGTGTACGTGCCGGGTGTTCGGGCACGGTAGCCTTGCTCCAGAATGTCCAGCCGGACATCAGGGATGATGACCGGCGTGGGGCCACCGCCGTTCAATGCCAGACGGACGGGCTGTCTGGGTTTGACCTGCAACCAGAGCCTCTGCGCCGTGATCACGCCGGCATGAGTCCGATACCGCCAGGTGACGCCGGGCAGCGCCGGAGGAACGGCCGCGAGCACCCGGGCCGCGGTCCCCTCGTCGAGGATTCGAAGACGCCCGTGCTCCAGGCTGAGAACACGAGACACCCGGATTCCATCCTCACGCAGCGCGCTGAACACCGCGGCCTCACGGCCCCCGCCGAGCGGGACGGCGTCGGGCGAGAGCGGGATCGGGCCGGGCAGCGGCTGGGCGTAGATGCGCTCCGGCCGCCGGCGCCACTCGTCATACACGACGATGAATCCGACGTAGGTGCTCTCGGCCGCGCCGGGGTATCGTGGCACGACCGCGACCACGGCCGTCTCCAATGGCGACGTCCCATTCATCTCGACCCGGATGAGACCGCGGATGACACTGGCGACCGGGAGGAGGTCCTGGATCTGCCCCACAGACGGCGGCAGAGACGGAGGCTGGGTCCACACCGCGGCCGCCGCGATCACTCCGGCAGCGACAACGGCAGCCGCACCTGGCGGGATGGGGCGCATGTTACTCGTGACGAAAAGCCAATGTCCCGGTTCCCATGAATCCGGTATTCTGCGGCCTGGTCCTGGGTCCCAGGTCCCTGCCGTTACGTTGAGCCGCGCAGACGCGGGTCGAGGATATCTCGGAAGGCGTCGCCCAGCAGGTTCCACCCCAGCACAAACAGGAAGATCACGATCCCGGGGAAGACCACGGTGTACCAGTACACGAAGGGGTTTCCCGGCAAACCGAGGATCCAGCTGCGGGACATATTGATGAGCTGCCCCCAGCCGGCGTAGCCGATTTCCGCGCCCAGTCCCAGGAACGACAGCGCCGCTGCGACGAGGACAATGACGCCCGTGTCGAACGCGGCATAGACAAGGAACGGATAAATCGTATTGGGGATAACGTGCTGAGCGATGATGCGCAAATCTCCGGCGCCAGCGGCGCGGGCCGCTTCCACATAGTCACGCTGTTTGACCGACAGAATCTCTCCGCGGAGGAGGCGCGCATAAACCGGCCACCCTACGGCGGCGATCGCGATCATCACCTTGTCCAGCCCTTTCCCCAGGACGGCGGTGATCACCACCGCCAACACCAGGCTGGGAAACGCCAGGAAGATATCGGTCACCCGCATGATCACTTCATCGAGTCGCTTGCCATAGTACCCCGCGATGCTCCCCAACACCAGACCCACCGCAATGGAGATCGTCACCACGACAGCCGCCACCCGGAATGCCGTGCGCGTCCCCCACACAATCCCGTAGTAGATGTCGTACTGCCTTCCGGTTGTCCCAAGCGGGTGTCCCGGCCGCGGAGGTTGGGGGTCCGGCTGGAATCCTTCATGCGGGATCAGATAGGGATCCCGCGTTCCCACTTGTGGGGGCGCCAGCACGGGGCCCAGGGCCGCAACGGAGATGAAGCACATGACGATCACGAAGCCGGCGATCGACAGGGGATTGCGCTTCATGCGCTTGGTGAAGTCGGACGGAACCGACCAAAAGGCGCCGACACCGAGGAGCACCACCAAAAACGCCGCCACATCGAGGGGATGCCCGACGACTCGAAGCCGCACCGCTGGGGTGGCCAGCGACAGCAGGACCAGGAGCAGGGCAATGAGGCCCCCGGTCCGGATCGTGGGGACCAGCGTCGTGCGATTGAGCGCGGCGCGGAGGACGGCCATGCGGCAGGGCTACTGGAGACGAATGCGGGGGTCGATCGCCGCGTAGAGGATATCTGCGGCCAAGTTCCCCAGCACCGTCACCAGCGCAATGAAGATGCCAAAGCCGGTCACTCCGGGGATGTCGAGTTGCACGGCAGCCTCGGCGCCCCACTTTCCGATTCCCGGATAGTTGAAGATCGTCTCCGCCAGCACCACCCCGCCCAGCAGCCCCACGAACAGGAGGCTGGTCAGGGTCACCACCGGGATCAGCGCGTTCTTCCGGGCGTGGCGACGGATGACCACGGGCTCGGCCAGCCCTTTGGCCCGTGCCGTCCGCACATAGTCCTGCCGCAGCACCTCCAGCATCGATGAGCGGGTGATGCGGACCAGCAGCGCCATCTCGACCAAGACCAGGGTCATCGCGGGCCCGGCGATGTGACGCAACGCATCGACGAAGATCCATGGCTGGCCGTTGAGGAGCGCATCTAACGTCATCAGGCGCGTATACCGGTGGAACTCCGGTGACTTCACGAAGAGGTCAGCGTCCAGGGACAGCCGCCCTGGGGGAAACCAGTTGAGCCACCCGTAGAACACCATCAGCACGATCAGGCCCCAGACGAATGAGGGCAGGCCACGCAGCGAAATGGCAAAAAACCGAGAAAAGTGATCGACAAACTGATCCTTACGCACCGCCGCCTTGGTCCCGAGCCACAGCCCGATCAGCACCACCGGAATAAAAATGTAAATCGTCAGCTCCAGGGTGGCGGGAAAGAACGTGGCCAGCGCCGTGCTGGTGGGCATCCGGGCTACCTGCGACCAGCCCAGATCGCCGTGGGCCAGTTGCTTGAGCCATGTCCAATACTGCACGTGGACCGGTTGATCCAGCCCGTACTTACGGATGATGGCGTCGATCTGCGCCAGCTGCCGTGGATCTGTGACAAAGAGTGCGGCCCGCTGGGCCGGCGTGAGGAACTGGAGCAGCGCGAAGATGAGAATCGTCACGCCGAAGGCCACCAGCGGGAGGAGCAGCAGACGACGCGCCACGTATCCTGTCATCCCACTCACCTTTCGTGCCCAGGAGGCCGGACCGTCTCGTCCGGCCCCCTGGGTATTCCGCTGTCCGGTCGTCCAGGGTTACTGCCCCTTGGACAGCCGATACGCGTAACTGAAGAGCGTAAAGAACATCGGGTTGTGATACCAACCCTTCACCCAGGAACGCATCGTCACGAACGTGGTTGGATAGGCGGTGTAGATCGCCGGCACGTCCTGGTAGGCGATTTCCTGCACGCGGAAGTACAGCGCCTCCCGCTTCTTGGGGTCGGTCTCCTTGCCGGCCTGCTCAATGATTCGGTCGGCCTCTGGGTTCTTGTAGGACTGCCGGCCCGGATACGTCCCCGTGCTGTGCACAAACGGCACCGTGAAGTTGTCCGGGTCTGCGTAGTCGGCGGCCCACCCGATGATGAACATGGGCAGCTTCTTCTGGTTCATGAGACCCAGGTAGGACGACCAGGTGACCCCACGGGTGTCGATCTTGAACTTGGGGTTCAACGACTCCGCGGCTTCTTTCACCATCTGTGCCTCGGTCTGCCGCGTCACGTTCCCGCTGTTGTACAGGACGGAGAACTTGAAGCCGTTGTTCCAGACCTGTCCGCCCCAGGCTTCCTTGAACTCGGCCGTCGCCTGATCCTTGCTCACGTCGTACCACTTGCCGCGCGGGTTATAGCCCAGCATCCCAAACGGAATGGGCCCGTTGGCGATGCGGCCCTTGCCGCGCAGCGCCTGGTCGATAAAGGCCTGCCGGTCAAACAGGTGGGCGAAGGCGCGGCGCACATGGACGTCACTGAAGAAGTTGGGGGGGATGCCATTCCCGTCCAGCTTGCCGCTGCCGATGTCCGGGTTCCCTTCGGCGTTGACGCTGAAGTTCATGAAGATCACATTGTTCGTGGTCAATTGAGCGAGATCGTCCACGATGCGCACGCCGGAGATCCCGGTCACGGCCGGCTGGTCAGCGCGACTGACCTCAATCATGTCTGCGTCACCGTTCTGGAGGGCCAGGCGGCGGGGACCGAACTCATCGACCTTCTGGATCACGACCCGCTGGAGCTTGGCCGGCGCGCGCCAGTACCCGTCAAAGCGCGTCAGCGTGACGTTCCCTGTGGCGTGATCCCAGCTCTCGAGCTTGAACGGCCCGGTTCCAGCGGCTTTGTCGAAGAGCGTGGCGTCCTCGGGCTTTGGAGGGTTATTGTACTGGGCGACGTTGGTCTTGGCGCCGTCCCACCCGCCGTTCTTCACCACGAACCGCTTGGAGATCACCATCGACCACGACGCCATGATGTTCAGGAACGGGGCGTAGGGATCTTTCAGGGTCATGACCACGGTGTTGCCCTTGACCTGGATGGCCTGGTTCACGCGGTCCCAGATGTCAGGAATTAACTTCCCATTATCGTCTCGGGTGGACTGCGTGTCGAACCCCAGAAGCGACGCGAGCAGGATCCAGGAGGGTCCCCCGTCGGCATCGAGCAGCATGAACCGCATCAGCGAGTACCGGACATCATCCGGGGTCATGACGTTGCCGTCGTGGAACTTCACGCCCTGGCGGATCTTGAAGGTATAGGTCTTGCCGTCGGCCGAAATCCCGCCGTTGGCGACGCTGGGCACCTCAGTGGCCAGCATCGGTTCGTAGAGGTCGGTCCGGCCTCCGTTGAAGAAGATCAGCGTCTCGTAGACGTTCCAGAGAAATGTCCCGCTGCTGGTCGTGTCATAGGCAACGGCAGGGTCCAGGGTCGCCACATCGCCAAAGGATTGCACGATCAGCGTGTCCGGGTTCTTCACCGCTTGGCCCTGCGCGATGCCGTTGACGCCGGTCAGCGCCACGGCGAGCGTAAACACGAGCAGTATCAGCAATCGTCGTTTAAAGCTCATTCTCACAGTCCTCCTTTGTGATTCGGCTGCACTGGCTTACTCAGGGATCCCCGCCATCACCCCCTCGGCGCACTCTCTACGCGGTCGGCTGCTTCAGCACGGCCGCCTTGCTGCGTTGGTGCCTGAACGGCAGAATCGGGCAGGCCACGAAGTGGCTGTTGCCCCAGTAATCCACCAGTTCCGGGTCGTCCACCCGGCAACTGTCCTGCGCGTAGAGACAGCGCGTGTGGAACCGGCACCCCGACGGCGGGTTGACCGGGCTGGGCACGTCGCCCGGCAAGATGATGCGTTCCCGCCGCAGCCCGGGGTGCGGGATCGGCACCGCCGAGAGCAGCGCTTCGGTGTAGGGGTGCTGCGGATTGGCGAACAACTCGTCCGCCACGGCAACCTCCACGATCCGGCCGAGGTACATCACCGCGATCCGGTCGCTGATATGCTTGACCACCGACAGGTCGTGCGCAATGAACAGATAGGTCAGGCCGAACTCCTTCTGCAGTTCTTCCAGCAGGTTGAGCACCTGCGCCTGGATGGAGACGTCCAGCGCGGAGACGGGCTCATCGCAGATGATCAGTTTGGGGTTGACCGCCAACGCCCGGGCGATGCCGATGCGCTGGCGCTGCCCCCCGGAAAACTCGTGGGGATAGCGGTTCATGTGGTAGGGCGAGAGGCCGACCACCTCCAGCAATTCCTGCACCCGCCGCACTTTTTCCTTACCGTGGGCCAGGTTGTGAATTTCCAGCGGTTCCCCGATGATGTCGCCTACGGTCATCCGCGGGTTCAGCGACGAGTACGGATCTTGAAAGATGATCTGCATGTCCCGGCGCAGCCGGCGCAGCTCCTCCTTGGTGAGTTTGAAGATGTTTCGGCCTTCGAAGTACGCCTCTCCGCTGGTGGGCTCCATCAGCCGCAGGATCACCCGGCCCAGCGTGGTCTTCCCGCAGCCGGACTCGCCGACCAGCCCGAGTGTCTCGCCCCGGCGGATCGTCAGGGACACCCCGTCCACCGCCTTCACGGCACCGACCTGGCGCTGGATGATGAATCCCTTCGTGATGGGAAAATGCTTGACCAGGCTGCGGACGTCCAGGAGAACTTCGCTACTGGCGACCGTGCTCACGCCTCGCTCCTCCACCGTGCATCGTGATGTGTGATGGGTGATTCGAACATGTTCATCTCGGACCGTAGCTCGAGGCGGCCAGCCCGGCCGCGGCCGCGGCGCGTTTCTCTTCCGCGGTGGCGTGGTCGCTGTGCAGGAAGCAGCGCGCGCCGTGGTTGGCGCCGACGGGGTAGACCGGCGGGTCTTCCTTCACGCAAATCTCCATCGCAAACGGGCAGCGCGGCGCGAACGAGCACCCCGGCGGCAGATCGATCAGACTGGGCGGCTGCCCTTCGATCGGGATCAGGCGCTCCTTGCGCTCGTAGAGTTTCGGAATCGAATGCAAGAGCCCCCAGGTGTACGGGTGCTGAGGGCTGTTGAAGATGTCCTGGACCGTGGCACGCTCCACCGGGCGCCCGGCATACATGACGACCACGTCGTCGCACGTCTCGGCGACCACACCCAGGTTGTGGGTGATCAAGATGATCGCCATGTTGAACTCGTGTTGCAGCTCGCGCGTCAGGTCCAGGATCTGCGCCTGGATGGTGACGTCCAGCGCGGTGGTGGGCTCGTCCGCCATCAGGATGGACGGGTTGCACGACAGCGCCATGGCGATCATGACGCGCTGGCGCATGCCGCCGGAGAACTGGTGGGGGTAGTCGCGCACGCGCTCTCTCGCCAGCGGGATCTTCACCTTCTCCAGCATCTGCACGGCGCGATCCCAGGCATCCTTCTTGGCCAGCCCCTGGTGCAGGATCACGGCTTCTGCGATCTGCTCCCCGATGGTCAGCACCGGGTTCAGGGAGGTCATCGGCTCCTGGAAGATCATGGCAATGCGGTTGCCGCGGACCTTGCGCATCTGATCTTCCGGGAGCTTCAGCAGGTCGGTCCCCTCGAACAGGATCTGCCCCTCCACGATCTTGCCGGGGGGCTGGGGGATGAGACGCATCACCGAGAGGGCGTGCACGCTCTTGCCGCTGCCGGACTCGCCCACGATGCCCAGGGTCTGTCCCTTGCGGAGCTCGTAGGAGAGGCCATCCACCGCCTTCACGACGCCTTCGTCGGTGTAGAAGTAGGTTTTCAGGTTCCGGACAGACAGTAAGACCTCGGCCATACAGTCACCTCGCCGCGCTGTGCGTGCACACCCCTGGGACGGTGTAGTGTTCCACTTCCACTAGAGAACTCCTGTTCGCGCGCATTGGCGGCTCACCGGAGATGCCGTGGATCGAGCGCATCTCGCAGGCCGTCGCCGACGTAGTTGATGGCGATGACCGTCACGAAGATAAACAGCCCCGGAAAGATCGCCGTCCACGGCGCCGTGATCATCTGGTCCTGGGCGTTTTTGAGCATGTTGCCCCAGGTGGGAGTGGGCGGCTGGACCCCGAATCCCAGGAAGCTCAGACCCGACTCGGTGATGATGGAACTCGCCACCCGCAGCGTCGCGGCCACGATGATCGGGCTTGCGGCGTTGGGCAGGATGTGCCGGATCATGATCCGCCCGTTGCCCACGCCCAGCGCGCGAGCCGCCTCCACGAACACCTGCTCTTTTAAGGAAAGAAAGGATGCCCGCACCAGACGCGCCACCGTCATCCAGGAGAGCAGGGCGATCGCCAGGACGATCGCCAGGACCCCGCCCCGCAAGAATGGCAGCGGGAAGCTGCGCAGCACCAGCGTCAGCAAGATGAGCACAAAGAGCGCCGGAATCGAGAGCATCAAGTCGGTAAAACGCATCAGGAGATTGTCGATCGCGCCCCCGTAATAGCCGGCCGCGGCCCCCACGGCCGTGCCCACCAGGACCGCCAGCGCCATCGCCAGGACGCCGATGCTCAACGAGATCCGACCGCCGTACAAGATGCGCGTGAGAAGATCGCGTCCCAGGTCATCGGTGCCAAGCAGATGCACCGGCGAGGGTGGGCGCAGCTGGATCTGCAGCTGTGGCTTGTCAGCGTCGTAGGGCGACAGCCAGGGAGCCAGCAGCGACGCCGCGCCGAGGACCGCCACCACCAGTAGTCCCGCCACGGCCATGCGGTGACGGGCGAACCGCCACCAGGCCAGCCCGGCCATGGTCTGGGGCCGCGCCCTGAAGGAACGGGTCAGGGGTCGGGTGTCCGGTGTCTGGTCCACGACAAGCCCCGCGCGCGTTCCGACCCCAGACCCCCGACCCCCAACCCCGCTATCCATACCGAATCCTCGGATCGAGGACGGCATATGTCACGTCGGCCAGGAGGTTGAATCCGACGGTGAGCGCAGCCGTCACCATGATGATGGCCATCAACAGGGCGTAGTCCACCCGAAACGCCGATTCGATGAACAACCGCCCCATGCCAGGCCAAGAAAACATCGTTTCGGTGAACACCGCGCCGGCAAACAGCGTGGGGAGGTCGAGAGCCAGAATCGTGACCACCGGCGCGGCGGCGTTCTTCAACCCGTGCTTCCACACCACCAGGGGCTCGGGCGCCCCCTTCGCGCGCGCCGTGCGGATGTAGTCCTGGCCGATCACCTCAAGCATGCTGGCCCGCGTGTACCGGGTGTAGGTCGCGGCATTCGCCACGGCCAGCATCCCCACGGGCAACACCAGATGATGAATCCGGTCCAGGATGGAAAAGGGCTGGCCCAGCGTGTACATCCCCCCGCCAGGAAACAGCGGCGACCCGGTGAGCGGATTGCGGAGCGTCACGTGAAACACGATGATCAAGATCAACCCGAACCAGAAGATGGGGATGGAATGACCCATGAAGGCGACGGTGGTCACCACGTGATCCAGCGTCGAGTACTGGCGCAGCGCCGAAAAGATGCCGATGGGGATGGCCAGGAGGAGCGTTACGAGCGTCGCCACCCCGATCAGATACACCGTGTTAGGCAGCCGGTCCCCGATCTCCACCAGCACCGGCCGCTTGGACGCCAGGGAGTACCCCCAGTCGCCGCGGAGCAGGGCCCCCAACCACCGTAGGTACTGCACGTGGAGCGGCGCATCCAGCCCCAGGTCGTGCTCCAACCGCTTTTGATCCTGCGCCGTCAGGTCGGGGTTATTCTCGTACGCGGCCATAGGTCCACCCGGGATGACATGCAGCAACATGAACACCGCCAGGCTGACCAGCCACAAGAGCGGCACCGCCTGGAGGAGACGCCTGGTTACGTAGATCCCCATCCTGTCTCACGCACCCCGACCGCGCTCCATTGCGCCTATCGCAGCGACCAATCCTCTGCGTTCCACCCAAGGTTGTCCCACACGTTCGTCACCCACCCCTGGAGCCGGTCCCGATACGCATGGATCGCGGCCCGGTCGTACAGGTAGATGTGAGGCCGATCCTTCGCGAGCTCATTCATCGCCGCGCAGTAGGCCTTTTTCCGTACGGTGATATCCGGACTCGTGCCTGCCATCTTGATATTCTCATCGGCGGTCTTATTGGCCCAGCGCGCATAGTTGAACCCAGCGCCGCTGTTCGCGGCCGTGGGCATACTCCAGGAGGCAAAGTACCCCTCGACCTGAGACTGCGGGTCGACATCGGGGTTCGTCGTGTACATCACCACGTCAAAGTGCCCATGCTTGCGGAACGCGCCACTGGCCCACGAGCCGAACAGCACCGGCGACGGCACGTTCTCGATATAGAACTCCAATCCAATCTGCTTCATGTAGTCGATCAGCAGCTGTTCGACCTGCTCGCGGAGCTTATTGCCGGTAGTGGTTTGCAGCTTCAAACGGAGCCGGGTCCCGTCTTTCGCGTACCTGGCACCCTGGGCCACCCGGATCCCGTCCGGGCCCGGCTTCCATCCGGCCTGCTCCAGGAGCTGTCGGGCCCGAGCGGGATCGTACTCGCTGGGCCTAGTGGTGCAACGAGCCCAGCCAATGTGCAACTCATTGGAACCGATCGTGGCCAAGCCAAACAACAGCTTGTCAATGATCTCCTTCTTGTTGATCCCCAGCTCGATGGCTTCGCGCATCCTGGGGTCGCCGAGGATCGGATGCGGGTTCTTTTCCACTTGATCGGGGGACGGACCATCGAGCGTGGGATCGGCCAGATTCACCACCAGGCGCTCGGCGTTGGAGCTCGGCGCCGAACTGATCTTCACCCCTGCCGCGGGCTGCAGCTCTGGCACGTCCGACTCCACCAGATCCCACAGCACATCGACCTCGCCGGTCTTGATCAACTGCTTGCCAACCTCTCGGCTGGGCGTGATCCGGATGATCACGGCATTCAGGTAGGGCTTCCCGGCCTCGCGATAATACCGGTTGGGGATGAGGGTGATGTGATCGCCGGAGACCCATTCCAGCATGGTGAACGGCCCGGTGCCAACCGGCTTGCGGTTGTACGCCCA
>WNEY01002397.1_pt1 | contig 13735 bp, 11 predicted proteins | sample 5400531 | NCBI WGS metagenome assembly WNEY01 (sample SAMN13153338, study PRJNA577476) | soil metagenome | isolation source: 200 cm saprolite under Douglas fir tree site 1 | place: USA:California | collected 2015-04-18
CAGGTTCTGGCCGGTCAGGCCAGGACCCACGCCCCGCCGGAGCGGGTCAGTCCGTGCCGCAGCAGGGTGCGCAGGTTGATCGCGGCGCACCGGTTGTGCAGCCAGGCGTCGTTCTTGGCGGTGCCGATGTAACGGAGCCTGACCCGGCGCCCGTTCTGGGTCGCGGTCCAGGAGATGACACGCTCGACCATCGACCGGGTGGGGTATGCCTGCTTGAACTCTTCGGTGCGGGCCTGGGTGCGGGCCCCGCGCAGCAGGCCCTCATGCGGGTGGATGCTCATCGAGCGGCCGTCTTTGGCGGTGGTGCACTTGCTGCGCAGCGGGCAGCCGGCGCAGGCGGCGCCGAAGGTGACGGCCCGGTTCTTGCTCATCTGGCGGACCTGCCCGGCCGGGCAGGTGACGGTGCCGGCCTCCTCGTCGATGGTGAAGTCATCGAGGGTGAACCCGCCGGGCACGGCGGGGGTCAGCGGCTTGGGCTTGATGACGGTGTCGTGCCCGGCGTCGCGGTAGGCGGCGCGGGCCTCCCCGGAGCCGTAGGCCGAATCACCGTAAACCTCCAGGCCATCCTCCCGTGCCCGGGCCTCCGCCGCCGGCTCTGCCTCCGGTTCCGGCTCTGCCTCCGGTTCCGGCTCGCTGGCCGGGGCGGGGTGGAACCGGTCCCGGCCGGCCATCTTCACCCCGTTCTCCGCGTCGCTGCTGCCGTCGCCGGCGGCCATGGTCATCTCGCAGTCGGTGATCAGCCCGGTGTCCGGCTCGGCGGCCACGTGCCCGCGGAACCCGTCGCGGCGCTTCGACTTGCTCTTGCGGGTATGGCGGGCTTCGCGGTCCACGGTGCTGATCACGCGGTCGGGGGCGACCTTGCGGGCGATCCGCCACCGCCCGCCGGTGCCGTCGCTGCCCTCGGCCGGCTCCACGTCCTGCCCGGCGACCAGCGCCAGCAGACCCAGCGCGTCCGCCGCCGCGTCATCGCGCTGCGGCGCATCCGGGCCGGTCAGCCCGGCCAGCACCGCCAGCGCGTCATTAACCAGGTCCGACACCAGCTGCCGCTTCGCCGCCGGGTCGTCCCAGTCGATGTCCGGCTTGCCCGGCTGGGAGTAGTCTCGCCGGCATACCCGGCCGATGACCTCGCCCGCGCCGGGCACCACCCGGGCCGCCTTGCGGATCGCGGCGACCAGCTGGGTGACGGTGTCCTGGGTGGCCACCGCGTCATCGAACACCGTGGAGTCCACGCACCGCTTCCGCCGCCCCGCAGGATCCCGGTCCCGGCGATCACCCCGGCAACCGCGTCGAACACCCGGTCCGGCCGATCGGACTTCGCGATCCGCTTGCGCCAGTACACCAGCGTGGACGAGTCAAACGACACCTGAGTCAAAGACCGGCCGCACGCTACCTTCCACCGGATGTCGAACCGCAGCGCGTCCGCCGCCTGCCCGTCCGGCAGGTCATGCAAGGCCTGCAGCGCCAGCACGCTGCCGACCAGGTCCGCCGGCAGCGACGGGCGGCCGGTCCGGGACGGGAACAGGTCAGCGCTGAACGAGTCAGGAAACAACTCCCGCCGGTGCTCAGCCAGGAACGCGAACACGCTGCCCGCCGGCACCAGGTGCCCGGCCATCTCCCCTGCGTCCCACAGCTCCCGGTCCGGCCGCGATATACCCTGCATGAGAAGATCATCCCAGAAGATCGAACACACTGCCGGCAAAAACGCAGGCCAACCGGTCACGGGTTATTCAGAGGCGTCCTAGTCCGGCCGGTGGCCAGGACCGGCGCTAGTGCAGCCGCTCATTAGTCCCTGACTGGTTCCTGGCGGCGCGACTGGTTACTCCTCGTGCTCGTATTCGGTGAGGTGGATGATGGCGGCGGTGTCGTAGGCGTCGTCCGGGGTGCCGGTGTACTGGCCGTTTCTCAGGATCGTGTCCTGGTAGGTCTCGGTGGCGGGGTCGTAGAGGGCAAAGGCCCAGTCGTCGCCGAGGTACTCGATGCGGCACAGCCTGATTCGCTCGTCGTTGTCGTCGCCTTCGCCGGCCCAGGCGTCCATGTAGCCGAAGGAGCCTTTCCAGCGGATGGTGACCTCCTGCAGCCGCATGCTGGGGTGGGTGAGGGAGGCGTGGTGGTCGACGGTGTCCTCGACCAGTTCCTTCAGGCGCTTGGGCGGTACCGGCATGCCTTCCAGTGTCGCCCGCCGGCCGGGTGACCTGGACGGTTCCCGCGACACGCCGGCGGATGTCCCCTGCCTGGGCCTGCCCGTTGTGCATTCTGCGGTGTTCATGACGATGACGCCCGGGGAGAAGCAGCCGGGGAAGAAGAGGCGGAGACCGGGGCCGCCGGCAGTGCCGGTGCGGATGACGGTCAAGCGCGAGCGGAAGCTGCGCCGTATCATCGCGGCGGGTACCAGCCCGCAGCGACTGGTGCTGCGCGCCAGGATCGCCCTGGCCGCCGGCACTGGGCAGGGCAACGCGGAGATCGCCCGTGACCTGGGCTGCAGCGTCCGGGTGGTCCGGGAGTGGCGGGGCCGGTTCGCCGTGAACGGCGTCCGGGGCATCTTCGACAGGCCGCGTTCCGGCAGGCCGGAGACCCACGGGCCGAGCGCCCGGCTCGCGGTCGTCGCGGTCGCGACCTCGCTCCCGCCCGACGGGGAAACGGCCTGGTCACAGGCCACCATCGCCCGCCGCCTCGGCGAGCGCGGCCTGGACATCTCCCGGGCCGCCGTCGGGCGGGTGCTCGCCGAGGCGCACGTCCGCCCGCACAAGGTCCGGGGCTGGCTCAACCGCGCCGGCGACCCGTCCTTCTGGGCGAAGGCGGGCGCGGTCTGCCGCCTCTACCTGAGCCCGCCGCCGGGCACCGTCCTGATCAGCATCGACGAGAAAACAGGCATCCAGGCCAGGTCCCGCACCCATCCCGATGCCCCGGGACGGCCCGGGCGGGACGCGCGGCGCGAGTTCGAGTACGTCCGGCACGGGACCGTCTCGGTCATCGCCGCCCTGAACGTGGCGAACGGGCAGGTCATCACCGAGCGGATCCGCCGCAACGACTCCGTCACCTTCATGAAGTTCCTGGCCATGCTGGACCAGCACATCGCCCCTGGCCTGCGGATCTGCCTGATCATGGACAACGGCTCGTCCCGCACCTCGAAGGCCACCAGGGCGTGGATCGCCGCCCGCCCGAGGTTCGCCGTGACCTGCACCCCGAAGCACGCCTCCTGGCTGAACATGGCCGGGCAGTGGTTCAGCATCCTGACCAGGAAACTCCTGCGCCGCGGCGATTTCGCCTCCCAGGAAGACCTGGAGAGCCAGATCACCGAGTTCACCATCGGCTACAACAAGACCGCCCACCGCTGGAACTGGCGGTACGACGCCGACGCCGAGCACGCCCGCTACCTCGAGCGCCACCCCAGCGAGAACACCCGCGCAGACGCCGCACGGGACAGCGCGAAGGACCGCCGCGCCCGGGCAGCGTGACCACAGAACGTAACCAGGAACCAGTCAGGAACTAATGAGCGGCTGCACTAGTGCCTCGAACACGGCCAGGATCCGGTCGCCGGTGAACTCGTTGATCGTTGGTGTCGCCCGCAGCCACAAGGCGCCATCGGGAAGCTCGCTGACCTCGAAGAACGGTGACCCAGGAATATCCGTACAGGGCTTCACGGCGACGCCGGTAGTTCTCGCCGCCCGCCGGGCCGGTCACGATCGCCAGCTCCAGCGCCGTCTCACCGCCCGGAATCTGGTCATCGGACATGAACCCGGTGCACGCCCCGATTCGCGCCGCCTGCCGCTTGGCGAACTCGGCCCAGCGGTCCTGAAGCTCAGGAGATTCAACCCAGTTTTGACCGCCGCCCGGCACATACGCGGACGCGGAGTACGTGAACCGCACCCAGTCCTCTTCGTCCTCACGGCTGACCCCGACATGCGCCGCCGCGCATTCTGGCCCGTCGGCACCGGTCAGCTCGAGAGACAGCCACGCGGTCTGCGGCGAATCATCGAATCCGGCGAGCATCCGCTGCCATCTGGACTCGCTGAACTTCCGGTACCGGCCTATCCGCGGATCACCGGTGCCAACGGCTATCTCACCCGTGAACTGCCCTGTCCGCAGGCCCGCCCGCAGCCCAGGGAACACCTCCGTGAGCACCCCGTCCAGCCACCCGCGCGCGGCCTCCGCATAGCGCTCGCCCAAAGGGATCTGCGCGATCAGGTCCGCACCCATACTTCCCAGCACGAACAGGACGTTAGCGCGCGGACGCCTCCTGCGGGGCGGCTCCGCCTAGGCCTTCTGCCCGCATCAGCGCCGCGCCAGCGCGCATGGCGGCGCCGGGGCGGGCGAAGGCCCAGATGATGCCGAGCACCAGCCAGCCGATCGCCACTCCCGGGCCCCACCAGGCGACGCCGGTCGGGAGCGGCCAGACGTTCCTGAAAAGGGTGTAGCCGAGTATCACGATTCCCAGGACCGGAATCACGATCTCCCACGGCCGGACCGTACGCTCGTCGCTCTCGGAGAAGAACACCAGCTTCATCATCCCGACCGTGGCCATGATGTAGACCACCAGCAGGATCAGGGTACCGATGGTGGCTGCCACTCCGAACAGGGTGAACGGATCGCCGCGCAGCACGAACCAGGTAAAGGCGATGATCACGTAAGCGGCCAGGACGACGGCGGCTGTCGACACAGTCGGGGTCCGGCGGCCGGGAGCGACGCGAGCGAGGCTGTTGTGCAGCAGACCGTCGCGGCCGAGCGCGAAGACCAGCCTGGAGGCGCCGACGCAACAGGCCAGCGCGCAACTGAAGGCCGAGACCATCGCGCCGATCGTTATGATGTTGCCGATCCATGACGACACGTACATCCGGCCGAGGTCGCCGATCAGCGACTGCGAGCCGACGAACGCGCTGAGGCCCTTGGTCGAGGTGCCGAAGCCCATCACCTCGACCGCCGTCACGATCACGAAGTAGATCCCGCCGAAGATGGCGACGCCCAGGATCGCGCGGGGGATGTCACGGGTCGGGTTCGTGGTCTCCTCGCCGAGCGTCGAGGCGGCCTCGAAACCGGCGAAGGACAGGAAGCCGAACACGATCCCCAGGAACACCGCGCTCAGCGCCACCCCGTGCGGCACGCTGAACACAGACCAGTCGACTCCGAGCTTCCCCGGTCCGGCGTGCCCGGCGAGTTTGGCGAACACGATCACGATGACGATCACGATCAGCAGCACCGTGATCCCCTCAGCGGCGAGTACCACCCTGGTACCGCCCCGCGCCGGCGTCGTCGCCAGCCACCACACCAGCAACAGCCCGGCCGATCCCAGCAGGAACGCGGACCATCCCGGCTGGTTCTTCCAGAGGCCGATGTCGCTCAGGAAACCCGCCGCGAACCGGCCGCCCGCCATCGCGGTGACCACCGCGTAGAAGACGTACGTCCCGGCGAGCGCCCAGCCGGCGATCACGCCGGCCCGAGGACCGAGCGTCGCGCCGACGAAGCCGTAGACCGAGCCGGAGTGATGAAAGCGCTGGGTCAGCCGCACGAACGTGTACGCCACGAACAGGACGCCGACGAACGCCAGACCGAAGGCCAGCGGTACCGCCCGGCCGATCAAGCCCGCCGTACCCTGCGGGTTAATGCTCGCCGCCATGGAAGGCGCCATCAACGCTAGCGAGATGGCGATGGCCTCCCAGACGGACAGGTTGCGGTGGAGCTTGACCTGGTCGGTCTTCGTCTCAGTGGTCGCCATGTACCAATATTCACCTCTGAGAGGCGAGATGGTAAGCCCTGGGCGGCCAGATAACCGGCCAGCATCGCGTTCGCAACCTGGCCGACCAGCTCGTCGCCAGGCAGGAAGGCCGGATGGTGCAGGCTGAACGGGCCGCCGGTGCCGAGGAACAGCATCAGTGACGGGGCGCTGGCTGTGAAGTACGAGAAGTCGTCCGCGCCGCAGGACCGCAGCAACGTGTCCACCGTGAACCCGGCGTCGCGCAGCCACGGCCAGCACGCCATTGTCAGACCCTCGTGGTTCACTAGGGCTGGCTCACCTTGATCGATCGTCACGGTGCCCTGGCAGCCGAACGCCAGGCAGGTGTGCTCGACGACCTCTCGCAGCAGCGCGTGCAGCCGCGGGCGGTCCGCCTCGTCGAGTACGCGCAGCGTGCCCCGCGCGACCGCCGCGTGCGGGATCACGTTGGCGGCCTGTCCGGCCTCGATCATGCCGACCGAGATCACGACGGCGTGGGTCGGGTCCGACCGCCGGCTCACGATCTGCTGGAGCGCGACGACGGTCTGGCAGAGGGCGACCACGGGGTCGGCCGCGAGTTGCGGGTAGCCTGCGTGCCCGCCCGTGCCGGAGACCGTGATCTCGAAGTCGTCGGTGGCGGCGTTGACGGTGCCGACGGCGGCCGCGACCGTGCCGGACGGCAGCTGATGCTGCAGGTGGACGGCGATGATCGCGGTGGGCTGCTGGGCGGCGAGTTGGCCGGACCGCACGATGTCCTTGGCGCCGGACGGGATGACCTCCTCGCGTGGTTGCAGCACGGCCAGTACCGGTACCGGCAGCTCACCGGCCTCGGCCAGCCGCCGAGCCGCGCGGCCGAACGCGGTCAACGCGGCCAGGTGCACGTCGTGACCGCACGCGTGCATCGCGCCGGTCTGGGAGGCCCAGGGCGCGCCGGTCTGCTCGGTCAGCGGGAGGGCGTCGAGTTCGGCGCGCACGGCGATGCACGGTCCGTCACCGCCGATCCGCACCAGCCGCCCGGTCTCGGCCACCTCGACCATGGCACCGTCAGGGCCGGTAAGGCCCAGCGCCGCCGCCACGCGCTGCGCCGTCTGGTACTCCGCGCCCGACAACTCCGGATTCGCGTGCAGTTCGTGCCGCAACTCGATCGCGGCCGGCAGCTCGGCGGCCAGCGCGGCCCGCAGCTTCGCGGCCAGCGCCAGCTGCGCCTGGTTCGATCCGACCGCAGGGGCAGCGGCCGCAGGGGCAGCGGCCGCATCGCCAACGGCCGCATCGCCAACGGCCGTCCGCGACACACCGGCGGCGGTCCACGACACCGTGGTACCGCCAGTCACGAAAGCTCAAGGCCGTAGACTCTGGCGGCGTTTTCAGAACCGATTAGATTCGCTACAAATTTTGCGTCCGCTCCGGCCCACAGACCGGCAGCCACGAAGTCGGCGATGACCTGGTCTAGATCCCGCCGGAAGCCGATCGCGCCCAGGTAGTGCAACTCGGGCAGCCCGAACGCGTCCGAGGAGTACAGCATCTTCCTGAACGGGGTCAGCTCGAGCGACTCCGCCAGGATCGCAGCGGAACGGGCGCCGACGTGGTTCAGCACCGCGCCGAGGTCCATGTAGACGTGCGGGAACACGTTCGCCAGATGCCCGGCGACCCGATGCCATGGGTAGCAGTGCAGCAGCATGATCGAGATGCCGGAAGTCTCCGTCGCCATCAGGAAGTCATGCAGCAGCGAAGGATCCGACCGGTGCATCCGCAAATCGGTGTCCCCGAACCCGACGTGGAACTGCAGCGGCAGCCTGGTGTCCACGGCGGTCCAGATCAAATGCCGCTCGAGCACGGGATCCTCGACTCGGGCCGCCGGATCCGCCGAAAGCGCCCGCAACAGTCGCCCGGCGGCCTCAGAAACCTCAGCCGCCGTCGGACGCGCCGGATCGAAGTCGAAGCCGTGTCGATAGGCCACGATCGACTTGTAGCCGACCGCTCCTGCCGCCAAAGTCTCCGCCGCCAGAGCCGCACCGAACGCGTCGGCGAACCCGGCGGCAGTCACGCCATCCCTGAAGACCTGCTCGGCCACGGCGTCCAGGCGGACGATCGTCTTAGAAGGTCGACCACTGATGGCGGCCATCTCCTCCGGCGTCGTCAGTTCGCTGGTCTTGAAGCCGGTATCGACCAGCCACATATCGACATCGGCGCCAACCAGCAACCGTCGATTCACCTCCTCCACGCCAATCTCAGACCGGCGCCGCACATAATCCTCGGCGGGCGCGAACGGCAGCAGGTCGAGTACCGGCGCGCACCAGCGCCGGATCGCGAAGCCAAGCTGGGTGTCGAACATCTGCACGCCGTGACCCTCGGCCAACTGCGACTCGAAGCCCGCGAAGTCAAGATCTCGAGTGACGGCCCCATGGACGTGGTGGTCGATCAGTTTCACTAGCGGTCCTCCCCCGTAACGGTTCCGGCGAACAAGGTGTCGTATCTGGCCATCCGCTCCAGCGGCGCTGCCCCAAGACGGTCGACCAAGGCGGCGATTACGGTCTCGACCAGCGCGACCGCCGGGGTCAGCGCATCGAACGGTGACGGCGACGCCACGCTCGTGGTCAAGGTCACATCCGCGTGGGCGGCCAGCGGCGACAGGTAAGGGTCAGTGAACGCGATCAGCGTCGCGCCTTGTGCCTTCGCAATCATCGCCAGCCGCACGGTGTCGTGCTGGTAGCGCCGGTAATCGAAGGCGACCAGCACGTCGCCGCGGCCGACATCGAGCATCGCGCTGACCCGGTCGAAGGCCGTGACCACCCGCACGTTCGACCGCAAGATCCGCAGGTGCGCGGCCAGGTACTCGGCCAGCATCGAGCTGAACCGGCCGCCGATCAGCATCAGGCCCCGCCGGGGATCGGCCAGCAGCTTCACCGCCTGATCGAACTCGAATCGCGGCAGGCGCGCGAAGCTCGACGCGATCCCGCCGCACAGCACTTGCTCAGACCGGCTGACCGCGTTAGAAAGGTCACCACCGTCCCCGTACTGCGGCTCGGCAAACATAGACAGGGGCGACGACAGCCGTGCCGACACCTCCGACTTCAGCGCCTGCTGGAAGTCACCGTACGAGTCGAACTCAAGCTTGGTCACCAGCCGGATCACGGTCGGGGCCGACACTCCGGCCTCGGCGGCGAGCTTGGCGACCGGTTCAAGGCCGCGGACCGGATAGTCAGCCAGCAGCACCCGCGCGACCTTGCGTTCGGCCGGGGTAAGGCCGGCGACCGCCAGCCGTTCGGCGACGGTTACCATCGCCAGCGAGTGCGCGCCACCACGTCCTCCGGGCTGATGTCCGTGAACAGCACGGTCTCGCCCCGGCGCACCGCGAGAATCGCCTCGAACAGCGGGTCACCCATGGCCTCGCGCAGTACGCCAAAGCCTTCGAACGCATCGGATGCCTCCGACAGCGACTGCGGCAGCCGCACGATTCCGCGCTGAGCCAGTTCGTCCGTGCCGAGCGCTGCCGGGTCACCAGTGATCTCGTCCGGCAACGCACCGGTACCGGCCAGCCCAGTCGCCAGCAGCGAGCCGACCACCAGGTACGGGTTCGCGGCCAGGTCGAAGCACTTGACCTCAAGGTTGGCCCGGATGTCCTGCTCGCCCGCAGAGCCGGTCACCAGTCGCAGTGCCGCTTCCCGGTTCTCCCGGCCCCAGCACTGATACACCCCGGCCCAATGCGAGGGCACCAGCCGGATGTAGCTCGCCACCGACGGCGAACCCACCGCGACCAGCGCCGGCAGCGCGCCGAGAATCCCGGCCGCGAACGACTCGCCCTCCTCGGTCATCCCGTACCGGCCGGTCCCGCTGGACAACAGGTTCTTGCCTTCGCGCCACAGGCTCAGGTGCACGTGACCGCCGTTGCCGACGTACCCGGCGACCACCGACGGGGCGAACGACGCCTGCAGGCCGAACTCCTCAGACACGCCGCGGATCGTCTGGCGCACCAGCACGCTATCGTCGGCCGCGCCCACCGGGTCGTTCGGCGCGATCGAGACCTCCAGCTGGCCGGCCGCGTACTCGGGATGGAACTGCTCGACCACGACGCCTTCGCGCTCCAGCGCCCCGACGACCTCGCGGGCGTAATCAGAAAGCTCGATCACCCGCGTCATGCCGTAGGCCGGACCCTCGCAGGCGGGTACGAACTTCCCGTCTTCGTCGGTGCCGACGGCCCATTCCACCTCGAAGCTCATCTGAGCCGACAATCCGGCCGCCGCCGCCTGGTCGACCATCTTCTGCGCGAACGTCCGCTGGCAGCCTGGGTAGTGCCGGCCTTCCTGCGTGTAGCGGTCCGCCGGAGCGATCGCCCAGCCCGGCTGGGCCGCCAGCGGTACGACCCGGCTGAGGTCCGGGATCAGCCGCAGGTCACCGCCCGGTCCGCCGATGTACGGGCTCGTGGTGATGCTGTCGTCGACCAGGAAGACGTCGAAGATCGGCGACATGCCAATGCCCCAGCCGGCCGCCCGCTCGAACCGGCTCAGCGGCACGGCCTTCACCCGCGCGATCCCGGTGTTGTCGATCCAGACCAGCGCGACCATGGTGACCGAATGGTCGCCGAGCTTGACCACCACCTCGCTGGCGGCAGCGGTGCGCTTGATCCGGTCCTGCACGCTCAGGGCAATCGGCCCGTCGGCCGTCCATGCGGTCACTAGGCACCTCGTTTCGGGGCTCCGGGGGGTCGTCCCCCGGGTCGGCACAGCGGTCAGGTGTCGGAAACGTTACTCATGGGGCGGATGAGGCGTCAATATGTAACGCCAGTCACCAACCTCGAAGGTCAATCGACCACGTTTCCACCACTTCATCACCTCGGACGAGGTAAGCCCGCTCGTGGTACGCCATCGTCGGATCAACGTGCGCCGGGATCAGCCGTACTCGCTCGCCGACCGGACGCGGCGGCGCGAACGTCACGTGCTCGTCCGAGCAGAACCACACGTCCGAACCGTCCAGCGAGGGCTTCCCGTGATCCATCCCGAACGCCTTAAGGCCAGCGTTCGCCACCGACCAGCCTTCTGAGCTAGAGATCACCGTCGCGAGCACGAACAGCGCCTGGCCGAACGGCAAGCCGAGCCGGCCGTAAGCGGTGTCCATCAGGACGTAGGAGCCGGCCTGGATTTCGTTCGCCCAGGTGTTGATCGAGTAAGTGCCGGTGCCGCCGGCCGAAATCAGGTCTCCTCCGACATCCTCATGGGCCGCCAATAGCAGCTCCATCGAAGCCTGGCATTTCGCGGCGCGCTCGGCCCCGTCTTCCAGGCCGACCACGTGGCCCTCGTAGCCCATCACGCCCCGCACGGACAAACCCCGGCTCCGGGCCAGGTCAGCCAGCCGACGAGCCTCCGACGGCGCGATCCCGCACCTAGGCAGGCCGACGTTGACATCGATCACGACCTCGCGCACCCCGCCATCGACGGCGGCCGAAATCGTCTCGGGCGAGTCGACGGCGACGGTGATCCTGGCCTCGAGCGCGCCGAGACGGCGCGCGTCGAGCACTTCGTTGGCGAGCAGCAGATCGGTGCCGAGACCGGCCGCGGCCATTCCCTCGCATTCCCTGATCGTGGCGCAGGTGAAGCCAAGATGACCGGCGCCCGCCAAGCGTTTCGCCAGTGAAGTGCATTTAAAGGCCTTGACGTGCGGCCGCAGTCGCGGTCCCGGCAGCGCGACCGCCATTTCGGCGATATTGCGGTCGAGAATTTCTTCGTCGATGAGGAGTGCGGGTGTGGGGAGGCTACTGATTTTCATTCAGAAAAAACTCCGCTGGTTGGATCGCCCGGAAAGGTAACTCTCGCGGGCGGAGTTCACTGAGTCGAGTTGGGAGACCTCCGCGATCGGGACATCCCACCAGGAGCCACTGTCCGGGGCCGGCACCAGCGGATCGGTTTCGATGCTGATCAGCACCGGACCGTCGGCCGACTTCGCCTTGGCCAGCGCGGCACCGAACTCGTCGATCGTCGCCGTCCGGTGAACGACCACGCCCAGGCTGGCCGCGTTCGCCGCTAGGTCGACCGGCAATTTGCCGCCGTCGAGCCGTCCGGTGGCCGGGTTCCGGTACCGGTAGGCGGTGCCGAACCGCTGCGCGCCGACCGACTCCGACAACGCGCCGATCGAGGCGAAGCCGTAGTTCTGGACAAGCACGATGATGATCTTGATTTGCTCCTGGACGGCGGTGACCAGCTCACTCGACATCATCAGGTAGGAGCCGTCGCCGACCAGGACATAGACGTCGCGGTCGGGCGCGGCCATTTTGACGCCCAGTCCGCCGGCGATCTCATAGCCCATGCAGGAGTAGCCGTATTCGACGTGGTAACCCTTGGCGTCCCTGGTCCGCCAGAGCTTGTGCAGATCGCCTGGCATCGAGCCGGCCGCGCAGACGACCACGTCCCGGGGTTCGGTCGCCGCGTTAACCGCGCCGATGACCTCGGACTGGGCCGGTAGCGGCTCGTGCCCCAGGTGATAGGCGCGCTCGACGGTCTCGTCCCAGTCGCTGGCGAGCGCGGTCGCCCGGGCCCGGTATTCCGGATCGACCTGCCAGCCAGCCAGCGCCACACCCAGCGCCTCGAAGGTCGCCCGGGCGTCGCCGAGCACGGCCAGCCCGGAGTGCTTGGCCGCGTCGAACGAGGTGATGTTGCAGTTGATGAACCGCACGCCGTCCGCCGCGAACGCGGTCCTGGACGCGGTGCTGAAGTCCGACCAGCGGGTGCCGACGCCGATCACCAGGTCGGCTTCGCGGGCGAGAGCGTTGGCCGCCGCGGTCCCGGTCGCGCCGATCGCACCGACCGACTGCGGGTGATCGTAAGACAGCGAGCCCTTGCCGGCCTGGGTCTCGGCGACTGGGATGCCGGTCGCGCGGACGAACTCGCACAGGTCGAGACCGGAGTAGATCACGCCGCCGCCCGCCACGATCAGCGGCCGTTTCGCGTCCTTGATGACCGCCGCTGCCCGTCCGATGGAGGACGCGTCGGGGACCGGCCGCGGCACGTGCCACTCGCGCTGCTCGAACAGCTCCTCCGGCCAGTCGTACGCCTCGGCCTGGACGTCTTCGGGCAGACAGATCGTGACCGCGCCGGTTTCGGCCGGGTCGGTGAGTACGCGCATCGCACCGAGCAGGGCATCGGGAAGTTGCTCGGGCCGGTCGACCCGGTCAAAGAACCGCGACACCGGCCGGAACGTATCGTTCGCTGACACGTCGCGCTGACTCGGGTGCTCCAGCTGCTGGAGCACCGGGTCGGCGACCCTGGTGGCGAATACGTCGGAGGGCAGCAGCAGCACGGGCAGCCGGTTGACGGTCGCGAGCGCCGCGCCGGTGACCATGTTGGTCGCGCCCGGGCCGACGGAGGTCGCGGCGGCTAGCGTGGACAGCCGGTTGCGCATCCGGGCGAAGCCGACGGCGGCGTGCACCATCGCCTGCTCATTGCGGCCCTGGTAATAGGGAAGGATCCCGGGCCGGTTGAGCTCGGCTTCGAGCAGCGCCTCGCCGAGGCCGGCCACGTTGCCGTGCCCGAAGATGCCGAAGCAGCCTTCGATCAGCCGGTGCCGGTCGCCGTCGCGCTCGCTGTACTGCGCGGCCAGGAACCTGACTACTGCCTGGCCTACGGTCAGCCTCATCACGTCACCAGCCTCGGGTCGATGTCGCGGGTCTCCCAGGTGCCCCTGATCCAGGCGTGCGCCGGGTCGTCGCAGATCAGCCAGTGGCGGTCACCGGGCCCGGCCATCACGTTCAGGTAATACATGTCGTAGCCGGGGACCGCCATCGCCGGGCCGTGCCAGCCGTAGGGGACGTTCACGACGTCGCCGGTCCTGACCTCGGCGAGCACATTGACCGGCCGGTTGTCACTGCTGTAGACCCGCATGTAGCCCATGCCCGACCTGCCTAGCTCGAAGTAGTAGATCTCTTCGAGGACTGACTCCTGCCCTGGCCGGTCTTGATCATGCTTGTGCGGCGGGTACGACGACCAGTTGCCGCCTGGGGTGATGACCTCGCAGGCGAGCAGTTTGTCGGCCTCGAAGGTG
>WNEY01002398.1_pt1 | contig 13734 bp, 12 predicted proteins | sample 5400531 | NCBI WGS metagenome assembly WNEY01 (sample SAMN13153338, study PRJNA577476) | soil metagenome | isolation source: 200 cm saprolite under Douglas fir tree site 1 | place: USA:California | collected 2015-04-18
GGCCGTGGTGCTGCTCGGCCCGGCCGGCGCCGGCCTGGTGGGCGCCATCTCCGTGTTCAGCTTGCGCCGCCAGCTGGGGCTGGCCGAGCGGCTCTTCAACGGCGCCATGTATGCCCTTTCCGGCTATGCGGCCGGGCGTGCGTATGCCGCGCTCGGCGGCCCGGTGGGCAAGCTGGTGCCGGATGACGTTCCCGCGGTCATCTGGCTCTTCGCCGTCGCCGCTGCGGTGCATGTCGTCACGAATCACGGGCTGCTGTGGGGAGCGATCCAGCTGACCAGGGCGGAGGGACGGCGGCGGGAACGGGTCCGGGTGGAGTCCAGCCTGTCGCTGCTGCTGGCCTCTGACCTCGGCTACGCGGTACTTGGCCTGCTCATCGCCGCGCTCTGGACGGTCACCGGCGCCTTCGCCGCGGTGCTCGTGCTCGTTCCGCTCTTCGTGGCCCGGTGGGCGATGGGGCAGTTCGCCGAGCAGCGGCGGGCGTACTCGGCCACGATGGAGGCGCTCTGCCAGGCGGTCGAGACGAAGGACTTCTACACCCGCGGGCACAGCGAGCGGGTCTCCAGGGGGTCGGGCATGATCGCCAGGGAAATCGGCATGCGGCCGGACCGGGCGGATGCCATCAGGTACGCAGGCATGCTGCATGACGTGGGCAAGCTGGGGGTTCCCACCAAGGTGCTGCAGAAGGAAGGCGCGCTGAGCGAGGAAGAGTACGCGGCGATTCAGCTGCACCCGATGCGCGGCCTGGAGATCGTCAGGGAGATCGGCTTCCTGGACGAGGCGCTCACCGGCATCATGCATCACCACGAGCGGATCGACGGCAAGGGCTACCCGATGGGCCTCGCCGCCGACGAGATTCCCGAGTTCGCCCGGGTCATCGCGGTCGCGGACGCGTTCGACTCGATGACGTCGAACCGCTCGTACCGGCGGGCCCGCGGGATCGACCAGGCAGTCAGGGAACTCCGCAGGGGATCCGGCAGCCAATTCGACCCCGCGCTGGTGGACGCGTTCATCGTGGCGCTGCAACGGGAAGGCTGGCGGCTGCCGGAACCTGCCGCCGCTCCGCTTGATCATCAGACGGTCACCGTGCAGGATCATGACGACCCGACGGCGCCGCTCCGGGTGGTGGAGAGCCTATGACCGGGGAGGCGACGGCGACTGCGCAGCGGTCCGCGGAGCGCTGGTCATCCTGGCAGGCCATGGACTCGGGCCGGCTGCTGCTGCTGGCCGCGGCCGGCATGCTGACGGTCGCCGCGATCGCGCATTCCGCCACCGTGCAGGTCGTCGCACCGCACCCGGCCGTCGCGTTCGGGGTTCTCATCGCGCTCGGCGAACTGCTCAGGCTCGCCCTGCCCGGCGGCAGGGAGGCTGCGCCCATTGCCACCGCCGGGGCGATGGCCTACGCGCTGCTGATGTACGTAGGGCAGCTGCCCGGTCACGGACGGCTCGACAATGTCTCCCCGCTGCAGGTCATCGCGGTGGCGGCGATCGCCATGACCATCGGCGCGCTGCCCCACATGGCGGCCGGCCGGCCCGTCGGCCTGACCGGTATGGCCTCCCGGCTGGTAGCGGTGTCCTGCGTTGCTTTCGTCTTCCGCCCGCTGACCGGCATCGGTGTGATCGTCAGCCACTGGTGGCTGGCGGCCGCCGTTATGACCGTCCTGGTGATATCCGGGTGCCTTATTGACGCGGTGATCGGGGCCCTGATCAGGGCGGATGACCTCGGTGCGCGATTCGGTGTCGCGCTATGGGACGAGATGCGGGTGCAGTGGCCGCTCGGCGCGGCGGTCGGCGCATCCGCGATGATCATCGTGTTCGCGGCCGAGACGATGGGGATTGCCGGGCTGGCCGTCTTCGTCGTGCCCCTGCTCGTCACCCAGCTCGCATTCCGGCGATATGCCGGGATCCGCTCGACCTACCTGCAGACCGTCCGCGCCCTGGCCAGGGTCACCGAGGTAGGCGGCTACGTGGAGGGCGGCCATTCCCGCCGGGTCAGCGTGCTGGCCGTGGCCGTCGGCAGGGAACTCGGCATGAGCGAGCCTGATCTCCTTGACCTCGAGTACGCAGCTCTCATGCATGACATCGGGCAGCTTTCGCTCCGCGATCCGATCCCCGGCGGCGCCACCGTGCTGGTTTCTCGCCCGGACCAGCAGCGCATCGCCGAGCTTGGCGCGGACGTGATCGCCAAGGCCGGGGTGCTTGACCGAGTCGCGGAGCTGGTCCGCTGCCAGAGCCTGCCCGCCCGCGGGGACAGCCCGCAGCCGCCGGTCGGCAGCCGGATCATCCGTGCCGCCAACGCCTTCGATGACCTGGTCGGCGCATCGGCCGACCGGGACCGCAGCGTAGCCGCGCTGGAACGGCTCCGGCTGGACACCGCGTATGAGTACGACGCCGGCGTCGTAGAGGCGCTGAGCGAGGTCGCGGGCAGGCGCAGGTTCAGCCGCCTGTAGCCACCCCGGCAGCAGGACTGCCGGGCTCGCGGGCCCAGATGACCCTCTCCCTGACCCAGCGCCCTGCTGCCGGGGCTGCTGAGCGGCCCGCTAAGCTGCCCGGGTGCTCGAATCAGTCCTCGTCGCGAACCGCGGCGAGATCGCGCGGCGGGTTGTCAAGACCGCCCGCCGGATGGGGATCCGGGCCATCGCGGTCTACTCCGAGGCCGATGCGGACCTGCCGTTCGTGCGCGAGGCCGACGATGCTGTGCTGCTCGGGCCGGCCCATCCGGCCCGCAGCTATCTCGACATCGATGCCGTGCTCGGTGCCGCCAGGCGGACCGGCGCCAGCGCTATTCACCCTGGCTACGGCTTCCTCGCGGAGAACCCGTCCTTCGCGGCCAGGGTGCTGGCCGCGGGACTGACCTGGGTCGGCCCGCCGCCAGCCGCGATCGAGCAGCTGGGCGACAAGATCAGCGCCAGGAACCTGATGGAGCGGGCCGGCCTGCCGGTTGCCGCGGGCAGCAGGGCGCCGGTGGCCGACGAGTCGGCTGCGGTTGCCGAGGCCGGGCGGCTCGGCTATCCCGTGATGGTCAAGGCCGCGGCGGGCGGTGGCGGCATCGGGATGAGCGTCGCGGCCGACGACGCCGGGCTGCGCGCCGCGTTCGCGACTGCGCAGGCGCGCGCCGAGCGGTTCTTCGGCGACTCATCAGTCCTGCTTGAGCACTACTTCGAGCATGCCAGGCACGTTGAGATCCAGATTCTCGGCCTCGCCGACGGGCGCGTTGTCGCTCTCGGCGAGCGCGACTGCTCCGCGCAGCGACGGCACCAGAAGGTGGCCGAGGAGGCGCCCTCGCCCGGGCTCGCCGCTGGCCTGCGGGACGCGATGCAGGCCGCGGCGGTGCTGGCTGGCCAGACCGTCGGCTACCGCGGTGCCGGGACCGTCGAGTGCCTGGTGGACACGGCGGCGCAGGACTTCGTGTTCCTTGAGATGAATACCAGGCTCCAGGTCGAGCATCCGGTCACCGAGCTGATTACCGGGATTGACCTGGTGGAGCAGCAGTTCCTGATCGCCAGCGGGCATGCCGTCAGCTTCGACCCGGATGCCGTCGCGTACCGCGGGCACGCGCTGGAGCTGCGGGTGTACGCCGAGGACTCGCGCCGGTTCCTGCCCAGCCCCGGGACCATCACCGGCTGGTCCGAGCCGTCCGGGCGTGGCATCCGGGTGGATGCGGGCTACGCGGCCGGGAACGCGGTGACCACGTTCTACGATCCGCTGCTTGCCAAGCTGTGCGTGCACGGTGCCAGCCGGGACGAGGCCCTGGCCACGGCGCGGGACGCATTGGCTGACTTCGTCATCTCCGGGCCGAAGACCAATCTCGCGTTTCTCGCCGACCTGCTGGCCAGCAGCGAGTTCGCCAGCGGTGACTACGACACTTCCGTCATTGCCGGGCTGCGCCCCGGGACGGCCTGATAGCGACGAGGATGGGGCCCGGTGACCTTGATCGGCTCGCCAGGTGACGAAGCAAGGAGGTACGCGTGAACGAGATTCGCGCGGAGATGGTGGCGAACGTGTGGAAGGTCGTGGCGGCTGCGGGGGAGCAGGTGCACGATGGCGACACCCTGGTCATCCTCGAATCGATGAAGATGGAGATTCCCGTCCTTGCCGAGGGCGACGGCATCCTGACTAACCTGGCGGTGGCCGAAGGCGACGTCGTCCAGGAAGGCGACCTGATCGCCGTGATCGGGTGATCTAGGTGGCCAGCATGCTTCTTGTCGTCGGGCTGAACGCCTCCGTGCGCGCCGTCGTCAGCGAGTCGGACACCGCTGCTGCGCTGGGCAGCGGAGACGTGCCGGTGCTCGGCACCCCCCGGCTGCTCGCGCTGGCCGAGGCCGCCGCGGTCGCGGCGGTGGCCGCGCAGCTTGCCCCCGATGAAATCACGGTGGGCACGTCGGTGACGCTCGAGCACCGGCGGGCCAGCCCGGTGGGGTCGGGTCTCGTGGTCGAGGCCGAGCTGACCGAGGTGGATGGTCGGCGGCTAGTATTCAGCTTCATCGCGCTCCGCGAGGAGTCGCCCGGCCAGCCGGGCGACAGCGACGAGCACGTGCTTGGCGCCGGCACGATCGAGCGAGTAGTTATCTCCAGAGAGCGCTTCCTGGCCCGCGCCACCCACCCGCCTACCGCTCCCTAGCGCCCGCCCCCGACGCCCCGCCCGCGCCGGCCCCGCCCGCGCTCACTGACCCTCGCCGCCGCCCGTCTGCGCCGCCCGCCCGCGCCGGCCCTGCCCGCGCTCACTGACCCGCGCCGCCGCCCCCCGCCCGCGCCGCCCGGCCCACCCCCGACCGCCCATTCATGATCACGGAGGGTTTCGGGGGTGCGCAACCCCGAAACCCTCCGTGATCATGGAAATCCTGGGCTGGGGAAGGCTCGGGGTCGGGGCTAGTGGTGGGTGTGGGACTAGGGGGGCAGAAGGGGCTAGTCAGTGGTCCAGCCGACAGTCTCGCGGCTCTCGGCCTGCTCGCGCCCGTGCTGCACGCGAGCCTGGCGAATCCGGCTAGCCGGCGACCTGTACTAGAACCTTCGACTGGGCAGGTCAGATTCCGGTGGTGGAGCGCGGATAGGCGATGCCGGGGTCGGTAACGACGTTGACGAGGTAGGGGACACCGGAGTCGAACGCGCGGCGCAGGGCGGGGCCGATGTCGGCCGGGCTGGTGACGAGCTCACCCGCCCCGCCCAAAGCCGCGACCACCTGGTCGTACCGGCACTGCGGCTGCAGCTCGGCCGCGACGTCGTAGCCATACAACGCCTGCATGGGATACTTCTCCAGGCCCCAGATCCCGTTGTTGCCGCAGATCATCACGACCGGCAGCCGGTGCCGCACCAGGGTGTCGGCGTCCATCAGCGAAAACCCGGCCGCGCCATCCCCGAGCAGCAGCACCACCTGCGCGGACGGACGTGCGATCCTGGCCGCGATCGCGTAGCCGAGCCCGGTCCCCAGGCATCCGTACGGGCCGGGGTCCAGCCAGCAGCCGGGGCGCTTCGGTTCGATGTACTTGCCCGCGTAAGAGACGAAGTCCCCGCCGTCGCCGATTACCACGGCGTCGTCGTCGAGTACCTTCGCCAGCTCGCCGTAGACCCGCATCGGATGGATCGGGTCGGCGTCGCTGGACAGCAACGGCCCGTCGGCAGCCACGGCCTTGTCGCGGGCCGCCTGCAGCATCGGCAGCCAGGAGCGCGTCCAGCCGCGCGCCGCCGAGCCTGCCGCCACGGCCAGCCCGGTGAAGAACGCCGCCAGGTCGCCGGCGGCCGACCCGGCCAGCTGGCAATGGGCCGCGACCTGGCCTGGGGCGTCGGCCACATGCACGACCTGGGCACGCGGCGCCCCGTCCCGCCCGCCGAACTCGCCGTAGCCGAGCCGGAAGTCCAGCGGGGTGCCGACCACGATCACCAGGTCAGCCTGGCCGAAAGCGACAGAGCGTGCGCGGGTTACGAGCAGCTCATGACCGGCGGGCAGCACGCCGCGGCCCTGGCCATTGGCGATCACCGGCAGCCGGAGTTCCTCCGCTGCCTGCCGCGCGGCCATGTCGGCCCGGTCCAGCCAGACGTCCGAGCCGAGCACGAGCACCGGCCGCTCGGCAGCGGTGAGTAGCCTGGCGATGGCGCTGATCGCCCCGGGATCGGGCGCATCCCGCTGGTCGCCGTCGGCGGGCACCGGGCCTGGAACGGCACCGGCGTCACCGCCTGCGTGGCCGCTGACCACCGAGCCGGCCGCGCCCGCGCCTGCTGCGCTCGCCGTGCCCGCGCCCACGCCAGCCGTGCCCGCGCTCGCTGCGCCTGCCGCGCCAGCCGTACCCGCCTTGCCTGCCGCGCCCGCTCCCGAGGCCGCCGGGCCTGTTGCACTCACTGTGTCCGCCACGCCTGCCACGCCCGGCGCCGTCGGGCTGGCTTGACCGGCAGCGCCGAAGAGCGCCTCAAGCGCGACGTCGAGGAACACCGGCCCGCGATGCCGGGCGGCGGCGAGCCGGAATGCCTCGTCGACCGATGCGCCGACCCTGCCTGCCTCGTGCTCGGTCCAGGCGCGCTTGGTGACGGCGGTCAGCAGATGCGGGTGGTCGATCTCCTGCAGGCTCCCCGAGCCCCATCGGTAATCGGGCGCGCGGCCGCCGAGCACTACCACCGGCGACCCGTTAAAGTGCGCTGTTGTTATCGCGCTCACGCCGTTCGTCACTCCCGGGCCCGCGGTGAGAACGGCCAGGCCGGGCGTGCGCTCCAGACGGGCAGTCGCCTCGGCCGCGAACACCGCCGTCTGCTCGTGCCGCACGTCGACGATCCGCATCGGCGGGCCGGCCTTGACGGCGCCGTCGTAGAGCGGGAAGACATGACCGCCGGAGAGCGTGAACATGGTCCGCACGCCATGCCGCTGCGCGGCGGCCACCGCGTGTGCGCCACCATGCGCCGGGGACTGACCGGCGCCGCCTGCCGGGCCGGGGGCACCGGGTGCCGGGCCGCGGGAGCCGCCTGCCGGGCCGGGGGCACCGGGTGCCGGGCCGCGGGAGCCGCCTGCCGGACCCAGGGCATCGCTTGCCGGGCCGGTGGCGCCGGGTGCCGGGATCTCGCCTGCTCCGGCCGGCGCGGACCGGCCGGCTTCGTCCGGGTAACCTGCCGTGGCCTCGGTCATGCGCGCGACGCTACCAGCCTGACATCGGGCCGCCGCCACTCACGGCCCGGGCCTGCGCAGCCTGGTGACGATCTTGTACCGGTCGCCCCGGTACCAGGACCGCGCCCACTCCACCGGCGAGCCGGATGAGTCGAAGCTATGCCGGCTGACGAGCAGCAGCGGCAGCCCGACATCCACGCCGAGCAGCCGGGCGTCCTCGGGATCCGCCAGCACCGTCTCGATGGTCTCTTCTGCCTCCGCCAGTTCGACGCCGTACGCCGAGGCGAGCGTCTCGTACAGCGAGGAATTCTTCTTCAGGTTCCGGCGCAGTCCGGGGAAGCGGCGCGCGGACAGGTAGGAGACATCGATCGACATCGGCTCGCCATCGGCCAGCCGGAGTCGGTGCACGCGCAGCACCCGGCCGCATGCCCGGATGCTGAGGTGCCCCGCAAGCTCCTGCCCGGCCGCGATGTAGCCGGTGTCCAGGATCACGGTCTGTGGCTGCAGGCCGTGCGCCCGCATGTCCTCGGTGTAACTAGTGAGCTCCAGGACCTGGGCGACCTTCGGCTTGGCCACGAACGTTCCCTTGCCCTGCATGCGGAGCAGCCTGCCCTCTACCGCCAGCTCGGCCAGGGCCTGCCGGACCGTCGTGCGGGACGTGCCGTAGCGCCGCGCCAGCTCGCGCTCTGGCGGTACCGCCGTGCCCGGGGCCATTGTCCCGGTCAGCTCGAGCAACTGCCGCTTTACGCCGTAGTACTTGGGCAGCCTGGGGTCCGGCGGGCCGAGCAGGGCACCGCGGACGGCTGGCAGAACTGGGGAGGCAGTCACGGTCGGTTACCTTCCCGCTGGAGGGGCTATCCGGCCATGATGTCCCACCCCGGCCGGCCAGGAAACCGGCATGCCAATCGAATGCGCCAGATCACGGTGAGCGGGCACCGGAGGGTGTGACTTCCGCACCAGGAGCCGGCCGCCGGGCATCGCCGGAGCCGGCCGCCGGGCATCGCCGGATGCCACGGACCTGGCCTGGTGCGATGATGGCGAGATGCCCACCCTGACCGACCTCGCCCGCCGGGATGCGGATCTCACCGAGGCCGGCCTTGACTGGCTGCACGCGCTCGTTTCCGACTGGCAACTGCTGGCCGACCTGTCGTTTGCCGACCTTGTGCTATGGGCGCCACTGCGGCAGCGGGCCGGCTGGGTGGCGCTGGCCCAGATGCGCCCGACAACGGGGCCGACCGCCTTTCCCGATGACGTGGTCGGGTCGGTCCTGCCCGCCGGGAAACGGCCCTTCCTCGATGTCGCACTGCGGGAACGGCGGATTTGCCGGGAAGGCGACCCGGAATGGATGGACGGCGTGCCCGTGCGCCATGAAACCATTCCCGTCGCTAAGGACGGCCAGGTGATCGCCGTGGTCGAGCGGTCGACGAATCTCAGCTCCGCCCGGACGCCGAGCCGGATGGAACTTACCTACTTGCGGGCCGCCGATGACCTGGCCCAGATGGTCGCCGCGGGAATGTTCCCGTGCCTGGGCGAGACCCCTGCGCTGGTCAGGTCGCCCCGGGTCGGGGACGGCCTGCTGCGCCTCGGCCGGTCGGGAAAGGTTACCTATGCCAGTCCGAACGCGCTGTCCGCTTACCGCAGGCTCGGCCTGACCGCCGACCTGGTGGGCGCCGAACTCGGCCCGCTGACCGCCCGGCTCTGCTCCAGCCACGCCCCGCGCGACGACTCGCTGATGCTGACCGCCAGCGGCCGGGCGGCCAGGGAAGCGGAGGTGGAGGGCAACGGCTCGGTCGTCCAGCTGCGCACGATCCCGCTGGTTGTCGGCGGGGCCAGGGCCGGCGCGCTGATCCTGCTCAGGGACGTGACCGAGCTGCGGCACCGGGAGCGCGAGCTGATCACCAAGGACGCGACGATCCGGGAGATACACCACCGGGTCAAGAACAACCTGCAGACGGTGGCCGCTCTGCTGCGGTTGCAGGCCCGGCGGCTGCAAGCGCCGGACGCGCGCGCTGCGCTCGAGGAAGCGGTGCGCCGGGTCGGCTCGATCGCGCTCGTGCACGAGACGCTCTCGCAGGCGCCCGAGGAGGCCGTCGACTTCGACGAGATCGCCGGCCGCGTGGCGATGATGACGGGCGACGTGTCAGCGGCGGAGGCGCGCGTCGCCCCGGTGCTGTCCGGGACGTTCGGCCTGCTGCCCGGGTCCGTTGCCACGCCGCTTGCCCTCGTGCTGACCGAACTTATGCAGAACGCAGTCCAGCATGGCCTGTCCCGTCCGGCTGGCGGAATGCCCGCCGGGCTGGTCGAGGTGACCGCGCAGCGGCGGGCTCAGCGGCTTATCGTGACGGTGGCCGACAACGGCACCGGGCTGCCCGCGGGATTCGATCTTGATACGTCCACCAGCCTGGGCCTGCAGATCGTCCGCACGCTGGTAGTGGCCGAACTCGGCGGCCGACTGGAGATCACACCGCGCGCCGCCGGGGGCACAGCTGTGCTCGTTGACCTGCCAGTAGAACCGCCTGGCGGAGTTGGCGCGCAGCAGCCGCCCGGTTAGGCACGCCAACGCAGGCCTGACCCGCTCGCCTGACCCGCTGGCCGGAGCCGTTAAGCGAACGCGCAGGCCAGGCCGCGGGCGCGATACAGGTGTTGCCCTGCGCGGGTCAGGCGTGGGCGCGCGCCCGGACCCGGGCGGTCCGCCGCTTGAGCTCCCGGCGCTCGTCCTCGCTCAGCCCGCCCCAGACGCCGGCGTCCTGTCCGCTATCCAGCGCCCATTGCAGGCACGGCTCAATGACCGGGCAGCTCTGGCAGATGAGCTTGGCCTCCTCGATCTGCACCAGGGCGGGCCCGGTGTTCCCGATCGGGAAGAACAGTTCTGGGTCCTCGTGACGGCAGGCGGCGATATGACGCCAGTCCATGAGGGTCCACTCCTCTGTGAGGGCGGAGCCGTGGCCAGTGGCCCGTTACCTCAGTCGTGCTTGTGAATGATTTCACGAGCTAGGCCGTACACCGGGGATAGACCTATTTCCCCGAACTCAATTTATTGGTTATGTAACGGAGCTTTCGCCCCGGTGCGCTCCTAGGCGAAGGCATCCGGATCGTGACCATGCAGTCATGATCCTCGGAGGCTGCGGCACGTGGCTGGCGTACCGCCCCCAAGAGCGGTACAAGCCTCTCAAGCCAGCCGATCAACCGCAAGAGTCTTCGGCAAAGGTTCGGACGGATTTCAGTGTCAGATGAGTCACATTTCCTGGCAGGAGTCGCGTCGCGGGCGGCAGTGCAAGGCTCTGGCCGGATGCCGAGATCGGCCGACTTGGCCGGGGATACGCCTTTGTCGGGAACGCGCTGGCTGGCCGGGCATCAGCCGCGCTGGCTGGCCGGGCATCAGCCGCGCTGGCTGGCAGCGGGCGGCCAGTCAGACGATGACGCGGAGCGCGTGCGGGGCAGACCGGAAGGTCACGCACTCGCGTTCGCCCACGTAATCGCCGTCGATCTGGAACGCAACCGGCCGGCCGGCCCGGATGGTCACCTCAGCCTCGTCGTGCAGGCTGACGACATGCCGTCCGCGGGGCGGGCGCTCACCGCCGGCCAGCATCTGCCGGACCGTTCTGACCGTGCCAGCGGTGCGGAGGCTGCGGAGGGCGAACACGTCGAGGCCGGTGTCGAAGCCGGCCCGCGGGCTGGTCTGGACGGCCCGGCGTCCCAGGTAGGTCCACGGCGCGGTGTTGGAGACGATGCTAAGGAACAGCGGGCCGACCGGCGGCTGTCCGTCGCGGTCCAGTGACAGCGTCGGATGGCGCCGGTCCGTGACCCGGTAGAACTGGCGCAGGGTCATCCGCAGGTAGAGCACGGGGGTGGCCGGGCGGCCCTGCGCGCGCACGCCCTCCACGGCGCGTACCACCTCGGCGTCGAGCCCGAGGCCGGCGTTGAAGGTGAAATACCGGTCGCCGGCCAGCCCGAGGCCGATGCTCCGGCCGCGGCCCGCGGACAGGGCACTGATGATCTGGCCGGCCGCGTCCACCGGGTCGGCCGGCAGCCCGAGCGCGCGGGTGAAGACGTTGGCGCTGCCGCCGGGCAGCGCGGCCAGAGCCGGCCGCCCGGCCGCGTCGCGACCGGCCCGGACGATGCCGTTGACGGCCTCGTTCACCGTGCCGTCTCCGCCGAGCGTGAGCACCAGGCCGTGACCAGTGCCGGCGGCCTTACCCGCAAGCTGGGTCGCGTGACCCCGGTACCGTGTTTCCAGCACGGCCAGATCCACGGCCGACGCCAGGGCCCGCACGATGACATCCCGGCGCAGCGGGGTCGTTGACGTGGCCCGTGGATTGACGATCAAGAGCGCGCGCACGCGCCCAGGGTAGCGATTCGCGTGAGGAGTAATGAAAATGCAAAGTCCGCCGACGGTCCGCGCCGCCGCGGCAGTGCAGGCGGCCGAGGCGGCCGTTGTGTGCGCGGCATCGGCGCTGTCCGCCGCTGACGCCGCCGCAGGGCTCTCCTACCAGGCGGGCAGCGGCATCGCGCTGACCCTGATCGGGTTCGGCACGGCGGCGCTGCTCGGGCTCGTGGCCGCCGGGCTGGCCCGGGCCAGGCGATGGAGCCGGACCCCTGCGTTGCTGACCCAGCTCTTTACCGGCATCGTCGGCATTTACCTCGTCGAGGGGCACCAGTACGGCTGGGGGGTGCCGGTGCTCGTGCTCGCCGCCGGCGGGTTCATCACGCTGCTCGTCCCGCCGTCGCTGCGGGCCCTGACCGGCGGCCGGCCGGCGCCGCCTGCGGGCCCGCCGGGCCCGGCAGACTAGTCCTCGGTAGTCAGCCCCTCGCGCAGCTGGGTCAGCGTCCTGGCCAGCAGCCGGGACACATGCATCTGCGAGATGCCGAGCTCGGTGGCGATCTGCGACTGCGTCATATTGCCGAAGAATCGCAGCAGCAGGATCTTCTTCTCTCTGGGCGGCAGCCGTTCCAGCAGCGGCTTGAGCGATTCCCGGTACTCGACGCCCTCCAGCGCGTCGTCGAGCATGCCCAGCGATTCAGCGACCGCAGGCGCGTCCTCGTCACCGGAATCGGGGGCATCGAGCGACACCGTGGAATAGGCGTTGGCCGATTCCAGGCCCTCAAGTACCTCTTCCTCGCTCATCTGCAGGTGCGCGGCAAGTTCCGCGACGGTCGGCGCACGCCCCTCGCGCTGGGCGAGGTCCCCGATGGCCTTGGTCAGCGCCAGCTTGAGTTCCTGCAGCCGCCGCGGAACGCGGACCGCCCAGCCCTTGTCGCGGAAGTGCCGCTTGATCTCGCCGACAATGGTCGGCGTCGCGTAGGTGGAGAACTCGACGCCGCGGCTGAGGTCGAACCGGTCGATGGACTTGATCAGCCCGATCGTGGCCACCTGGGTCAGGTCGTCGAGCCATTCGCCCCGGTTGCGGAATCTCCTGGCCAGGTACTCGACAAGCGGCAGGTGGATTTCGACAAGCTCGCCACGGATTCGCAGCCGCTCGTCATCTCCGTCGGGCAGCGTGGCCAGTTGCTCGAATAGGTCCCTGGCATGTCCCCGCTCGCGGACCGCATGGACCTTCGACGCGACCGACACCTCGTGCTCGGCGGCCAGCTCCGCGGCGTCGGGGCCAGCCTCGGCGTCGGCAGGATCGAGGCCGGCCGCAGCCCGGAAGCTGAGCACTTCCGCCGATGCGTCCGCGGCTCCATCCGGGTGGTCTCCGGCAGGCCTGGCTACCGGGAGATCGAACTCCTCGGTCAGCCGCACCTCGATTTCTCCCGTCACACCGACCCCGATGGCTCGCGGCTCTTCTGCAGCACGATGGTGAGCCGGTTGCCCGGCCCCACCAGCGCCTCGACGCTTCCGGCGAGCGCGCAAAGCACGGTCCAGGCGAAGGTGTCGCTGGCCGGCGGGCGGCCGGCCTGGCTCAGCACCGAGACCGAGATGGTCATCAGGTCGCGCCCGAGGGTGAAGGTGCATTCCAGGCCGGTGCCCGGCACTGCCTGGCTGAGCAGCATGGCGCACGCCTCGTCCACGGCTATCCGCAGGTCCTCGATCTCATCCAGGGTGAAATCCAGCCGCGCGGCCAGCCCGGCAGTCGCGGTGCGCAGCACGGACAGGTACGCGCCCTCGGCCGGCATGCAGACCGTCACCTGGTCACGCGCCTCGCGGCCGCTGCCAGGCGGTGCGGGAACAACGCCAGCATGGCTGGTGCCAGGATCCGGGTCTCCGGCACGCGCCGTCGTGCTGGCGGCCTGCCTGGTCGCCGATGCGGTCGTCTCTTCGGTCACGTCTGCCCTCCCACGACGCCGGCCAGCATCGGTGTTGACGCCGGCTGCCGGTTCCTGCCTGCAACTTACCGTTAGTGCGCCGATGCGCTGACGCGGCGCGCGGCGAGAGCGCGGAGGCCGGTCACGCAGTGTAGCGCCGCGCGGTCTGGCGCCGCACGGTCCGAGGCCGCGCGGTCAGAGGCCGCGCGGTCAGAGGCCGCGCGGTCAGAGGCCGCGCGGTCAGAGGCCGCGCAGTGTGGGGCCGCGCAGTGTGGGGCCGCGCAGTGTGGGGCCGCGCAGTGTGGGGCCGCGCAGTCAGGGCCGCGCAGTCAGGGCCGCGCAGTCAGGGCCGCGCAGTCAGGGCCGCGCAGTCAGGGCCGCGCAGTCAGGGCCGCGCAGTCAG
>WNEY01002399.1_pt1 | contig 13734 bp, 16 predicted proteins | sample 5400531 | NCBI WGS metagenome assembly WNEY01 (sample SAMN13153338, study PRJNA577476) | soil metagenome | isolation source: 200 cm saprolite under Douglas fir tree site 1 | place: USA:California | collected 2015-04-18
CGACGTGGACAGTGGCACCGCCGCCGAGATCGGCTTCGCCTTCGGCCGCGGTCAGCGGATCGTCGGCTACCGGGGCGACGTCCGTCTCGGCTTCGACAACGAGGGTGCGCTGGTGAATCTGCAAGTCGAGTACTTCGTCCGCGCCAGCGGCGGCGAGATCGTGACGCGACTGGAGGACCTGCCCGCCGTTCTCGCTCGCGTCTTTCGCTGATCGGTCAGGCCGCGGCTCGCCGGAACTCGATGTCGTGGGCCGTCTCGTCGGCCACGGTGCGGCCGAACAGCGTCTCCACGACGTAGAACGCCATGTCGATCCCCGACGCGACGCCCGCCGACGTGATGATGCCGTCGTCCACGACCCGCAGGTCGCGCTCGACCTTGACGCGGTCGCTCATCGACTGGAGAAGATCGAGGGCGGCCCAGTGCGTCGTCGCGCGGCGGCCCTCGAGGAGACCGGCGCGGGCGAACAGCAGCGAGCCCGTGCCCACCGACGTGACCTTCCGGGCCTTGGCCGCGACGCCGCGAATCCAGGCGAGCGTGTCCTCGTCGTGCATCAGGGCGCGGGTGGCGAAGCCGCCGGGAACGACGAGCAGGTCGATGGACGGAGCGCAGGACGCGATCCGGAGCGACGAAGGGCAGCACGCCGACGGTGACGCCCACGGCGAGCACCGGATAGGTGACCTCACGGCCGTCGGGCAGGCGCCACGCGTCCCGGAGTATAGCGCCGTTGACACGTTCCGGGCCGGGCCCTATCGTAGGGCGACATGCCCCGCGAACCCCACGTCGACGTCCTCGTGAAGAAGCTCGTGCGCGCCATCGAAGTGTCACTGGCCGCCACCGAGGCCGCCCGGGACGCCGTACAGGAAATTCTCCGGCGCGGCGCCGACACCGGGATCTTCTTCAGCGGCGCCAAGGGCCGCGGCAACCCCTCCTTCGAGCTCACGGCGCAGGACAAGGAATTCCTCCGGGCGGTGTCCATACGGCCCGATCGCTGAAGCCGATGCGGATCGTCCCCTTCCTCTTCTGGACCATCATCGTCGTGGCCCTCGTACTGCCGGCGCTGCGCCGCTGGAAGCTGGCGCGCCGACCGACCACCGACGAGCTGGTGAAAGATCCCGTGTGCCAGACGTACGTCGTCCGTTCCCGAGCCCTGAGTCGCTGGCGCGACGGCGAACCGATCTACTTTTGCAGCGCCGAGTGCCTCCGCCGTTACGCCGCGCTGACGTAGTGCCGGCCGAGACGCGCGCGAGCCCGCATCCCGATCCCTATCGTGACATCGACGCCCAGTCCGACACCGCCCAGTTCGTCGCCTCGCTCGAGGCCCGCGGTCGCACGCCCGCTCAGATGCGGCTCCGCCGGCGCTTCCTGCGCTTCATCCCTATCCGGCCGGGTCAGCGTGTGCTCGAAGTCGGCTCCGGCACCGGCGTGGTCCTGCGCGACGTCGCGACGCTGGTTGGATCCCGCGGTCGGGCCGTCGGCGTCGACCAGAGCCGCGCCCTGGTCGCCGCCGCGCGCCGGCTGATCGCGCGCGATCCGCGCCGCGGTCGACTCACCGTTCGATGGGCCGCCGGCGAGCAACTGCCGTTCCGGCGCCCGCAGTTCGACGCGACGCTGGCGGTCACGGTGGTCCTCCACGTCGCCGACCCCTTGCGCGTCGTCAAGGAGATGGCGAGGGTCACGCGGCCCGGCGGCCGTGTCGCCGTGCAGGATCAGGACTTCGGCACCGTCGCCGTCGCCCATCCCGACCGGGCGCTGACCGACCGGATCATGGGGGGCGTCGCCGCCCGGATGTACGAGGAACCTTACAGCGGCCGGCGCCTGCCCGGACTGCTGCGCGCCGTCGGGCTCGAGCGCGTCCGGCTCCTCACCGACATCTACCAGGACACGACGCTCGCCCCGTACACGAAGACGTTCCTGGAACGGCGGGCCGAGCGGGCCGTCACGTGGGGCATCGTCGATGCCGCGGCCGCCCAGCGCTGGCTCGACGGCTTCACCGCGTTGGTGGCCGCCGGCGCGTTCGTCATGACGATGAACTACTACGGCGCGGTGGGCGAGAAACCGGCGCCCGGAAGCGGCCGGCCGCAAGCGTGAACCGGTTCCGCGACGGGGCGGGGGCGCGATAGAATCTCGCCATGCCACGGATCGGCGAGATCGAGGAGCCCGGCGACGACCCCATCCTGAAGGACGCCTACGCCAAGGAGCGCGAGGTGTTCGGCTTCGTGCTGAACACCACGAAGATCCAGGCCCACCGGCCCGGCATCATGAAGGCGGCCAAGCAGCTCTCGGCCGCCGTCGAGAAGTCCGGCCTGCTGCCGCCCCAGCTCCTCGCCCTCGTCTACCTGCGCGTGGCGCTCATCAACGGCTGTCCGTTCTGAATCGACATCAATGCATCCCGTGGGATGCAGGCGGGGGCGTCGGAGGAGAAGGTGCGCCAGGTCGAGCGGGCGGCCGAGAGCTCGCTCTTCACCGACCGCGAGCGGGTGGCCATCCGCTACGCGGAAGCGATGACGATCACCGGCGAGAAGGTGACGGAGGAGCTGTTCGGACGCGCCCGCGGCTACTTCTCGGAGGCGGAGATCGTCGAGCTCACGGCGGCCGTCGCCCTCGAGAACTTCCGCAGCAAATTCAACGTAGCCCTCGGCATCGAGGCCCAGGGCTTCTGCATGCTCCGCTAGATAGAAGGATTGAGTCGCAGGGGTTGACGATTTGCCCATGCCCCGGGGCGTCGCCACTTCAGAACGCGCTGAATACCGCGACTTTCTGACTCGGCGGGGTCTTTGCAATTCACCATGTCGTCGCTTGCTGATATCCGGAGTCAGTGGCGAACAGCGCCGTTCGTCGACGTTCCCGAGCACGTCGGCGGACGGCGCTCATTTTTTACGCCTCGGGGTACCATAACGATCCGGATGACGCCTATTGGCCCAGGACTCTGGGTGCTCCGGTCGTGATCGTCTGAAACACCACATCATTCCGCTCGCGATGTTCTTCGGCACCTTCTCCTGGTCGTTCGTCTACGTGAGCCTGCCGTTCTACATCGGGACGATCAGCCACGGTGACGCGGCATCGACGCTCCGCTGGACGGGCTGGATTCTCGGCATCTCACCCCTGGTCACCGTGATGACGGCGCCAGCGTGGGGACGGTACGCCGAGAACCGTCGGCCGCGGCGACTGTACGTGACCGTCCAGGCCTTCCAGGGCGCCGCCTTCTTCGGGATGGCGGTGGCCACCACGCTGCCCGGGCTGTTCGTCTCGCGCCTCGTGATGGGTGTGATGGGCGCGTCGTCCACGTTCGCGTTCATGATGGCCGGCCGCGCCGGAAACGCCTTCACGGTGCGACGTCAGGTGGCGGCGGTGCAGTCGGGAATGACCATCGGCCAGGTCATCGGCCCGCTCGCCGGAGCCCTCGTGGCCGCGCGCATCGGGTTCCGTCCGTCCTTCGTCGTGGGCGGCGTCATCCTGCTGGGCTGCGCGGCGCTGGTGGGCTGGCTCGCGCCGGAGTCCGCCGATACCGGCCCGCAGGCCGACCGGCGGGCGGGGGTGCGGGCGGCCGAGCTGGTCACCGTGGGGCTGATCGTGCTGGGCGCCAACATCCACGTCTTCTTCCTGCCGGCGATCCTGCCGCAGGTGCTGCTGTCGCTCGGCGTGGCGCCCACCGCGACACTCGAGGTTGGCGGCCTCGTGATCTTCGCGTCCGGCGTCGCCGCCGCGCTCGGCGCCATGCTCACGCCGCGGCTCGGCGACCTGGGCTCCGATCGCCTGGTCATCGGCGGCCTGCTCACCGGATCGTCGCTTTGCCTGGCAGCACTGGCGGTGCCGGGATCGGTCTGGGGCTATGGGACGCTGCGCTTCCTCCAGGTCCTCTGCATCACACCCGTCTTTCCACTGGTGGTGGCGCGCATCGCACAGCACGGAAGCGGCCGGGTCATTGGGGTGATCAACTCCGCGCGCATCGGCGCCGGCTTCCTGGGACCGGTGGCGGCGACGACGATGCTCGCGTGGGCGCCGGCCTCCGCGGTCTACATCATCCTGGCCGCCATGGGCCTGGGCTGCGTGCCCCTGGCGCTGGCCGGCGAGCGGCGGCGCTCGAGGGCGTTCTCGTGACGGACGGGCTCTCCAGTCGCCCCCTCGTCGACATCCGCCTCGAGGAGATGTCCACGGCGACGGGTCCCCCGCCATTCCTCCAGGACATCTCGCTCCACGTCCGCTATGGCGAGTTCTTCACGTTGGTGGGGCCGCCTCACTCCGGCAAGAGCGCCGTCCTGCGCGCCATCGCCGGCTTTCTCCCGCTGAGCGGCGGCCGCGTGATCGTCGACGCCGAGGACATCGGACGTCTTGAGCCGGCCCGACGCGGTATCGGCTACGTCTTCCATCAGGGCGCACTGTGGCCGCATCTCGACGTTCGGGAGCACGTCGCCTTCGGCCTCGACCTGGCCGGTGTCGGCCCTGGCGACACGGCCAGGCGGATCGACGTCGTGCTGCAGCGCCTCGGTCTGAGCGACGTCGGCGACCGTACGCCGGACGATCTCACGCTCGATCAGCGCCGCCGTCTCGCGCTGGCCCGCGCGCTGGCCGTCGAGCCACGGGTGCTGCTGCTCGACGAACCGTTGGCCCACCTCGATCCCGGCGCGCGGAAGATCTTGCGGCTCGAGCTTGCGCGGCTGCATCGGGACCTCGCCGTGACGACGATCTGCGCCACGCGCGACGCGGCCGACGCGCTCGCGCTCTCGGATCGCATCGGCGTCGTCGAGAACGGCCGGTTGCTGCAAGTCGGCGAGCCCGAGCAACTCTACCGGCGGCCGGCCAGTCACGCCGTCGCCCAGGCGCTGGGGCCGGCGAACTATCTGCCGGTGAAGGTGGTCGAGGTGCGCGAGATCGGGGTCGTCGTCGCGACCGAGGCGGGGGATCGCGTGCCGGTGGCCGGCATCGGCGCCTTCCGACTGGGGAGCGCCGGCGTCCTCGTCCTCCGGCCGGAGATGCTGTCGATCGTCGATACCGCCATGGCGCGGGGCCCGAGCATTCCGGGGACGGTGAGTCTCCGCGTCTTCGAAGGCGCGCGCTACCTCTACGAGATCGACATCCGCACCGGCACGCCGGTCCGCGTGGAGCTACCAGCGACCGAGGCCGCCATCTTCCGCGTCGGCGACCGCGTCCGCGTCGAAGTCTCGAGCGACACGGTGGTGCTCCTGCCGGCCGACGATTCTGCCGGCGGGTGAATGCGGGCGACCGTCGCTGAGAGCGTGGCAGGAACGGGGCTGCGGCGCCCGGGGCTGCCCGGGCCTTGATCCACGACCTACAGGGAGTAGGTCTTGTCCTGATCGAGGAGCATCACGCGCCCGGTCCCGAGCCGCAACAGCTCGTCCGCGGTCTCCTCGAAAAACTGCGGCTTGACGTGATAGATCCAGATGGGGATGTCGGGCGGCAACTTGTCGAGCTCGTGCTGGATGAGCGCGGGCGTCATGTGGTGGGCGGCCTTGGCGATGCCGGCCAGCCGGTTGGGGAACGCGCACTCGAGGATGACGGCGCGGATACCGGTGAGGCCACGGGCGGCGGCCCACAACGCGTGGGTGGGACCGGTGTCACCCGAGTACACGAAGCCGCGCGCGCCGTCGTGGACGACGAAGCCGACCGTCGGGACCGTGTGGGTCACCGCGACCGGCGTCACCCACAGCTCGCCCACGCGCTGCTCGGCCTCTTCCACCAGCGCGCGGTACTTCACGACGGGGGTGGTGGTGTCGGGAATCTGAGCGAAGTCCGGCCAGACCACGTTGTTGAAGACGGACGTCTTCAGAGCCTCCACGACGGGTGCCGTGCTCGTCACGGTCACCGGGTGCTGGAAGCCGCAGCACGCCAGCGTCTCCGTGAGGAAGGCGAGCCCGGCTACGTGATCGAGATGCGAGTGGCTGATGAGCACGTGCTCGACTTCGAGCTGCTCGGGCACGGTGAGAGCGCCGCTGACGCTGCCGGCGTCGACCAGGACTCGATCGTTGACGAGGAATGCAGAAGGACGCTGGCCCAGCCCTTCGCTCCCGAAGGCGCCGAGCACACGTAGCTTCATATCCGGGTCAGACTAGCACACAATAGTGCAGGATCTTTCATATGCCGAGCCTGCGCACACTCGTTTCGGGCGGGGTCGCCGCCCTGGTCATGATCGCCCTGACCCTCCTGGGCGCTCTCGACACGATCGAGCTGGGCACCCTGAACCGGCTCTTCGAGCTGCGCGGCAGGCGGGCTCCGACGGCGCCCATCGTCATCGTGACCATCGACGAGGACTCGTTCGACGAACTGAACCTGCCGTGGCCGTTCCCGCGGGCTCTGCACGGCCGGTTGCTCGACATCATCAGCGCGGGCCGCCCTCTCGTCATCGGCCTCGACGTCCTGTTCCCCGAGCCGTCGGCGCGCGGCCCCGGCGACGACGCCGCCCTGGGGGCCGCGGTGGCCCGGGCCGGCAACGTCGTGCTCGGTGCGGCCCGGACCGAAGCGGTCGAGTACATCGGCAACATCAAGAACGACAAGGCGGGCAGCGACATGCCCCTTCCGGTGATCCGGCGCGGCGCGGCGGCGGTGGCGCCGGTCAACCTTTCTCCCGACGGTGACGCCCACGTGCGACGCGCGCCCATGCACGTCCTGCTCGGCGACACCGAGGAGCTCGGCTTCGACGCCCAGATTCACCGGCTGGCGGCGGCCCGGGGCTTGCCGGCGGCGGCGTGGCCGGGTGGCGGCGAGATCATCATCAACTTCCGCGGAGGCCCGCGAACGTTTCCGTGGGTGCCCTATCATCGTGTCGTCGGTGGTGAGGTGCCGCCGGAGACATTCCGCGACGCCATCGTGCTCGTGGGCCCGACCAGTGTGGTGCTGCACGACGTGTTCCCGACACCCTTCGCGCGCGCCGGCAACATGCCGGGCGTCGAGATCCACGCCAACGTGGTCGACACCCTCGTCCGTGGCGACCGCATCCGCCTCGTTCCCCGCGCGGCCAGTCTCGCCGGCATGGCCATCGCGGCGCTGGCCGCCGCCGGGCTGGCGGCCCGGCTGCGCGTCGTGCGTGCGTTCGTCGCCGTCGCGCTCGTGTGGGTCGGCCTCGCGGCCGGGACGGTGGCCGCGTTCAGCGTCGTCCACGTGTGGTTCCAGGCGATCGGCGTCACGTTCGCGCTCGTCCTCGGCTACGGGGCCTCCGTCGTCGACAACTACGTGCGCGAGCAGCGCGAGCGGCGGCGCCTGTCGCAGTTCTTCTCCCCGGCGGTGCTGAACGAGATCGTGCGCCATCGCGCCGACGTCTCGCTGGGGTCGAGCCGGCGCATGATCACGGTGCTCTTTTCGGACATCCGCGGCTTCACGTCGATCTCGGAGAAGGTCGAGCCGGAGCAGGTGGCCGAGATGCTGCGCGAGTACCTCACCGAGATGACCGACGTCGTCTTCAACCACGGCGGCACCGTCGACAAGTACATCGGCGACTGCATCATGGCCCTCTACAATGCGCCCTTCGAGGACGCCGACCACGCGGCCAAGGCGATCCAGACCGGGCTCGAGTTCCAGGAACGGACGCTGGCCGTGTCCACGCGGTGGGAGGCGAAGCTCGGCGTGCAGATCCGCAACGGCGTCGGCATCAACACCGGCGACGCCGTCGTGGGAACGATGGGCTCGCGCCAGCGCCTCGAGTACACGGCCATCGGCGACACCGTCAATCTGGCCTCCCGCCTGGAGGGCCTCACCAAGGACTACGGCGCCAACATCATCATCAGCGAGACCACCGCCGAGGCGGTGAAGGGCCGATTCTTCACCCGCGAATTGGGCGCGGTGGCGGTCCGGGGCAAGGCGCGCCCGGTGAAGCTCTTCGCCGTGCTCCCCTCCGACATCCGCAAGTATCCGCGGGCGATCCTGGAGATGGCGGCAACGATGGTGGCCGCCGACGGCGGCCGGACGTGCGTCGTGCGCACGCGCGACGTGAGCGAGGGCGGCGTGTCCGTGAGCGGTCTGCCCGAGGATTGGCCGCCCGGCCTGGTGCTCGAGATCCGCTGCGACGGTGAGAAGCTGCCCAAACCCCTCACCGCCCAGGGCAAGATCGTGTGGCGACGCGGCGATCTCGCCGGCGTCTCGTTCACCGCCCTCGAGCCCGACGCCGCGCCCGCCCTCGGCGAGTACGTGAGCGGTCATAAAAACCGCTAAGGTTTGCCGCCTCCGGACCCCTGTGTTAGAACCGAGAGCGACATGAGCGCGCGCGATTTCGACTATCCGACGATGGCGAGGGCGCTGATCCTCGGCGACAAGGACACGGTGGCCAGGAAGACGCGGGAAGGCCTCGACCTCGCGATGGAGCCCAAGGATCTCATCTTCAAGGGACTCATTCCCGGCATGGACGTCGTCGGCGAGAAGTTCCGTCGCAACGAGTACTACGTGCCGCAGGTGCTCCTGTCCGCGCGCGCGATGTACGCGGGCCTCGATCTGCTCAAGCCGCTCATCACGGCGGCGGCGCGGCCCGACGACAATCTCGGCATCGTCGTGATCGGCACCGCCCAGGGCGACCTTCACGACATCGGCAAGAACCTCGTCGCCATGATGAAGGAAGGCGCCGGCTTCAAGGTCGTGAACCTCGGGCGCGACGTGGCGCCCGAGAAGTTCGTGGCCGCCGTCCAGGAGCACGGCGCCAACATCGTCGGCATCTCGGCGCTCATGACGACGACCATGCCGGCCATGAAGCGCACCATCGACGCCCTCATCAAGGCCGGCCTGCGCGAGCGCGTGAAGGTGATGGTGGGAGGCGCCCCCGTGAGCCAGGCGTTCGCCGACGAGATCGGCGCCGACGGCTACGCCCGCGACTCCACCCAGGCGGTGGTGAAGGCCAAACAATTGCTCGGCGTCGAGGTCGCCCGGTGAAGGCGCGCGGCTGGGAGGTCATCGAGCGCATCCGGCGCGGCGAGACCCTCGTCTTCGACGGCGGCTACGGCACCATGCTCTTCGCCGCCGGTCTCCTCAACGGCGCCTGCCCCGAACTCTGGAACGACACGCACGCCGACGTCGTGCGCGGGATCCATCAGGGCTACTTCGACGCCGGCAGCGACATCGTGGAGACGAACACGTTCGGCGGTACCCGGCTCAAGCTGAACGAGTACCAGCTCGGCGATCGCACGCGCGAGCTGAACGAGCAGGGCGCCCGGCTGGCCCGTGCGGCGGCCCCGGCCGGTCGCTACGTGGCCGGTTCCATCGGGCCGACCAGCCGATTGCCCCAGGACTACGCGCTCGACGAGGGCGTCACCGACGAGGAGTACGAGGCGACGTTTCGCGAGCAGGCGGTGGCGCTGGCCGAAGGTGGCGTCGATCTCTTCGCCGTCGAGACGATGATGTTTCCCCAGGAGGCGACGGCCGCCATCCGTGCGTGCAAGAAGGTGGCTGACCTGCCCGTGATGGCGACGATGTTCTTCCAGTACGAGGAGATGCACGACCGCGACCGCACCATGTGGGGCGAGAGCGCGGGCGCCGTCGCCAAGAATCTCCTGAGCGCGGGCGCCGACGTCGTCGGCATGAACTGCGGGCGGGGGCCCGATCGCGCCATCGTCGTCATTCGCGACATGCGCCAGGTCACCGACGCCCCGCTGATCGCATATCCGAATGCCGGTCTGCCCGTCACGACGGGCGACGCGGTGACCTACGAGCTGGGACCGGAGGCGATGGCCCGCGATTACCCGGCGCTGCTCGACGCCGGCTGCAACATCGTGGGCGCCTGCTGCGGCTCCGACCCCGAGCACATCCGTCTTATCGCCGACGTCGTGCGCAGCCGCAGGGGGGAGAGGCGGCGCTAGCCGCCGACCCGCCCGAGGCGAGCGGTGAAATTACCCGACGTCGTGCGCAGCCGCAGGGGGGAGAGGCGGCGATAGTCGCCGACATCGTCCTCGGCGACGTTCCGCTCGCGATCGATCCCGACGAGGTCTTGCGCTTCCAGGGCTACAAGCGCGGGATCGACGTTCCCACCCCCGACGTGCTCGCGCTCTTCGACGAAGCCCTGGCCCTCGGACGTACGCTCATCGCGCCGCGCGCCGCCGTACGCTGGCTGGATGTCACCGATCGCTCGTGCGACGCGCTGACCGCGGGCGGCGTCACGCTGACGATCCCCGCCATCGACCGGCTGTGGGGAGACGTGCAGCGTTTGGCCGCCGGGGTCTGCACCATCGGCGACGCTTTGGAACGGCGCGTGGCCGAGCTGTGGGACGCGCGCGAGCTGCCGCTGGCCGTGATGCTCGACAGCGTCGGCTCGGGGGCGGTGGAGAGCCTCGCCGAGTACGTCAACGACGCGCTCTGCCAGGAGGGCGTTCGTCGAGGCGTGAGGGTCACGAACCGGATCAGCCCGGGCTATGGGACCTGGGACGTGGCCGAGCAGTCGCGGCTCTTCCGCCTCTGCCCGGCCGACGCGGTCGGCGTGTCGCTCAACGACGCGTGCTTCATGCTCCCGGCCAAGTCCATCTCGCTCCTGGTCGGCGCCGGGCCCGCCGCTCGCGTCGACCACTACTTCAGCCAGTGCGCGCGGTGCTGGATGCCCGACTGCGCGTACCGCCGCGTCCCGGCCCGCCGCACCGTCCGGCGGTAACGCCGCCGGGCGCGTTGCGCCCTCGCGGGCCGTGTGTTACGGTCCGCCCACTCATGGCTGACAACGTCACGCTCGTCCGCGATGGCGCGATCGCCACCGTCACGCTCGCTCGTCCGGACCGCCGCAACTCGCTGAGCGACGCCATGCTGCGCGATCTCACCACCGCCATCGCCGAGCTGCGCGACGATGCCGGGACGCGCGTGGTGATCGTCACCGGCGCGCCGCCGGTGTTCTCGGCCGGCGCCGACGCGCCGATCCGCCGCGAGATGTCGGAAGACGACCGGCGGCAGGCGTTCCTCGCCAAGAAGACGCAGTTCCGGCGGTTGTTCGAGCGGGCCAACACGCTGCTGGAGAACCTCGAGCAGGCGACCATCGCGATGATCAACGGCCACGCCGTCGGCGGCGGCTGGGGGCTGACCCTGGCCTGCGACTTCCGGTGGGCGGCTGCGCGGGCCGAGTTCTGGATTCCCGAGGTCGATCTCGGCGTCCCGCTTGGTGTCGCGTCCACCACGCGATTCGTGCGGCTCGTCGGCCCGGCGCACGCCAAGGAAATCATCATGGAGTGCCGGCGCTACTCTGCGGAAGAGGCGCGGGCGCTTGGTCTCGTCCACCGCGTCGTACCGGACGACGCACTGGGCAAGGAGGTCCGGGCCTTCGCCGAGCGGTTGGCCGCCAAGCCCTTCCGTCCGCTGGCCGAGGTCAAGGCGCGCATCAACGCGATCGCGCGGATCGGCATTCCGGAAGTCAACGCGATGACCGAAGGCTTCCTCGAGCGCGGGTGAACCTCTCCGGGCTGCGCGTCCTCGATCTCTCCCGCGTGGTGGCCGGGCCCTACTGCGCGGTACTGCTGGGCGATCTCGGCGCCGACGTCGTCAAGGTCGAGCGCCCCGGCCGCGGCGACGACCTCCGCCACTGGCGCGGCAAGGACGGCATGAGCCCCGTCTTCGCGGCGATCAACCGCAACAAGCGCTCGCTCGCGCTCGATCTCCAGCATCCGGACGGCGCCCGGCTGGCGCTCGAGTTGGCCCGAAGGGCCGACGTCGTGGTCGAAAACTTCCTGCCCGGTGTGGCCGACCGTCTGGGTGTCGGCTACGCGGCGGTGAGCGCGTCGAATCCCGCGGTCGTGTATGCGTCGATCACCGGCTTCGGACAGGACGGGCCGTACGCGGGGCGGGCGGGTTACAACACGATCGCCCAGGGAATGAGCGGCCTCATGGCGCTCACCGGCATGCCGGGTCATCCGCCCACCAAGGTCGGCGGCTCCGTGTCTGATCTCGCCGCGGCCCTCCACGCGTTCGGCGCCGTCAACGCAGCCCTCGTCCATCGCTACCGGACGGGACAGGGCCAGCACCTCGACGTGAATCTCCTGGCTTCGACGCTCGGGCTCCTAGCCGATCCGGTCGCTCACTTCTTCGGGACCGGCGGCACCCGGCCTCGGCGTGAGGGCAATCGCAACCCCAATCTGTCTCCAGCCGAAGCGTTCCAGACGAAGGACGGACTGCTCAACGTCGTGATCATGAACCCCGAGCAGTGGGACCGCTTCTGCCACGCCCTCGGCGATCCTGAGCTGGCCGGCGATCCACGCTTCGCCACCAATGACGTTCGCCTCGCCAATCGCGAAGAATTCCGTTCGCGCGTCGAGGCCACGCTGGCCAGCGCGACGACGGCCGAGTGGGTGGCGCGACTGGAGAAGGCAACGATCGCCTGCGGCCCGATCTACGAGCTCGACGAGGTTTTCGCCGATCCGCAGGTCCGGCACCTCGGCCTCATCGCCGAGGTCGAGCAGCCTGGCTGGGGCCGCGTCCGGATGCTGGGCTTTCCGGTCCGAGGCTCGACCATCGATGCACGCGTGCGCCGGCCGGCGCCGAGGCTCGGCGAGCACACGGCCGAGATCCTCGACGAGTTGGGGATCGCCCGGAGCGAGATCGATGCACTGGTCGAAAAGGGCGTCATCGCGCTCACGACGTGACCCGACTGGCGTGGCCGCTCGTCTTCCAGCTCATCGGTGTCGGCGCCGCCGTCTACCTCGTCCTCAGCACGTGGCAGGTCTGGCTGCTGTTCTTCACGGCGCTGATCGTGGCCGCCGCCATCCTGCCGGCCGCCCGCTGGGCCGAGCGCTACCACGTGCCTCGCGGCGTGACCGTGCTCGCCGTGTATCTCGGGTTCGCCGGCGTGCTGAGCCTCATGGGCCGGCTCTTGTGGCCGGCGCTGGCCGAGCAGTGGCGCCAGTTCACGGAGCAACTCCCGAAGCTCGTGGACAACGTCCGCGGCTGGCTCGGCAGCCTCGACGTGCTCCTCGGGCAGTGGGGTGGCTCATTGCGAGCGCCGAAGCCGGAGGAGGTGCAGGGGCTGGCCGGCACCGTCGTCGCCAACACATTGGCCGTGACGGCCGGCTTCGTCGGGTTCGTGGTCGGGCTGCTCGCCATCATCGTCATCGCGGCCTACCTCGTCGTGGATGCGCGCACCATCGGCGAGACGCTCCTGCGGCTGGTGCCGCGCGCCCACCGATCGCGAGTGGCTGCGCTGGGCGACCCCGTCCTCGAGCGCATCGGTGGCTACGTGCGGGGGCAGATTCTCTCGAGCCTCGCCGTCGGCGCCGTCCTGGCCATCGGCATGGCGCTGCTCGGGGTGAAATACGCCCTGCTGATCGGGGCGCTGGCGTCCGTGTTCAACGTGGTGCCCTTCGTCGGCTCCTTCATCGCCGCCGGACTCGGGATCATGTCGGCGCTGAACGAGTCGCCCACGCTGGCCCTGGCTACCGCCGGCCTCTTCTGGGGGACGAATCTTCTGGAGGGCAAGTTCCTGGCGCCCCACTTCGTCGGGCGCGCGACCGGTCTCCATCCGCTCGCGGTGCTGCTGGCGCTCTTCGCCGGCCTTCACATGGGCGGGCTCATCGGCGCCCTCGTCACGGTCCCGCTCCTGGCCGGCGTCTGGGAAATCGTCCGCCGCCTGTATCTGGCCGAGCCTGAACGAGCGTAATCCCCCTGCGGGCCGCAAGCACAACGCGAATGGAGAAACCGCCACGCGGACGACCCGTGTCGTGGCACCTCGCGCGATGCGGAGGGATGGAGAGGGCCGCGAGTCGGGCACCACGCGAATGGGGAGGTTTGGAGGGGGCCCAGCAGGCCCCCTCCATGTCAAAGATGCTAATGTTAGAAGCG
>WNEY01002400.1_pt1 | contig 13733 bp, 16 predicted proteins | sample 5400531 | NCBI WGS metagenome assembly WNEY01 (sample SAMN13153338, study PRJNA577476) | soil metagenome | isolation source: 200 cm saprolite under Douglas fir tree site 1 | place: USA:California | collected 2015-04-18
TCGAGAAGCGGCTCGTCGGCCTCGACGCGCTCGCCTTCCCGCTTCAGCCAGCGCGTGACGGTGCCTTCGGTGACGCTCTCGCCGAGCTGTGGCATGGATACGGAGACCGACATGGCTTCCGGGGCTCCTTCGTTAAGTCGACAGTAGCTGCTGCGCATGGCCGGACTGGGATGCCCGCTCGTGGCGGGCAAGCAGGCCGGTCATGAGTGGAAGTGCAATGGCTTGCCCGCGAGGGCGAGATGCGCCTCGCCGATCGCTTCCGACTGGGTCGGGTGCGGATGGATGAGCTGGGCGACCTCGGCAGGCAGCGCCTCCCAGTTGTAGATCAGCTGGGCCTCGGCGATCAGCTCGCCGACCCGCGCGCCCACCAGGTGGACTCCGAGTACCGGGCCGCCGCCCGCCGTGGCGATGACCTTCGCGGCACCCTGGGTCTGCAGGATGACGCTCTTGCCGTTGCCGCCGAGGTTGTAGGTGATCTCTGTGGTCTCGATGCCGCGCTCGGCGGCGATAGCCGAGGTGATCCCGACCGAAGCGACCTCGGGGTCGCTGTAGGTCACCCGCGGGACGCCGTCGTAGTCGATGGGCGTGACCTTCAGGCCGCTGACCCGCTCGGCCACCAGGATGCCCTCGGCGAAGCCGACGTGCGCGAGCTGCAGGCCGGGAGTCAGGTCACCGACCGCGGAGATGGTCGGGACGCTGGTCTGGCAGTACTCGTCGGCGGTGACGAAGCCGCGCTCCATCGCGACGCCGGCCTGCTCGTAACCCAGGTCGGCCGAGACCGGGCCCCGGCCGACCGCGACGAGCAGGAGTTCCGCATCGAGCGTCTTGCCGCCTTCCAGCGTGACCGTCACCCCGCTGCCGGTGTCCTTGACTCCCTCGAACCGGACGCCGAGCTGGTAGGAGATCCCGCGTCGCCGGAACGCCCGCTCGAGCAGCTTGGAACTCGACTCCTCCTCGGGCGGCAGCAGGTGCGGCAGCATCTCGACGATGGTCACCTCGGCGCCAAACGACCGCCACACGCTGGCGAACTCCACGCCGATAACTCCGCCGCCCAGGATGACCACGGAGGCGGGCACCCGGTCCAGGGTGAGCGCCTGGTCGCTGGTGATGATCCTCGTCCCGTCCACCTGCAGGCCAGGCAGGCTCCGGGCCTCGGATCCGGTCGCGAGCACGACGTGCTCGCCGGTGTAGACAGCGTCGCCTACTTGTACCGCGGTTGGCGAGATCAGCCGGCCGTCGCCGTAGATGACCTCGACCTTGCGGCTGGCGAGAATTCCCTGCAGGCCCTTCCAGAGCCGGTCGACCACCTTGTCCTTGTAGCCGTTCACCCCGCCCATATCCACACCGTCGAAGGTCGACCGCACGCCGACGGACGCTCCGTCCCTGGCCCGGTCGGCGATCTCGGCCGCGTGCAGCAGGGCCTTGGTGGGGATGCATCCCCGGTGCAGGCAGGTACCCCCCACCTTGTCCTTCTCGATGAGCGCGACCCGCTTGCCGAGCTCGGCGGCGCGCAGCGCGCAGGCGTAGCCTCCGCTGCCGCCGCCGAGGATGACGATGCCGTAGCCGCCGCTGTCCGTCACAGGTAGCTCCTTGTCCGTCCGTCAGCCGTCTCTCAAGCCGGCGCCCCTACAGCCGCCCGTCGGCGACGTCCAGCGTTACCTGGACGAGAGTCCGCACGGCCGCGCCCGTTCCGCCTTTGGGTGTATACCCGTATGGCTCGCCCTCATGAAAGGCCGGCCCGGCAATGTCGAGATGCGCCCACCGGACCCCGGCCGGAACGAATTCTCTGAGGAACAGGCCGCCCACGAGCATGCCGCCGTCTCGCTCCCCGGTCACGTTGGCCAAGTCTGCCACGGACGAGTCCAGGCCCTTCCTCAGTTCCTCCGGCAGCGGCATGGGCCACGCCGCCTCGCCCGACCTGCGCGCCGCGTCGACGACGCCATCGCGTACCTCGTCGTCGTTGGCCATCACGCCGCAGATCCTCGGCCCCAGCGCGACCAGCTGCGCGCCGGTCAGCGTGGCGACGTCGATCAGCAGGTCGGGGGAGTCCTCGGCGGACCTGGCGAGCGCGTCGGCCAGCACGAGGCGTCCCTCGGCGTCGGTGTTGAGTACCTCCACCGTCTTTCCGCCGTAGATAGTGACGACATCGGATGGGCGCTGCGCGCCGCCGCCTGGCATGTTCTCGGCGAGCGGCAGGTAGCCGACGACATTGACCTCGGGCCGGAGCGCGGCGATGGCCTGCAGCGCCGCGAGGACCGCGGCTGCCCCGCCCATGTCGGACTTCATGGTCTCCATCGACTTGGACGGCTTCAGCGAGAGGCCGCCGGAATCGAAGGTGATGCCCTTGCCGGCGAACACCACAGTCTTGCTGGCGGCCGGATGCGTGTAGCTGAGCCGGACCAGCCGCGGCGGGTGGACGGAGCCCTGGCCGACGCCGCTGATCCCGCCGTAGCCGCCATCGGCGAGCGCCTTCTCATCCAGCACGTCGATGTCAAGCCCGCCGTCCTCGGCGACCCGGCCGGCCTCGGCGGCGAAGGTCTCGGGGTACAGCTGCGAGGGGCTGGTGTTCACCAGATCGCGAACCAGCGACATGGCGGCGGCGAGAACACGGGCGCGGGCAGCGGCAGGCTCGGCCTGGTCGCCACCAGCGAGCAGCGTCAGCTCGGGCCCGCTCTTCGGAGCGCCGCCCCGGTACTTGCCGAAGGTATAGCTGCCGAGCATGGCGCCCAGCGCGACCGCCTCCGTCTCGGCGGCATCGCGGGCCGGCATGCTGATCGCAATCTGGCGGACGCTGGGAGAGGAGACCGAGCGGACCGCGGCGCCCGTCGCGCGGCGCAGCGCCTCGCCGTCGAAACCGGCCGAGCCGTTCGCGGCACCGGTCCCGACGGCAGCGATCAGGGGTGCCCTGAGCTGGCCGGCCGAGGCGATCCTGAGGACCTCGTCCTGCCTGCCGGTCGCGCCGAGCGCGCTGAGCGTCTGCGCGAGACTGCCGCCGAGCGCGGCATCGACGTCCTCCGACCCCGGTGCGAGCAGCGGGCCGTCCGATCCCTGGATCACGCCAATGATGATGGCGTCGGCGTGCGCATCACGAGGTGCGCTCTGGCTGATCTGCAGAGTCGTGGTCACAGGTCAGAGCCTAGTGCCTGCCCCCGTTGGCCGATCACTGTCGCGGCAGCTGCCGCCTCGGATCGTAAGACGGGTGAGCACGGTGGGTAACAGTTGTCATTTTTGTGTTGTGACAGCGGTTATATTACGCTGGTACGGATCGCGTGCGCGGCGGGCTGTCCTGCCGTGCATTGGATAGAGGTGAGGGAGAGGCATGGGAGCCTGGGCTCTGTTCATCGCCGTGTTCCTGGCCTGCGCCGTGGAGGCCGTGGAGGCCACCACGATCGTGCTGGCGTCGGGCACGACGCGGGACTGGCGCTCGGCGACGAGCGGGATGGTGACCGCACTTGTCGTGCTCGCGCTGCTTATCGCGGTGCTGGGGCCAGCGTTGTCCGCCGTGCCGCTGCATGCCCTCCGGCTCGTGGTGGGCGCGTTGCTGCTCGTCTTCGGGCTGCAGTGGCTGCGCAAGGCGATCCTGCGAGCGAGCGGCCACAAGACGCTGCATGACGAGGAGAGGATTTACGCCGAGCAGGTCGCTGCCGCGGCGGCCCAGCCGCGCAGGCGGGCGGCCCTGGTCCCCGACTGGTTCGGGTTCACGCTGTCGTTCAAGGGCGTGCTGCTGGAGGGTCTTGAAGTCGTGTTCATCGTCTTGACCTTCGGGATCAACCAGCATGATGTCGGCCTCGCCGCCATCGCTGCGGCGTGCGCGGTCGGCGTGATCGCGGCCGCGGGCGTGGCCGTCAGGGCCCCATTGTCCAGGGTCCCTGAGAACACCATGAAGTTCGTGGTCGGGATCATGCTGACCGCCTTCGGCACGTTCTGGGGGGCGGAGGGCGCGGGGGCCCGCTGGCCGGGCTCGGATGCCTCGCTGCTGGTGCTGATCCCGGCGATCGCCGTGTTCGCGCTCGCGCTGGTGGCCGTGATGCGCAGGGTCCCTGGCGGACAGCGCAGATCGGAAGCCCTCACCCCCGTGTCGACGACCGCGGATGCGGGCTGACATGGCGAAGCGCAGGCAGGACGGCCTGATCGGGTGGCTGCGGAGGTTTCTCGCCTTCTGGTACGACTTCGTGGTGGGCGATGACTGGCTGGTCGCGGTCGGAGTGGTGGCTGGCCTGGCTGTCACCTATGCGCTGAGCCGGACGACCGTCCCCGCCTGGTGGCTGCTCCCGTTCCTGCTCGCCGGGCTCCTCCCGCTGAGCCTGTGGCGGGCAGCGCGGCGCCGCTGACGGCGCCGGCAGCAGCGGGCAACGGCCATCAGCGGCTCTCGGCTTCCTCCGCGTACACGCGCGCCGCGTAGCGCTCCAGCTCCTCCTCGCATCTGCCGAGCTCGGCCTCCGCGGGCTGCCGCCCCTGCGCGCCGAAGGCGTCGCGCTCGCGCACCCTGGCCAGCCAGTTCCGCAGCTTGACGAGATCTACCTCGTTCTCCTCGAGCTCGGCATAGGTGAAGTGACGGGCCACGTACTCCTTCTTCAGCCCCGCGAGGAAGTCGTGGCACTTGTCCACGATCTCCTCATACTCGTCGTTGCGGGCGGCCTGGAAGGCGGCGCGGATGTCCTGCTCGCCGGCGAGCACCCCGCACGACAGCAGTACCGCCGTTCCTGACATGTCGAGGATCTCGCTGCGCAGCTTGCGCAGCGCCCGCTCGGCACTGACGCTGGCAGGCAGCGCGGCGGCCGAGTTCTGCAGGTAGATGGCACCGAGGCTCTTGAGCCTCCGCCACACCGCCGACCGGAGCCTGGTGGGATCCGACGGCACCCGGTAGACGAGCAGCAGCCAGCCGCGCTCGTCGCTGTCGCCCTGCGACACATTGCTCTCAGGCACGCTGGTCATTGTCCCAGGGAAAGCGGTGCGGCCGGGCGCCGGCGATCGTAGGGCGTGGCGCGGCACCTGGCAGCAGGGCTGACGTCAGGCGGCGGGGCTGATGTCAGGCTGTGCTAACCGCTTGTCGGACTCGGCTTGCCGGCGCGCCTGAACCGTCCGGCTGGTCACGGTGACGGGCCGCCGCGCCGCGGCCGACGGCCGCTGAGGCGCCGAGTTGTCAGCGGCCGCGCGGGCCGCGATCCGGCTCATCAGCTCGCCTTCGGCGCGGATCTCGGTGTCGGTGGGGGACAGCGCGATGGTGGCCGTCACGATGAAGGTCAGGATGCTGATCCCGAGGATGAGTGGCAGCAGGAACTCTGTGGCGGTGGCGCCGGTCATCAGCATTCCGGCGGCAGTTCGCACGGCGAACACGTGCATCGCCGCCATGCCCGTGTAGTGCATGCCGCTGACGGCCACGCCCATGATCAGCGCGGCGCCGAGAGTCGACCAGATGCCGCGCAGCCGCAGCGTGGCCCACAGGGCCGCCGTCGACGCCACGATCGCGATGACCACCGAGAGCGCGAACAGGGAGGGACTGTAGGTCATCCGGGCCTGTGTCTGCATGGCCGCCATGCCGGTGTAGTGCATGCTGGCCACGCCGATGCCGGTGACCGTGCCGGCGAGCACGAGCCGGCCCACGCTGTCGCGGCCGAAGCCCACGATGAACAGGCCGCCGCACACCACGGCTACCGCGATCAGCATGCTCAGGATCGTGATCGGCACGCTGTAGCGAATCGCGTCGCCAGGGATCGTAAAGCCCAGCATGGCGATGAAATGCATGACCCAGATCCCCGTGGCGCCGATCGATACCGCCGAAAGCACCAGCCATCTCGCCCGGGTGCTGCCTGCGTAGGCGCGGGCCCGCGTCGTGCAGCGCAAGCCAAGGAAGGCGCCGAGGCAGGACATCACGTACGCGAGGCCAGGCGTCAGCAGACCATACGAAAAGTTATGAACATGCATCATTGTGAATTTCTCCCCGGAAGTATCGGTTAACTCTACTGGTCACGAGCCCGCTGCGTGCTCAGATCGGCACGCAAGCCGCGCTATCGCTGCTGCTGAGCCGCGCGTGCGGCATCGAGATCCTGATATTTCCGGCAACAAGTAAAAACTGTTAAGGCTCCGCTATGCCTGAATTGCGCCCGCGTCGGCTGCCCGCGCCGGCTGCCCGCGCGCATGCCCAGCGCGCGCCGCGCTGACCGTCAGGCGCCCGCTCGCGGGACTGCCGGGTGCCACGGTGCCACGGTTCCAGGGCTCCAGGCGCTGCCCGTTCCTGTCATATATGCCTTGCATCGTATATAACCACTGGGCTATTCTCCAGGCGTGGCTACTGCCTTTGACGTCCTGGCGGATCCGAACCGGCGGCGCATCCTGGACCTGCTGCTGCTGCAGCCGCGCCCGGTCGGTGAGCTGACCAGCCTGATGGGGCTCAGCCAGCCGGGCACGTCCAAGCACCTGCGGGTGCTGCGCGAGGCTGGCCTCGTCCGGGTCCGCCGTGATGCGCAGCGCCGGTGGTATGAGCTCCGGCCGGGCCCGCTGGCGGAAGTTGATGCCTGGCTCGAGCCCTACCGGCGGTTGTGGGCCAGGCAGCTGGACGCACTGGAGCAACATCTCGACAACCAGCGAAACGGAGATACAGATGGCAGCTCAGCACCACCAGCCTGACGCCGACGGCGTTGTGGAGCAGGGCGACGGCGGCCAGTCGATCCTGCGCTTCACGCGGCGACTCGCCCATCCGGTGGACCGGGTCTGGAAAGCGCTCACCAGCGAGGCCGAGCTGATCCAGTGGTGGGGCGAGGCCGCGGTGGACCTCACCGAGGGGGGTACGTTCACGCTTCGCTGGCGCAACACCGACGAGCAGGGCAACACGGCGGTCATGCACGCCACGATCACCGGTCTGGATCCGCCGCGGCTGCTGGAGCTGACCGGGGACCTGCACGGAGTCCTGCGCTGGGAGCTGCGGCCTGAGCCGGGCGGGACGCTCCTGACCTTCTCCAGCACGCTGGACCTGCCCGCGGCCTACCGCACGAAGGTGCTGGCCGGCTGGCACTGGCACCTGGATGCCCTGGCGGGCGCGCTGGACGGAAGGCCGGCCGATCTGGCCGGGGTCACCGGCTGGGACCAGGTGCATGCGGGCTACCTGGCGAAGGCGACCTGACCCGGCCGCGGCGGCGCCGCTGGCGCCACTGGTCAGGCCGAGCCCCCCGCCCTGACCAGCCCGTTCTCGTAGGCGTAGACGACTGCCTGGACCCTGTCCCGCAGGCCGAGCTTGGCCAGCACGCGTCCGACGTGCGTCTTGACCGTGGCCTCGGAGACGAACAGCCGCCTGGCTATCTCACCGTTCGACAGCCCGTGCGCAATCTGCGCCAGCACCTCCCGCTCCCGTTCGGTGAGCTCGGACAGCTCCGGCGGGACAGGCGCGCCGGACGCCGGGAGCAGGGGCGCGAACTGGTCGATCAGGCGCCGGGTCGTCGACGGGGCGACGACCGCATCCCCGGAGTGCACGGCGCGGATCGCGGACAGCAGGTCCTCCGGCGGGACATCCTTGAGCAGGAAGCCGCTCGCCCCGGCCTTCAGCGCGGCGAAGGCGTACTCGTCGAGGTCAAAGGTAGTGAGCATCAGCACCCGCGGCCGGTCCCCGGCCTGGCGAATGCGCCGGGTCGCCTCGACGCCATCCAGCCGGGGCATCCGTGCGTCCATGATCATGACGTCAGCGGTGTGCGAGCGCATGAACTCCACTGCGGCCAGGCCATCTGCGGCCTCGCCGACGACCTCCATGTCCGGCTGCGCGTCCAGCACCATCCGGAACCCGGTCCTGACCAGTTCCTGGTCGTCGACGAGGACAATGCGGATGGTCATGCCGCATCGCCCCGCCGCAGGGCCGGTGCGGCCAGGCCGTCGTCCGTATCATCGGCGCGCGGCTGCGGCGCGGGCCCGGCAAACGGCAGCCGGGCGGAGACCTGGTAGCCGCCGCCGGCCAGCGGTCCGGCCTGGACGGTCCCGCCGTACAGCGCGATCCGCTCGCGCATGCCGGTCAGGCCGTGCCCAGCGCTGTCGCCAGTGCCGGGCGCCCCTCCCTGGCCGTCATCGGTGACCTGCACGAGCAGCCCGTCCTGCTCGTATCGCAGCGTGACCGCGGCCGCTACCGCCAGGCCGCCGTGCTTGCGGGTATTGGTCAGCGATTCCTGCACGGCCCGGTAGGCGGCAAGCTCGGCTCCCTCATCCAGCGGGCGGACCGGGCCCTCCGTGGTGAGCGAGACCGACATTCCCGCGGCGCGTGCCTCGTCGAGCAGCTCGCGGAGCTGGTCCAGGCCGGGAAGCGGGGCCAGCGCGGCGCGCTCGTCCCCGGCTCGCAGGACGCCGAGCAGGCGGCGCATCTCGCTGAGCGCCTGGCGGCCGGTGCGGGAGATCGCGGCCAGCGCCTGGCGGGCCCGCTCCGGCTCCGCCCGCAGCGCATAGCCCGCGCCGTCGGCCTGCACGACCATGACGCTGACATTGTGCGCGATCACGTCATGCAGCTCGCGCGCGATCCTGGCCCGCTCGGCCGCGACGGCGATCTGCGCCTGCGCGTCGCGCTCGGCCTCCAGCCGGGTGGCGCGGTCCTCCAGCGCGATCAGGTACGCGCGCCGGTACCGCATCGAGTCGCCGAGTACCCACGCGACCAGCGCGGTTCCGCTGAAGATGACAGTGGCCAGGAAGAACCGGTCCAGCGCGCCGATCCGGGTCGGCACCCAGGCGACGACCGCCGCCACCGAGCCGACCATGCACACGGCCAGCCCGAGGAGGGATAGCCGGCGCGGCCGGTAGGCGGCCAGGGTGTACAGCAGCAGCAGGATCGCCAGGTCGGAGCCGATCGGCTTGCCGTAGGCCAGAACCTGGAACGCTCCGGCCATGACGGCGACGGCGAACGCCTGCACCGGGTACCTGCGCCGGAACACTACCGGTATGACCATCGCGGCGACGATCGGCAGCAGCAGCCACGGGTCGCCGAATCTGATCGAGGCCACTCCGATGATCGCGAGCCAGAACGCGGGCACGCCGTCGACCAGCTTCGGGTGGCGGATGAGCCAGGCATACACGGCGGACACGGCTCAAGGGTATGCCGGGCCCTGCCTGCCGGTCGTCCCCCCGGGAGCTGACCGCCGTCCGCCGGAAGGCGGATTTCGCCCTGCCGACCTCGCGGCCGTGCGGGCGGGCTCCTGCCGTCGGCACCGCATGCCATGTCGCGGCTGAATCTCAGCGCAGAGCGGGCGGCTGATTCCCCGCAGAGCGAGCGGCTGAATCTCAGCGCCAGTCGGGCAGCTCAGCCGCGATCAGCCAGCAGCCGTGGCTGGACCGGCGTCTCCGCGCAGCTGCCGCTGCCAGCCCGCCGCACCCGGTAGCCGATCGCCCCCGGCCGGTCAGCCACGATCTCGGCCAGCGCGTCGCCGGCGAAGTGCGCGGCCGTGCCGTCGTCACAGGCGATCCCGGCGGGCAGCGTGCCGTCCGCCACCAGCGCCTGATACAGCGGCCGCCTGGCGGGCTCGGAGCTGTAGTGCGGGCAGTAGCTCCCGGCCAGCAGCCCAAGGCCGCCGGTGAATGGCCGCAGTGCCGGGCCGAAGGAGTCCGTGGTGCCGCCCTCGAACCAGCAGAGCGCGCCGGCACTGACGCCGGCCAGCACGATGCCCGCCTGCCACGCGGCGCGCATGACGCGGTCAAGCTCGTGCGCCCGCCAGACGGCCAGCATGTTGGCCACGCTCCCGCCGCCCACCAGGATCACGTCCTGCGAGAGCAGCAGATCGGCCGGGTCGGCGACATTCGGCATCGGGAACAGCTGCAGGTGGCTGATCCGCGCCGGGATGTCGGCCAGCAGCGCGTACATCCGCAGGAAGGAGGCAGGGTCATCCCCCATCGCGGTGTTGAGCATGCACACCCTGGGCGCATTCCGGCCGGACAGCCTGATCGCGTGCGCGATGAGGACGGGCCTGCTGCTGCCCGGCGCCTGGCCCTCGCCGGGCATCCTGATACCCCCGATGGCCAGTACGTGACGCTGTCCGTCGGCTGCCATCCGAGCACGCTACCGTGCCGGGATGGCTGATTGCCTGTTCTGCGGCATCGTGGCCGGGACGGTACCCGCGCAGATCGTGCTGGCTGACGACGCAGTCGTGGCGTTCCTCGACGGGCGCCCTGTATTCAAGGGGCACGTGCTGGTGGTGCCGCGGGAGCACTACGGAACGCTGGCCGATCTGCCCGCCGCGCTGGTCGGCCCGGTGTTTGCCTGGGTGCGGCGGGTCAGCGCGGTCATGCCGCTCGCGCTCGGCTCGCAGGGCAGCTTTGTCGGGATCAACAACACGGTCAGCCAGAGCGTCCCGCATTTCCACGTGCACGTGGTGCCCAGGACCAAGGGCGACGGCCTGCGCGGCTTCTTCTGGCCCCGGGTCAAGTACGCCGACGAGGCCGAGGCCGCCGAATATGCCGGCCGCCTGCGCGCCGCGCTGCAGGCAATGCCTGCCTGACCAGGCGGGCGGCGGGTACGGTCGGGTCGCGGTGCACCACCGGGCGCGCCCGATGGCCACGACTAGCGCGACGGAGGGCTGAGTGTCGGGAAGCCCGCAGGCAGGAAGCCCGCAGGCAGGAAGCCCGCAGGCAGGGCGACTGGCGGCAGGGCGCCCGTATGTGCTGCTGTCGGCCGCCATGTCCGTTGACGGCTACATCGACACCGCATCGGCGGCCAGGCTGGTGCTGTCCGGCGAAGAGGATCTTGACCGAGTAGATGCCGTCCGCGCGGGCTGCGACGCGATCCTGGTCGGCGCGGGCACGATCCGGCGCGACAACCCGCGGCTGCTCGTGCGGTCACTGGCGCGGCGCGATGGCCGGGTGGCCGGCGGGCTGACCGCGAGCCCGGCGAAGGTGACGATCAGCCGCAGCGGCGAGCTGGACCCGGCGGCGCGGTTCTTCGCCGACGCTGACGTCGCGAAGCTTGTCTACGTCCCCGGTTCCGTGGCGGCCGGGACCCGGCGGCGGCTCGGCCGGGTGGCCACGGTGGTCGCGGCGGGAGATCCGCTGGACCTGCGCGGCATGCTCGCCGACCTGGCCGCCAGGGGCGTGGCCAGGCTCCTGGTCGAGGGCGGCAGCCTCGTCCACACACAGTTCCTGGCCAGCGGGCTGGCCGATGAGCTGCAGCTGGCGGTCGCGCCGTTCTTTGTCGGCGACCCGGCGGCGCCGCGATTGGTGCGGGGCGGCGATTTCCCGCACGATGCCGGGCACCGGATGGTACTCGCGGAGGTCGGCCAGATCGAGGACATGGCGCTGCTTCGGTATCTGCTGAGGAGACATTCGGGCAGCTGAGGCACCGGCCGGGGACGTCCTTTTGGCTCGGCTGACCGGCGCGGCCCAGGAGCGGGCTTATCGTGGTTGCTATGGCGGAGTGGTGGTCAATCGAGGTCTTCCATGGCGAGTTCCGGGCATCGCGCTGGCAGGATTCCTACAGCTCGTCGCTGATCGAGGCGGCGATCTCGCGCGGCGCGGTCGACTGGACCTGGATCCAGCACGGCCACGGGGTGGTGTTCGAGGTGTGCTTCGCCGATGACGCCCGGTGGGAGGCGTTCCGCTCGCTGCCAGTCGTCCGGGCTGCGCTCGACGCGGTGCCCGATCCGGTCGACGGGCTGCTGATCTACCGGGGCCGCGGCGGCGGGGCCGGATCGCCGTCCCCGCGTCATCCGCGGCCAGCTGCCGGAGCCGGCGCGGTCCAGCTGCCGGAGCCGTCGGCGGAGCGCGCGGTCGACCTGGCCGCCGACTCGGTCCCCGGCACGGCCGCGGAACTGTACCCTACGGCGTGAGCGACAGGGCCTAGACGGTGCAGGATAGAGGGATGAGGGAAACCAGAGCCTCGGCCGGAGGCATGCGTTCTGCGATAGAGCGGAGCGGTTACTATCCGGGCCTGGTGTCCGACGCGGTATCGTCCGCCGTCGGATCCGAGCCCGTCATTTCCTACGTGGTGCATCACGACGCGCACTTCGATCCCGGCCTGGAGGTCCGGCGCCATATGACGGTGCTGGCGCTCACCCCCACTCGGCTGGTCTTCTCCCACACCGACGAGTACCCGGCCGACGAGACCGACCCCGATGCCCGGCCTCAGGCAGAGACCAGCACCGAGGCGGTCAGGTTCGCCAGGATCTCCTCGGTCGCGCTGACTAGGGTGATTCCAGACCCGGCTTCCTATGTGCCCGGCGTCACCATGCCGAGCGAGGTCGTCCTGACGATCGGCTGGAACGTGCTCTCCCATCTCGAGCTTGAGCCCGCGCACTGCGGTGACGAGAGCTGTGAGGCTGATCACGGCTACACCGGCACGATCACCGCCGATGACCTGACCATGCGGGTCAGCGAGGCCGCGGACGGTCAGGACGCGGTCCGGCAGGTGCTCGCGTTCGCCAGGGCGCTGTCCGAGGCGACCAGCTGCCCGTGACGAGCGGCCAGGGACGTGCTGCCGGAAACGAGCGGTGAGCTGCCCGCCATGATGACCGCCGGGCCGATGAGGCCGCCGACGCTGCCCCGTTACGGCGAGGGTGCCCTGTCCGACCTCGCCTGCTCGGTGCTGGCCTCCCTCGGCGTGCCGGGGGAGCCGAATCCGCTGCAGCTGCCTTCGGCCCGGCGGGTCTGCCTGCTGGTGATCGACGGCCTGGGCTGGGAGCTGCTGCGCGAGCATCCCGCCGCAGCGCCCTTCCTGTCTGAGCTGGCCATGACCGGGCGGCCGCTGACAGCGGGCTTCCCCGCGACGACGGTGACCAGCCTGGGCTCGCTGGGCACCGGGCGGCCGCCCGGCCAGCACGGGATGCTCGGCTATCAGGTCGCGGTGCCGGGAGCGGGCAGGCTGCTCAACGCCCTGCGCTGGGATCAGCGCGTCGATGCGCGGCAGTGGCAGCCAGGGTCCACCATCTTCGAGCGGGCAGTGCGGGCGGGGGTCGGGGCATTCCGCGTCGCGCACGGATCGCTGCGCCAGACCGGGCTGTCCACCGCGGTCATGCGGGGGGCCGACTACTGGCCCGCGGACACTTTCGGGGCGCTGGTGGCCCAGGCCGCGGCGGCACTGTCGGAGCCGGCGCCGGCCCTGGGGCTGGTCTACCAGGGCGAGCTCGATGGCACGGGGCACGTCTGCGGCTGCTCGTCGGATGCCTGGCGCTTCCAGCTCGGGCATGTCGACAAGCTCGCCGAGCAGCTGGCCGGCGCGCTGCAGCCGAGCACGGTCCTGCACATAACAGCCGACCACGGCATGGTCGACGTGGCGGCCGAGGATCGCATCGACGTGGATGCCCTGCCGCAGCTCCGGCAGGGAGTGGCCCTGCTGGGCGGGGAACCGCGGGCCAGGCACGTCTACGCCGAGCCCGGTGCCGCCGGCGATGTCCTCGCGGCCTGGCGCGAGACTCTCGGCGCCAGGGCCTGGGTGGTGAGCAGGGACGAGGCGGTCGCCGAGGGCTGGTTCGGCCCTGTGCTGGACAGGCTCACGGCGAGAATCGGTGACGTGATCGCGGCCCCGGCTGGGCCGTGGGCCATCGTCGCCAGCAAGGCCGAGCCGCGCGAGTCGGCGCTGATCGGCCTGCACGGGTCACTGACGCCCGCAGATCAGCTGGTGCCGCTGCTCACCCTCGGCCCGTCCTGAGAGCCGGGGTGCGCAGGCGGGCGGCGGAGCTGTCCTTTATCCGGGAATCGAGAGAGGCATGAATTCCATGACGGCTGCGGCGGATTCACTCCCACCCTCCCCGCCCTCCCTGCCCTTGATCGACGTGACGTCCCTG
>WNEY01002401.1_pt1 | contig 13732 bp, 10 predicted proteins | sample 5400531 | NCBI WGS metagenome assembly WNEY01 (sample SAMN13153338, study PRJNA577476) | soil metagenome | isolation source: 200 cm saprolite under Douglas fir tree site 1 | place: USA:California | collected 2015-04-18
GAGGATGAAGCACCACGGACCCTGGTTGCCCATGCTCGTCTCCTCTCAGGCCTCGGCCCTCCGCCATCCGCTGAGCGCGGCATGCCCCTGCGGGCTGGCCGCCACCACCAGCCCGGCGTCCAGCCCCGACAGGCAGACGTCCAGGACCTGCATCATGGGCGAGACGGTCGAGCACTCGCCGAAGCGGTCGCTCAGGACGTGGCGCTCGACCCGGCGCCCCGCGCTCGAGGCCGCGGCCGCGGCGATCTGGGCCAGGCGCTCGCACCGCGGACAGCCGTGGCCGGCTTCGAACAGGTGCACCGGATCCACCTCCGGCCCGACCAGCTCGGCCAACACGCCATCCGACCACCCGTTCTCCTCCGGCGCCGAGAGGCCTTCCAGGACGGCGGGCCAGAAGCGGAACAGGCTCGGTCCGATTTCGCCATGGACACGCGCACCGCGCTCGAGCGCCGCGGACAGCGGCTCGAGGACCACCAGGCAGGCCGCGCCCTCGGCAATCGGCGCCGAGAAGTAGCCTTGCAGGGCTTCGGGCGCCCGGCCCTCCAGCGCGCCGGCCAGCACCATGCGCGCCCGTCCGCGGCGGAGCCACTCCGCGCCCAGCGCCACCGCCTCCAGGCCGGCGATGCGCGCGGTGGTGATGGTGACGTTGAAGGCGTGAAAGCCGTATCGGATCGAGAGCTGGCTGGCCGGGATGTTGACCGAGAAGTTCGCCGCCTCGATGGGCCGGATCTGGTCGGCGCCGTTTCGGAGGATCGTGGCGTCCATGTCGGCGAGGACGGACCAGACGGCGAAGTTGGTGCCGAGCACGACGCCTCGCTCCTCGTCCCGGTAGTGGTCCCCCATGCCCGCGTCCTCGAGGGCCAGGCGCGCGGCCGCCAGCGCATACTGCGTCGCCGGAGTGAGGTACTTGAACCCGCGCTCTCCCAGGTATCGCCCGGGATCGAAGTCCGGCAGCGGGAGCATCCGGCCGCCGACCGGCGCGCCGTCGGCTTCGGCCTCGCGGACCCTGGCGAAGCTCTCGAGCGACGAGGCCGCCGGAGAGACGAGGCCGATGCCGGTGAGCGCGATCCGGTCCCGCACGATTCCTTACGCCCTCCCCAGGACCATGGAGATGTTGTTTCCGCCGAAGGCGTAGGCGTTGACGAGCACGTGGCGGATGGCGGCGGGCATGGGCGCGTCGACGTGGATGGGCAGCCGGCACTCCGCATCGACCACCTTGACGTTGCCGGTGGGCGGCACCACGCCGCGCTCGAGGATCATGGCCGCGGTCGCGCAGGCCACCGCCCCCGCGGAGCCGCCCGAGTGGCCGAGCTTGGCCTTGATCGCGCTGACCTTGAGGTCCCGCACGTGATCGCCGAACACGCGCGCGAGGGCCTGGCTCTCCACCAGGTCGTTGAGGCTCGTGCCCGTGCCGTGGGGAAGGACGCAGTCGATGTCCTGCGGCGTCACGCCCGCTGCGCTCAGCGCCCGAAGCATGGCGGCTTCGATCCAGCGGCCGGTGGGCTCCGGCGCGGTCGCGTGATATCCGTCGCAGCTCCAGCCCGCGCCTTCGACCTGCGCGAGGGCCCGGCGGCGGCCTCGGCGGCGGGCGTGCTCCTCCGACTCCAGGATCAGCGCCGCCACGCCCTCTCCGAACACGGTCCCCTTGCGGTCGACGTCGAACGGGCGGCAGGCCACCGGGTCGAGCGCTCCGAGGCGATGGAAGCAGCCCTGTCCGACCCGGCTGTAGATCTCGGAGCCGCCGGCCACCATCACCTCCGCCTCACCGGAGACGATCCGCTCGTGGGCCAGGGCCACCGCGTAGGAACCGGCGGAGCAGGCGGTGGACAAGGTGGTGTTGGATCCCGTGAAGCCGTGGGTCTCGGCCAGGCGCGCCGCGATGTGGGAATGGAAGAAGCTCGACGGCACGTCCAGCCGGAGCGCGGCGTCGGTGTGGCCGAGCTCCAGACGGTCGCCCTCGCCCATGCCCGTCCCGAAGCAGACCCCGACGGTGGTGCGGGACAGCTCGGCGGGGGTGAGGCCCGCGTCGTCGAGGGCCATGCCGGTGGCCTTCACCGCCAGACGCGTGGCGCGGCTCTCGGTCCTCGCCGTCTCTTCCGCCGGCTCGTCGTCGGCGATGCCGTAGTACCGCTGGTTCTGGAGCAGGGTCGGCGGCAGGGTCGCGTGCTCCTGGGGAAGGCTCTCGCGATGGAGCAGGGACTCCCAGTAGGCGTGCGCGGAGTGGCCGAGGGGAGAGATGAGGCCGACCCCGGTGACCAGCACGCGAGCCGTCACGACCGCGTCACCTGGACCATTTCCCGGTCGCGCACCGCCATGACCACCTGGTCCACGGTCAAGACGGTGCGGCCGTCGACCGCGACTTCGCCCGCGAAGACCGCCGAATCGCTGAAGGCCTTCACGATCCGTGCACGGTGCGTGAGCACGTCGCCCGGGAAAGCCGCGCCCGACACCCGGCACCCGGCCAGCGCTCCGAACAGCAGAACGTGCCGGTGTCGGTCGTAGCCGCCCAGGCCGCTCTCCATGAAGAGGATCCCCGCCGCCTGGCAGAAGGACTCGACGACGAGCGAGGTCGGATAGCTCCGGGTCGCCGGGCCCGCCGCGTCGCGGCGCGCCCGCGCGTAGGCCGCTTCGTCGAGCGTCACCGCCTTGGTGGCGCGGATCCACTCGCCCGCCCGGAGCTCCAGCACGGCGTCCACGAGCAGCATCGGGTAGCGATGCGGCAGCAAGTCCTTGATCCGCTCGTGGTCAGCGAGGATCGTCTCCAGGGCAGGCGGGAGCATCAGCGCCGCTCCCCGATTGCGTACACGAGCCTCACCTCGGCGCTCACCCGTTCCGCGTTGCGGCAGGTGGCCTGCACCTTCAGCTCCGTTCCGTCGGCCGAGAGCGAGCACCGGCATTCCGTCCTCAGCACGTCGCCGGGTCGAAGGGGGGCCAGGAAGCGGGCCGACCGGATCTCGCGCAGCAAGGCCTTGCGCCAATCGGCTCCGCCGGCGGCGACGTGCTGCAGCACGCTCTGGTGCACCGTCTCCAGCACGAACACGCCGGGATAGATCGCGAAGTCGGGGTAGTGTCCCGCGCAGAAGGGCTCGCTCGCGGAGACCGCCTTCACCGTGGTGATGGCCGCCTCGTCGCGGTGCACGATCGCGTCCACCGCCTCCAGGGGTCGGGCCAGCTCGCCGAGCTCGAAGGGCGACATGGACAGTCCCTCAGTCCGCCATCGCGCCTTTTGCGCGCAGCAGCTCATGCACGCTGCGCAGGCAGGTCAGCTGCTTCAGCTCGTCCTCGCCCAGCTTGACCTGGTACCTGTTCTCCAGGGTGACGAGCACCTCCAGCGCCATGAGGGAATCCACCTCGAGGTCGTTCCGGAAGTGCGTCTCGTATCCGATCGAGCCCTCGTCCCGGTCGAGGACGTCCGCGACCAGCTTCCTCAGCTCGTCTACCGAAGCCGGCAACACACCTTGCTCACTCACACTGGCCTCCGCTGCTCTTGCCACGTCGCTCTCGAATCTAGGCGCGGCGATCCGGACGATCATTGAGGTCCGTCAAGCGGGTGCTTGACCGGAGTCAACGGGAGGGTGCTTCTTCGGAGCCAATGGGCCGCGGGCTGGGCGTCGGTCGGGTCGCGGCGGGACGGCCCCAAATCCGGATGTCCCGGAGGATCAGCCAGCCCTTTTCGCGTCGCAGCAACCCGTCCTCCTCCATCTCCTTCAGCAGCCGGCTCAGTTGCTCGGGGGTGACCGCGATCAGCTCGGCAATCTCACGATGCTTGAGGGGCGTCTGCACCTTGACCTCCTTGGCATTGGCGCGCTCGGAGGGCACGAGAGCGCACAGGGCCGACTCGAGGCGCTGGCGCGAGGAGCAGCAGGCCAGCTCCGAGAGGCGCGCCGCCTGCTCGCAGACCTCGCGGCTCAGCATCTCGTGCACCTGCCACGACGTCGCGGGATCGCTCTTCAGCAACTGCCGGAACGCGAAGGCGGGGATATGGCGGACCGTGCAGGGGGTGACGGTCTTTGCGGTGGCCGGATGCGAGCGGTTCGCCACCACGGGCGCCGCCCCCAGGATCGATCCCGCGGAGTGCAAGCCGACGATCAACTGCCGGCCGTCGTCCTCCAATCGAATGAGCTTGACCACGCCTTCATCGAGGAGGAGGACTTCCTCGGCCGGGAACCCCTGCCGGAAGAGGTCCGTGCCCGCGGGGAACTGGCGGGGCCGCGCCGCCTGCGGGGCCGCGCCCAGCAGCACGCCGGGTATCCGGACGTTGACGTTCTTGATCTCCAGGTCCATTTCGATTGTCTCCACCACCACCACCACCACCAAGATCTCCTCCCGCCGTCCGTTGGTGACGGCCCAGGAGTAGGATGGTCATTAGGATCCTTCGAGCCTCCGCCTGAGGACGAGGATCGAGTGCAATGCGTGAGCCACTGACCGAGCTGATCGGGGAGAGCCCCGGAATCGTTGCCGTGCGCGGGCAGATCGCGCACCTCCTGCAGCTCGCGGGCGAGGGCGGCCGTCTTCCTCCGATCCTCGTCTGCGGCGAGACGGGCACCGGCAAGGGACTGCTGGCCAGGGCGATCCACCAGGCCGGTCCCCGCGCCGGCGGGCCGTTCGTCGACGTGAACTGCGCGGCCATCCCCGAGACCCTGCTCGAGGCCGAGCTGTTCGGATTCGAGCGCGGGGCCTTCACCGACGCGCGGCAGGCGAAGCAGGGGCTCTTCCAGGCCGCTCATCGCGGGACGATCTTCCTCGACGAGATCGGGCTGCTTCCTGAAGCGCTTCAAGCGAAGCTGCTCAAGGTCCTCGAAGACCGCACGGTGCGCCGCCTCGGGAGCACGCGGGTCGAAGCGGTCGACGTCTGGATCCTGACCGCGACCAACGACGACCTCGAGGCGGCGGTCCTGGCCCGCCGTTTCCGCGAGGAGCTGTACCACCGCCTGGCGGTGCTGACCATCCGGCTGCCCCCGCTGCGCGAGCGGGGCCGGGACGTCCTGCTCCTGGCCGAGCACTTCCTGGCCCGCGCCGGCGCCGACTACGGGCGGCCCCCCCGCACGCTGGCCGACGACGCCCGCGAAGCGCTCTTCGGCTATCACTGGCCCGGCAACGTCCGCGAGCTCGGCAACGTGATGGAGCGGGTGACGCTGCTGTCGGAGACGCCGGTCGTGAGCGCGGCGAGCCTTCGTCTCGGCGAAGGCGCGCGCAGCACCGCCCTCTCGGGGGACGCGGGCCCGCGGTCCGAAGCCGAGGAGCTCGCCGAACGGCGGCAGCTCGTCGAGGCGCTCGAGGAGACGGGCGGGAACGTGTCCCGCACCGCCGCGCGGCTCGGGCTCTCGCGCAACACGCTTCGCTATCGGATGGAGAAGCACGCGCTGCAAGCGGGGAGGGGGGCCTCGGCCCCGGCCGCGCCAGCCGTGACCCGGCCTTCGGGAGCATCGACCCCGTTCGAGGAGCCGGCGCCCGATGAAGCTCCTGCCGAGCGGCTCCCGCCGCCCGCGGCCTCCGCGACGGGCGACGAGGAGGCCGCGGTCGACGTCCCTTCAGGCGCAGGTGCGCCGGAGCCGGCCGAGGGCATCCGCTGGGATCGGCGCCACGTCGTGCTGCTGCGCGCGGACCTGACCGGGCCATCGGCGCTGGAGGTCCAGCCGGACACGGGACGGGCCCTGACGGCCCTGGTGGAGAAGGTCCGCACGCTCGACGGACGCATCGAGGAGCTCGGCCAGACTCGGATCGTGGCCGCGTTCGGCATCGAGCCGCGCGAAGACTCCCCCCGGCGCGCAGCGCACGCGGCGCTCTCGATCGTGCAGGCCGACGAGGGTAAGCCGCCCGGAGGGCCCACGCTCGGCGTCCGAGTTGGAATCCACGTGGTGCCCGCGATGATCGGCAGCGGCGGCGGTGCCGCGCAGATCGACGCCGACGCGAAGGAGCAAGCCTCGGTAATCCTCGAGTCGCTGGTGGGCAGGGCCGAGACGGGCGCCGTCCTGGTCAGCGACACGGCCCGGCCGTTCCTCGAGCGGCGGTTCGAGCTGAGTCCCGTCGACGTCCCGCGGACCTCCGAGCCCGTGTACCGTCTCGGCGGCCGCGAGCAGACCGGCCTCGGGCTCGGCGGCCGCCTCACGAGGTTCATCGGTCGCCAGGGTGAGCTGGCGGGACTCGAGCGCGCGTGGCAAGAGGTCCGGCGGGGAACGCTGAGGGTGGTCGACGTGGTCGGCGAGGCCGGGATCGGGAAGTCGCGGCTCCTGCACGAGCTGCGCCGGCGCCTGCAGAATGAACGCGTCCTGGTATTGCAGGGGCACGGCACGCCGTTCGGCGGAGTGACCCCATTCCTCCCCTTCATCGAGGTCGTCCGCTCGACGTTCCTCCTCGGCGAGGGCGAGCACGTCCTGGAGGTCGCCCGGAAGCTCCGGCGGGGCCTCGACGTGCTCGGGCTGGCGGAGGAAGCAGAGGCGATGATTCCGTTCCTCATCGCGCTGCTGGGCCTCGACGGAGGCGGTGAGGCTCTCCGCGGCCTCGACGCCAAGGTCGTCGGCGCGCGCACCCGCGACGTGCTCGTGCGGCTGCTGCGGGAGCGCTGCCGTCTCTCTCCGGCGGTGCTGATCCTCGACGACCTCCACTGGATCGACTCGGCGTCACAGGAGCTCCTGACGCGGGTCATCGAGAGCGAGTCGGGACTGCAGCTCCTGGTCCTGTGCGCGCACCGGCCCCCCTACCGTCCGCCGTGGGCGGGCGGTCGCGGCGTCAGCGAGCTTCGCCTGCGCCGGCTCTCCGAGGAGACGTCGCTGCAGCTGGTGCAAGCACGCCTGGGCACCGACGCGCTCGCTCCGGAGCTGGCCCGCCTGCTGTTGGAGAAGGCCGAGGGCAATCCCCTGTTCACCGAAGAGATCACCCGGTACCTGCTCGAGAGCGGCGGTCTGCTCGAGACCGAGGTCGGACTCGGTCTGCGAGCGGGGTGGGAGCAAGGCCCGCTCCCCGACACTCTCCAGCACCTCCTGCTCGCCCGGCTGGAGCGGCTGGGCGAGGCGCCGCGGGCGGTCCTCCAGGTGGCCTCCGTCATCGGGCGGCAATTCACGCCGGAGCTGATCCGTGCAGTGCGGGGGGTCGAAGAGGGACTCGACGAATGTCTGCGCAGCCTGGAGGACCACGAGCTGGTGTTCGCGGAGTCCGGGCAGCGGTGTGACGAGCATGTGTTCAAGCACGTGCTCGTCCAGGAGGCGATCTACGACAGCCTACCGGCGCCGCGTCGCGCGGAGCTGCACGAGCGCGTGGCGGAGGCGATCGAGCGGCTGTACGGCACGCAGCTCGCCGAGTGGGTGGAGGTGCTGGCTCACCATTACAGCCGGACCTCACGGGTCGAGAGGGCGGCGCGATACCTCGCGCTGGCCGCCGAGAAGAGCCTGCGCGTCTACTCCCTGGAGGAGGCTCACCAGCGCTTCCGCCAGGCGATGGAGCTGCTGGAGACGGTGCCCGGGCGCGTCGACGAGGGATTGCTGGCCGACGCCTTCCTGAGCTGGGTGCGCGTCTACTACTACCAGAGCAACTTCAGGGGGCTGACCGATCTCGTAGCCCGGTACCGCAGCCGCTTCGAGGCCCTGGGCGATGCGCGCCGGCTCTCGCTGCTCCTCTTCTGGGAGGGCTTCGCGCACTTCCATGGAGCCCGCTACGACCAGGCCCGATCGGCGCTCGAGCGGAGCCTGGCCATCGGCGAGTCGCTGGGCGACGAGGAGTGCGTCGGCTACGCGTGCATGGGGCTGATGTTCCTCCACTGGCTCAAGCGAGGTGACCGACCGGCGGACGTGGTGAGCCAGCTCGGCGATCGCGTGCAGCACGTGGCGGACCGGCTCGGCGACGTCTACCTCGCCTCCCAGAGGCTGCTGTGCCTGGCCTTCGAGAAGCTCACCGGCGGCCGCTACAACGAGGCCAGGGAGCATTGCGCACGGCTCCTGGAGCTCGGTCGCCGCACCGGCGAACCCCGGCCCACCGCGCTGGGCCTGTTCGCGCTTGCGCACGTCGACGTCTACGACGAGCGCTACGAGGAGGCGATCGAGCACGCCGAGGAGGCGCTTCGGCTGTCGCCGAGCCCGGCCGACCGCCTCACGACCCTGGCGGCCAAGGGAGCCGCCCTGTCGCTCATGGGCCGGGCGCGCGAGGGCGTGGAGATCCTGCGTGAAGTCCGGCGGGAGATCATCGAAGGCAACCGGCTCACACTCCTGCTCGGCGTCGACTGCCCCTACGGCGCCGCTCTCGCCCTGGCCGGCGAGATGAACGCCGGGGTGGACGTGGTCGAGGAGGCGATCAGACGCTTCACCGCCTGGGGCACCGCCGCCCCGCCCGCGTTCGGCCACATGTTCCTCGGTGAGCTTTACCTCCGGATGCTCCAGAGGGGCACGCGGATCCCTCTGCGCACCCTCCTCCGGAACCTGGCGTTCCTCCTGCGCTCGCGTCCGTTCGCGGCGCGCAAGGCGAAGCACCACCTCGAAGAGGCCATTCGCATCGCCCGCAGCGCTGGCGTCCCTGCGGTGCTGGCGCGTTGCCTCATGAACCTCGGGATCCTGGAGCATGCCCAGAAGCGGCCTGAAGCCGCCGCCCGGCACCTCGAGGAAGCGCGCCAGATCGCGGAATCGGTGGACCTGCAGGTCCTGTTGGACAAGATCCGGGCCGCGCTCGCCGCCCTCTCGTCGGAAGGATCCGCCGCCGCTTGAGCCTTTAGGCGGTAGCGGCCCGCCGCACGGACCGGGCGATGGCTTCGAGACGGTGGACCGGCTTCGGCCGGTAGAAGACCAGCAGCGCCTTCCAGATGGCTTCCCCCCATCCCAGGGTCCGGTAGGGGTAGCCGTGCCTCTCGCAGTACGCCCTCACCACCTCACTCGCGTCGGGATAGTAGACGTGGCTGAGACCCGGCAAGAGATGGTGCTCGATCTGGTAATCGAGCCCGGCACAGAGCAGCCGGCCGATCCGGCCCGTGCGGAAGTTCACCGTGGTCGCCGTCTGCCGCAGGAAAAAGTCACCCCTTCCCGGCGCGGGACGCACGAAGAGCGCCTCCGCCGGAAGGTGCGCCGGCGCGAACGCCGCGAAGAACGCGTAGGAGAGCAGGACCGTCCTCATCAGGTGGAACAGCGCGACGTCGGCCGGCGCGAAGAACGAGAGGGGGACTACGATCCAGACGACCCAGTGGAGCGCCATGGCTCCGAGGTCGATCCAGTGTTCCGGCCGCCGCGTCGCGCGCCGGGCCAGCGCGCCGACCAGGTGGGACCACCCGGCGATCTGCATGTTGAAGGCGTTGCTGGCGATGGCGAGGGGCAGGATCACCCACTGCCAACGGTAGTACCGCCGCCGTCGCCGCGAGCACTGGTCCGCCTCGTCCCGGTCCAGGGCGAAGAGCGGCTTGAAGTCGACGTCCGCGTCGACGCCGATGACGTTGGGGCTCCGGTGGTGGACGCCATGCTTATGCCACCAGTAGGTGGCGGAGAACTGCAGGAAGAACGAACAGCCGAAGTAAGTGAGCAGCTCGTTGAGCCATCGCCGCTCGCTGGTGGCGTAATGTGACGACGTGTGCGTGTTTGCCCCCACCCCCAGCGAGCCGAGGGTCAGGAGCAGGAGGGCGGCCAGGTGGACGGCCAGGCCCTCCCGGGTGATCCACATGGCCAGGGCGGCCGCGACGATCGCCAGGAAGAGGCCCAGCTCGGCCAGCAGCCGACCCGTCGGTCGCCGGTAGCAGCCCCGTGCTCGGAGCGCCGCGTGCAGCTCGGCGAGGTCGCCCACCTGCATCACTCTCCCCCATGCGCCGGTCCGCTCGGCGGCGCCCTACACCCGTTGCAAAGCGAGGTCGCGCGTGTCGTCGTTCGTGAACAGGACCTGATAGAGCGCGCATTCGCCGACCCGGGCCGCCGCGATCCCGCAGGCCAGGTAGTACTCCCACATCCGCTTGAAGACGGCGTCGTACTTGCCGTGGTCGAGCGTGTGGTAGTTCGCGCGGAACCGCTCCCACCACCGCTCGACGGTGCAGGCGTAATGCCGGACCATGTTCTCGACATCGAGGATGGCCAGCCCGTGGTCCTCGAGCTGCCGCGAGACCTCCGACAGCTTGGGCGTGCCGGAGCCTGGGAACACGTAGCGCTGGATGAACGGGTCGTGCCCGTTCCGGCGGCCGTTGCCGCCGATGGTGTGCAGCAGGCCGAGGGCGGAGGGCGCCAGCACGGACGCGATCTTGCCGATGAACCTCCCGCATTCGCCCGGTTCGAGGTGCTCCATCATGCCCACGGAGACGACCTTGTCGAACCGGCCGTGGACGCCCCGGTAATCCCGCAGGTCGATCGCGACCTTTCCGGAGAGCCCCGCCTCCTCGACTCTTCGTCGGGCGCCCTCGAAATGCCTGCGGCTGATCGTCACCCCGACGCCGGTGACGCCGAAGCGATGGGCGGCGTGCACGAGAAGGCCCCCATACCCGCAGCCGACGTCGAGCAGGTGGTCGCCGGGCTCCAGCCGCAGTTTCCGGCAGATCCGTTCGAGCTTGTTCCATTGCAGGCGGTCCAGGTCGTCTTCGGCCGAATCCGCATAGCCGCACGAGTAGGTCAGGGTCGAATCGAGGAAGCTCTCGAACAGGTCGTCGCCCAGGTCGTAGTGCCGCCGGACGTTGCGGACCCTTCCGGCGAGGACGTTGCGGAGCCGCACGCCGAGATACCGGACGGCGAGCCGAACGTCGGCGGAGACCTCCTTGTCCACGCGGCTTCGCAGCAGGATCGTCAGCAGGGCGGGCAGCGCGTCATCGAGCACGTCGAACTGGCCGGCCATGTAGGCCTCGCCCATGCCGAGGTTCCCGTAGCAGGTCACGCGGCGGAAGAAGTCGGGGTCGTGCACCCTCACCGTCACCTCGGAGGGCGCCCGCCGCTCTGCGGAGGCGCGGCCCGCGACCAGCGTCCGGCCTCCGATCTCGAACCGGATCCGGCCGTCGAGGTTTCTGTCGAGTATCTGCAGGAGCAGGCGCTGGTAGGCGGAGCCGGCCGGGCGATCCTCGCCGAAGGATGCCCGCGCGGACGGCGCCCGCGCCGAGCGATCGGTCACGCCGGCCGGCTCGGCCGCGCGCCGTTCAGCGCGTGGCGGCGAGGGCAAGGTTCCGGGCGTCGAGCCATGTGATCATCTCTTCCCACAAGGCCTCGCCGCACTCCGGCTTGAAGAATCCGAAATGCCCGATGCGGGCCAGGCCATAGTCGGACGGCCGGACGTGCCGGTACTCGACGGTCGCGTTGGTGAACTGCCGGTGCAGGTGCATGACGGCCGGCCGCGGCGCGTAACGCGTGTCGTCCTCGAAGCTGAAGCAAAGGATGGGCTCGGTGACGGACGCGTAGAGGTGCTCCAGGCTCGCTCCGCTCTCGTCGGTGTAGACCCCCTCTCGTCCCCACCGGCACCACTGCCGGAAGACCTCACCCGGGATCGAGGTCCCGAGGCCGAGCCGGCGTCCGGGCAGGTACCCGAACGCGCGCGCCACCGCCGGGTAGAGATAATAGACGATGGCCAGCAGCACCTTGTCACGCCCCTGCCAAAAGCGGATGTCCCCGCTCTGGACCGAGACGTGGACGAGGGCGTCGAAGTGCCGGTGCGCCGGACAGAACGGGAGGATCTGGCCACCGAGGCTGTGGCCGAGGCCGACCAGGAAGCGCGGCCGGACCTCCCGTCGGACCCAGTCGATCGCCGCCGTCATGTCCTTGGTGGCCCAATCGAGCAGCCGCACCCCGGCGCCGTGCCGGGCCCTGGGCTCCGAGCCGCCGATTCCGCGGTAATCGAAGGTGAGCACGCCCCACCCGCGCTCCTGCAGCCAGCGCGCGGGGTGCTTCAGGTAACGTTGCGGGGCCGCGAGCGCCGGCATCGCGATCAGCGACTTCAGCGGAGCCTCGCGTCCCGGGTACCAGGTAGCGGCCAGGCGCACTCCGTCCGACGTGACGAGCGTCCGTTCCACGGGCTCCATGCCCCCCACTTCTTGCGGGCGGTCACCGCCTCGGGCGATCGGCGGAGTGGCGACCATTTGGGTCGATGCTAACTCGTGTCGCGGGCGACTTCACCCGCGGACGATCCCCCCGCATACCCTCCTCACGGCCACCCCGACCAAGGTCGGGGTGGCGAACGCGACCTCCGGCGCGTCAACCCGCGGCCCGCCGGGGCTATGATTGCGCCAGATTCTCGGACTTCGCTCACATGCGTCGCTCAGGAAGCGCGGCTCTGCTGTTGGCGCTGGCCCTCGGCTCGGGGATCGCGTCGGGCGAGGACGCGTCCGGCCTGGCGGCCTTCCTCGGCGACGTCTGGCAGATCGAGGACGGTCTTCCCCACAACGCGGTCCAGGCCATCGTGCAGACGCGCGACGGCTATCTCTGGCTGGGTACGCCCGGGGGCCTGGCCCGCTTCGACGGCGCGCGGTTCACGCTGTTCAATCAAGGCGAGCTGAAGCACAACAACGTCCACGCGCTGCTCGAGGGCCTCGACGGAAGCTTGTGGGTCGGAACCTACGGAGGGGGACTCTACCGCTACGACGGGTCGCGCTTCGAGGCCTTCGGTCCGGGCGAGGGCCTCGGCAGCGCCCTGATCCGCGCTCTGTACCGCGATCGGCGCGGCCGCCTCTGGGTCGGAACCCACGGGGGCGGCCTGAGCTTCCGGGACGGCGGGCGGTTCCAGACGCTGCGCGCCGCCGACGGGCTATCGAACGACACGGTAAGGGTGGTCTACGAGGATCGCGAAGGACGGGTCTGGATCGGGACCAACGCCGCCGGCCTCAATCTCTGGACGGGAGACCGGCTCCTCTCGTACGCGGTCAAGCCCGGGCCCCTTGCTCCCTACGGCCCGGCGGATGCGCGCTCGAGCGACAACGTGCTGGCGCTGTGGGAGGACGCGTACGGCACACTGTGGATCGGGACCGATGGGGGAGGGCTCTGGCGCCTGCGGGACGGGCGTATCGAGCCTCCGGCCGCGCGGGAGGCCCTCGGCGTCAACGGCGTCCGGCAGCTGCTGGAGGACAGCGGCGGGCGTTTGTGGATCGGGACCGACGGCGGGGGGCTCGACTTGCTTCGCGTGTGCCGCGCGGAGCAGAGCGTTTCCTCCGCGGCGGACGCGAGGATTCACTCCGAGTGTCCGCCCTGGACGACCTCATACGCGGCGCGGAGCGCGGCACATTCGGAACACTGGCGGTTCGAGGCGCTCACCAGCCGTGACGGCTTGCCGAGCGACATCGTCCTCTCGCTTCTCGAAGACCGTGAGCACAACTTGTGGGTCGGCACGCGCGACGGGCTCCTTCGTCTCAAGCGCCGGAAGTTCCGGGTGTACGGCGTGGGCGACGGCCTCGCGAACGACTTCGTGACCGCCGTCTTCGGGTCCCGGAACGGAAGCCTGTGGGTGGGTAGCCGGGCGGGACTCGACCGCTTCGATCCGAGCCGCGGCCGCCGCTCGGCCTCCATCCCTCGGCCGGCGGACATGGTGCTGTCCGTGCTGGAAGACCGGTCGGGCGCGCTCTGGATCGGGACACGCAACGGCCTCGCCCGCCACCAGGGCGGGCGCCTCACGGAGTATCGGACCGCCGACGGCCTGCCGAGCGACTACGTCACCGCGCTCGCGGAGGGGCGCGGAGGCGGTGTGTGGGTGGCGACTCGGAGCGGGCTGGCGTGGATCAAGGACGGCCGCGTGAGGCCCGTCCGCCGCGGGGCGTCAGCAGCGCCGACGGACACGACCGCGGTCCAGGAGGGCGCGGACGGGACGTTGTGGG
>WNEY01002402.1_pt1 | contig 13731 bp, 10 predicted proteins | sample 5400531 | NCBI WGS metagenome assembly WNEY01 (sample SAMN13153338, study PRJNA577476) | soil metagenome | isolation source: 200 cm saprolite under Douglas fir tree site 1 | place: USA:California | collected 2015-04-18
CGCCAGCTGGCAGAGTTTCTCCGGGAGCGTGAAATCGCGCTCGATGCGGCGACGCGCGATGACCTGCGCGCGTTCCTCGCCTCGCGCTTCGGCGCCAACTCTCCCGCCACTCTCGCGCGCAAGCAGGCCAGCCTGCGCGCGTTCTACGAGCACCGGGTGCGGATGGGGCACATCAAAGGCAGCCCGGCGCGGCGCCTGGTGTTTCCCCGGCGGCGCGTGTCCTTGCCCAACGTCGTCTCGGTGGACGATTGCTTCGCTCTTCTGGCCGCGCCCAGCGAGCGGACCGCGGCCGGGCTGCGCGATCGCTGCGCGCTGGAGCTGCTCTACGGGGCGGGCCTGCGCGTCTCGGAGCTGGTGGGACTTGATTTGGCAGATATCGCCGGCGGCGTGCTGCGGGTGAAGGGAAAGGGCGGCAAGGAGCGCGTCGTGCCGCTGGTGGCGAAGGCAGGCGCGGCGCTGGAGAAATATCTGCAGCGCCGCTCCGGGCTGTCGCCGCGCAGCGAGGCGCTCTTTCTCAACCGCCGCGGGGGCCGCCTCACCGCGCGCAGCGTGGCGCGGCACCTGGCGCGCTACGCGATCATCGCGGGGGCGCGCCGGCACGTGCACCCGCACGCGCTGCGGCATTCGTTCGCCACGCATCTGCTCGACATGGGCGCAGACCTGCGCGGAATCCAGGAGCTGCTGGGCCACGCGTCGCTCTCCACCACGCAGCGCTACACGCACGTCTCGTCGGAGCGGCTGCTACAGGTTTACGAAGACGCGCATCCACGGGCGAGGAAGTAGGTTCCGGCTACGAGGCTGCGGCGCTCTCCCGCGAGCTCGGCGTGGCTGCACGCTGACGACGCGGGAGATCAACATGGCGAAACCTGGAGCTAGAGGCGGGACCGGCGATCGTCCAAGGCTGCTGGCGCGTCGCGTCTTGACTGCCGCTGCCGCGCAATGGTTTCGGAGGGGCCGCTTCGAACATCGAAATGGATCGAAGGCGGGATAGATGGTGCGTGAGGGAGGCGGCGGAGATCAGGTGGAGGAGGGTCTGCTTCTGCCCGACGACGCCGCGAGCATCATCAACGCAATAGATGGCCAGGGTCATTCGACTGCTTTGAACTGTAGTTCCATTGCGTCTTCGAGGAAAACCATGGACACTAATGTCGCGACATACCGGTTGAGCGGGTTTCGGATGTCTCGCCTGCTGGCGCTGTGGACCGCCGCGCTCTGCGGGAGCGCAGGCGCCGCTGTCGCCGCCAAGCCGACGAAGATCTTCCTTCATCCGGCGAGCGACGTGATCGTCGCTGGAGGCCACGCCTTCGGGTCGGCGGGGGCCTATGAGAAGGTGCGAGGCACGGTCGAGTTCCAGATCGACCCGAACGATCCGCGCAGCGCCGTCATCACCGACTTGAACCTTGCGCCGCGGAACGCGGACGGCCTGGTTTCCTTCGATGCCGATTACATGCTGCTGCACCCGGCCGATCTTTCGAAATGGAACCGCCAGCTCGTCTCGGAGATCAACAACCGCGGCAGTCTCCTTCTCTTCCTCTCGTTCGCGAACAGCCCCTTCAACAACGATCCGACCTCGCAGGCCGATTTCGGCAACGGCTTCTTCCTCAACCAGGGTTTCGCGATGGCCTGGGTGGGCTGGGGGGCGGACGTGTTGCCGGGTAACAATGGCCTCACGCTCCGGGTGCCGGCTCCGCTGAATCCGGACGGCTCTCCCGTGACGCAGCGGATCACCATCGAGCTGGCCGACGAGTTCAGCTTCCGCGAGGGAGGCCTTGACACCTGCGTGCCGCTGAGCGGCTCGGGGGGGATCAAGGATTATCCCGCGGTCCTCTCGTCGAAAGCGAACGATGAGCTGTTCGTCCGCCCGAGCGACTCGCCCCGGCCTTCCGCACCTCCGATCCCGGCGGGCACGCTGGTGCCGAACGCCCAGTGGTCGTTCCCCGACCGCGACCACCTCTGTGTCGCCGGCGGCTTTCAGACCGGGATGGTGTACCAGCTCAACTACGTCGCCGAGGACACCCGCATCATGGGGCTTGGATACGCGGCGCAGCGCGAGTTCGCCTCGTTCCTGAGACAAAGGGCGGCGGACGACGGCGGCCTGCGAAATCCGCTGGCCACCCGCGGAGGGGTCAAGACCTCGATCCTGTATGGAGCGTCCCAGTCCGGCGTGTACATTCGCGACTACGTCTACCAGGGGTTCAACGAGGACCTGGACGGTGGCCGCGTGTTCGACGCGGTCCATGCGCACATCTCCGGAGCGGTGAAGCTCGGGCTCAATTACCGATTCGGGCAGGTCCATCCCTGGTCCACCGAGCACCGCGACCGCTTCATTCCGCAGGTCACGTTCCCCTTCAACTTCGGCGTGCGCGTGAATCCGCTGGTCGCGCTGGGGATCGAGAGAGGTCCGCTGACCGACGGGATCCTCAAGCGGCCGGCGACCGATCCGCTGTTCGTGCAGACCGACACCTCGAACGAGTACTGGTGGGCGCAATCTTCCTTGGTCGACACCGACGGCTTCGGCCACGAGGTGAAGCTGCCCGAGAACGCGCGGCATTACGTCGTCGCGGGGCTCCAGCACTTCAGTGGATTCGGCTCGGTCCCCAGCCGCGGCTTGTGCCAGCAGCTCAACAACCCCGTGTACCCCGGGCCCGCGCTGCGGGCGATCTTCACCGATCTCGACGAGTGGGCGACCAAGGGCATCGAGGCGCCGCCGAGCCGCCGCGCGACCGTGGACGAAGAGCTGCTGGTGCCCCCCGAAGATCGCGAGGAGGTAGGCTTTCCGGCGATCCCGGGCGTGACGTACAACGGGCTTTTCAATGCGCTGGGGGAGTTGGACTTCGGCCCCTCCGTCTCCCAGAACCGCGGGATCATCACCAACTGGGGCCATCCTCCTGTCCTGGCGAACTACCGCGTCCTCGTGCCGCGGGTGAGCGAGGTCGGAATCGATCTCGGCGGCGTGGAGGTTCCCGTGGTGGGCGTTCCCACCGCGACGCTGACTGGATGGAACCTTCGCCGCGCGCCCTATGCCGACGGCGAGCTCTGCGAGTTGAACGGCATGTTCCTGCCCTTGCCGGTGACGAAAGAGCAAGCCACGGCGGCGGGTGATCCGCGGCCCTCGCTCCAGGAGCTGTACAAGAGCCACCGGGGCTACGTGAAGGCCGTCGAGCGATTCGTCCGGCGGAGCGTGAAGGACCGTTTCCTCCTTCCCGACGACGCCGACGCGGCCGTGCGCGACGCCGAGGCGAGCGACGTGCTCGTCGGCGTCGGCCACTGATCGCTGCGCGTACGGTCGGGGCAAAGGACTACAGCGCTGGCTGGCGGTCCCGGCGGCGGCGCCCGATCTCGATCTGCCCCTCGAGGAACTGCAACAGCGTCGTTCCTTCCGCCACCAGCTGCTGGGGAATGAACGACATCCGCGTCAGCCCCGGAAGGGTATTCAGCTCGAGGAACACGGGTCCGCCCTTGGAAACGATGAGGTCGGTCCGCGAATACCCCTCGCATCCCAGCGCCGCGTGCGCGGCCAGCGACAGATCCTGCGCGGAGCGCGAGACCTCCGGCGGCACTTCCGCCGGAGTGATCTCCTTCGTGCCCTTGCCGAGATACTTTCCCTCGTAATCGAATGCCCGCCCCGATTCGAGCCGCACCTCGCTGGCCGGCAGCGCCCGCGGGCCCGAGGGGCCGTCCACCACGCCCACCGTGAGCTCCACTCCCTCGACGAACTCCTCCGCCAGGTACGGCTCGCCGGACGACTCGATGCCCGGCGCCGCCGTCTCCACATCGGCCGCGCTGCCCAGGTGATAGAGCCCCACGCTGCTCCCGCCGGCGACCGGCTTCGCCACCACGCGGCCGTACATCCGCACCATCTCGCTCAGCTCCTCGCGCATCACCGCGGAGCGGCTGGAGAGATGCACCGAGTGCGCGATGCGCACCCCCGCGCCGCTGGCGACCTGCTTGGCCACTTCCTTGTCGAAAGCGCGAGCGGACGCCTCCGCTCCCGGCCCGGTGAAAGCGATGCGCCGCGCCTCGAGCATGCGCTGCACGGTGCCGTCCTCGCCCTCTCCGCCGTGCAGCGCGATCAGGTAGACGTCGAGCGGCGCGCGCTCGAACGCCTCCACCAGCGTGGCGAAGCGCGCCGGACCGGCGGGCACGAAATCGCGCTCGAAGGGCTTCTCGAAGCGGGCCAGATCGGAGCGTTCCACTTCGAAGACCGCGCCGTTCAAGCCGAGGAACCAGGCTGTCGCCTCGCGCAGCACTCCGGCGACGTTCTGCGCCGAGGCCACCGAGACGCGCCGCTCGTTGGAGGTGCCGCCGAAGAGAATGGTGACGCCGGACCCGGCCATGAGGGATGAGCGTAGCAGGGTTCGCATCGCGCGGTCGCGCGCGCAGCGTCAGCCGCGGCCGCCGCAGGCGGCTTAGCGGCTGCGCTTTTCCGCTGTTACAATTCTGCAGCATGAAGATCCACTCCACAACCGTGATCTGCGTGCGCCGCGAGGGCAAGGTGGCCATGGCCGCCGACGGCCAGGTCACCCTCGACAAGACCATCCTCAAGCACGGCGCCAAGAAGTTGCGGCGCCTGGGCGACGGCGCGGTGCTGGCCGGCTTCGCCGGCGCCACCGCCGATGCTTTCACGCTCTTCGAGCGCTTCGAAGGCAAGCTCAAGGATTTTTCCAGGAATCTCTCGCGCGCCGCGGTGGAGCTTGCCAAGGACTGGCGCACCGATCGCTACCTGCGCCGGCTGGAAGCGCTCCTCATCGTCGCCGACGCCGAACGCACTCTCATCCTCTCCGGCACCGGCGACGTCGTGGAGCCCGACGAGGGAGTCGCGGCCATCGGCTCCGGCGGCCCCTACGCGCAGGCGGCGGCCAGCGCGCTGCTCAAGCATTCGCAGCTGGGCGCGCGGCAGATCGCCGAGGAGTCGCTGCGCATCGCCGCCAGGATCTGCATCTACACCAACGAGACCATCACCGTAGAGGAGCTATGAGCGAGCCGCGCAATCTCACGCCGCGGGAGATCGTCTCCGAGCTGGACCGGTACATCGTAGGGCAGGGGGACGCCAAGCGCGCGGTGGCCATCGCGCTGCGCAACCGCTGGCGCCGTTTCCGCCTCGCGCCCGAGATGCGCGACGAAGTGATGCCCAAGAACATCATCCTCGTCGGCCCCACCGGCGTGGGAAAGACGGAGATCGCGCGCCGGCTGGCGAGGCTGGCGGCGGCGCCCTTCGTGAAAGTCGAGGCTTCGAAATTCACCGAAGTGGGCTACGTGGGCAAGGACGTGGACTCGATGATCCGCGACCTGGTGGAGGCCGGCGTGGCGCTGGTGCGCGAGGAGATGCAGAAGGGCGTGCAGGCCCGCGCCGAGGAGCTGGCCGAGGAGCGGCTGCTCGATCTGCTCCTCCCCGGCTCGAGGGAGGGAGCCGGCTCCGCCGGCGTCCGGGCGGAGGCCGCAGGCCGCAGCATTGGAGGCACCACCCGCGAGAAGATGCGCGGCGTGCTCCGCGCCGGCGGGCTCGACGACCGCAGCGTGGAGATGGAAGTGGCCGAGCGCGCCGCGCCCACCATGCAGATCTTCGGCTCGCAGGGCGTGGAGGAGATGGGGCTGAATCTCCAGGAGATGCTCGGCAACCTGCCCTTCGGCAAGAAAGCCAAGAAGCGCAGACTCGTGGTGACCGAGGCCCGCAGGCTGCTCTCGCAGGAGGAGGCGGAGAAGCTGGTCGACAAGGAGTCGGTGGTGCGCGAGGCGCTCGATCGCGTGCAGTCCAACGGCATCGTCTTCATCGACGAGATCGACAAGGTGGCCTCGCCCCAGGGCGGCGTCTCGCACGGGCCCGACGTCTCGCGCGGCGGCGTGCAGCGCGATCTGCTGCCGCTGGTCGAGGGCAGCACGGTGAACACCAAGTACGGCCCGGTGAAGACGGACCACGTGCTCTTCATCGCCGCGGGGGCCTTTCACGTCACCAAGGTCAGCGATCTGCTGCCCGAGCTGCAGGGCCGCTTTCCCATCCGGGTGGAGCTGGAGCCGCTGACGCAGCAAGATCTGGTGCGCATCCTCACCGAGCCGCGCAATGCGCTGACGCGGCAGTACTCGGCGCTGCTCGGCGCGGAGGGCGTGGAGCTGGTCTTCGACCAGAGCGGCGTCGACGAGCTGGCGCGGGTGGCCAACGAGATGAACACCCGCACCCAGAACATCGGCGCCCGCCGGCTCCACACCGTGCTGGAGAAAGTGCTCGAGGAAGTCAGCTTCGCCGCATCAGACCTGGACCACCGGACCATCCGCGTCGACGCCCATTACGTAAAATCGCGGCTCGATCCCATCCTCAAGGACGAAGATCTTTCGCGGTACATCCTCTGAGCAAGTCTTCGGATCAACCACGGAGCGCACAGAGCGCACGGAGAAAATCTTTTTCTTAAAAACTCCGTGCGCTCCGTGCGCTCCGTGGTTGATCTGAAGAGTTGTCGCTTCAACTGCGGTGCATGGCTCGCTTGGCGACGGCGCGGTCCTGCCCCTGCACCTGCACCACGCCTTCCTCGAGCAGCTGGCAGAGAATTCGAGCCGTGTCGAGTCGCTTGAGCCCGCAGATGGCATAGAGGTCCTCGAACGAGACCTCCCCGTCGATCTGCGCCAGCACGAACCCCGCGCGCGGGTCGAGGTTCAGCCAGATCACCTCGTCCGCCGGAATGGCCATGCGCGGCCGCGAGCCCATCGACCCGAGCTTGCTCTCGTACATCAGCGTCAGGTTGTGCTCGCAGAGCTCGTGCATCTGCAGCGCTTCGGGATCGTTGGGCTTGCGCTCGACGATTTTCGTCAGCAGCTCGAGGGCGCCGCTGAAGTCGTTCAGCCCCACCAGCTCGCGCGCCCCGCGCATCCACACTTCCGTCTCGTCGTCGGGCGCCACCGCCTCGATGGGCATCGGCTCGCGGTGGATGGACCAGGCGCCGACGCTGTCGCCGGGCTCGTTCTTCTCTTCCTTCTGGGGAATGGCGACCGAGGGCCCCTCGTCCCAGGGGTTGGGCGCGGGCCCCGTCGCGGGCGGCGGCCTCTTCTTCTGCACTACCGTAGCCGCGGCGGGATCCGCCACCGGCCGCGACGGCGGCTGCGTCACCGGCGGCAGCCAGGGATGTTTCCGGGTGCCGTCGACGGCAGGCTTCTCCTCGCGCGCCCGCGTATTGGGCGTCATGTGCGCGTGGATGCGCTCCAGCGCCGAGCGCAGGAACTCCCGCGCGCGCAGGTTGGTGGGCTCGAGCAGGTACGCCTCTTCCCAGGCGCGCACCGCCTCCATCATCCGCCCCTTGCGGTAATGGTCGAGGCCCTCGAGAAGCAGCGTGGAGAACTTGCCGCCCTCACCCACTCAGCGGCCCTCCTGTCCGAGGCCGCGGTCGAGCGCGCCCTTGAGCGCCCCGAGCATGCGCTCGAGGCGGTCGATCGACGCCGCCAGCCCTTGGCTCTCCTTCTGCGCAACCTGTAACCTTGCCACCGACAGCGCCGCCTGCGCCCGCTGCAGCGGATCATCGCCGAGGCCGTTCTGCGCCGCGCGCGTGAGCTTGGGCCAGAGCACCTCGAACTCCCTGAACAGCTCCTCGGCCTTCGTCTTGCGGTCCTGGAACTCGGGATCCTCCTTCTGTCCCAGCATCCAGTCCTCGTTGGCGGAGGCGGCCTTCTGGATCTCTTCCTCGGTGAGCCCCGACGAGGCGGTCACGGTGATGCTCTGCCGCGCGCCGGTCTGCACGTCGAGCGCGGAGACGCTGACGATGCCGTCGGCGCTGATATCGAAGATGACGTCGATGTCCACCGTGCCGCGCGGCGCGGCGCGCAGGCCGGTGAGCATGAACTCGCCGAGCAGCTCGTTGTCGTCGGCGAGGTCGCTCTCGCCCTGGAGCACGGTGATCTTCGCCGAGGGCTGATCGTCCTTCACGGTGGTGAAGACGTGGTGCGCGCTGGTGGGCACGGTGGTGTTCTTGGGGATGATCTTCTGGAAGAACCCGCCGGCGATGGCGATGCCCAGGGAGTGAGGCGTGACGTCGAGGAGCAGCATCTCCTGCTCTTCGTGCAGGAGCATCGCGCCCTGGATGGCCGCGCCCAGCGCCACCGCCTCGTCGGGGTTGACCGCCTTCGAAGGATCGCGGCCGAAGAGGCTCTTCACCGCCTCCTGGATCTTGGGCATGCGCGTCTGCCCGCCCACCAGCAGCACTTCGCCCAGCGCGCCGGCGTGCACCTTCGCTTCGCCGAGAACCTGTTCGCAGACGCGCAGGCAGCGCGCGATCAGCTCGGCGGTCAGCGATTCCAGTTGCTCGCGCGTCAGCGAGCTCTGCAGATGCAGCGGCCCCGTCTTCTGCGTGGCGGAGATGAAAGGCAGGTTGATCTCCACCGACTTCTGGTTGGAGAGCTCGCACTTGGCTTTTTCCGCCGCGTCGCGCAGGCGCTGCAACGACATCTTGTCCTTGCGCAGATCGATGCCGTGCTTGGTGAAGAACGGCTCGGCGAGCCAGTCGATGATGCAGCTGTCGAAATCCTCTCCGCCAAGCAGGGAGTCGCCGCCGGTCGCCTCCACCTCGAACACGCCCTTGAACATGTGCAGGACGGTGAAGTCGAAGGTGCCGCCGCCGAGGTCGAACACCGCCACCTGCTTCTCGACCTGCGGGCGGCCGAAGCCGTAGGCGAGCGCCGCCGAGGTGGGCTCGTTGATGATGCGGATGACGTCGAGCCCCGCGATGCGCCCCGCGTCCTTGGTGGCGTTGCGCTGGGCGTCGTTGAAGTAGGCCGGGCAGGTGATGACCGCCTTGGAGACCGGCTCGCCGAAAAACGCCTCGGCGTCGAGGCGCAGCTCGGTGAGCACCATGGCGCTGATCTCGGGCGGCGAGTACTGCGTCTCGCCGAGCACGATGCGCACGTCCTCGTGCGGCCCCTGCACCACCGTGTAGGGCATGCGCGCGAGGGTGTCCTGCAGGGCCTTCGACGTCCAGCGCCGCCCCATCAGGCGCTTCACCGCCACCACCGTGCGCTCGGCATTGGTGACCGCCTGCCGCCGCGCCAATGCGCCGACGAGGCGCTTCCCGTTGCGCGCCATGGCGACGACCGAGGGAGTGATGCGGTACCCGCTCCGGTTGGGGATCACGGTGGGCACGCCGCCCTGCACCGTGGCCACGACGGAGTTGGTGGTGCCCAGATCGATGCCGATGACCAGCTCGCCCACGTTTCGCTAGAGTCCCTTGAGCAAGGACTTCGCCTCCGGGTGCTCGGGGTTTTTCTTCAGAATCGCGTTCAGCTCCGCCTTCGCCCGCGCCTTCATGTTCATCGCCGTGAAAATCTCCGCCAGGGTGAGCCGGGCATCCTCGTCGTCGGGACTCAGCTCCACCGCGCGCTGCCCCCAGGTGCTGGCGGCCTGCAGGTCGCCGTTTTCCATCGAGCAGCGGGCAGCGCCGGCCGCCGCCGCGGAGCTCTTCGGATCGAGCTGGAAAGCCGCAGTGTAGGCCGCGATGGCCTGGGGATAAAGCTTGTTCTGCTCGCGGTCCTTCCCCGAAGCGAGGGCCGAGTTGGCCCGCGCGCGCGCCTGGTCGCGCTCCAGGTCCACCAGCCTGGCGGCGATCTCCTTGCGGTTGGGATCCAGCTCGCGCGCCGCCTTGAGCGACTCGATGGCCTGGCTGCGCTCGCCCTTGCTGGCGTGGTCGAGCGCCTCCTCGAAGAGCTTGCGGGCCGCGCCGATGCGCGCGAATCCCTTGGTGTGCAGCAGCCGCGCGCGCCGCTCGGCCTGCCGGCGCTCGTCGTCGCGGACCCGCAGCTCGCGCTTCTCCACTGCGACGCGGTCCTGCGGGTTGAGATCGGACTTGTGGTCCCGGTCGTAGACGGCGCGCGACTCCTCGTCGGAGAGCGCCTGGTACGCCACCGCCAGCTTCTGGAACCACTTCGAGAGAATGGGGCCGAATTCGCCCACCTCCTTGCGGTACCAGGCGTCCGGGTGGAGGCGCTTGCTGCGCTCCAGGTAGGCGCGGCGGATGTCTCCGCCGTCGGCATCGGCCGCTACGGCGAGAAGCTCGTAGTGGGAAATGCGATCGCCGCGGGACTCCAGATCCCGGAGCTCCCGCTGGATGTCAGCAGGAAGGTCGATGGCTCCTCCCAGATCGCGGGCCTCGGCGAACACGCATGCCCCTTTCCGACAACTCTGCGGAGAGAGGATATCCTAGCGCGAGCGCTTGCGAAAAGGCTTGGCTCATGCCTTGGCGATCGCTTCGCCGAGAAGGTCCGCGGCGCGGTCGATTTCCTCCTCGCTGACCGTCAGCGGCGGCGCCAGGCGAATGACCCGATCTCCGATGGAATTGACCAACAGGCCCATTTCACGGGCTTTGGCGACCACTTTGGGGGCCAGGTCCTCCGAGAGGAGCACGGCGCGCAAAAGGCCTTGACCTCGCTCGCCTGTTGCCCGCGGTGTTTTGCGGGCCAGGCCGGCGAGCCGCTGCGACAGGCGCCCGCCTGTCCGCTGGACCTGCTCCAGAAGGCCGCCCTGCAGCAGATCCATCACCGCGCAGGCCGCGGCGGTGGCGAGCGGATTGCCGCCGAAAGTGCTCGCGTGCGTGCCCGGCGTGAAGGCCTTGGCCACATCCTCTCGCGCGAGCAGCGCGCCGAGCGGCACCCCCCCTGCGATGCCCTTGGCCAGGCTCATCGCGTCGGGCTCGATGCGCGCGTGCTGGTGGGCGAAGTACGCGCCGGTGCGGCCCATGCCGGTCTGGACTTCGTCGAGCAGCATGAGCGCGCCGTGCCTGGTGCACAGCTCGCGGACGCGGCCCAGGTAGCCCTCGGGCGCGGGCAGGACGCCCGCCTCGCCTTGCAAGGGCTCGAGCATGACCGCGCAGGTCTGCGGCGTGACCGCTTTCTCGAGCTGAGCCACGTCGCCGAAATCGAGGAAGCGGAACCCCTGCGGCAGGGGCCCGAAGCCCTGCTGGTACTTGGGCTGCCCGGTGGCGGCGAGAGAACCCATGGTGCGGCCGTGGAAGGAGTTGTTGAAGCAGAGGATCTCGATCCGCTCCGGCGCGCCGTTGACGACATGGTAGTGGCGGGCGAGCTTGATCATCGCCTCGTTCGCCTCGGTGCCGCTGTTGCAGAAGAAGGCGCGCTTCAGCGTTTTCGTCTGCGCGGTGAGCTTCTCGGCGAGGCGGATCTGCGGCTCGGTCAGGTAGAGATTGCTGGCGTGCCAGATGAGCTTCGCCTGCTCCATCAGCGCCTCGCGCACGCGCGGGTTGGCGTGGCCCACGCTGACGGTGGCGATACCGCCGATGAAGTCGAGATAGCGCTTCCCGTCGGCGTCCCAGACGTAGCTGCCTTCGCCGCGCACCAGCGCGATGGGCTGGGTGCGGTAGTTCTGGAACAGCACCGACTGCGCCCGCTGGACCAGGCTCTCGTTCGACATGGGGCGCGCAGTGTATACGATCGGCTCGTGACCTGGGCCGCGCTTCTGCTCGCCGCCGCCGTCAGCGACGGCGACCACGTGGTGCGGGATTTTCGCTTCGCCTCGGGCGAAACGCTCGCCGAGTTGCGCATCCACTACCGCACGCTGGGGCAGTTCAACGGCCACAACGCGGTGCTCATCCTCCACGGCACCGGCGGCAGCGGCGCGCAGTTCCTCGGCGAGCAGTTCGCAGGCGTCCTCTTCGGGCCCGGCCAGCTTCTCGATGCGGAGAAGTATTTCATCGTGCTTCCCGACGGGATCGGCCACGGCAACTCGTCGAAGCCCAGCGACGGGCTCCACGCGCGTTTCCCGCACTACAGCTACGCCGACATGGTGGAGGCGCAGCGCCGAATCCTGATAGAGAAGCTCCGGGTCGAGCACCTGCGGCTGGTGATGGGCACCTCGATGGGCGGCATGCACACCTGGATGTGGGGCGAGCTGCATCCGCAGATGATGGACGCGCTCATGCCGCTCGCCTCGCTGCCGGTTCGGATCGCGGGCCGCAATCGCGTGATGCGCAAGATGATCCTCGATGCCATCCGCGGCGACCCGGCGTGGAACGGCGGCGAATACCAGACCCAGCCTCGCCAGGGATTGATCGCGGCGCTCGACGTGCTCCTCCTCATGACCAGCGCGCCTGTGGCCTGGCAGGCGCAGGCGCCTACGCCCGCCGCGGCGGACAAGCTCTACCAGGAAATGCTGGAGAAGCGGCTCGCGGCCGCCGATGCCAACGACATGCTCTACGCCTTCGACGCCTCGCGCGAATACGATCCCTCGCCGGGGCTGGAGTCCATCGAGGCGCCGCTTTTGGCGGTGAATTCCGCAGACGACACCATCAACCCGCCGGAGCTGGGCATCCTCGAGCGGGAGATCCGCCGGGTGAAGAAAGGCAAGGCGGTGGTGCTGCCCATCACGCCGCAGACCCGCGGACACGGAACGCATACGCTGCCGGCGATCTGGAAGGAGCACCTCGCGGAGCTGCTGCGGCGTTCGCAGCGGTGACCGTCACTCCTTGCGCTTGTACGCCTCGCGCACGTAGTGGATGAGATTGTCGAGATAGCTCTCGATGGGCGGGCAGCGGACGCCGGTGCCCTCGAGGATCTCCTGCGTGTTGCGGCTGGAGTAGAAGCTCAAGTGGTTGACGTAGGCGATGGCCATCCGCTGCTCGCGGGTGAGGCGCTCGAGGCCGGGCAGCTTGAGCAGGGCATCGGTCAGCTTGTAGCCGAGCGAGAGCCGCGGCAGCTTCTTGCCGGCGCGGTTCGCCACCTGCTCGTAGACGCGGCGCGAGCTGGAAGGATTGGGATCGACGATGTGGAACGTCCGCCCCACCGCGCGCGGGTCGTGGTGGATGTGGGTGGCGGCGCTGACCAGGTAGTCGAGCGGCACGGCATTCAGAGGCGCGACGCCGTCTCCGGGGAGCGGCAGCGCCACCTGCATCGGGCTGGTGACGAGGAGAATGGCGATCATGTACGGACCTTCGAAGCGATCGATCTCGCCGGTCTTCGAGTCGCCCACCACGATCGAGGGACGGAGCACGGTGCAGGCCAATTGCCCCATCGCGCCGCGGACGAGGATCTCCGCCTCGAACCGGGTCTGCTCGTAGGCGTTGCGGAAAGCCTGGCCCGAAGAGAGCTCGTCCTCGGCGATCACGCCCACCCGGTCGCCGCTGACGAAGACGGTGGAAAAATGCGTCAGGCGCCGGAGCTTCTTGCAATCGGCCGCCAGCTCCAGCACCGCGCGGGTGCCCTCGATGTTCACCCGCTCCATCACGCTGCGATCGGCGCCGAGGTGGCTCCACTCCGCGGCGTGGACGATGTCGGTGCAGCCCTGGCACAGCTCGCGGTACTCGCCGGTCGAGAGGCCGAGGTGCATGGCAGCCACGTCGCCGATCAAGACGCGCAGGCGCTCGCTCGCGAGCGGCTTCGCCTCGTCGGCATGGTGCTCCTGCACCAGCAGCGCGACCTGCGCCTCGGGAGCGCGCGCCAGCAGCGACTCCGCCATGCGCCGCGCCAGCAGCTTGGGGAAGCCCGTGACCAGGTACATGGTCAGGCGCCTGCCTTGAGCGCCTGCGCGACGCGGTCCACCTGCGCCTCGAGATCGGCCTCCGTCCCGCTGTTCTCGATGACGAAGCGCGCGTGGCGCACCTTCTCCCCGGCGGGAAGCTGCGCGGCGAGCCGTGCGCGCGCCTCCTCCTCGCTCATGCCGTCGCGCTTGCGCAGCCGTTCGATCTGCGCCTCCTGCGGCGCGGTGACCACGATCAGGCCGTCGAGGCTGTCGTCCAGCTTGTTCTCGACGATGAG
>WNEY01002404.1_pt1 | contig 13728 bp, 20 predicted proteins | sample 5400531 | NCBI WGS metagenome assembly WNEY01 (sample SAMN13153338, study PRJNA577476) | soil metagenome | isolation source: 200 cm saprolite under Douglas fir tree site 1 | place: USA:California | collected 2015-04-18
AGCCGAGTCCTCGACCGGCGCGTCGCCGACCTCGAAGCACAGATCGCGGAGCACATCCTCCGACCCGCCCACCACAACCCCGGCCACCCGAGACTGCACGCCGCGGATCCCGGCTGCGGGGCCCTGCGCTGGGTCCGGGGCCCGAGCATGCGCCGGTCCGCGCCGCGCCGCAAGCCCGCGCCGGGGGCTGGTCAAGCATCTTGGCCGCCCTCCGGGCCGCTGCGCTCGGCCACAGATCCTTCACCAGCTCATCCCGCCGCAGGCTTGCCCCGCCTGGCGCCGGCCCGCGCCCTGCAGGCCCCGCGTCCCCAGCACCAGGACCCCACGACCGCTGTGAACGCCACATCGCGTCCATGAACGCGACGTGAAACCCCACCTCAACCACGTCACGGAGCCGACCGTGATCGGAAAACTGGCCCATTTCATCAAGGGCGGGAGCCTGACCGCCGGCGGCGTGATGCACGCGGTCACGAGCGTGGCCCAGACGCTGCCCGATGCCGATGCGGCCCATGGCCTGGAGTCTCAGGCGCTGCGCGTCCTGTCCCTGGCTGCCAGCGGCCGCTAGCCCGGCGTCCAGCAGTCAGCCTCGGCCCTGGTCCGTGATGACGGACCAGGGCCTTCGTGTTGTCCGCGCATTGCGGGGCAGGAAGGAGCCCGAACATGATTCCGGATCTGGCTAGTTATGACCAGATCGTGGTGAACATCTCCGGCGGGAAGGACTCGCAGGCGGCATTGCACCGGACTGTCCTAGCTGCCAGCGCGGCCGGCGTCGGGGACCGGGTGATGACCGTGTTCGCTGATCTCGGGCACGATGACGAATGGCCCGGGACGGCCGAGTTAGCGGCCGAGCACGCGGCTTTCTACAGCCTGCGCCATGAGGTCGTCCGCCGGGAAGTCACCGGTCCGGATGGCCGCCGGGTGCCTCAGAGCCTGACCGAGCACATCGCCGAGCGCGGGCGGTGGCCCGATGCGGCCCGCCGGTACTGCACCTCGGACATGAAGCGGGCACCGGTTCACCGGCTCTTCACCCGGATTGCCGCCGAGCACCGGTCGGCCAGGCCAGGCAGGAAGGTCAGGATCCTCAGCGTGCTGGGCATGCGCGCTCAGGAGTCGCGGGCCCGAGCGCTGCTGCCGCCATTCGGTCACGACGCCCGGGCCAGCAACCAGACCGTGCGGCACGTCGACCTGTGGCTCCCGGTGCACGAGCTGACCACCGGCCAGGTGTGGGAGGTCATCGGCCAGGCCGGTACCCGGCCGCACTGGGTGTACGCGTACCTTCCCCGGCTCAGCTGCCGGTTCTGTGTCCTGGCCGGCAAGTCCGCGCTTGTCCGCGCGGCTCTCCTTGACCCGGCCGGAGCCGCTGCCCGGGCTGACCTGGAGCAGCGGATGGGCCACCGGTTCCGCTCCGACCTGTCCATGGCCGACATCATCGCGGCGGCCCGCGGCCTCACCCTCGACACCGCGCCGCCCGCGACCACCTGGGCCGCATAATCCGCCGGCCGGCTCGCGGCCGGCACCCGTCACTCGCACCCCGGAAAGAGGCAGATCATTTGATGTCCACTCTGAACGTCGCGGCCATCGCCCGAGATGTCGCCGGCGGGGCCGCTGCCATCGCGGGCGAGGTCACCCGGCGGTTGCTGCCCGCCTACCGGGAGCTGCTCGCGGCCGTGCAGGCACGCAACGCGGCCGTCCCCGGCGCTGCCGCAGCCAGCGACGCGGTGGCCGCCGCGATCATGGCAGTGTTCCCGTCCGAGCCCGGGTCGCCGGTCACCGCGTACCGGAGGCCGGACTGCACGGTGCTTTAGGTGAACACCGCGTGCGGGTGGGGCCGGCTGCGGGTCTCAGGCGAGCCGCGATGGTGGAAGTGCAGCTCAGCGATGTCCCTGCGGCGGCCGCGGTGCCGATGCTAGCGGCCATGCTGGCTACTGCGGCGCGCGACGGCTGCTGAACGAGCCCCCCCAGCGCGGCGCGTGCCGGGGCCGGCGCGGCGGCTGGCCTGGCTGCTTCCCTGACCCGGCCCGGGCAGCCCGAAACGCGCTGGCCGTAACTGACCCAGGCTCTCGCTGCGCTCGCCGCTTGGCCGGGACAGAGATTTTTCCCGGAAAGCCCGGCTGCGCTGGCCTCCTTCGTCGGCCGCTGCGCCCAGCCGGGCCGGGTCCCGCGGCGCCCGGATCGTTCTGGCAGGTCGCCGTTGTTCTTTAAGACCGCTCGTCACCGGCGTTGTATGGTGCACCTGCGTGACCCAGGTCCGTTTGTTGCGATATCAGCATCTTCGGTGCTGCTGATACGGATGGCAGGAGCTTGATGTGTTCGCGGTGGAAGTCTCCCGTCATGGCGGGCCCGAGGAGCTCGTGCCGGTCGAGCGACCCGATCCGGTGGCTGCGGCGGGTGAGGTTCTCGTGCGGAATCGGTGGATCGGGGTCAACTACGTCGATCTGCAGCATCGGGCGGGGCGGCCATATCCGGTCGGGCTGCCACTGATTCCGGGCACCGAAGCGGCGGGGATAGTGACCGGGATCGGTCCTGGCGTCGATCCGGGGCTTGCCGACGTTCCCGTGGTGCACTTCGGTCATCTGTGCGGCGTGTACGCCGAGCTGACGGCCGTGCCTACCCAGTTCGTCGTGCCGCTTCCCGCTGAGATAGCGCTGGATACCGCCGCCGCCGTGGCGATGAACGGCACCACGGCCCACGTGCTGACGAGCATGGCCTGCCGGATCGGGCCAGGCGACGTCGTCGTCGTGCACGCGGCAGCGGGAGCGACCGGAGGCGCCGTGGTGCAGCTTGCGAGCGCCGCGGGGGCCGAGGTGATCGCTGTCACCTCCTCCGCCGACAAGGCCAGGGTCGCTGTCGCCCTCGGCGCCCGCCATGGCATTGCCGTGCAGGAAGTACCTGACCCGGCCGATGCCGTGCTGTCGGTCACCGGCGGACGGGGCGCGGACGTGGTCTACGACGCCGGCGGCCGCTACTCGTTCGAGATGAGCCTGAACATGCTCGCCACCCTCGGCACGCTCGTGCTCTACGGCCAGTCCAGCGGGCCGGTCGAGCCGTTCGACCCTGGCCGGCTGTCTGGCATCACCGGCGAGGGACGCGGCGCGGGCTCGCTGACCTTGCGCTGGGTTGCCGCCAGTCATTACCTGGCCGGCCAGCGTGAGCGGGCCGCCGCGGTCGGCGCGATTCTCGACCGGTTCAGCGCCGGGCAATTCAGCCCGCGCGTTACCGAGCGCTTCCCGCTCCGCCTCGCCTCTGAGGCGCACACCCGGCTGGCCAGCCGCGCTACCTCGGGCAAGATCCTCCTGGAGGCCTGACCAGCGGGAAATCACGGCCCGCGGGTCCACCGGTCAGGCGGCGTTCGGGTGAAGCGCGCCGACGCCTCGCAGGAGAGTCTCGACCACCAGATCGGCGGCCTGTGCTGGCGTCAGGTCGGGTAGCCCCTCGGCAGCGTGAAGCATGAGCGAGGGAAGGACAGCGCTGGCCCAGCCCGGTGGTAGATCCGGACGAAGCAGACCTTCATCGGCAGCGCGTACGAGAAAGTCATCAACCTTTTTGACCAGGCGGTTTCGGTGTTCGGCAACCGTCGGATCAGCAAGGACGTCGCGCAATACGACGGGCCAGGCCCGGTTCACGGCGATGATGCCTTCGACGTAGCGGTGCAGAGCTACGGCGACGGGTGCCTCATGTAGCCGTGCCGCGTCGACCGCCCGCTCGACCGCGTCGTACCGGGCGGAGTGAACCGCGGCGAGAAGCTCCTCACGCGACGTGAATCGCCGGTAGACCGTGCGCCTGTCCACGTGTGCTGCAGCCGCGATAGCCGCGATGCTCGTCGACGGATCCTCGGCCAGCAGGCGCGCACCGGTGCGCAGGACGAGTTGCAGGTTCCGCGTGGCGTCCGACCGCATGCTTTCAGCGTACCTCTCGCGAGACAGTAACACGATTTATTACCACATCGACGTTGCGCACACTAGACAAACTGTCGCACTCATGAGACATTTCTGCAAGGCAGCCGACTAGGCACCCCTTCACGAGGGCGACCGACCAGCAGACGCAGGGAAACGGAGGACGGCAATGGCCAAGACATGGCTGATCACAGGAGCGTCACGCGGGTTCGGACGACAGCTCGCGGAAGCCGTCCTGGGTGCCGGGGACCAACTGGTCGCGACGGCACGGCGGCCAGAACAACTCGCCGACCTCGTTGCCGCCCACGGCGACCGCGTCCGGGCGGTCGAACTCGACGTCACCGACGCAGCGGCTGCCGAAGCAGCCGTGAAAACAGCAGTTGCTGCCTTTGGCCACCTTGGCGTGGTTGTCAATAACGCGGGGTACGCGAATAGCGCGCCCATCGAGGAGATGGCCGAGGCTGACTTCCGGGCCCAGATCGAGACGAATCTGTTCGGGGTGGTGAACGTGACCCGCGCTGCCCTGCCGGTGCTGCGCGCACAGCGATCCGGGACCTTTGTCCAGTTCTCGTCCATCGGCGGACGAGTCGGCGGCACTCCCGGGATGGGGGCATACCAGACCGCAAAGTTCGCGGTCGAGGGCTTTTCCGAAGTGCTCGCAAGCGAAGTCGCGCCATTCGGAGTCAAGGTCATCATCGTGGAGCCGGGCGCTTTTCGCACCGACTGGCAAGGCTCGTCGATGGAGCTTCACCCAATTGGCCCGGACTACGAGCAGACCGTCGGCGCGCTCCACAAGTACCGCCAAGACAGCAACGGCAACCAGCCTGGTGATCCGGCACGCGCCGCAAAGATCATCATCGACGTTGTCAACAGCGACGCCCCTCCGCGTCGGCTCATCCTGGGCTCCGACGCCGTGAAGTCAGCCCAGCAAGCCGCCGACGCGCGAGCCACTGAAACTGAGAAGTGGGCGATCGTCAGCCGGGCAGCTGACTTCCCCACCGCCTGACAATCCCAGCTCGCCTGCAACACACCAAGAGGCGCATGAATGACGACGAAGACCTGGCTCATCACCAGAGCATCGAGCGGACCGGGACGCACACTTGCCGAATACGTCCCCGCGCGAGGCGACCGCGCCTTCCCCACCGCCCCGAGATCTCGCCAATGAGCCCGACGAAGACGGCACACGCCGGCCGCGGCACCCGCCACATGCCGCTGCCAAAGGCACTTCGGCACCCTCCCGTTACCGCACCGCTCGCCGTCGCCCTGCTCATCCTCTTGATCTCATCCGACTTCTACGCGAGCCAATTCTGGCTCGACCACCCCGCCATAACGGCCACCCTGGCCTCTCTTAGCGTCGTCCTCGTATCGGTCACGGTGATCGAGGTGATCCTCAACCGACGATCCGAACGCAGATGGCGATTGCTCGCGCAGTATGCCCTCCTGGAACTCGCCGAGGCCGCCCGTGGAGCCTGGGTAGTACTGCTCGGAGTAGTCCAGACTGAGAGCGATGACAGCGATGAGCCTGCCGACCCCTCGCGGGTCACCCGCGTCCTCGACTCGCCCGACCTGGCACCAGCCTTCAAGCACAAGATCGAAGCAATCCTCGCCGACTCGCAAAGGCGAGATGACCTGCGGCAATCGCTCGAACAGGCGCTTGATGTGTCCCGCGAGCTCATAAGCCGGTGGGGCGCCGTGCTCACCGGGTCGTCCAGCTTCTCCGAACTATTCGATCGTCACGTCGAGATGATCGGGCGGATCCACGGGCTCTGGTACTTCCTCACCTACGGTACGCGGCGCGGAAGCCGGTTCAGGTCACCTGGAGGCAGCCATAGCGACTACTGGTTCATCGACAACCTCCTGTCGATGGCCCGCATCGCGATTCGCCTCGAGGATGAAACCTGGGCACTCGCCCTCCACGTAGTCCCACCCAGCTGGTGGGACAAGAGGACGGACGAGCTGGCAGCTCCGGCACACGCCGCGACCCCGTACAACGCAGGGGCAGCATGACCGCCACTCTTGCGGGGCAGTCACTCAGGTACGCAGCTGACGCACAGGCCCACCGGTGCGGCGATCCGGCCTGAGGCCTCGTCGGATACGCCGACGACCGGATCATCATTACCATCGCCACCCAGGTCCCCGCAGCCTCCGCAGCGACGGCACACAGTCCAGCCTCGAGGTCAGCTGACATGACGTCGCGACCACTTGCAGCGAGACCTCCGGCCACCCCGTCAGCGTCACCGGCCGGTCCTGTGCCCTGGTCACCGGGGTTCCGGTCACCAGGAGTCAGAACGCGGGAAACCGCTGATGCAGCTGATCCGCGGTCCTGGCGGCTTGAGCCCCTGGCTGCCTGAGGGGCTGGCCGTGCGGGCGGCTGGGTCCCGGCCCAGGTCAGGCTGCGCTGCGGAGCCAGCTCCCGCAAGCCGGGCACTTCGCGGTGCCTGCCCCGCCCGGGCCAGAGATCTTTCCCGGACGCCGGCGGCCACGTCCTGACGCACCTCCGCACGGGGTGGATTGCCGCCGGAAGATCTTGGCCCGGCCGGGTGCCCGGCCTTGCGCTCGCCCAGCCTCCGCAGTGCGGGCCGGAAATTGCCGGGACCGGCCGCCGCGAACACGAGGGCGGTCACCGGATTCAGCATTCCGCCCTGCTCACCTATCGGAGGAGCTGTCATGTCACAGACACCGGAACCAATCCGGGTCCGGGTACACGACCCAGATTCCGTGATCGCCATCGTGCCGCACCTGCTCGGGTTTCGTCCCGAGAACAGCCTGGTCGTGCTCGGTTTCGGGAGTCCGCACCTTAGGGTCAGGCTCGCGTTCAGGTACGACCTGCCAGGCACCGGTGATCGCGGCGTCAGTCAGGACATCGCCGCCCACGCCACGGGCGTCCTGACCGGCGAGCATCTCACCATGGCGATCCTGGTCGGCTACGGCGACGCTCGTGCGATGGCCTCGGTGGTCGGCGTGGTAGTCCCCGCGCTGACTGACGGAGGGATCGTGGTCCGCGAAGCGCTGCGCGTGCACGAGGGCCGGTACTGGTCCTGCATGTGCGCTGAGCCTTCTTGCTGCCCGCCGGAGGGCGTGCCCTGCGATCCGGACGGGCACCCGGCAGCAGCGGCGCTAGCTGCGGCTGGACTCACTGTGCACATTAACCGCGCGACGCTGGCCGGCACCTTGGCCAGAGAACCTGGATCGATTGAGCCCATGGCCGAGGCGATCGAGCGAGCGAAGCAGCGGGCCGTCCGGCTGACCGAGGAGGCATTAAGTCATCCCGATGGAAGTGACCTGATGCAGCCGGTCGCCGATGCGGGGCGGCGGTCGGTGCGGCGCGCGGTGACCGGCTCCCGGCGCGGCACCAAACTGACCGACCACGACGAGCTTGCCTGGCTGGGATTCACTTTGACCGACGTGAGAGTCAGGGACGACGCCTGGGCCCGCATGGATCCCCAGTTCCACCACGCCCACCAGCAGCTGTGGCGCCAGCTCGTGCGAACGCTGCCAGACGAGTTCATCCCCGCCCCGGCAGCGCTCCTGGCCTTTACTGCCTGGCAGGCCGGCGACGGTGCACTGGCCAGCATCGCCATCGACCGGGCGCTGGCCGCCGACCCCGGCTATCCCATGGCCAGGCTGCTCGCCGAAGCTCTGCATGCCGGCCTGCCGCCCTCAGCCGCGAAGCTCTCCATGACGCCCAAGCAGGTCGCCGCCAGCTACCACAAGCAACGCGCCCGCAGCTAAGTCCGCTGCGGAGCCAGACGCAGCAGCGCCCGGGTACCGGATCGCAGCCGGTGCCCGGGCCGCGCCCGGTGCGGGCGCACGGCACCCGCCCCCGGCCCCGGTAGCCACCTGCCAGCCTCCCGTCCAGAGGCCCTGGCTTCGCCGCGAGACCAGGGCCTCTTCCCCTGCCATCAGGAAGGAAGCCGATTCATGCACCCGCCCGCGAACCGTGCCTCAACCGACGGGCACCAGTACCGGAACACCGGACCATCCTGGCCGCCACCGCCGCCGGGGTTGCCGACCGCGTCATAACCGTGTTCGCCGACCTCGGGCGCGGACGACGAATGGCCGGGCACGCGCGACCTCGCCGCCGAGCACGCCAGGTTCTACGGGTCCGGCACGAGGTCGTGTACCGCGAGGTCACCGGCCCGGACCGCCACCGGCTTCCGGTGCACGAGCTGACCACTGGCCAGGTGTGGGAGGTCATCGGCCAGGCCGGTACCCGGCCGCACTGGGTGTACGCGTACCTTCCCCGGCTCAGCTGCCGGTTCTGTTTCCTGGCCGGCAAGTCCGCGCTTGTCCGCGCGGCTCTCCTTGACCCGGCCGGAGCCGCTGCCCGGGCTGACCTGGAGCAGCGGATGGGCCACCGGTTCCGTCCTGACCTGTCCATGGCCGACATCATCGCGGCGTCCCGGGGCCTCACCCTCGATACCGCGCCTCCGGCCGTTACCTGGGCCGATTAGGCCGGCGGCCGGTTCTGGCGAACCGGCAGCTCAGCGACGTCCCTGCGGCTGCCGCAGCGCCGATGATCGCCGTGATGGTGGCTGGCGCGGCCGGAGACGGCTCCTGATCGGCGGTCCCCCGCACCGCGCATGCCCGGGACCGGGGCGGCGGGCCTGGCCGCTTCCTGCCCGGCCTGGGCAGCCTGCACCGCGCTGGCCGGGACCGAGGCGGCCGGGCCCCTCCGGCACCACTGGAGGACCGTCATGCACAGCAAGATCTCCGCCCACCTCATCGGCCACCTCACCGCAGACCCCCGGCCCTTCGACCTTCCCCGCAGCGGCGGAGCCGGCTGCGAGCTGCGCCTGACCATCCGATCTGGTAGCAGGTCAGCGCGAGCTCCACGTCGGCGCCGACTTCTCCCTTGCCGGCCGTGACGGGCACGTCGTGGCGGATGATGCCGTGATCGGCCAGCAGCTGATCCCAGCCGTCCGACGGAGCGCCGGCGTCCCGGCCGGCCACGTAGTGGGCTTGGGTGACGGCGACCCGCTGGACCGGGCAGCCGAATACCCCGGCAGCGTGCCAGCGGAACGCGTCGTGCAGCCCGGCCACGGACAGCTGCGCGCCGCGCATGCGGACGAAGAACCGTGCCGCGTTCTGGTACCAGCAGCCGTCGTAGCACACCGCGAGTTGAACCAAAGGACTGGCCGCTGCCGGGATGCCAGGCAGCGGCAATGCGCGGTCATCTGAACTCATCACCGCCAGCTTCCGGGTCGCCGCGCTGCGCACGCTCCGCTGGCTGAGCACCACCGCGTCGTACCAGGCTGCAGGCAGGCGGATCCGGCTGGCGTATCAGCGGAAGTAGCCGACGGCCTCGGTGATCGCGGCTCACAGGTCATGGTCTCTCGGTGGTGAGGGCGTGGTCGGGGCGTAATAGGCAGGCAGGAGCCAGGCCGTGGGCCGACCCCAGGTCAGGTAAGCGCAGGCTGCGGCACGGGTCCGGGCAGTCAGGCCGGTCAGGAGGTACCGCCCAGCGGGGGTCAGCGGGGGCCAGGTCCCGGCCGGGCCGTCGCCGGCCGCAGGGCCGTCCAGGCCGGCGACGGCGAGCTCGATGTCGCGCCGACGGGCGTGCCCGGCCAGGGCTTCCAGCACGGTCAGCCACCCGGTGACCGGGCCGGACAACGGCACGATCCCGTCCAGCACAGCAGTCACCACCTCGTCCCGGATGACCTCGATCCGGTGCCGGAACCACAGCCGGGCCAGCGCCGCCTGGCCGATAGCCGTCAGGACGGTCACCACCGCTCCGCCGCCGGCTATCACGCAGACTTCGACGAGCTGCGCCGCGTTCACAATGGCCCGCCCGGCGCAGTACGGGCCGGGCGCCAGCAGGGCGGTGCCCAGGTGGTGTACCTGAAACGCCGGGCAGGCAGCCGCGAACAGCGCGAGCGACATGTCAATTCCGGGCTGCGCGGCCTGTCCGGAGCTGTCGCAGTCGCGCTGGGCGTGGTCAGGGTCATGACAGCAGTTCATCTGAGGGTTTTGGGAGAGACAGGTCGAATCCGGCGGTGACGGGCCAGTTAATGGTGGCTGGCTGTCGGCTGAGGAGTGTTCTGGCCTGGCTGGTGAACGCGGTGACGGCGGGATGGTCGTCGAACGGGCGGAGGGCGTCGTGGAGTTGGCGGAGGTAGCTGGCGCAGCGGGCGGAGTCGACGGTGCGGGTGAGGATGGCGGCGGCATGATTGGCGGCGTGGCACGCGGGTTCCGGCTGCTGCTGGCCTGCGTGGGCTAGGGCTAGCCGGGCGTAGGTGACGGCGGTGTCGCAGGCGCGGCCGACGGGGTCGAGGTCGCGGAGAGCCGCGGTGAGGTGGGCCTGGGCTTGTGCCCAGTCGCGGAGGTAGAGGCGGGCGGTGCCCGCGAGTGCCTTGGCACCGGCGTCGTCAAGCCAGGCGGCCCAGCCGGGTTCAGGGATGGCGGGACGCGCGCGGGCCAGCGCGTCGCGAGCGGCGCCGGTCGCGATCCGGCACCCGGCGGCGTCGCCGGCGCTGGCGTAGGCGTGCGCGGTGGCGAAGCTGATGACCGCAGCGGCTCGGGGGCTGGCGGCAGGGTAGCCGTGCTGGGCAGCGCGGGCCAGGGCGATGGCCTGGTCGGGCTGGCCGACGGCGCTGGCCAGTGCGGACATGCTGGCGAGGATGCCAGCTCCGCAGGCTCGGTCACTGGCGGCGTGGGAGGCGCGCAGGCCGGCGAGCCAGTGCCGCTGGGCGTGGGCCGGGTGACCGGCGTCGTGAGAGAGCCAGCCGATTTGGTGGTGCAGTTCGGCGCAGGCGGCATGAAGGCGCGCCCCGACGGCGGCAGTGCAAGAGTTGCCGCGGAGGATGCCGGTCAGGTACCGGGCGTGGGCCTGGGCCAGCGGCAGGACCGGACCGCTGCCGTGCCGCGCATATATCCGGCGCAGCCGGGCGGTGATGTCCTCGATGTCAGCGGCTTGCTCGATGCCGACATGGAGGCCAGTGGTGCCGGCCGGATCGCCGGCCGGCTCGGCGGTCAGCCAGTCCAGGGCCGAAGCGGTGAGCGCGGCCCCGGATGCCGGCAGGAACACCGTGCCCAGGTCCACCTGGCCGGTGACCCGGCTGATCGCGGTGAGGGCGCCGGGCACGGTCCAGGGCAGTGCCAGGCCAGCGTCGGCAGGCAGGTACTGGCGGCCGGCCGGGCCGCCGTTGTCCCAGCCCAGCGCGTGGGCGGTTACCGGGGTGCCGAGCCTGCTAGTGAGCAGCTGGGCAGCCAGGACAGGCCACGGATGGCGGGGAACCGCGCCGCGGAGCCATTTGTAGGGCGTCTTGTCATCGATACGCCGTGCCAGGCCGAAGTCTGCTGCGAGCTGGCTGAGCCGACGAGCGAACTGCTCGGGGCTCAGGTCAGCGCGCTCCAGCAAGGCACGCAAGACAGCACCAGGTCTGGACTCGGCCAATGCAGGCTCGATGACTTTCGTGCGGCAGTCGGGCATGGCGGCGTCCCCCTCAGCTGCGGTCATCGCTCGCACCCGGATCGGGACGCCGAGCACTAGCGCTTCCGGTCCGGTTGCCCGCACGCGGATCCGGCTGGCGCATCATCGGCCACATCGGCGGCCCGTCATCGGGCAGGTGAAATGGGGCGCCGGGCCGGGGCCGGTAACCGTGTCTCAGGTACAGGTCACGGCTGCGTTCGCTGGACGCTTCGAGGTAGGCGGAACGGCCCTGGCGGTCCAGTTCGGCGTGACGGAACTCGAGGAGCGCGGTGCCGGTGCCCTGCCCCTGCTGGCCGGGCCGCACGGCGAGTATGGCCAGGTACTGGTGCGGCTGGCCGGCGGGATGGCTGGCGTCCAGGGCGGCGTCGAAGGCGAGGAACCGGCTGGTCCACGGCGAGGTGATCGCCGTGAGCCTGCGCAGGTATCCGGCGAGCACCGGCGGCGGCTCTGCGGGCACGGGCAACCACAACGCCGCAGCATCGCGTTCTTTGGTGGTGTGGACGATGCCGAGGGCCAGGACATGCTCGACATGAATCCCGAAATAGGCGGGGAAAATTTTGCGGCGGGCTGTGGCGTCGCTGATGAGCCAGCGGGACGGCGGCATATCAAGGAACGCCGCGGCGATAACCGCGCTGAGAGTACCGATGTCGTCTTCGGTGGCCGCAACGACGCGGGGCGTCATGATCGCCCGCCGTTGGCCCGCAGCCGGACAGTGACCGCGCGGGCACCGAGGCCGACGCCCGCATACAACTCTGGGTCGCGGGACTTAAGCAGCAGTCCCCAGCCCGCGCCGGCCACGGCGACAACCGCGTAGCTGGCCGGGAGCGCCCAGGCGGCCGGGTCACCTGGCTGGACGCCGAGCAAGTTGGCGTAGTTCCGGGCCGCGAGGATGACGATCCCGGTGAGCATGGCGGCGGCGAGCGCCGGGGCGATCAGCCGTGGCCAGGCTTTCTCACCACGGTGGTCACGGGCGAAAAATGCCACTACTGCGGCCGAGGTAACCGTCAGCAGAAGGAGTATCCCGAACCCTCCGGTGGTTCCCAGCCAGAAAAAGAGCCGGGCCATCGGGTCCTGCCCAGTGACCGCGAAGAACACGATCACAGCCAGGCCGCTCATGCTCTGGGCCAAGGACGCCGCCTAGGGGATGTTGTTCTTGCCGGTGCGGCCAAGGGCGGCCGGCAGCACGTGTTCTCTGCCCAGGGCGAAGATGTAGCGCCAGGTCACATTGTGAAATGCCAGCGCCGCGGCGAACAGCGAGGTCAGGAACAGCAGTTGGGCGGCCTGCGGCAGCGGCCCGCCCCCAAGTCCGAACATCAGTCCCGGGCCTTGCTGCCTGGCCGCAGCTACGACGTGGTGGCTCCCTGCGTGCACGGCCATGGCCCAGCTGACCCCGGCATAGACAACCGCGATCACGCCCAGTGCCAAGAACGTGGCGGCCGGAACGGTGCGCCGTGCGTTGCGGGTCTCCTCAGAGCGAGCACGGGCGCCTGCTCGAAACCCACGAAACCGAGCACGGCCACGACCGCGAGCACCCCGAACGTCCCCGCGCCAGCCGAGGTCAGGCCCGCCGGGGACAAGGCAGCGAAGCTCAGATGCCCGCCCGCCGGATGGAGCAGCCCCGCGACGGTCTCGGCGAGCGTGACCACGATCTCGGCGGTCAGCAGCACGCCAAGAACCCGGCCGGTGATGTCCACCCGGAGCACACCCAAGATCGCGGTGATGGCCCAGGCAACCAGCGCCCAGACCCACCAGGAAGCATGCACGCCAAGACGTGCAGCCGCTTCCGCGGCGGCCGGGCCAAGCGCCCCGTACAAGCCGACCTGCGGGCACGAATAGGCGAGCAGCGCCACCATGGCGGCAGCGATCCCGGCGACCCGGCCGATGCCCTACGACACGAACGCGCCCGCGTTCTGGATGTGGCGGGTCATCGCGACGTAACCCACCGCGAAGATGGCCAGAATCACGGCTATGGCGAGAAAGGCAATCGGGATGCCGGTCAGTCCGGTGGCCTGATACGCGGACGGGATGACCCCGGCCGCGACGGTCAGCGGCGCGACGCCGGCGAGCACAAAGAACAGCACCGCCGAGACGCCGAGCCGTTCCCTGGCCAGCGCCCGAGAGACGGCACCGGGCCTGGTTCCGGGTTCGCGGATCGCGGACATCGTGTACCTCCTGTAAGAGCCTGAGTCGGATGAATCACATGCGGTGAGACAGCACGGCGCTGTCGACGGCGACCTGCGTCTGAGCGATCAGCTCGCGCAGGCCAAGAGAGCAGGCGGATCGAAGCGTCGAGCCGCTGGCGTCCGTCTGGCGGGCTGTACGGCAGCAGGCGCGGACCGAGCCCGCAAGCTACCGCCAGGCCAGTCAGCAGCACGTCGGTCCCAGTGACATTCCTGGCCGCAT
>WNEY01004309.1_pt1 | contig 13723 bp, 11 predicted proteins | sample 5400531 | NCBI WGS metagenome assembly WNEY01 (sample SAMN13153338, study PRJNA577476) | soil metagenome | isolation source: 200 cm saprolite under Douglas fir tree site 1 | place: USA:California | collected 2015-04-18
CCGGCCCGGGCGCGGTCCTGCCCCTGGCTGCGTATTCCCACTCGGATTCCGACAGGAGCCGGTAGCCCTTGCCGCCGGTTTTCTTCGCGAGCCATTCCACGTAGGCCTTGGCGTCGGTCCAACTCAGGCAGGCCGCCGGATGCGATCCATCTTGAGCATAGCCGGGATTGCGCCAGGAACGGTCGAACCTGTCGTCGAACTTCGCGTTCTCGTAGGTCCAGCACACCGAGCCCGAGCGGTAGCCGGTGTCGCGTACGAAGGCCGCGAGCTGATCGACCGTCACCTCGAATTTTCCGACCGCGAACGGCTTGGCAAACGTAACGACGTGCTGTGGCCCCTCCCATGAATTACGGCTGATTTCGCTCTCCGGCGATCCCATGGTGAAGGATCCTGCCGGCACCACCACCATCTCCGGGCAGTCGTCGCAGTCCTTGAAGCTGTCGCCCGCAACGAGCGCGCGCTCGCGCTCGGGCGTCAACGGCTGAGCGGCGACCGGCGCAGCTGCGGCCCAGGTCAACAGTAGGAGCGCCGAAATGAGCGGAACGATGCGAAGCATGAACCTGATCGGACGTGTTGGGCTGTGAAGATAGTCAATGCCGCGGCAAGCTATCATTGATCTTCGTCGAGCGGGCCACCATTCGCATACCGATGCAAACCACGCCCACCGACAACAGAGATATGGTCAACGCTCCGTCAACGTCTTGCACGCGTCACAAGATCGCAAACTCGGTGTTGCGGCGATCCGTCACCAGCATGCTGCCGGGATAGTGGGTGATGCAGAACTCGGGCTTGACCGTCGCCACGACCGATTGCGGGGTGACGCCGCAAGCCCAAAACACTGGGATCTCGTCGTCATGCACCGGCACCGCGTCGCCCCAGTCGGGCTTGCTCAAATCGGCGATGCCGATGAGCTCGGGCTTGCCGATATGGACGGGGGCGCCGTGCACCGCCGGGAAGCGCGTGGTGATCTGGATCGCGCGAATGGCATCGGCGGGCTTCATCGGCCGCATCGAGACCACCATGGGCCCGTGGAACGGGCCCGCCGGCGTGGTGGCAATGGAGGTGCGGTACATCGGCACGGTGGCGTTCAAGGTGATGTGACGCAGCTCGATGCCGCCCTCGATCAGGGCTTCTTCGAAGGAGAACGAGCAGCCCAGCACGAAGGCGACGAGGTCGTCGCGCCAATGTCCGCGGATGTCGGTCGGCTCATCGATGACCTCGCCGTGCCGGAAGACGCGGTAGCGCGGCAGGTCGGTGCGGATGTCGAGGTCCTCGGCGAGGGTGGGCAGCCGAGGGTCGCCGGGCGCCGAGGCCGCCAGCAGCGGACAGGGCTTCGGGTTGAGCTGGCAAAACCGCAGGAAATCGCCGGCGAGGCTCTGCGGCAAAATGGCGAGGTTGCCCTGCACGAAGCCGGGCGCGACCCCGGCGGTCTGGCCCGAGAGCACGCCGGTGCGGGCGGCAAGCCGGGCGTCGCGGCCGGTCCGTGGCGGGGCGGACGCTTGGCGAGGCATCGTCGCAATGGTCATGATACGGTCTCGGTGCTCCCAAGTGCTATGCCGCACGGCAACAAGCCGCGGCGCTATGCCCATCTTATCATCGCGCCAGCCGGGGAAAACCGGTTGAATCCGGCCGCGGGATCGCGTTTGCTAAGGGCAAGAAACAACCTGGCTTCACAACAGGTGCATCACATTTCTGGAGAGGACCTCACGATGGCTGAGCATGAGAAAGCGCAGGATTGGGCCGACGAGCTCTGGTACAGCGGCAAGGTCACGCGCCGCCGGTTGATCGGTTATGGCGCCGCAGGCGCGGGCGCGCTCGGCGCCGCCATGCTGGTGCCGGCGCCGTGGCAACGCGCCTTCGGCCAGGCCAAACCGTACAAGATCGGCACGCTGCAGCCCTTGTCGGGCGCCGGCGCCGCCGGCGGCAAGACCGCGCTGGTCGGCGTGCAGATGGCGGTCGACCGCATCAACAAGTCGGGCGGCATCAACGGCCGGCCGATCGAGCTCATCGTCGCGGACGACGAGTCCAAACCCGACGTCGGCCGCCGCAAGGTCGAGAAGCTGCTGGTCGAGGACAAAGTCGACGTCCACCTGGGCGGCTTCCTCTCCAACATCTGCCTCGCCTGCATGCCGGTGTACGAGGAATACAAGGTCGTCAACATCATCAGCGTGTGCCTCGACACCACGCTGACCACCACCAAGTGCAACCGCTACAGCTTCCGGCCGTTCGACTACGCGCCGTCGCAAGCCGTCGCCTTTGCGCCCTATCTCGTCGGCAAGCTGGGCAAGAAGTGGCACATCGCCTACGCCGACTACTCCTGGGGACAGTCGACGCGCGACGCTTACGTCCAGGAGATCAAGAAAGCGGGCGGGGAGATCGTCGAGACGACCGGCATCCCGCTCGGTACCGCCGACATGACGCCGTTCCTCTCCAAGGTGACCGGCAGCTTCGACGGCTTCTTCGGCATCTTCTTCGGCAAGGACGGTGTGACCATCGGCAACCAGGCCTTCGATCTCGGTCTCACCAAAAAGTACAAGTGGGCCGGCGACGGCGCGATTGCGGAGTCCACCAACCTTCCGGCGCTCGGAAACAAGATTGAGGGCTTCGTCGGCATCAACCGCTACATCCCGGTTTTCGATGCGCCGCTCAACACCGACGCGCACAGGAGGTTCTTCGACGAAGCCAAGGTCCGGCTCAAGCAGATCGATTCCAGCGGTCCGGACCCCGACCGCTACGTGCAGTCGAACTACGAAGCCATGAATGCCCTGAAGCTCGGCATGGAGAAGTCGAAGTTCCGTGGCCGCGAGGATACGGACAAATTGATTGCGGCCCTGGAAGGCCTGGAGATGAAGGAAGGCGACGACTTCCCGCAGGGCGACAAGCTACTCCGCAAGGAGGACCACCAAGCGTTCCTGCGCCAGTTCATCTTCGAGGTTAAAGGGGGAAAGCCCAAGATCATGCAGGTGGTCGAGAAGGACAAGACGATCTTCCCGCCGGGCTGCAAGTTCGTCGCGACCTAAGTGGCCGCTGACGCTTCCATCGATGTGGCCTCCCCGGCCGATGCCGGCCCGGGAGGCGCCTCGGGCGCCGTCCTGCGCACCGAGGGCCTGACCGTGCGCTTCGGCGGACTCACTGCGCTCGACAACGTCAATTTCGAAATCCCGCGCGGCGAGATCCGCGCCATCATCGGGCCCAACGGCGCGGGCAAGAGCACGTTCTTCAACTGCCTGACCGGCGTGCTGCGCCCCTCGTCCGGGCGCATCATGTTCAACGGCGAGAACATCGCCGGGCTTGCGTCCAACCGCATTTCGCAGAAAGGCATCGCCCGCTCCTACCAGATCACCAACATCCTCCCCAACGCCACCACGCTGGAGAACGTCCGCATCGCGGCGCAGTCGCGCCGGCACGGCTGGAGCATGCTGACACACCATAGCGATTTTCGGGACCTGATCGAGAAGGCCGAATCCGCGCTGACGTCGGTCGGGCTCATCGACAAGGCCGACGAGCTCGCCGCCAACCTTTCCCACGGCGAGCAGCGCAATCTCGAGATCGGCATCGCGCTCGCCACCGAACCGCAGCTCCTCTGCCTCGACGAGCCGACGGCGGGCATGAGCGCGGCCGAGACCCACGAGACCATGGAATTGGTGCGCCGCATCGCCGCCAGCCACACCATCCTCATCGTCGAGCACGACATGCAGGTGGTGATGGAGCTGGCGCAGCGCATCACCGTGCTGCACTACGGCCAGGTGCTGGCGGAAGGCACGCCGGCGGACATCCAGAGCAACCCGCGGGTGCAGGAGGTCTACCTCAAGACATGAGCCCGGACCTCACCCCCACGGCGCCGCTCATCACGGTCGAGGACGTGCACACCTATTACGGCAAGAGCCACATCTTGCACGGCGTGTCGCTCCAGGTCGGTCAAGGCGAGGTCGTGGGCCTGCTCGGACGCAACGGCGTCGGCAAGAGCACCACGCTCAAGACCATCATGGGCCTGGTTCACCCCAATCAGGGCAAAGTGCTGCTGGGCGACAGACCCATCACCAGCCTGCCCGCGCACAAGCTGGCGCGGCTCGGGATCGGCTACGTACCCGAGGACCGCCGCATCTTCCGGCTGCTCACGGTGATGGAAAATCTGCGCACCGGTCTCGACCGCCGCGGCGTGACCGACGCGCGCAAGCAGGAGCTGCTCGCCAAGGTGTTCGCCTATTTCCCGGTGCTGGCAGAACGGCGCAACCAGGCCGGCGGCACGCTGTCGGGCGGCGAGCAGCAGATGCTCGCCATCGCCCGCGCGATGATGCTCGAGCCCAAGATCATCCTGTTGGACGAGCCGACGGAAGGATTGATGCCGCGCATGGTCTCGCAGATCCGCGCGATCATCGACGTACTGCACCAGGAAGGCGTGGCGATCCTGCTGGTGGAGCAGAACGTGCCGCTGACGCTCGAAGCCAGCCAGCGGGTCTACATCATGGAGAAGGGGGCGGTGCGCCACCATTGCGCGGCGTCCGAGCTCAAGGTGAACGACGCCGTCATCCACCAGTATCTGGGGATCTAGCGTGACCGCCGTGCTCGAGCTCTTCCAGGCCATTCCCTACGATCAGATCATCATCCAGACGGTAAACGGCATCGTCACCGGAATGATCCTGGCGCTGATCGCCTCCGGGCTCACCCTGATCTTCGGCATCATGGATGTGGTGAACTTCGCCCACGGCGAGCTGTTCATGCTGGGCGCCTATATGGGCGTCGTGGTGCTGGCGACGTCGGGCAGCTTCTGGCTCGCGCTCATCGTCGCAACGCTGGTCGTCGCGCTGATCGGCGCGGCGCTGCAGGTCACGACCTTGCGCCCGCTGCTCGGCCGCGATCCGTTGACCACGATTCTCGTCACCTTCGGCATCTCGCTGGTGCTGCAGAATTATGCGCTCTGGCAGTTCGGCCCGGTGGCGCGCAAGATCCAGGAGCCTTTCACCGGCCAGTTCCCGCTCTTCTATCTCACCTATCCGTGGTACCGCCTCGTGATCGCGGGGCTCTCGGCCGCCATCATCGGCGGCTTCTGGCTGTTCCTCAAATACGGCACCTACGGCATCTGGATCCGCGCCACCGCGCAGGACCGGGTCATGGCGCAGGCCATGGGCATCCCGGTGCCGTGGGTGCACACCGCGGTGTTCGCGATCGGCGCCGGCATGGCGGCGGCGAGCGGCGTGCTGTTCGGTCCGCTGGTCGGCGTCAACCACGCCATGGGGCTCGATTGGGTGCTCAAGGCCTTCATCGTGGTCGTCGTCGGCGGCATGGGCAGCCTCGGCGGATCGATCGCCGCCGCCATCTTCATCAGCCTGCTGGAAGCCTATGCCGCCATCTGGGTGAGCCCGGCGCAGGCGGTGATCGTCTCCTTCGTGGTGCTGATCCTGACCCTCCTCATCCGGCCCACGGGCCTGTTCGTGCCGACGCCGAAATGAGCAAGCGCGACAAGATCATCTACTGGACGGGCTTCGGCGTCATCCTGGCGCTGCTGATCGTCGCGCCGCTGGTGCTGCCGGAGTTCTGGCGCCGCTTCCTCACCGAGATTTTGATCTGGGGACTGCTGGCGATGTCGTCCGACGTGCTGATCGGCTACACCGGCATGGTATCCTTCGGCCACTCCGCCTTCTTCGGTCTCGGCATGTACGGCGCCGCGGCCGCGCTGCTGATGGTCACGCCGCCCAACCTGTGGCTCGCCATCGCCTTCGGGCTCGTCGGCGCCGCCGCGGTCGCCGTGTTCGTGGCGTATTTCGCCACGCGCATGCGCGACATCTATTTCGCGATCACGACGCTGATCTTCTCGCAGATCTTCTACGTCATCATCTTCACGTGGACCGAGGTGACCGGCGGCGAGAACGGGCTCTCCTTCCGCCGGCCGGCGCTGGCCATTCCCGGACTGTTCTCCGTCCCGTTCACCACCGAGACGCTGCACTGGTTCGTGCTCGCCGTGGTGACGGCGTCCTATCTGATCCTGCGACGCATCACCCAGTCGCCGTTCGGCATGGTGCTGCAGTCGATCCGCGAGAACGAGGCCCGCACGCGCGCGATCGGCTATCCGGTCGAGCGCTACAAGATCGTGGCGGTCATGCTGTCCGGCGTGTTCGCGGGGCTCGCCGGCGTGCTCTATGCCGTGCAGAACCGTTTCGCGGCGCCCGATTTCGTCTACTTTCTGGTGTCCGGCGAGGCGGTGATCTTCAACGTCATGGGCGGCATCGGCACGCTGGTGGGACCGATCGTCGGCGCTGCCTTCTTCCTGTTGCTGCGCGAGGCGTTCTCGCGCTTCTTCACCGAGTACTATCTCATTCCGGTGGGCGTCATCTTCATCGCCATGGTCATCTTCATGCCGCAGGGCCTGCTCGGCTTCGCGCGGCGGTGGTTGAACCGGTAGGTTGGGTCGAGCTCTTCGCGAGACCCAACATTCGCGCGTCGAGTTAGATTGTTGTTGGGTCTCGCAAGCGCTCGACCCAACCTACGGAGCCCCGCTGCCCACGCTGGCGCATGCGGCGCGTCTCCATTAACATTCGGCCGAAACCAACGTTGAACATGAGGCGGGCGGACATGGCCAAATTCGGCATCGGACAAGCTGTGCGGCGCGTGGAAGACCAGCGCTTCCTGCTGGGACAAGGGCGCTACGTCGACGACATCAGCCTGCCCGGGCAATGCTACGGGGTGACGGTGCTCTCGCCGCACGCCCATGCCCGCATCAAGCGCATCGACGTGTCGAAAGCCAAGGCTGCGCCGGGCGTGCTCTGCGTGCTCACCGGCGCGGACGCCGCGGCCGAGCACTTGGGCACCTTCACCGCGCACCTGATGCCGGAGGATTTCGGCGCCCCCAAGGGCCACCGCACCTTCCAGCCCGTGCTCAACGCGGAGAAAGTGCGCTTCGTCGGCGACCGCGTCGCCTTCGTCGTGGCCGAGACGCTCACCCAGGCGCGCGACGCCGCCGAGCTGGTCGAGGTGGACTACGAGCCGCTGCCGACCGTCGTCAACCTCGAGGACGCCGCCAAGGACGGCGCGGCCAAGGTGTGGGACGATTGCCCGCAAGGCAATGTCGGATTCCGGCTGATGTTCGGCAACAAGGACGCGACCGACGCCGCCTTCGCCAAAGCCAAGCACGTGGTGAAGCTGCGGGTCGAGAACAACCGGCTCTCGCCGGTCGCCATGGAGCCGCGGGTCGCGATCGGCGACTACAACGCCGCCGAGGACCATTGCACGCTCTACACCGCCTCGCAGAACCCGCACGGCGCGCGCATGGAGATGTCGCACGTCTTCCATGTGCCGGAGAGCCAGATCCGGGTGGTGTCGCCCGACGTCGGCGGCGGCTTCGGCCTCAAGGGCGGTCCCTTCCCCGACGATGCGCTGGCGCTGTGGGCGGCGCGGCGCCTGCACCGGCCGGTGAAGTGGGTAGCCACGCGCTCGGAAAGCATGCTGACCGACCATGCCGGCCGCGAGATGGTCTATTACGGCGAGCTCGCGCTCGACGAGCACGGTAAAATTCTCGCGCTGCGGGCGCAATGCCTGTTCCAGCTCGGGGCCTATTTCGTCGGCGCGGCTCTCGCCGCCGGCGCCTTCTCGCTCCGCTTCATTCCGGGGGCCTACGACATCCAGACCATGCTGATCATGTCGCAGGGCCTGTTCACCAACACCTCGCAATCCGGGCCCTATCGCGGCGCCGGACGTCCCGAGGCCGCCTATTTCATGGAGCGGCTGATCGAGCACGCCGCGCGCGAGATCGGCATGGACCCAGCGGAGGTCAGGCGCCGCAACCTGATCCCGCCGAGCAAGCTGCCTTATGCGACGCCGACGCTGTGGAACTACGACAGCGGCGAGTTCGCGCGCTTGATGGACAAATGCATCGAGTTCAGCGACTGGAAAGGTTTCGCGGCGCGCAAGAAGGCCTCGCAGAAGAACGGCAAGCTGCGCGGCCGCGCGGTCAGCTACTACATCGAGTTCGGCGGCATCTTCAACGAGCGCATGGACCTGCGCTTCAATCCCGACGCCACCCTCACGGTGCTGGGCGGAACCCACTCCCACGGCCAGGGCCACGCCACCGTGTTCTCGCAGCTGGTGCACGATCGGCTCGGCGTGCCATTCGAGGCGATCCGCTACGTGCAGGGCGACACCGCCCAGGTGCCGATCGGCCGCGGCACCTATGGGGCGCGCAGCGCCACCGTCGGCGGCAACGCGCTCCTAAAGGCCACCGAGGCGATCATCGAGAAGGGCAAGCCGATGGCCGCCGCGCTGATGGAGGCGGACGTCGCCGACATCGAGTTCAAGGACGGCGCGTTCCGCGTGGTCGGCACCGACAAGACGATCGCCATCACCGACGTCGCCAAGGCGGCCTATGCGCCGATGGGTCCGCTCACCGAGAAATTCGGCGTCGGGCTCGAGGCCACCGGGAGCTACAGCGCAAGCCCGCCCAGCCATCCCAACGGCTCGCATGTATGCGAGCTCGAGGTCGACCCCGAGACCGGCGAGGTGACGCTCGACCGCTATTTCGTGGTCGACGACCTCGGCCGCGTGCTGAACCCGATGATCGTGCGCGGCCAGATCCAGGGCGGGGTGGTGCAGGGCATCGGCCAGGCGCTGCTGGAGCACCAGGTCTACGATCGCGAATCCGGACAGCTGCTCTCCGGCAGCTTCATGGACTACGGCATGCCGCGCGCCGACACGATGCCGAACGTGGAGTCGGAGCTGGAAGAGGTGACCTGCAAGACCAATCCGCTCGGGGTGAAGGGCATCGGCGAATCCGGCACGATCGGCGCGCCGCCGACGGTGATCAACGCGCTCATCGATGCGCTCGAGCCGCTCGGCGTCGATCGCATCGACATGCCGGCGACGCCGATGCGGGTGTGGGAGACGATCACCCGCGCGAAGGCGGGAGCCGCAAAGACGGCATGAGCGACATCGCCATCTCTCGCAGCTCGGCCTTGGCGATCTTGCCGGTCGGCGTCATGGGGAACCTGTCCACGCGCCGGATGGTCAGAGCCGCGGTATCGTAGGGCACCGCGGCGGCGATGGCGGCGGCAAGCGGCGTCACGTCGAGGTGCGCGCCGTCCGCGGTCACGAAGGCGATGGGACGCTCGCCCAAACCGGCATCGGGCACGGCGACCACGGCGGCTTCCTTGACGCCGGGCTCGCGGCACAGCGCCTCCTCCACGTCGCGGGGATACCAGGTCTCGCCGGCGACGCAGATCAGCTCGGAGAACCGGCCGCGCATGGTGACGTAGCCGTCGCGATCGATCAGTCCGGCATCGCCGGTGTGCAGCCAGCCGCCGCGCAGCGCCTCGCGGGTCTTGTCGGGCTTGCCCCAATAACCCTGCATATAGCCGCCGCGCAGGCACACCTCGCCGATCTCGCCGACCGGCAGGATGCGGCCGTCGCGGTCGAGTACTCGCACCTCCTTGTCCGGCAGCGGCAGGCCCACCGCGGCGAAGTGCTCGGCGCTGGCGATGTCGGGGGCGCCGAGCGCCACGAAGCCGCCGAGCTCGCTCTGGCCGTAGCTCTCGACCAGCGGCAGCTGGAGCTCGTCGCGCCACGCGCGCTTGAGCGTCGGCGGCACCGGACCGCCGCCCGACATGCCGAAGCGCAGACGGGGAGGCACGCGGCCGCGCGCGCGGCTTTCTGCCAGAATTTCCCCGAGCAGCGTCGGATTACCGACGAACATGGTGGCGCCGGCGGCCTCGATCGCGTCCCAGCCGGTCGTCGGCGTCCAGCGGCCCATGACGTGCACGGTGCAGCCGCGATGCAGCGGCGGCAGCAGATTGCCGACGAGCTGATACGAGCTCGACAGCGCGGTCGGCCCGAACGAGACGTCGTCGGGCGTGATGCGCAGCCGCTCCGCGATGCAGTTGCACGCGCGCATCGTCGGCTCGTGCATCAGGCAGGCGCCCTTCGGCTTCCCGGTCGTGCCCGACGTATAGGAGAGATGCGCGATGGCGCTGTCGTCGGCGGGATCGTCGGGCGCGGTAAATCCGGCAGCGAGCAGGTCGGGAAGGCTTTCCGCGCCGTCTTGCGGACCGTCCATGCAGACGAGATGGCGCAGGCACGCAATCCCCGCGGCCGCGCGCTTCACGGCCGCGACCTGATCGTGGGTGTAGATGAGCACCGACGGCGTGTGGTCGGCGAGGTAATAGTCGAGATCGTCGACGAACCGCACGTTGACCAGGGCCGCGATGGCGCCGATCCGCCAGCAGGCGAACATCGCCATCAGGTAGTCGAGGCCGTTATGGGCGAAGACCGTGACGCGGTCGCCCTTGCGGACGCCGAGGTGGTGCAAGGCGCCGGCGAACCGCTCCATCTCCGCCACGGCGGCGGCGAAGGTGAGCGCGCGGTCGCGATCGACCCAGCGCAGCGCGATCTTGTCCGGCGTGCGTTCCGCGCCGTCGCGCAGCAACTGGTGCATCAACACGGGGGGCGGCGCCGTCAAACTGTCATTGACTCGCCGGGCGCGGCAATAAGCGCGGGCGCGTGCGTCACCTCGGTCTCGCCGTGCTGCTTGATGAGCTCCAGCAGCCGGCGGCGCATGATCACGCCCGGCCGGTCCGACGGCATGTGCGCCTCGACCTTGCGGGCGAGGTCGATCGGCGTGTCGGGGTCGGTCGACTCCAGGATGTCCTTGTCCTCCAGGATGATGGCGGCGTCCCAGGCGATCAGCTCCTGCGCCGAGCAGTCCGCCTCGGTGTCGTTGCGATAGAGCAGTTGCGCGACGTTGATGCGCCCGTCGTCGATCGGCGTGGCCGAGTTGAAAATGATGTGGCGGATACCCGACGGATATTCGATGTCGAGGCGCCGGCAGAACGGGGGATTGTTGATGGTGACGATGGTCTCGGCCTCGAAGCCGTAGTCGGTCTCGACGATCTCGTACTTCTCCGGCCGCGGCTGGTCGAACTGCCCGAACGTCGCCTTGTGCACGAAGGAGAAATGCGCGGTGTCGAAGGAGTTCTCCATCAGGCGCAGCGGCGCCGTGTTCCACGCTTCGTGGAACTGGTGGATACGGCGATAGCCGGCCGCGCCCTCCTCCGGGATGTCGGGAATGCCCGCCAGCGGCTCGTCGAGGCAGACCCAGGCATAGCCGTAGCGCGCGGCGCAATGGTAGGCGCGCACGGCGACCCGCGGCAGCGGCTGCTCCGGCCCCAATTGCGGCACCCGCCGCAGCATCCCGCTGCGGTCGTAGGTCCAGCCGTGATAACCGCAGACGATGAGGCCGTTGTCGCTCCAGCCCTTCGACAGCTTCGAGGTGCGGTGGCAGCAGCGGTCCATCAGCGCCGCCGGCTCGCCCTTGTCGTCGAGGAACAGGACGATGTTCTCGCCCAGGAGCTTGAACGGCTTGGGCCCGTCCTTGAGGGCATCGAGCTTCTCGGTCGCGTACCAGAAGCGGCGGAGCACCTTTTGCCGGGTCGTCAACATGCGGGCGTCCTTCTCGATATCGTCATTGGCCGGAATTCATGCAAAGAACCTGCCAACGGCGTGGCCAGATGCAAGCGTCAAAAATCGCCCCGCCGCCGCAAAAAAGGCATCGCTAGTGTCCCGGTTCCGACGTTCGTATCATTCTGCAGCACGCACTTTTACGAACGTCGGAACCAAAGGGACACTAGCAACTCTATGATTCTAGTGTGGCTTTGGATTTGACGTTCCTACGAAGGACTCGCCGCGAGACTGGTAGGAACGTCAAATCCGCCACACTAGTCATCGCGGCAAGGCCGCGGTAGCGTCGCCGCGGATGATGACCTCGCCCGCCTGATTGACGGCGGAGAACTCGCAGTCGATGAGGCCCATATCTTCGGCACCATCGCCATCGGCTTCCCGTTTGGCCTTGACCCAGGCCATGCAGGTGAGCACGTCGTCCGGCCAGAAGCGCGAGGCGAACCGGATGCGCAGCCGACGTATCGCGGTGTTGCCGAGCCAATCGGTCAGCAGCCGCGCACAATAGCCACCGGCCAGCATGCCCATGCCGAACACCGACTTGTTGCCGTTCTTCTGCGCGTAGACCTCGTCGTGGTGGTTGGGATTGAAGTCGTGGGACGCGCCAGCGTAGCGCACGAAATGCGCGCGCGTCACCGGCCCGCAGACCAGCGGCGGCGGCGCATCGCTGACGTTGATGGTGGTGAAGGTGGGCCGGATCATGGCTCGATCCGCTTGCCGGTTTCGACCAGCGTACGCCGCGCCACCTGCACCTTCTCGCCGCGCTGATTGTGGAACACGGTCTCGATCACGGCGATCTGCAGCTTGCCGGCGCGGCGGCTGTCCTTCTCCGTGATGCTGACGATGCGGTCCTGCGCGCTGAGCACGTCGCCGGCGAGGACCGGCGCGAAATATTCGAACTCCTGCTCGCCGTGGACGATGTAGCTCCAGTCCTTGACCTTGAGCGCGTCCGAGGCCGCCTTCGGCTCGTAGAGAAACGTGCGCAGCAGCGTCGGCGGGGCGACGACGCCGGCAAATCCGAGCTTCGCGGCGTAGGCACCGTCGCGATAAAGCGGGTTGGGATCGCTGATCGCGTCGGCGAATTCGCGGATCTTGCCACGCTCGACGTGGAACTCGTAGGGCGGGAACGTTCTCCCGGCGGCGTTGGTGTCCATGCTCCCCCTTCAACCAAGGCTTTTGCGCAAGTCTAGCACGCGTTTCGCCTTGATCGAGCGCTCCTGGTCGTAGAGCGCCCCGCGCGCCACGAACTCGACCTCCGGCCGCAGCGACACCGCCGCGCGCACGCTGCGCATCACCTCCTCCGCCACGGAGGTATCTGCCTCCCGCTCGATGCGGATCACCAGCCGCTCCATCGCGCCCGGCGCGGCCGGTCCTGCGAACACGACCTGGAATTCGCCGAGCCCGGCCATGGCCGAGAGCGTATCGAGGATGACGTCGGTATTGACCAGCATGCCCCGGCATTTGACCAGGCTGCCGGTGCGCCGCGGCGGCGCCACCACCCGCTCCCCGACGCGGCCGCAGAGCGGGCATGGATCGCGCGCCAGGGTGACGATGTCGCCGACGAGATAGCGCAGCAGCACGGTGCCGCGGCGGTGCAGATGGGTGATGGCGAGCGCCCCGCTCTCGCCGTCGGGGAGACGCCGGCCGCTCACGGGATCGACGACTTCGAGATGGTAGAGGTCAGGTGCAAGGTTCTGCACCGGCGCGTCCTGCGCGCATTGCACCAGGCCGCCCTGCATCTCGGTGAAGGCATAGCGGGCGCGGATGTCGATCCTGGACGCGCCGAGCGCGGCGAGCGCGGCGCGCAGCTCGCTGCGCAGCGTCGCGGGCACCGGCTCGCCCGAGGTGATGACGAGACGCACGTCGGACAAATCGGCGCGTTGCCGCAGCGCCTCGTCGAGGAAGCGGCGGACGAAGCTCGGCACGCCCCACAGCACGGTGGGGCGAAAGCGCGCCACGGTCGCGAGCGCCTCGGCTAGCGAATTGCGGACCTTGAACTCGGAGTTGGCGGCGCCGGTGAGCCCGTGCACGACCGGCAGGCCGAGGATCATGGCGGAGCGGACGACACTGAGGAACGCGCCGGTCGGAAAGCCCGCCAGCGGATAGAGGTTCGCCACGCGATCGCCGGCGGTGAGCCCTTCCGCAAGATTGCAGCGGCGCGCCTGGTCCCAGATGGCGTAGGCATCGTGCGCGGTGTTGTAGAACGGTGACGGGCGCCCGCTGGTCGTGCCGGTGGTATAGGCGACGTCCCAGAGCACGCGCTCCTCGGCGGAAAAATCCGCGGGGA
>WNEY01002408.1_pt1 | contig 13720 bp, 9 predicted proteins | sample 5400531 | NCBI WGS metagenome assembly WNEY01 (sample SAMN13153338, study PRJNA577476) | soil metagenome | isolation source: 200 cm saprolite under Douglas fir tree site 1 | place: USA:California | collected 2015-04-18
CCCAGCCCGTCGCGTCGCCCAGGGCGTGCAGCACCCGGTTCTGGGAGTGCGCGCCCTCCCGGGTCAGGTGGAAACGGCCTTCCTCGCGGTCGAAGCGGGCCCCCCAGGACGCGAGCTCGCGGATCCGCTCCGGCCCTTCCTCGACGAGGGCGCGGGCGGCCGCTTGAGAGACGATCCCCGCTCCCGCCTTCAGGGTGTCCACGAGGTGCAGGTCCGGGGTGTCGTCCTCGCCCAGGGCCACCGCCACTCCGCCCTGAGCGTAGCCCGTGTTGCTCTCGGTCGGCTGATCCTTCGTCACCACGAGGACCTTGCCCGAACGGGCGAGGCCGAGGGCCGCCCGCAGCCCGGCGATGCCGGAGCCGAGCACGAGGAAATCCGTGTGGAGAGCGTCGGAGGACATAGGCTCCCGGGGCGCGATGCCCAAAGCCTCGGATTCTAGCACTTGACGAAAACGCGCGCTCTCTGGTAGCCTCCGTTCCGGCCTCGCGGACCGCCGTCCCGCTTCTCTCCCTGAAAGAAGGACGATCGTGACGAAGTGGCGGACGTTCGTGTGCCTGGCCGTTGTGGGGGCCTCCGCGCTGGCGGACGAAGCGGAGAAGAAGGGGCCCGTTCCCGTGTATACCAACGAAGACCTCGAGCGGGTCCGGCCGTTCCGCGACGAAACGGGCGTGGCCTCCGTTCCGGCCTCATGGCCCGACCCCACCCCTGGCCCCTCCCGCTCCTCGGCCTCCCTTTCCCATCGCGCCGGCCCCCGAGCCTCCGGCCCCGATCTGCGCGGCGAGGCCTGGTGGCGCGGCGAGGCCGCACGCGTCCGCGAGCGGGTGCGCGCCCTCGACCTGCAAGCGGCCGAGCTGCGCCGGCGGATCGCGGAGGTACGCGCCGAGCCCTGGTCCTCGCGACGCCGCCGGGCGGTCCCGGACACGAGGTCCTGGCAGGCCCGGCTCGCGGCGATCGAGTCTCGCCGGCGGGCCCTGGAGGACGATCTCCGGGAGCGGGCCCGTCGGGCGGGCGCGCTGCCGGGATGGCTGCGCTAGGGGCGTGCTAACCTCTGGCCCGAATGATCGAGATCCCGGTCGAGCTGGGCGAGCGGCGTTACGCGATCGCCATCGGTCATGGCCTCGCCCGCCTCCTGCCCGATGTCCTCGGGTTCCTGCGCGGCCGGCGGGTGGTGCTGGTCTCGAGCCGGCGCGTGTTCGCGCTCTACGGCTCGAGGGTCGCGCGCGCCCTGGCCGCGCTCGGCCCGGTCGGGCACGCCCTCATGCCCGACGGGGAGCGCTTCAAGAACGGGACGACCCTGGACGCGCTCTACGAGGCCTTCGTGCAGGCCCGGCTCGGGCGCGACGGTCTCGTGGTCGCCCTGGGGGGCGGGGTCGTGGGCGACGTGGCCGGCTTCGCGGCCGCGACCTACATGCGGGGGATCGACTGGGTCACCGTGCCCACGACCCTGCTGTCCATGGTGGACAGCGCGATCGGGGGCAAGGTCGGCATCAACCACCCCGGAGCGAAGAACCTGATCGGCGCCTTCCACCAGCCGAGGGCGGTGGTCATCGACCCGCTCTTCCTGGACAGCCTCCCCCTGCGCGAGGTCCGGAGCGGGGCCTACGAGATCCTGAAATGCGGAATCCTGGCCGATCGCGCGCTCTTCGCGAGCCTCCGGCGCGCGCCCCCCGGACTGCGGGGCTGGAGCCGGGTGGACGTCGAACGCGCGTTGGCCGACGCTTGCCGGGTGAAGGCCGAAGTGGTGGAAAGGGACGAGCGCGAGGGCGGCCTGCGGCGGGTGCTCAACCTCGGCCACACCCTCGGCCACGCCCTCGAGTCGGTCACGCGCTACCGGCGGTTCACCCACGGCGAGGCCGTGGGCTGGGGGATGATCGCGGCGGCCTGGATCGCCCGGCGCCGGGGCCTGCTCGTCGAGCCGGCCTTCGACGCGATCGCCTCCGCCGTGGACCACCTCGGCCCAAGGCCACGCGTCTCGGACCTGGCCCAAGCACCCATCCTCGACGCGCTGACCCGCGACAAGAAGGCCCGGGACGGCCGGGTGGTCTTCGTCCTTCCGACCGCGGTGGGCCGCGTGGTCGTCAAGGTTGACGTGGACCGGGCCGAGATCAAGAATGCCCTCAAGGTGATGGCGGCGCGGGAAGCGTTGCATTATTGAGTTGGGGGGTGCTCGCTCTGTTCCCGCCTTCACCTCCTCAAGGTGAACGCGGTAGACGCGCAGCGCTTCATTGGCGTAATCGAGGGTGGCCAACGGCTCGGGATACACCCGGCCGCGCGGGCCAAGCGCATCGATGGAGACGTGAGTCCACCCCGGCGTCGTCTCGATCCTGATGTTGTCCACCAGCAAGTAACACTCCGCCTCCCCCTCCGGTCCCGTGGCGCCTTCTCCAGCCAGGGCCTCGGGGGTGCGGAAGAAGCGGCCCCGGGCCTCCAGCCGCTCCGGGTAGGCCTCGGAGATGCCGCTCCAGCCCAGACGGTAGGCACGTGCCGTGAAGGACCCGGTCTCGTAGAACCCGCGCCGCTCGGCGAAGCTCGAGACCAGCATCGCGCTATGGTCCGCGATCACGACGGCGTTTGTGGCCGCGTTCAGCCTCAGCCAGTCCAGGCCTTCACGGTACTGAGCGGCCGGGGCTGCGGCCGAGCGGTGAGCGGCGGACCAATCGGTCCGGAGGCCCTCAACGACGCCCCGTAGGGCGCGCCAGGCCGGCAGGGCGGCCCAGGGGAGCAAGACGAGCAGGACGGCGTTGCGCCGTCGGGAAGAGATCCGGTGCACGGAGGCGAGCGCAGCCCCGCCGAAGACGGCCAGCACCACCTGCCCGTTGTAGACGAAAAACAACTGGGACAGCGTGGGGGAGAAGAGAAAGTAGGCGGGCACCAGGCCGACGATCAGCAGGGCAATGGCCCAGAGCTCGGTGTCACCGAGCGGGCGCGACCGGCGAGCGAGCCAAACCAGGCCCGAAAGCCCCCCCAGGCCCAGGTATCCAACCAACCATCCGAGGGTCCCCGCCAACGCGAACCAGACCGGCGGGTCGCCACATCCGCTTTCGGCCGGGATCACACCGTGGGAAGCCAATGCGGCGCATGTGGCCTGGAAGGAGCCGGAACCGCGCACGGTCCAGCCGGGCAGCAGACGGAACATGTCGCGGAAGCTCTCCTCACCGGCGGACAGGAGAACGGTCATGGGCATCGAGCAGACCCCCACGATCAGGAGCGCCCGCACACCCCGCGTGTCCACTTGCCTCTGCACAAGGAGCCGATATCCGGCGACGGCCGCCAGGGCCAACAGCACCACGGGCATGACCGAACCCTTGGCACCGGACGCGGCCAGGGCCAGAGCGCCCAGAACGCCTGCCCTGGCTCCTGGTTGCGCGCCGTCGGGAGCCCACCACTGGTGGAGCGCGATCATCAACGAGACGAGGTAGATGAACCCGGCCACCGTGCTCGGGCTTCCGTAGACCGCCGAACCCAGGTAGCTCAGGAACCCCGCCGCGGGCGCTCCCAGCTCCACCGCGGGATCGGTATGGAACACGACCAGGGCTGCGGCCAGCACGCCGGCGAGGCCGTCACCGGTCACGACCCGCCCCGCGTTGTACAGTTGCAGGACGAGCAGGAACACCATGAGCAGCGGGGCCAGGGCCGACAAGACCTCGCACACGGGTCTGCCCGTGCGCTCGCTTGCGCCGGCCGCGAGCGCGTACGCGAAGAAATGGTAGTTGAGAGGCCGTCCGCCGATGCGAGGATCACGCGGAGGCCAATGATGACGGAGCTCGGCCGCGTTGCCGGCGTGAAACAAGAGATCGTCCGGCAGCGGCTGTTCGAGCAGGCGATCCGAGAACAGCGGCTGGATCTGCACGGCCAGAGCGCACACCAGGAGCGCGCCCAGCAGCGGCCCGGGAGGCACCGGAGGTGGGCCGGGCGCGACCGCCTCCCGCCGCCAAAGCCAAAGGCCGATCGCCAGGGGCGCCAGCGGATACAGGGCGAACAGCCAGGGAATGCCCAGGACCTTGGTCCCGACGTACACGAAGGTCTCGAGGGCCAGCCCCACTACGGACCCCATGCCGAGCAACAGGGGCCAGTCGTGCCCGTAGAGCCCGAGGGCCCGGCACGTGAGCACGCCCGGGACGACCACGTAGAAGACGACGAACCCCCAGAAGAACACGGCGTCCCTGGGGGAGGCCCCGTAAGCGAGAGGTCGCAGGAGACACAGAGCGGCCACGACCGCGGCGGCGATCCGGAGCCGCGCACCCCAGAGCCACATCCACCCGGAGCGGGCCTCTGCGATCGCCGTCTGCTGACCGGGGGCCATTTCGACCATCGGGTCTCAGGTGGGAGGTGAGCGTGGGTTGATGGGGCGGTTCACGCCGACTAGCCCTCCTGGTCGGCCATCAGAAGCATGAGAAGCGCCTTCTGCACGTGGAGGCGGTTCTCGGCCTCGTCGAAGACCACGGACTGCGGCCCGTCGATGACCTCGGCTTCCACCTCCTCGCCCCGGTGGGCGGGCAGGCAGTGCATGAAGACCGCCTCGGGCGAGGCCGCCGCCATCATCTCCGCCGTGACCATGTAGCCCTGGAAGGCCGCCTGGCGTGCCTCCGCCTCGGCCTCCTGGCCCATCGAAGTCCAGACGTCCGTGTACACGACGTCGGCCCCCTCGACCGCCACCATCGGATCCGGCTGGACCTCGGGGGCCGGGGCCCCGAGCTTCTGGGCCTCCCGGCTCGCGCTCTTGACGATGAGCTGGTTGGGCGCGTAGCCGTCGGGGCAGCCCACGCTCATGGCCATCCCGAGCTTCACCGCCCCGAACATCAGCTCGTGGCAGACGTTGTTGCCGTCGCCGACGTAGGCGATCTTGAGCCCCTCGAGGCTCCCCCGCCGCTCGCGGAGGGTGAAGTAGTCGGCCAGGGCCTGGCAGGGGTGGAGAAGGTCGGAGAGGCCGTTGATCACCGGCACCGAGCCGTAGCGCGCCAGGTCCAGGACGTCCTGGTGAGCGAAGACGCGGGCCATGATTCCGTCCACGAACCGCGAGAGCACGCGTGCGGTGTCGGCGATGCTCTCCCCACGCTCGAGCTGTATGTCGTCGGCCCCGAGGTGGAGGGCGGTCCCCCCGAGCTGGAACATCCCGACCTCGAAAGAGACCCGGGTCCGCGTCGACGGCTTCTGGAAGATCATGGCCAGCGACTTGCCCTGGAGCACGCCCCCGTAGGCCGGCGGGTCGGCCTTCACCGCGGCCGCGAGGTCGAAGATCTCCTCGATCTCCTCGCGCGAGTAGTCCTTCAGCGAGATCAGGTGCTTCTGGTGCATCGGTTCAGAGGTTCCCCCGGGGACGGCCTGGCCCCCGCGAGCTCGGAGGAGGCTCATCATACGGGCCGCCTCCGCGAGGGTCAATGACCGTGGTTCAATGCTCCGTATGCGAATCGTGGCCATCCTGCTCGCCGCCGGCGAGGGGCGCCGGATGGGCTCGCCAAAGGCATTGCTCCCGATCCGGGGCACCCGCTTCCTGGCCTGGGGCGCGGCCCTCCTCGCCCGGCCGGGCGTGCATTCGGTGGTGGTGGTGCTGGGCCACGAGGCCGAGCGGGTGGCGTCGGAATGCCCGCTTCCCGCCGGCGTGAGGACCGTCGTGAACGAGAGGTATCGCGACGGCATGCTCAGCTCGATCTGGCGGGGCCTCTCCGCGGCCGAAACAGACGGCGCCGAGGCCGTGCTCCTGTACCTGGTGGATCACCCCCTGGTGGCGGCGGAGACGGTCGACCACGTGGTCGACGCCCTCCTGGCGGGGGCCGCCATCGCGGTCCCCTCCCACGCGGGACGGCGCGGTCATCCGTCCGGCTTCGCGCGGAGCGCCTGGCCCGCCCTGCGCGCCGCCTCCCCGGAGCGCGGGGCGCGAGGCGTCCTCCTCGACCACGCGGCCTGGATCGTCCACGTTGCGGGCGATCCCGGCTGCCTCGCGGGGATCGACACCCCCGAGGACTACCGCCGCCTCGTGGGCGGCTCCGTCTAGGCCGAGCGGATGCGCATCGTCTGCGTCTCCGACACCCACGGCCGTCACGCCGCGCTCGCGGTGCCGGATGGCGACCTGCTCATCCACGCGGGTGACGCGACCATGCAAGGCGCGCCGGAGGAGATCGAGCGCTTCGACGAGTGGCTCGGCGACCTGCCCCACCGCTTCAAGGTCGTGATCGCGGGGAACCACGACCGGCTCTTCGAGGAGCGGCCCGAGGAGGCGCGACGCCGGATCCGGAGCGCCGTCTACCTGCAGGACGCGGAGGTCCTCGTGGAGGGCCTGCGCATCTGGGGCAGTCCCTGGCAGCCGTGGTTCCTGAGCTGGGCTTTCAACCTCCACCGCGGGGCGCCCCTGCGGGCCAAGTGGGACCGAATCCCCCCGGGCATCGACATCCTCGTGACCCACGGCCCACCGCACGGGATCCGCGACCGCGTCAAGGGGGTCATGGCGCGGAGTCTCGGCCTGGCCATGGGCCATGGCCCGAGGGTGGGCTGCGAGGAGCTGCGGGAAGCCGTGCGCCGAGTCCGCCCGCGCCTGCACGTCTTCGGCCACATCCACGAAGGCTACGGCCGCGAGGAGGTGGAGGGAACGATCTTCGTCAACGCCAGCAATTGCGACGAGGCCTACCGGCCCCTGAACCCGCCCGTGGTGGTCGACCTCTAGGCTCCCGGAGCCCGTGGTATCCTTGGTCTTTTCCGCCCAGGCCGATCGTCCGCGCCCGTGGAGAACATGAAGCTCCGGAACGTCGCGATCATCGCTCACGTCGACCACGGCAAGACCACCCTGGTGGACGCCCTCCTCCGGCAGAGCGGCGCCTTCCGCGCGAACCAGGAGGTCCGCGAGCGCGTCATGGACTCCAACGAGCTGGAGCGCGAGCGCGGGATCACGATCCTGGCCAAGAACACCGCCGTCCACTACCGGGACACCAAGATCAACCTCGTCGACACCCCCGGCCACAGCGACTTCGGGGGCGAGGTGGAGCGGGCGCTCAAGATGGTGGACGGGGTCATGCTGCTGGTCGACGCCTCCGAGGGCCCCCTGCCCCAGACCCGCTACGTCCTGCGCAAGGCCCTGGAGGCGCGGCTCCCCGCGGTGGTGGTCATCAACAAGATCGACCGCGGCGACGCCCGTCCGAAGGAGGTGCTGAACGAGATCTACGATCTCTTCATCGACCTCGACGCCGCCGAGGCGCAGCTCGAGTTCCCCGTCCTCTACACGAACGCCAAGGCGGGGATCGCCCGCACCGAGGCCGACGGCCCGGGGGATAGCCTCCAGCCGCTCTTCGAGGCTCTCCTCGCCCACATCCCGCCCCCCGGGGGCTCCCCGGACGGCGTCCTCCAGCTCCTGATCGCCAACCTCGACTACAGCGACTACCTGGGCCGGCTGGGAATCGGGCGGATCTTCAACGGCCACGTCCGGACCGGCGACACGGTGGCGGTGGCCAAGCGCGACGGGAGCCTCCTCACCACCCGGGTCACCAAGCTCTACGTCTTCGACGGCCTGAAGCGCGTGGAGGCCGAGGACGCCCCTTGCGGCGAGGTGGTGGCCCTGGCGGGCTTCGAGGGCATCGCGATCGGGGAGACCGTGACCTCCGCGGAGAGCCCCGCTCCCCTCCCGCCCCTGCGGATCGACGAGCCCACGATCTCGATGGTCTTCTCCGTCAACACCTCGCCCTTCTCGGGCCGCGACGGCAAGTGGGTCACCTCGCGGAACATCAAGGAGCGGCTCGAGAAGGAGCTACTGACCAACGTGTCGATCCGCGTGGAGCCCACGGGCTCCGCCGACTCCTTCAAGGTCCTGGGACGGGGCGAGCTGCAGCTCGCGATCCTGATCGAGACCATGCGCCGCGAAGGCTACGAGCTCGGGATCTCGAACCCCGAGGTGATCACGAAGGCCGAGGACGGGAAGCGCAAGGAGCCGCTGGAGCTGTTCGTCCTGGACGTTCCCGAGACCTACATGGGCGTCGTCCTCGAGAAGATGGCCATGCGCAAGGGCAAGATGGTGAAGATGGTCAACCACGGGTCCGGCCGGGTGCGCCTCGATTTCCACGTCCCCACCCGCGGCTTGATCGGGGTGCGCACCGAGCTGCTGACGGACACCCGGGGCACCGCGGTCATGAACGGCCTTCTGGAGGGCTGGGTGGAGTGGCAGGGCGAGATCGCGCGGCGGGCCACCGGCGTTCTGGTGGCCGACCGGCCGGGCGAGACCACCGCCTACGCGCTTTCCCACATGGAAGAGCGGGGCGAGCTGTTCGTGGCCCCGGGCACCGCGGTCTACGAGGGGATGGTGGTGGGGGAGAACGCGCGCCCCGCGGACATGGACGTCAACATCATCAAGCAGAAGAAGCTCACCAACATGCGGGCCTCCACCGCGGACGACGCCATCCACCTCACCCCCCATCGCCAGCTCAACCTCGAGCAGGCCCTCGAGTTCATCAACGACGACGAGCTGGTGGAGGTCACCCCCACCGCCATCCGCCTGCGCAAGCGCGTCCTGGCCGCGAACCAGCGACCGAAGCGGAGGACCGAGAACTAGGAGCCGGCCGGCTCGGGGCCCGCGGGTTTCAGCTTGCGGTTCAGGGTCGAGAGGCTGATGCCCAGGCGGGCCGCGGCGGCCGCGCGGTCCCCGTCCGTCTCGCGCAGGGCGAGGGCGATCGCCTCGTCCTCGGCGAGGCCGCTGGCCCGCTTCACCACCTCCGTGAGCGTTCCCGAGAGGTCGAGCACGTCGCCGAGCGAAGGCCCGCTCGACGGCCCTGCGGTCAGCAGCAGGTGCTCCGGCTCGATCTGGGTGCCGCTGCACAGGATCGCGCCCCGCTCCAGGCAGTTCTGCAGCTCGCGGATGTTGCCGGGCCACGAGTGGTCGAGGAGCGCCCGGCGCGAGGCCTCGGAGAGCTTCAAGCCCTTGCGCCCCATCTCCCGGCCGTGCCGGGCGAGGAAGGCCTCCGCCAGGGCGAGGATGTCGCTGCGCCGGCGGCGCAGGGGCGGGATCTCGACCGGGAAGACGGAGAGCCGGAAGAACAGGTCCTCCCGGAAGGCCTTCGTCGCCACCGCCTGCCGCAGGTCCTGGTTGGTGGCCGCCACCACGCGCACGTCCACGGTGATGGTCTGCACGCCTCCCACCCGCTCGAACTGCCTCTCCTGGACGAGGCGGAGGATCTTGGCCTGCAGGGGCAGGGGCAGATCGCCGATCTCGTCCAGGAAGAGCGTGCCGTGGTGGGCCATCTCCGCCTTGCCCACCTTGCGGGCGTTGGCCCCCGTGAAGGCGCCCCGCTCGTGGCCGAACAGCTCGTTCTCCAGCAGGGCTTCGGGGATGGCGGCGCAGTTGATGGCCACGAACGGCCCCTTGGCCCGGGGCGAGAGCTGGTGGAGGGCCCGGCTCATCAGCTCCTTGCCCGTCCCGCTCTCCCCCAGGATGAGGACGGTGGCGTCGGTGGCGGCCGCCCGCTGGATGGCGAGCATGGCTTCCTTGAAGGCGGGGTCGTCCCCCAGCACCTTGGGCAGGCCGTAGCGCCGCTGGTAGTCCTCCTTGAGCAGGACCAGCTCGGTGAGCATGCGGCGGCGGTCGATCGCGCGGTCCAGGAGGAGGAGCAGGTGCTCGGTGTCCACGGGCTTGGTGAGGAAGTCCGCCGCCCCTTCCTTCATGGCCTTGACCGCTTCCTCCACGGTGCCGAAGGCGGTCATGACCAGGACTGGGGTCTCGGGATCGGCCTCCGTGGCCGCCTGCAGGACGTCGAAGCCCGTTCCCGCGGGAAGGCGGAGGTCGGTGAGCACGACGAGGTACCGCGAGCCCTGGATCCGCCGGCGGGCCTCGTAGGCGTCGCCCGCCTCGTCGACGGAGTAGCCCCGCGCCTCCAGGGTCTTCCGCAGCACCGTGCGTAGCGACTCCTTGTCTTCGACGATCAGGATGTCGGCCAAGGCGGCGTGGGGAGCGGCCTCGGAAGCTCGGTCGGCTCGGGTCGCCCCGCTCAAAGCTCGGGGCGTACGCCGGCGCGGCGCGCCTCTTCGAGGACCTGCTCCCAGGCCTCCTGAGCGGTGCGGGTCTCTTGCCGGGCCGCCGCCAGGTCCGCCTCGGCGGTCCGGATCTCGTCCTGGACCTGCAGGAACCGGTTCGGGTCGAGCCGGTAATTGGCGCTCATCGGGTTGAGCTCCTGGCGGAGCTGGGCGATCCGGCCCTCGATGGAGGCCTCCCGCGCTTTTGCCGCGTCCACGGCAGCGCGGGCCGGACGGGCGCGCTCCCGCCAGGCAATGGCGTCCGGGTTCTCCTCCAACCGGGGACCCACGGGGGCCGCCGCCTCGCCATGCGCTTCTCGGGGACGCTCCGGCTCGTACCTCGAGCCGCCCTCCCGAGTGCCGCTCGGGGCCGTGTCGGGATTGTCGTTGCGGGAGGGCGTCCCCTGAGGCGACGGAGCCTTCTCGCCATCCTTCGACGCGGTCCGCTTCGACGCCGTCTCCTCCGGCGGCTTCAGGTCCTCGTCCGTGAAGGTCCGGGGGGCCGGGGCCTGCTTGCCTTCGCGGGCCTTCTTCTCCCGCCGCTCGCGCTCCTGGGCCGCGGCCTGCCCCAGGCTCTGGGCCAAGGTCGCGACGGGAAACAGCACGAGGGCGAGGGCGACGAGGATGCGCCGCATGGGTCTAGCCGCCGGACGACCCCTCGAGGCGGGCGGCACGCTCGGCCAGGTCCTTGGCGTCGGGCGCGTTCGGGGCCAGGCGGGAGTATTCGCGGTACTCGCGGGCTGCCTCCTGCCGCCGGCCGGACTGTTCCAGCAGGCTGCCCAGCCGGCGCCTCAGGGAAGGCGCCTGAGGATCGCGCTGGATGCCGTCTTGCACGAGGGCAATGGCGTTCTCCGGCTTGCCCTGCGCGTAAAGAAGATCGGCCAGGAGCCCCCGCGCGACGTCGGCCGTAGGGGCCAGGGCGAGGACCCTGTTGTAGACCTCGATGGCGCCGTTGGCGTCGCCGGTGGCCTGGAGAGCGTACGCCAACTCTTGCTGGAGCACGGGGTCGTCGGACCGGGCCCCAACCGCCCGCTGCAACAGGGGCGCCGCCGCTGCGTAGTTGCCCAGCCGGTACTGCATCCGGCCCAGCCCCTCCTGGGCAAACGGATCGTTGGGAGTAGCGGCAAGGAGCTGCGCGTAGGCGCGCGCCGCTTCCTCGTTCCGGCCCGCATCGGCCAGGCGCTCCCCCAGCTTCATCCCGAACTGAGCGCGATCGAGTCGCGCCGCCTCACCAAACTGCGCGAATGCCTGGTCCAGGGCACCCGTGGCCGCCAGCGCCTGACCCAGCAGGTCATGGGACGCAGCGTTCTCGGGGGCAGCGTCAACCGCTCTCTGCAAGAGGGTGATCGCTCTCGCAGCATCGCCTCCGGCCAGGAGACGGCGCCCCTCTTCGAAATCCCTGCCTCCGGGCCTGTCGGGAACGGCCTTTGCGGGGGGCAGGCTCGCCGGCTGCGTGCCCAAAGTGAAGAGATCGGGGCTTGGCCGAGCCGGCGGGGGCTTGTCACGCACGTACAAACACGCGACCGCGTTCAGGACGATCAGGGCGAGGACACCCACGAGCAACACCATGCCGGCTTCCCCGGTGTCCTGCAGCTCGGCAGCGTCTTCCTCGACGCCTTCCGGGTCCGGAGGCTCCGCCGCTTCACGCGAGGGAGCCGAGCTCAACGTGACGTCCTGCAGCGACTCCCCGCACCGAACACAGAATTCCCACCGGGCCCTGTTTCGCGTCTGGCACGCAGGGCAGATCAGCGCGTCCTCCGGCCGAACCGCCATGGCTCTAAGCTACACCCAAACCCGTTCCAAGGGAAGACCTTAAGCCGGGTGAAGGGACCGCGTCCAGGGGCCGCGGCCCTCCCCTCCGGCTGCGGGGAGGGGAGGGCCGGAGCCGATTACCGGCAGGCCGTCGAGCCGAACCTCACGATCGCGACACCGCCCTTCGTCGCGGGACTCACGTTCGATCCCGCCCCCGCCGGCTTGCCGGGCTGGGGGGGCGGGGCCGGAGGCGTTCCCGCCGCCATCAGGCCCTCGTCCTTGTTGAGGCTGCTGCCGGTGCCCTGGTTGGGGTCCGCCTGCGTCGTCAGGGCCACGACCCGGCTGTCGCGGTAGATGCTGTAGGCGTCGTCGCCCGCCGAGTTCAGGTCGTAGGCGGCCTGCCCGTAGCGTGCACCCAAGGAGTACAGGATGCTGTCAAAGCTGGAGCGGCAGGGGTACGGCGGCGGCACGGGCGCGAAGGCGCTGAGGGGCGGGTTGAAGCGTGTCCCGGCAAAGAACGCGACGCTCCGTACCGGAGTATCGCTGGTGAAAGCCGTGGTGGGCTGCACGGTACCCCGGAAGACAGGGAACGGCGTGGGAGCCGAAGGGTTCACAACGGGCCCGGCGTCGAAGGTCCGGGTGAACAGGGTGACCACGGGAAGGAACGTCGTGACGGACGGTCCAGGGGGCGACGCCGGGGCTGGGAACACCGCCGTCCCTGCCGTGGCCGTGGTCGTGTCGTCGCCATCGTCGCGGAACCCGAAGATCGCGAACGGGCCGCTGGCGCGATTCTCGTTCCCCGACCCCAGGTAGATGTGCGGGTTCGGCCCGGGGGGCTGCCCCGGCGGGGGATTCAATCCGATAAGTGACGCGGCCGTTCCGACGGGCTGCGTCACTCCGAGGTCGGCCGCGGGAATGGCGACCAGGGGACCCGGAACCGCGGTCAGGAACTTCCAGAGGCGGCCATAGACGTCGCCCACGTAGACGCGGGTCGTCTTGGCCGCCGACGGGTGGGGCGAGGTGAGCGGCTTGAAGCGGAGGGGATTGAAGCCCGCCGGATCGGCCGCGATCGCGTTGGTATAGGGATTGCCGTCCTGGTCCACGGGTTGAGGCGAGCGGGTCAGGCCGTTGGCCGCCGCCGCCGCCTCGACATCCGCGGACTTGATCACGTCCCCGGTGAGCCCGTCGAGAGCGTAGAACGTCGTGCCCTCACCGGATGCGCCGTAGCCGGACCCCACGTACATGACGAAGTCCACGCCTCCGGGCTTCCGGGTCGTCGTGTTGGCGGTCTTGTCCACGAACACGACGATCGGTGTCGACCAGGTCTGGCCCATCGTCGCGTAGGCGCTGAAATCGCTCGGGCCGTTGACCTGCGGTCCGGCCGGGGTCCCGTTGGTCGTGTCGGGGTTGCCGCGGTTCCAGAGGGGTATGGGGCCGTTCGTCTTCAACGCCTCTCTCGAGGAGGTGCCGGGCGCCGTGACGTCGAGGGCGGTGAAGTACTTGCCGCTGACGCCCCGCCCGAAGTAGATGACCTTGCGCCAGACGCCGTTGAGGCTGGTGGTGACCCCGCCGATGGTCACGTTGAAGGGGGTCGAGCTCGGCACGAAGATGTCGTTGAAGCGGATGCTGGCCGCGATCATGTAGTCGTGGGGCAGCCGCTTGGGGGGCTGGTTGATGTACCGGCTCGAGAGCACTCCCAGCGAGTCGAACGGGACGAAGCCCCACAGCTCGTCCCCTCCGCACTCGGTGGGCGACGCGGGCGGGACGTTGTTCGGGGTGACGCCGGTGTACGTGCACGAGGCGCTGAGGAGGTTCGGCCCCGCCCGGAAGGCGTGGAGCATCTCGTTGGTCCCGGCGTAGACGACGGTCATCACCGGCTTGATCGGCCGGGAGTCGTTGCCGGGGGCCGCCGGGTTGTCCTTGTCCGGCCTATTCAGGCCGAAGCCCTGGCCGGTCTGGACGGGAATCGCGCCACCCGGGGGTG
>WNEY01002410.1_pt1 | contig 13713 bp, 8 predicted proteins | sample 5400531 | NCBI WGS metagenome assembly WNEY01 (sample SAMN13153338, study PRJNA577476) | soil metagenome | isolation source: 200 cm saprolite under Douglas fir tree site 1 | place: USA:California | collected 2015-04-18
GCATAGGCATAGGTGCGCGCCATCGGGCCGAAGATCTGGCCTTCCACGCCCTGCATGGTGAACAACGGCAGGAAGGCCGCGATGGTGATGATCACCGAGAAGAAGATGGGCTTGTCGACCTCCACGGCGGCGGCAAGGATTCGGCGCAGCTTGTCGGTCAATCGCTCGTCCGCAATGGCGGTCTCGGCCGGCTCGTCGTGCGTGAGATGCCGGAAGATGTTCTCCACCATGATGACGGTGGCGTCGACGATGATGCCGAGATCGATCGCGCCGATCGACAGCAGATTGGCGGATTCCCCGCGCAGCACCGTGATGATCACGGCGAGAAACAGCGCCACCGGAATGGTCGCCGAGACGATCAACGCGCAACGCAGATTGCCCAGAAACAGCCACTGGATCAAAAAGATCAGCGCGATGCCGAATAACATATTGTGCAGCACGGTCTGCACGGTGATCGAAACGAGATCGCCGCGGTCGTAGAACGGCTCGACCTTGACCCCCGGCGGCAAGGTGCCGTCGTTGTTCATGCGCTCGATGGCGGCGCGCACGCGCGTCACCACCTCCATGGTGCGCTCGAGCTTCTGCATCATGACGACGCCGAAGATGATGTCGGTGGTGTCGTCGCGGCCGGCGATGCCGAGCCGCGGCGTGAACCCGACCTGCACCTTAGCCACGTCGGAGAGCAGGATCGGCACCCCACCCTGCTGCGCGAGCACGACGTTGCGGATGTCCTGCAGCGTTCCCACGACGCCGATGCCGCGCACGGTGGCGGACTGCTCGCCCACGGCGATGGTGCGGCCGCCCACATTGGAGTTGCCGGCGGAGATCGCGGTGATGATCTGCGGCAAGGTCAGGCCGTAGGCGATCATGCGATTGAGGTCGATCTCGGCCTGGAACTCCTTGGTCTTGCCGCCGAGCACGGTCACGTCGGCCACGCCCGCCACGGTGCGCAGCTTGCGCTCCACCACCCAGTCCTGCAGCGTCTTGAGCTGGATGAGGTCCATGTCGGGCGGACCCTTGAGCTGGTAGCGGAAGATCTCGCTGATGCCGCCGGCGGGCGAGATCACCGGCTGCACGCCGGTCGGAAGGGCCGCATCCTTCAATCGGTTGATCGTCTGCTGGCGCACGAAATAGTAGTCGCGGCCGTATTCGAACTGGAGCCGGATGAAGCCGAGCGCGTAGACGGTGTTGGAGCGGATGTATTTGAGCCCGGGCGTGCTCGAGACCGCGATCTCGAGCGGGATGGTGACGTAGCGCTCGACCTCCTCCGGCGACTGGCCCGGCCACTGGGCGATGATCTCGATGATGGGGGGCGCCGGATCGGGATAGGCCTCGATGTTGAGCGTGGTGAACGCCGCATAGCCGAGCGCGAGGAACGCCGCGAAGCTGGTCAGCACCAGCGGGCGGCGTGACAGGCAGAAGGAAATCAGCCTGGGCAGCATGGGGGCACCGGGTAGGCCGTCACGGCGACAGCCCGCGACCGTCATTCCGGGACGGCCCGCCGATCTCGGGCTTGCCCGAGATCGGCGCTAGACGCCCAAGTCGGCTGGAGCCGACTTGGGTGGGCCGGGCCCGGAATCCATAACCACCGACGGTGGCTATGGATTCCGGGCTCGCCGCTTCGCGGCGCCCCGGAATGACGACCGAAATGGCTAAAATCACTGTCGCCATTCATTGTCCACGAAGATGGCGCCGCGCGTGACGACCCGCTCACCCTCCTCGAGCCCCTCGCGAATCTGAACCCTGCCCTCCTGCTCCATCCCGAGCTTCACCTTGCGACGCTTGAACAGCATCGGCTCGTCCTCGACCCACACGGTGGCGAGCTCGCCCTCCCGGATCACCGCTTCGACCGGCACGGCGGGCGTGAGCTCGTCGGCACCGGTTGCGATCTTGAAGCTCGCGAACATTTCGGACTTGAGCGCACCTTCCGGATTGGGGACTTCCGATCGCACGACCACACGACGGGTCGCGGCATCCGCGCCGGCGCTGATGACAACGATGCGCGCCTTGAACAGTCGCTCCGGCAGGGCGCTGACCTTGACCTCCAGCTCCTGGCCCACGCGCACCAGCGGGATGTCGATTTCGGGCACCTGCGCCTTGAGCCACATCGTGGAGAGATCCGCAATGACATAGAGCGGCTCGCCGGTGTCGTTGCGCACGTATTGGCCCGACCCGACCTTGCGGGCGATCACCGTGCCGTCGATCGGCGCGAGAATCGGCGTCGCGCGCCGGATGGTGCCCTTCTCCCGCAACGAGGCGATCTCTTCGTCGGTGAAGCCGACGATGCGCAGCCGCGCGCGCACGGCCTCGATCGTTATTTCGGCCGAGCGCAGGTCGTTCTGCGCGCCCACCAGTTGGGCCTGCGCCTGCTGCCATTCCTTGAGCGGTGCGGCCTTGCCCTCGTAGAGATCCTTGAACCGCTTCTCGCCGATCTTGGCGAGATCGAGCTGCGAGCGCGCCTTGTTCATGGCCGTGATGGCGGCGATGAAATCGTTCTGCGGCTGCACCACTTCCGGGCTGTCGAGCTCGAACAACGGCTCGCCTTGCTTGACCCGGTCGCCGATCTTGGCGATCAAACGGACGACACGGCCGGAGAACGGCGCCAGCACCGCGGTGCTGGTGTCCTCGTTGTAGGCGATTTGGCCGATGGCAAATTTCTGCACGCGAAACGGATAGGCCGCCACGCGCGCGATGCTGAGCTGTCGCATCTGGTCGGCGGTGACCCGGACGCTGTCGCCGGTCTTCGCGCTCTGCGCCGCCACCTCGCCGGACGCCATCAGGCATCCGCCCAGGACGGTGAACAGGATCGCAATGCGGGCGTCGAACAGCCTGGAGCGGGCGTCAGCTCCGCCCCGCCTCGGGCACCGGCTCATATCCATAACTTTCGAAATCCATCGGATGGTGCGCCCACGTTCCAATACCACGAGGTCCGTGATTCCCGGAAGGCCCGCAGGAGCCGCTGGGGCAATAGGTCACGATGGATAGAGCGCATTCCGATTGGGTCGAATTGGAGACCGCCCCAGGCGGTGGACTGATGAACGGGCCCTGGTCATACCGGTACTGCCCATGTCCGATCCGGGGCCTTTGATCTCATGCTTCGCGGGAGCATGCCCATGGCATCAGCGCTCGAAATTCACCGCAGTCGTATTGCCGCCACTGATGATGATGGCGAGGCGTTCTCCCGCCTTGGGCTCATAGGCCCCCGACAATATGGCCGAGAAGGCGGCGGCGCCCCCGGGCTCGGCGACAAGCCGCAATGCCTGCCAGAGGACGTTCTGCGCCTGCAAGATCGCGTCGTCCGCAACCAGCACGGTGCCGTGCACGTGGCTCTTGGCGATCGGAAAAACGCGGTCGCCGACCCTGCGCGGCGCGAGCGAATCCGCCGCCAGGCCGCCCGCCTCGGCATCGACGGGATGCCCGGCCTCCAGCGCCATCGTCAGCGTCGGAGCCGCGAATGGTTCAACGCCGACCACCTTTACCCGGCCGGCATACCACGCGGCGATTCCGGCGATCAGGCCGCCGCCGCCGACGGCGACGAGCAGCGTGTCGATATCGCCCGCCTGCTGATCGAGCTCCATCCCTATGGTGCCCTGCCCGAGCATGGTCTCGTCCTGGTCGAACGCGTGCACGGGCAGCGCGCCGGATCGCTGCGCCCATGCCTCGCTGGCGGCGAGTGCGTCGGCATAGCGATCCCCCTCGACGACCAGATCGGCGCCGTACTCGCGGATGCGCTGCAGCTTTGCCGGCGAAGCGACGGTGGGAACGAAGATCTTTGCCGGCACATTCAGCTTCATGGCCGCATACGCGACAGCCGCTCCATGGTTGCCGCCCGAAGCCGCAACCACGCCTGCCGCGGGAATTTTTCGGGTCAGCAGATTCGCAAAGGCGCCACGGGCCTTGAAGGAGCCCGAATGCTGAAACAGCTCGAGCTTGAGACAAAGCTTGCCCGATCCGACCCCGACATCGGCCCCGTCAATCTCGATGACGGGCGTGCGACGGACATACGGCCGAATGAGTTTCTCGCAACGAGCGATCTCCATTCGGCTCACAGCGTTGCATATGCTCGACACGGCAGCCACCATCCGCGTGCCTCGTCCGACGGCCTCTGGGCGTGGCCCATACTAACCTAGGCCGGCACCGGGACCGAGTCTTGCGCTACGGCGCGCGGACGGCGGCGAGAGAACAGCAGGATCAGCACCGGAAGCGTGACGAGGATCACGAAGGGCGCCAGCGCCATTCCGCCGACGACGACGATGGCGAGCGGCTTTTGCACCTGCGAGCCGATGCCTGATGACAGCGCTGCCGGCAGAAGCCCGACTCCGGCGATCACGCAGGTCATCAGCACCGGACGCATCTGCAGCTCGCCGGTGCGCAGAACCGCGCGCGTGCGATCCATGCCTGCTTCCACCAATTGGTTGAACTGCGAAAGAATGATGATGCCGTCCATCACGGATATGCCGAACAGGGCAATGAACCCGATCGCCGCCGACACGCTGAATGGAACCTCGGCCAGGAACAGTCCGAAAACTCCGCCGAGCAGCGCCATCGGGATCACGCTCATGGCGAGCAGGGTGTCCGGGACCGAGCCGAAATTGACCCACAGCAGAAGCGCGATCAGGCCGAGCGTGATCGGCACGACCACTTGCAGTCGCGCGATCGCGTCCTGCAGGTTGCCGAACTCGCCCACCCATTCGAGCCGCGAGCCGGGCGGCAGGGAAACCTGCTGAGAAACCTTTTTCTGCGCCTCCTGTATGGCACTGCCGAGATCGCGGTCGCGAACGCTGAACTTGATGGGCAAATAGCGTTGTTGCCCCTCTCGATAGATGTATGACGCCCCGGTCACGAGCTTGACGTTGGCGACTTGGTTGAGAGGAATCTGAGCGATGCCGTTGGGTCCCTGCGCCACGATCCGGAGATTATTGATGGCTTCGATGTCCTGCCTGAATTGCGGCGCAAGCCGCACCAGGATCGGGAAATGGCGGTCACTGCCCGGTTCGTAAAGATCTCCGGCAGCCTGCCCTCCGATGGCGGCCTGGATGGTGGCGTTGATGTCGCCGGGCGTGAGACCCACGCGCGCTGCCCGCGCGCGATCGATGTCGATCTGAATCGTCGGCTGTCCGAGCGACGTGAACACCGCAAGGTCGGTGATGCCCTGCACGGTCGCCAGGACCTCCTTGATCTTGTTGGCGGTATCGGACAGGGCCTGGAGGTCGTTGCCGAACAGCTTGATCGAATTCTCGCCTTTGACGCCGGAGACGGCTTCGGCGACGTTGTCCTGCAGGTACTGCGAGAAGTTGAACTCGACGCCCGGGAAGGACGCTTGCAGCTTGCCGAGCATCTCGGCCGTCAGCTTGTCCTTGTCCTTGTCCAAACTCGCACGCCATGCGCCTACGGGTTTCAGGGGGGCGAAAAACTCCGCATTGAATGCGCCGGCGGCGTCGGTGCCGTCGTCGGGGCGGCCATGCTGCGAGACGACCGATTCGACTTCCGGGAAGCTGCGGATCACTGCCCGCATCCGATTGACGTAGTCATTGCCCACATCGAGAGAAATGGTCGAAGGCAAGGTCGCGCGAATCCAGAGATTGCCCTCCTCGAGCTTCGGAAGAAACTCGAGTCCGAGCAAGCGCACCGTTACGGCTGCCAGAACGAACAATCCGATTGCGACGGCAACGACCAAGAGCTTGTTGGCGATCGCCAGTTGCAAAACCGGCCCGTAGATGTGGTGCGCCCAGCGGACGACCCGGGTTTCGGTCTCGTGAACATGCTCGGGGAGGATCACGGCGCTCAGAGCCGGTGTGATGGTAAATGTCGCAAGCAGCCCGCCCGCGAGCGCATAGGCATAGGTCTTGGCCATCGGCCCGAAGATGTGACCCTCGACGCCGCTGAGGGTGAACAGAGGGATGAACGCCGCGATGATGATGCCGGCCGCGAACAGAATCGATCGGTTCACGCTTCCGGCTGCCTCGAATATGGCCCGCATCTTGCCCTGCAATCCGCGCGCGACACTTTCATTCACAGCCAATGCTTCCGTCGGCGAAGCTCGCTCGCGGGCCAAACGTTGGAAGATGCTTTCCACCATGATCACGGTCGCATCGACGATGAGCCCGAAATCGATCGCTCCCACGCTCAAGAGGTTGGCCGATTCTCCGCGCAGCACCATGATTCCCACGGCGAAGAACAGCGCAAACGGAATGGTCGCCCCCACGATCACGGCGCTGCGGAGATTTCCGAGAAACATCCATTGCAACACGAATATGAGGGCAATTCCGAACACCATGTTGTGCAGCACGGTTCTGGTCGTGATGTCGATCAAGTCCTTGCGGTCATAGATGCGCTCGATCCGGACGCCGGGGGGCAGAATGTTCGATTCGTTGATTCTGGCGACTTCCTGCTCGACTCGTGCGAGGGTGGGCGTGCTTTTCTCGCCGCGCCGCATCAAGACGATTCCCTGGACGATATCGTCCTCGGAATCCTTGCCCGCGATGCCGAGCCGCGGCTGATGTCCGACGATCACCGTCCCGACGTCCCGCACGAGAACCGGATTTCCGTTGCTCTGCGTCAGCATCGTGTTGCTGAGTTGCTCGACCGAGCGAATGAGACCCACGCCACGAACGACGGCCGCCTGGGATCCGAGATTGACGGTGTTGCCGCCGACGTTGACGTTGCTGTTGGTCAGGGTCTGAAGGACTTGCGGGAGCGTCAGGCCGTACGCGATCAGCTTGTTGAGATCGATCTGCAACTCGAAGGTCTTGGTCTTGCCGCCCCAGCCCGTGACATCGATGACCCCGGGCACCGCACGAAACCGCCGTTGCAGCACCCAATCCTGCAGGGTCTTGAGATCGAGAACGGTGTAGCCGGGCGGACCGACGAGCTGATACCGGTAGATTTCCCCGATCGGACTGACGGGAGAAATTTGCGGTTGCGCGTTGTTCAGCAACGGCGGCAGTTGCGACAGACGGTTCAAGACCTGCTGCAGAGCCTCGTCATAAGTGTAGTCGAATGTGAACTGCAGCTTGACGTCCGAAAGGCCATACAGCGAGATGGTTCGAATCGAGGTCAGATTCCGCAAGCCGGCAGTTTGAGTCTCGATCGGGATGGTGATGTAGCGCTCGATCTCCTCGGCCGACAAACCGGGACTTTGCGTCACCACGTCGACCATGGGCGGCGTCGGATCGGGGTAGGCCTCGATATTGAGCTGTCGGAACGCAATGAGCCCGCCGCCCAAAATCATCAGAAACAGCACCACCATGAACACACGGTGCTTCAACGAAAAGGCGATGATCGCATTCATGACATTGATCTCGATCGCTGGCCGGCGATCTCGAGCGCATCCCGATTGGATTGATCGTGATGCGCTCTAGCTTCTTTGATTTTGCGCATGTTCTTTTCGGAAAACCGGTTCCCACTCTTCCGGAACATGCGCTAGCTGGCCGCCGACGCCACCCGATCGATGAACAGGCTGCCCTTGGTGATCACGCGGTCGCCGGGGACGAGACCCTCCAGCACCTCGACCATGTTGCCGTTGGTCAGCCCAACCTTGATCCGCCGCAGCTCGATCGCCTTATCGTTGTCGCGCACCACCCAGACACGGGCAGCGTCCGCCTCGTAGATGACGGCATCGCGTGGAACCGCGAGCGCTGCGTCGCCTTCACCGGTGAGAATCTTGACGCTCGCGAACATTTCCGGCTTGAGCAGCCCGGCGGCATTATTGACGGTCGCGCGCACGAGAAGTCGCCGCGTGGTCGGATCGAGCGCCGCCGCCACATAAGAGAGATTGGCCGGAAAGGCCCGCTCGGGATAAGCAAGGACGGTGAAATAGAGCGCCTGACCGATGCGCACCGTCGGTGCTTCGGTCTCCCGGATGTAGGCCACCACCCAGACGGTGGACAAGTCGCCGATGACGAAGACCGGATCGGTCGCCCCGGTGCCGACATATTGGCCCGGTCCGACCTTGCGTTGCACGACCGTGCCCGCGATCGGAGCGTAGATCGGAGTCGCCGGATTGATCGTGCCTTTTTCCTGGAATTCGGTGATCTCCTGGTCGGTCTTGCCGAGAATGCGCAGTCGATTGCGCGCCGCCTCGAGTGCCACTTCCGCCGAGCGCACGTCGTTCTCGGCGGCATCGAGGCCGGCGCGAGCGTTTTGAACCTCCTTGAGAGGAACTGCCTTTCCTTCATAGAGCAAGCGCTGCCGCTTATCGACGATCTGCGCCAGGTTGAGCGCGGAGCGGGCCTTGTTCAGCGCGGTCGCGGCGGCAATGAAATCGTTCTGCGCCTGCACCATGTCGGTGGCTTCGACCGTGAACAGCTGCTGACCGACCGTCACGGTATCGCCGGGCTTGACGAACAGCTTTGTCACCCGGCCGGCATAGGGGGAGAAGATCGGCGTCGAGCGGTCTTCGTCGACCGCGATCTTGCCTTCGGTCACGTGCTCGGACCGGAACACGCGATGCTGGACCGGCTCGACCGTCAAGGTCGCCCATTGCGCGGCGGTCGGATAGAACAATCCGCGCAGTCGCTCGGGATGGGCCGACGGCGTAGCGCCGGCGCCGACCACGTCGACGGCCGAGAGCGACTTGACGATCCAGACGACGGCGCCGCCGCCGATCACGAGCAGCAGAACGAGCAACACCTGCAGGCGCAGGGGCAAAGCCCGCACCCAGCGCAGCGAGACATGGGAAGCGTCGGACACGCGGGTCGCAACCTCAGGGGCTTCGCCGTCAGGGTTCATCGATTGGCAGCGCTATTCTGGCACAGTCATGCAAATGCGAGATGAACGGCGCCGCAGGAAATTCGGCAGCAAACGCGATGTGCGCACGCCATCGCACGCAATTGGGTTCGCCGCAACTGGACAATGGTTAACACTTTTCATTTGCCAGAATGCCACCGATTTTTGCCGACCGGCGCCGGCCTATTTCGCGCAAGCTCGCTCGGTTAGTGTTGAGCAACTCACGTGCCAGGCCGCGTCTCAGACCTGAAAAATATCTATAGTGAATTCAGTCTGTTACGGACCATGGCCGGTGGCGAAATCAGCGCGTCGGCGATTTTCCGCCGATCGGCTCGGGCTCATCGGCCGAATTCTGCCCAGCCGACTCCATGAAGCGCCGCCGGTCGAGACCGAGACGCGCCATTTTCTCGCTCAAGGTGCGCCGCGGAATATCGAGCCGTTCCAGGACCGCGCTGATCTTGCCACCCGATTCCAGCAGGCACCGCTCGATCAGCGAGCGCTCGAAAGCTTCGAGCTGCTGCGCGAGCGAAAGTCGAGCCTCTTCCGAGGCGGGCTGACGCGGCGAGAAGGTGTCGGCCAGACCGAGCGCGTATCGTTCGGCCGCGTTGCGCAATTCCCGCACGTTGCCCGGCCAGCCGTGGGCCATCAGCATGTTCATGGTGGCGGCGGAGACCGGCCGCAATTGCCGGCCATGCGCCTGCGCCGCCGACGCGGCAAAATATTCGAACAGCAAGGGGATGTCCTCGGGGCGCTGGCGCAGCGGCGGGACGACGAGCTCCACCACCGACAGCCGGTAATAGAGGTCGCGCCGGAAACGCCCCTCGGCGCTTGCCGCGCGCAGGTCGAGCTTGCTCGCCGCGATCGGCCGCAGATCGACGCTGACGCTGCGATTCGATCCCAGCCGCTCGACGGTGCGATCCTGCAGCACGCGCAGGAGCTTGCCTTGGGTCGCGCTCGGCATGCTGTCGATCTCGTCGAGAAACAGCGTGCCGCCGCTCGCGTGCTCGAGCTTGCCGACGCGCGCCTTGCTGGCGCTGGTGAAGGCGCCGGCCTCATGGCCGAAAAATTCGCTCTCGAACATGGTCTCCGGGATGGCCATGCAGTTGACCGCGACATAGTTGCCCTTCTGCCGGCGGCCGAAGTCGTGCAGGCAGCGCGCCACCAGGTCTTTGCCGACGCCGGTCTCGCCATAGAGGATGACGCTGACGTCCATGCTGGCGAGCTCCGCCACCGAGGCGCGCAGACTTTCGGCCGCCTTGGAGGTCCCGATGATGCGGGTGTTGAGGGCCTGCTCGCCAACCGCGCGGCGCAAGCGCCGGTTCTCGAGAACGAGCTGTCGCTTCTCGCCGGCGCGGCGCACGACATCGAGCAGTCGCTCCGGCGCGAACGGCTTCTCGATGAAGTCGTAGGCGCCGAGCCGCATGGCCTCGACCGCCGTCTCGACGTCGCCGTGGCCGGTGATGACCACCACCGGGAGCTCGGGATCGACTTGCTGCGAGCGGCGCAGCAGCTCCATCCCGTCGATGCCATCCATCTTGAGATCGGTGACCAGGATGCCGGCAAAATCCGTGCTCAACGCGGCCAGCGCGGCCGCGGCGTTGTCGTGGACGAGCAGCTGGAAGCCGGCGAGCCCGAGCCATTGCGTGACTGCCTGGCGCATGGCGGCTTCGTCGTCGACGAACAGGATAGGCCCGTGGTCAGGCATGCATCTGCGCCTCCGCGCGGACCGCTTGCGGGAGATAGCGCGGCAATTCCACGGTCAATTCGGCGCCACCCTCGGGCCGGTTCGCGGCGCGGATTTGGCCGTCGAAGTCCTGGACGATGCCGTAGGTGATCGACAGACCGAGCCCCAGTCCCTTGCCGACCGGCTTGGTGGTGAAGAACGGGTCGAAGATGCGATCGAGCTGCGGCGGCGGAACTCCGGGACCGTTGTCCGCGACCACGATCGAAACGGTCTCGGCGGACGCGCGAAGGCGTATCCCGATCCAGGGCTCCTGCATGCCCGCCAGCGCATCGAGCGCATTGCGCAGGAGATTGAGGATCACCTGCTCGAGCTGCACCGCGGAGCCGATGACCCAAAGGTCCGCCTGCAACTCCTTCTCGATGCGCACGCCGGCGGCCTTGATCTGGCTCTCGATGAGAAAGAACGCCCCCTCGAGCGCGCGTGCCACCAGCACCGGCTCGAGCCGGCCCGGCTCGCTCTTGCGCGCGAAGGTCTTCAGGTGCGCGGTGATCGCCGCCATGCGGTCCGCCAAAGCCGCGATCAGATCGAGGTTGCCGGTCACCTGCGAAAGCTCGCCGCGTTTGGCGAAGATTTTCGTGCTCGCCATGAAGGTACGGATGGCGGCGAGCGGCTGATTGATCTCGTGCGCGATGGCGGCCGACATCTGCCCGAGCGCCGCGAGCTTTCCGGCCTGCACCAGCTCGTTCTGGGTGGTCCGCAGCCGCGCCTCGGTTCTGCGGTGCTCGTCGATTTCGGTCTGCAACGAGGTATTCGATTCGCTGAGCTCGCGGGTGCGCTCGGCCACCTCGCGTTTGAGGCGGGCGCCCACCTCCTTCGCCGCCACATAGGCGCGATGACGCGCGATGACATAGAGCACGAGCGAAATGATCAGCGCCGAGATGGCGCCGCCGATGATCGCGCCGTCGCGCTGGTCCTCGTGCACCGACGTGAGGTCGGTCAGGCGATGGATGGTCCAGCCGTATTCGGGCAGCGCCATGGAGCGGTAGAGATAGGTGGTCTGATCGCCGGGCGCCTGCAGCCGGATGATGGAATCGGCGCCGCGCCGCTCCACGATGACGGCATCGATCGCCGCCGCCAGAACGCCCGGATAGTGGCTCGCGTCGGCCGCCGCGCCGGGCGATGCGGAGGTCGGCTCGAAGGCGCGGTACTTGTAGGCCGGATCGCTGGCGAGAAATACGATGCCGCGCGGATCGGTAACGAGAATCCGCTCGCCGGCGCGCTCCCACGCGGCCTCGAGCGTATCGAACTCGATCCGCACCACCGCGGTCCCCAGCAAAGAGCCGTCGATCACCGATTGGGCGAGATAGTAGCGGACACGATTGCTGCCCGGCTCGATGCCCAAATAGCTGCTCTCGCCGGCCTCGACGGCCTTGCTGAAATAGGGTCGGTCCGCGAGGTCGCGCCCGACCAGCGTGTCGGCCGCCTCCCAGTCGTCGCTCGCCAGCACCGTGCCGTCCGGACCGATCACGTAGAGAGCGCGCGCCTCGGCGGCGCGGCTGATCTGCGTGAGCTTGCGGCTGAGCTCCCCGAGACGACCGGCGTCCCGTGGCGCCGCCAGCGCGTTGCGCACGTCCGGATCGAGCGACAGCACGAACGGCAAGTGGTCCTGGCGGCTGATCTCCGCCTTCACGGCACCCGCGACCAGCTGCACGCGCTGCTCGTTGATGGCTTGCAGCGATCTGAGCCCGCTCTCCTTCCAGACGTATTGCGAGACGAAGGCGGAAGCCGCGATCACCGCGAGGGACGCGGCGAACAAGCCCAGCTGCTTGAGGTCTCTCCGCACCATTTGCCTGTTTCCCGGCGGGATTCTGTGGCGTTAGGTATTGGTAGTCAATCAGCCGCGCAACCGGTGCCTCCGCTCCGGGCCGGCGGCTACCGGCCCGCGCGCGAAGAGAGTTCCGCGCGCACGATCTTGGCGCCCTCCACCATCGCCTGCATCTTGCCGAAGGCCGCCTCGCGCGGCAGGTATTTGAGCCCGCAATCGGGCGCGACCACGATGCGCTCGGGCGGCACATGCGGCAGCGCGCGGCGGATGCGCGCCGCCACCGTTTCGGGCGTCTCGACCGTCAGGTCGGAGAGATCGAGCACGCCGAGAATGATGGTTTTCGAGGGAAGTTTTTCGAGCACCGCGCAATCGAGCGAGGATTGCGCGGTCTCGATCGAGACCTGCTGGACGGTAGAGCCGGCGAGCTCGGGCAGGAACGAATAGCCTTGCGGCCGCACGTGGATGATCGCCGCGTAGCCGAAGCAGATGTGGACCGCGGTCGTGCCGGTGACGCCATCGAGCGCGCGGTCGAGCGCCTTGAGGCCGTATTTGCGCGCCTTCTCGGGCCGCGCCTGCATGTAGGGCTCGTCGATCTGCACCACGTCGGCGCCGGCCGCGAACAGGTCCTTGATCTCGGCGTTGACGGCGGCCGCGTAGTCGAGAGCCATCTCCTCCTCGTCGGCGTAGAAATCGTTCTGTGCCTGCTGCGACATGGTGAACGGGCCCGGCACCGTCATCTTGATCATGCGGTCGGTGTTGGCGCGCAGGAACGCAACGTCGCGGACCTCGACCGGATGCTTGCGCCTGACTTTGCCGGTGACGCGCGGGACCGGATTCGGATGGCCGGAACGATCGAGCGCGCTGCCGGGATTGTCGATGTCGACGCCTTCGAGCGCGGTGGCGAAGCGGTTGGAGTAGCTCTCGCGCCGCATCTCGCCGTCGGTGATGATGTCGAGGCCGGCGCGCTCCTGGTCTCGGATCGCCAGCAAGGTGGCGTCGTCCTGCGCCTGCTCGAGCCATTGCGGCGCCACCCGCCACAGCTCGCGCGCGCGCACTCGCGGCGGAAACCGGCCGGCGAGCTTCTGGCGGTCGATCAGCCATTCCGGCTGGGCGTAGGAGCCGACCAGCGAGGTGGGAAGCAACGGCAGCGGCATGGGGGATCCTTACAACTCAGAATCGCACTTGCAATCATCTTGGCGAGAAGACCAGCAACGAAAGAAAAGCCGTCCTCCGCGCGCGATTGGCGTTCCCAAATCGAGCCAACGCCATGCGGCCTGTGGCAACGGCCAAGACCGCGTCGGACGTCTCCACGCGAAAGAGAGGGTCGTAATCTGCCAGGTATCGCCTCTCCTGCAAATCGACCACCGCAGCTGCCAGCGCTATCAAATCCTGGCCGAAGCCGCCGGTCGGCTCGTATTTGGAATACTTCTTCGGCAACGTCTCCTTCTTAACGTCTTCACAAAGCCCTCGGAGCGAC